>Ga0209585_10000105_pt1 | contig 31421 bp, 32 predicted proteins | sample NGEPerone_FD_185491 | JGI IMG/M metagenome (GOLD analysis project Ga0209585, IMG submission 185491) | Arctic peat soil microbial communities from the Barrow Environmental Observatory site, Barrow, Alaska, USA - NGEE Permafrost154B-one... | ecosystem: Environmental > Terrestrial > Soil >... | reverse complement strand
TAGACCGCACTACTTACGAAATTTTACAAATTCTCGGCATCTCTCTACTGGATAAAACGCCTGTGAAAGAGCTACTTGCAAACAATGATTACAAAAATGTCAAAGAACTAAATTGTAAACAACTATCACTCAGTCTCTTTTAACGAGACAGTAGTGGGAATATGACCATAAACATTTGGATAGGATTGATCTGAATATTCATTTTAAACTAAAACAATTTCTTAAAAAATACTAGACTCTTAGATGGCAGGTTCTTGACAACAAGACACCCTTGAAGAATCTGGCATCATTGTTTTTTTAAAAAAAATTATATATTTTTGCTTATAAAATACATAAGTAATAAGTATAATATAATGTCGTATTTATTTGGTAATACTAAATAATAGTAGTACATTTATCTCATTATGAGATATGTAACACTGAAAACAGAGGAGATCATAGCACTTCAATTGCTTTACAAGAGTGCCCTTGATAACAGCACCAGAAAACGTAGTCACTGCTTGCTTTTAAGCCATCAAAAACGAACGATTACTGATCTATCGAAAGTTTTTCAAGTAAGTCGCAGAACCATTGAGCGATGGCTTGATGACTGGACTGAAAGTGGGCTTGACTCTCTTCCAATTTTACCCGGGCGAGGTGTAAAAACTCGTTTAAAAGGGTATGAGGAAGTGATCGCAACACAATTGGAGCTCCACAGCCGAAATATAAAAAATGTGCTGCTTCACTTAGAAGAGGAATACAATATAAACATCTGCAAAAGGACCTTGCAGAATTTTTTAAAAGATACTGGGCTATAGATGGAAACGAGCCAGATTGTCTTTAAAAAGCAAGCAGAACAAAGATGATTTTAAATTCAGGCAACAACAAATTGAAGACTTAAAGCAATTGGAAGATAGCGGATACATAGATCTTTACTTTGGTGATGAAAGCCACTTTGGACTTACTCCTAATGTGCCATATGCATGGCAATTAAAGAATAAGCCGATATTGCTACCTGCTGCTAAAGGCAAGTTTCTTAATGTTGTAGGTTTAATGAGCCGTAATAATGATTTGTTTTTTGAAATGCATGAAACTACATTCAATTCAGATAGTTTTATTCAGTTCATGGAACGGTTTGTTGCCCATACAGTTAAAAAGACAGTTGTTATACTTGACAATTGTCCTATTCACAAATCCAAAAAGTTCAAAGCCAAAATCGAAGAATGGAAGGAAAAAGATGTATTGATTTACTTCTTACCCCCTTACTCACCGGAATTGAACCTTATCGAAATTTTGTGGCGTAGAATCAAATATCAATGGCTGAGTTTTGATGCCTACCTCAATTTTCAGAATCTCAAAGAACGATTGTCGTCTGTATTGAATAATTTTGGCAATAAATACGACATTATATTTTAACCATTACTTAATTAAAAACATTTATAAATTTCTGAATTGTTTTGTAAAGATTAAGAAGGTGATTTTTTTATGAAAAAAAGAAAAGAATTGAATATAATCGATTTCCCAAATTCGCTTGAAGAATGCAAGATATTCATCGATGAATTAAAGGCAAAACAACGTGAATTGGAATGGAATAATAAAGAATTAATCATAGAGAATAAGCTTTTAAAAGATCAATTACAAGAAAATGTCAATTTTCAAAGCAAATATTTAGGGAGGCTCACCCTTAGCTATGAAGGAATTATTCTCGAGATAGATTCAAGTGCCTCTATTTTTCTAGGAAGGCAGATCGAGCAACTGAAGAATAAGCGATTTATTGATTTTCTCACTGTAAACTCGTTGTCTGATTTCGAAGACTTCATGACAAATGTTTTCAAGTTTCCGACAACGGTTCGGAGGGAAGTTACTCTCAATATACCTTTTAATGTTCCTGTAACCATACAAATTGAAGGGATTTTGTCATCAAATAGAGCTGAATGCATCGTTCATAAGATGGCAGACATCTTTACTCCAATAAAAAATTCATCTCATATCCCTGAAAGTGAAGTGAACAATCACTTATTTTTCAGAAGCCTAAAAGAAGGGGTAGTAATCGTTAACCTAAATGAGTCTATTATCTATATCAATCCCGCCGGAGAATTAATTCTAGGGGGATCTGATGGAGAATTTATAAACCGAAAACTAAAAGAGTTAATAAATTCTGATCAACTTAGAGTTATTCCCGACAAAACAGATTATTGGGAAAAAGAAGAAGAAAAAAGTATCGAAGTTGATATTTTAACTCAAAAAGGGGAAAATAAAATTTTAAACATTTCAAGTCTACCGTATTTCGATAGTAGAGGTTTAAGATATGGTACGCTATTTATTTTCATTGATGAAACTGAAAGAGAAAAAACAAATAAATTGCATCAAAAGTACTTGATCATTCAACGCGATTTGGGATTTACACTTGGAGTTACGACTACCATTGAGCAGGCTTTAATCCATGTTATTCATTCAATGCTTCAGATTCTGGAAATTCATGCCATTGGAATTTACTTGATTAATCCGCATACAGGAAAGCTTGAACTTACTAAACACGAAGGGTTTTCTCCTGAATTTATTTGTTCAATTCAGAATTCTGTACTAGAGCGAGTATATTCGCACAGCATTTATGCTGGAGTGCCCATTTATGGTTTGTATAACGAATTATTTGAAGGTTATGAGATTTTAAAACATAAAGATCTAAAGCAATTTGGCGTAATTCCAATCAAACATGAAGGGAAAGTCATCGGTTCTGTCATTCTTGCATCAAAAGCATCAGAACAATTTAAATATAAATCGAGGTTAGCACTAGAAATTATTGCAGCACAAATCGGAGGAACACTTGCACGCATTAATTCTGAAGTTGCGTTGAAATTGAGTGGGAAAAATTTTCAATTGATATTTGACACAGTTAATGACTTCATGTTTATTTTGGATGCTGAAGGAAAAATAATTATTGTAAATAAGGAGGTTGAACAAGGTCTCGGCTATACTCAAAATGAATTACAACGAATGTCGGTTTTGGAAGTTCATCCACCGGAGCAACATGACGAAGTCGTTTCTTTTTTTAACAAAATATCGACCGGTAATTTATCTACTTGTTCAGTACCACTTATGACAAAAAATGGGAATTTAATACCGGTTGAGACCAAAATTGCGAGAGGAAAGTGGAATGAGAAGGATGCTATATTTTGTATCTCCCGGGATATTACAGAGCGACAAGAGGCCGAATCGAAACTTAAGATGCAAAGCTTAGCATTTGAGGCATCTTCATTAGCTATTATTATTACTGATATCGACGGTAATATACAATGGGCCAATAGTAGCTGCTCTAGACTCTCAGGGTACACAATGTCAGAAATTCTCGGGAAAAACCTAGGTCAACTTGTAAAATCAGGGAAACAGCACAGAGCATTTTACCAAAACATGTGGAATACAATCCTTAACGGAAAGATTTATAGTAGCGAATTGATCAACAAAAGGAAAGACGGAAGTTTTTATCCTGAAGAATTGACAATAACACCTATATTGAACCATGCAGGCGAAATTACAAGTTTTATAGCAATTATGCTAGATATTACCATTCGTAAAGAAATGGAAGTCGCATTGAAAATGAGTGAAGAGCGGTGGCATTTCGCGTTAGAGGTATCTGGCGAAGGTGCTTGGGACTGGAATCTGATAACCAATGAAATATTCTTCTCTGATCAATGGAAGCACATGTTGGGTTATTCTGCTCTGGAAGTCGAAAATAAGTTTTCAGAATGGGAAAAACTAGTGCATCCAGATGATATAAGAATGTGTCTTGATAATTTGAATAAGTATATTAATGGTGTGGTTGAAATATATCATAGCGAGTACCGTATGCGTTGTAAAGATGAAGACTATATATGGATACTAGAACGGGGCAAAATAGTGGATTTGACAACGGAGGGAAAACCTTTGCGAATTATTGGAACACATAAAGATATTACAAATCAGAAACTCTATGAAGAGCAATTAGAAATTGGGATAGTAAGAGAAAGAGAACTTAATGAACTGAAATCGCGTTTTGTAGCTACAACTTCGCACGAGTTTAGAACGCCACTTGCTTCAATTCTTATGATTAGCGACACATTGATTTCATACAATCAAAAGATGAACGTTAATCAAATATTAGCAAGGATAATTAAGATTAAAAACCATGTACTTCATTTGACAGATATTGTGAACCATGTATTACAACTATCCAAAATGCAGGAAGGAAATGTTAGGTTCAATCCAGAAAATGTAGATATAATTGCCAAGTGTGTTCGTATTACTGATGGATTTAATACAGGTGAATTGCAAAAAGATCGAATTAAGTTTATTTCTGCCTTCAAAACTTTAATTGTTAAAGTCGATAAACTTCTTATAATACAATCAATTAATAACTTAATATCAAATGCACTGAAATATTCTCCTGAAAATTCTTTGGTCAATGTTGAACTAAATCTTGTAAAAGATGAATTGTTAATCATGGTTCAGGATAGAGGGATTGGAATTCCGGATAAAGATCTTAAGCATTTATTTACACCTTTTTTCAGAGCAAGTAACACTACAGCAATTCAAGGAGATGGTCTTGGATTAAGTATTGTCCGTGAGTCATTATTATTGCATGGTGGAACAGTTTCTTGTTCAAACAATATTAATAAAGGTTCAACATTTATTTTACATTTTCCGCTCGAATTGATCTCTGCATATAGTTTTAACCATGAAGATTGATGGATTAAACTTATCTTTGACCGGATGTAAAATATTCAGGACTCTAAAATTCACTGCAATTATATGATAAATATAACTTTAAAATATTAAAACACTAATGGCTAAAATCCTGATTATAGAAGACACAGATCAACTAAGAGAAGATATTTCCGATGCTTTAGAACTAGAGGGATTTGAAGTGATAAATGCATGCGATGGCGATACTGGAATACAGATGGCCAATAAACATTTGCCTGATCTTATTTTATGCGATATTATCATGCCTGGCATAGATGGCTATGGAGTATTACAATTGTTAAAATCAAATGAGGGAGAACTTCGATTTCCTTTCATATTCATTACAGCTTTAGCTGACCGAGAAAATTTCAGGTCGGGCATGGAATTGGGCGCCGATGATTATCTGATTAAGCCTTTCACAATAGATGAACTATTTAAGGCAATCGAAATAAGGTTATCCAAACACAGGTCAGTTGAGATACGAATAAAATCGCAGATCGAAAAGATTGAAAATGAAGTGGATAATAGAATTTCAGAACTTAAAATGCAGATTGAAAATCAAAAAACTGTTATTGATGACATATCTGCCATAAATGCCGACGTTGTTGGTCAACTAAACGAGAAAGAAGCACAACTAATGCATGAGGCGCTTCGCTCAATTGAAACTAATACTGCTTTACAAGACATCGCGAAACAATTGTCCGAAGAACTTCAAAAAAAGGGAATTTCAGAAGAGCAAAGACGAGTACTAATTGATCTTAGGTATAAAATCCAGAAAAAATCAGCTTTATCAAATAGCCTGACTGCTTTTCAACTAAAAATTAATCAAACCTATCCTAATTTAGCCTCAAATTTATTTATACGGTTTCCTCAATTGAAACAACAAGATGTTATTATCATAACTGCAATTTTTATCAATCTAAATACCAGCCAAATAGCTGTTATACTTGGCATCTCACCTGAGAGTGTTAGAAAAAGCAAGTATCGATTGAAGAAGAAATTAGGAGCGGATAAGGATGCTGATCTTGCTAAGTTTATTCATGAATTAAACGGGATTGATTCATAAAATACGAGCGTTTTCAATTGAGATGGTTTCTTAAGTGTTAATTTTTATGGCTGACAACAAAATTAGGTGTATAACTTGGAGACAACTCCAACCGAACCTGGAACCTCAAAATCAGAAATCTTCATTTGGAGCAATTCTTCTTTAGAGTAGCCAACGATTTCGCAAAATGCATGGTTCACCTCCAACAGTTTTCCCTTCAGATCGCAAACCCAAAAACCGTCGAACGAGGATTGAATGATGGTTTGGTATTCTTTTTCTTTCCTTCATCAGGTAGTTTCAAGTCCAGAATGACAATGTCAGGTTTGGAGAGGCTTAATAAAATAGTTGCTTGTGCACTGTCGCCTGCCCAGTTGAACGATTCGATGCTATCCAATGAATCGTGCCTTTTTTAATCCAGTTCCCAATTCCCAGATCATCTTCCACTAAAAGTATATTCATTTTTGATTTTGCTGTTATAGTCATGCAGTATTTCAACCTTTAAATTTATTGTTTATTTCTTTGTTTACCCACTAAGCAAATTGCTTAAAAATGGGTACTTTCATACTTAATGAAAATAACTGTTTACCTTAAATTCGGAATTTGAAGGTTGATTATTATTGTTATTATTCCCTGAGATGTATTTTGAAATCATCTCGAGTAACTGATTTGGTTTCGCTGGCTTTGGTAAATAATCGATACAACCTGCAGTCAGGGCCTCTTGTTTTTCATCGTTTAAAGCGTAAGCCGAATGAGCAATAATTGGAAGGTTTTTTCTCATCTCCTTGATTTTTCTGGAAGCTTCAATTCCATCCATGACCGGCATTTTCAAGTCCATAATGACCAAATCCAGTTTATCGGTTGACTTGCATATTTCAACTGCCTCGTAACCATTTACGGCATGAACCAAAGTATAGTCTGATTTTGATAATACAGCTTTTAGATACAGAAAATTTGTATTCTCATCTTCTGCAATCAATATTGTTTTGCCAATTAACTCTTTTTCCTTGTGGACAATATTTGTCGATTTTTTTTCTGTTTTGGTCATTTTAGAATTCACAACTTCGGGTAAAACGAAATAGAAAGTGGCACCTTTACCTAGTTCCGATTCCAGCCCGATTTTGCCGCCTAAATAATTAACATATTTTCTAGCAATGGTCAAGCCAAGGCCCTTCCCCTGATATGCTTTGCTCAAATTGGAATCCACCTGCCGAAATGCTTCAAATATTTGTTCATGATAGGCCGGCGCAATGCCTATTCCTGTATCTTTAACAATCACTAGTAAACTGTTTTTCTGTATTTTTATTGTTAAATTGATCGATCCTTTATTCGTAAACTTATAGGCATTATCCAATAAGTTTTTGATGATTATGAATACTTTGGAATGATCAGTTTGAATCCATAAATCATCGAGTTTACTATCGATCACCAACGAAAAAATAATCTCTAAATTACCGTACCGTAAATTATTATCATTAAGAAAAGCGTTTAAAGATTTACGGAAATCAAAAGTTTCGATCTTTTTTATGGAGATTTCGGAATTCAGTCTGGAGATCTCAATAATGTCATTTATCGTATTTAAAAGGCGATCGCTACTCTTGTTGATAATTTTCATGTATTCGGTTTTCTGTTCTATGGAGAGCTCTTCTTCAAAGAAATTGATAAAACCAAGTATCCCGGTCAAGGGAGTTCTGATTTCGTGACTGATATTGTCCAGAAAAGCTGATTTCAGTCGTTCTGATTCCTCTGCCTTTTCCTTTGCAGAAATCAAGTCCTTCTCCATTTTTTTTCTTGAAGTAATGTCGTCGATGGTGGCTAGAAAAACTTTCTTCCCGTTTTTCATCAAACTTGAAGTGGATATCAAAACAGTTTTTTCCTCAGTTACTTCATCAATTTTAATAATCAATGTAACCTCTGCTTTTGTAAATTCCTTCCCATTACTGATGGTTTGATCGATAATACTGGCAAGCTGGCATTTTTTGCAAGCGCTGTTGAATCCACATTTTGCCGTCCCATTAACCGTACTTGTACAATAAATCACATTTCCAATTCGTTCATGGAGGACTTTTTTCTCGTCAACTTTAAACTTTAAAATTCCTTTTTGATTGATTCTTATAATCCTTGAATCCTGGTCAAAATGGAGGATGGTGGAAGAAGCCTTGTCAAAAAAAATCTTAAGTTCTGCTTCGTTTTCTTCCGCTATCCTTTTGGCGTCCAACAATAGTTCTTCGTGCATTTTCCTGATGGTAATGTCCCTGACTCTACTTAGAATAACTATATCTCCATCGAAATCAATCATCCTTGAGATAATCTCTACGGGAATTTGATTGCCGGTTCTTGTGACATGAATCATCTCGAAGGATATTTGTTCCCCCTTGTTCAGTTTTTTTAAGCTTTCAGCTTTCATCGTAGCATAATTGGGTGAATCTATATCCCTAATATTCATTGCAGCAAACTCTTGTTTGGAATAGCCTAAATGTTCACAGGCAATTTGATTCACTTTCAGGAAATTTCCATTTAAATCGTGGAGGTATAAAGCGTCATTTCCGGTCTCAAACAACAATTCGAATTTTTCTGATTCTTTTATTTCGCGATGCTCAGCAATAGCACTTTGCTGGATTATTTCCTTTAATTCCTCCGTTTTTCTCCGAAGTTCATTTTCCTGGTTGACTTGTTCTGAAATATCAACGATTATTTCAAGGTAATAAAGCGTATGATTTAATTTTACCTGTTGTACGGTCTTCAAAACAGGAATGATTAGTCCGTCGGTTGTATAGAATTTTTGTTTTGAAATTTCGTTTAAGCAAGCGTCTTTAAGAGGGCATTTGCAAGCCGAATCCATACAGATTGAATCGCTGCATTTCTTACCCATTAAGCTATAATCGCCACTTAAATTCAAAATCATTTTGTTTGCAAAATAAATGGTCTGGTCTGCCGCCATTATCAAAACACCAAAAGGAATTTCATTTAATATTTCAAAAAATTCCTTTTTGTTCATTATGTTTTTACTTGTCATCATTTATTTCAATTTTTTCTTTTTCAAAATCTATCTTTTATGTTTGGTACACGACAAAAATATACAATTATCGGATATTCAATATCACATGTTGATAACTTGTTGGTAACTTGATGATAGCTATTATCAATAATACAACATAATACTCTGTTAATTAGAGTCGTATAAAAAAGAAAACACTACGTTTGACTCCAGGACACATCAACACCATGGTTGAGAGTGAAAATAGCATTTTATTCACAACATTATTGTATACAATACTTCGGCAAATTTTAAGCTGCAATTTTGCCGTAAATTCTCAACTAACTCACGATATTTATTTTCACTTTCGATAAGTACTTCTGCTGCCTTCTTACGCTCAGTGATGCTGGTCGTGAACACCAAAAGATACCGTTCCCCTACGGAATCGAACGACATATAGCTCAGGTTCAGCCATACATTTTTCCCAAATGTTGTTACGACATCAGCTTCCAACAATTGTTCGATACCAGTTTCCAATGCTCTGATTGCCGCCTGATAAATCCCTGATTTATCCCAGGATGAAATTTTGTGAAAGTTTTGTGTCAGAAGTTGCTCAACCGTGGTTCCTCCCACCATGGCTGCGGCCGAGTTGGCAGATACGCACTGTCCCGACTCTTTGTATGTTAGAATGCCAATCGAGGACGTAAGCAGAATTTTATTGTTGAATTCCAACGCTCCAGAAATCTTTTGCCGGCTTTCTATCAGGGGTTCTTTTGCCTGTTTACTTTCGGTAATGTCATGTGCTATTCCAAAAATACGATTCCCAGACAAAGGGATAATATTCAATTGCGCATTGCGTATGGCACCATCTGGTCTGACGTACTCAACCTCACCCATTGAGAGAATCATTTGGCGCAAATGCCCTATTAATGCGTTCCATTGCACCTTTTGGTGTGGTGTCATAGGTTGTAAGTTTTTTTAGCTCATTTAATGATCTGCCAGTTATGATTTCGGCGGCTCGGTTCGCGTCCAAATATTTTTCGTTAGTTATTTCCACAAGTAATATGGCATCATTCGACCGCTCAAACAACGTCCTGTATCGTTCCTCACTCTCCTGCAATAATACTATTGATCTCTCATGTTCAGTAATTTGCATTTTTAGTTGCAGATTGTTAAAAGCTTTTTCGGACAGTTCATTAGCGAAGGTAAACAGCATATTCGATACTTTTTTAAACTGCTCAACGGACATTACTGGGACTTCGTTTAAAGCCTCCATAAATTCGTTTCTGCCTACACCAATTTCATCGGCGTATTGAATCATTCGCTTTTCATCCAATTCTTTATTCCTCACCTGCCCGATTAACCAGTTGGCAATATGCTTACCGCCAACCGTAATACTTGCACCGGCATCCCATAATCCCCCACTCAGACGAGGGCGCTGAAAAAGTCCCTCGGACATAATTATTAAATTTAAAGCAGTAAAATACAGGTTCAAAACTTTGTGGTTTACTGCTTTTTTTCGTATCTTACAGCCTTAAATAAAGGCGCTTAGATGTTAGCACAACAACAAAAACTCCAGCTGAGTACATACTCAGATTTATATGACCTTATTGTACCCAAGGATAACCTTTTACGAAAAATTAACGAGCTCATCGATTTTTCGTTCGTCTATGACGAGCTGGTAAACAAATACTGCTCAAACAATGGACGCATCGCTGAAAGTCCCATCCGCATGTTTAAGTACCTGTTGCTCTAAACTATATATGATGTTTCAGATGTGGATGTAGTAGAACGGTCCCATTTTGACATGTCTTTCAAGTACTTTTTGGAAATGATACCAGAAGAAGATGTGATAAATCCGAGCTCGCTTACCAAATTCAGGAAGCTGCGGTTGAAGGATACGGATTTGTTGAATCTTCTGATAGGCAAGACCGTTTCCATTGCCATAGAAAAGGGCATCATCAGATCTAAGTCCATTATTGTTGACGCCACACATTCATTATCCAGATCGAACCCATTGTCACCGGTAGAAGTATTGAAGGAACGTGCCCGGCAACTTCGCAAGGTGGTTTATTCCACCGATGAGAACTGGAAAGGGCGAATGCCTAAAATGAACGAAGACAATGATCTGGAGCAAGAGTTATCCTATTGTGGCAAGCTTTAAAAGGAGATAGAATCAGATGAAGTGCTTCGGTCATTGCCCAAGGTAAAAGAAAAGCTAAACCTGCTGAAGGAAACAATTGAAGATACTCAGGATCATTATACGCTCTCAAAGGATACTGATGCCAGAACAGGCCATAAGACAGCGGATTCCTCAATCTTTGGATTCAAAACCCATATAGCCATGACAGAAGAACGTATCATTACAGCGGCTGTAGTAACATCCGGGGAGAAGGGTGACGGGCCTGAACTGCCGACATTGCTTGAGGCCAGTCAAGAGAATGGAATTGAAGTAGATACAATTATTGGTGACGCAGCCTACTCAGGAAAGGAAAACCTTAATTTGGCCGATGGGCAGGGGATAAAAGTTGTTTCAAAGTTGAACCCCTCTATTACGCAAGGTTTCCGGCAATAAGAAAATACCTTTGATTACAACAAGGATGCAGGAATGTTTGTATGTCTCTCTGGGCACATGGCTATCAGGAAAGCGCGCCAGGGAAAGAAAGACGACGGTAGGAACCAAACAGATACCTATTACTTCGATGTTGAAAAATGTAAAGCATGTGCATTAAAAAACGGATGTTATAAAACTGATGCAAAAACCAAATCCGATTCTGTTTCTATTAAATCTGATGAACATCAGGAACAAATGAAGTTTCAACAGACTGGTTACTTCAAAGAAAAAGCAAAACACAGGTATAAGATTGAAGCAAAAAATAGCGAATTAAAAAATGTACATGGATACGAAAGAGCCAGTTCATACGGAATAGTCAGCATGCAAATGCAGGGTGCAATGGCCATTTTTGCTGTGAACCTGAAAAGAATCCTCAAGTTAATGAACTAACAGTGGCGCCGAACCCCAATACCCCATATATCCCAAAAACACACCTTATAAAGCACCCAAAAACACTTATAATCTAAAAATTTGCACTTCGCTCTGCAAGAAAAAAAACTGGCAGATGAAGAATAAGTCTTCACCTGCCAGTTAATTTTCAGCAGACTATTTTAATGAGGGAGACTTTTTCAGTGCCCTCCACTCAGACACGGCTGCATAATCGGACCCGAACGATTCTGACAGCCAATCAGTGCATCAGATTTAAAACAGTTTGCACGCCCTTTTTCGGATTTTTGGATAATATTATTGCACAACCGACAGAAATTACTTGGATTGGTAATAGGGGTTCCGTCAGGATGCGTAATAATTGATGCTACGCCTTGATTATCAGCAAACAAATCCTGTAAGCATTGAATGTCCTCAAGAATAAAGATGTCGCCAAAATGAATGTCGTTTAACGTGTAGGTAACCAAATTTTTAGTGTCTGGTGTCGTTTTCATCTTTTGAGCAATTAAAAATCAAATCAATAACAATTGATCTAAACAAAATTAGTCAAAAAATTAAGTTGGCATATGAATTATCGTATTACAATCCGTTGTTAATATGTTTTGGAAGCTATTCCCCATTGGTCGGACAATACAATAAACGCAGCGAGTTAAGATATTTTGTTTGCAAAGGGCTTGGCACCAGCATTATTCTTTATATTGGTGTTTAAAAGCTTCTCTTCTAAGATCGGTCTAAAAAACTCAAAATCAACTACTTTACTGATTGCTTCCAATGGATTTCTCATTTCAATAAGATATTGAGCCGCAAACTGTTTGTCGAATAGACCTATTTTACCAGTGGGTTTATTCTTTTTTGACATTACTTTGTGGTTATCGGGTTTTTCAATAACCAAACATGACATATATAATTGATATACTGATATTTAAATTATAGAACCTCCCTTAAGTTATTCAGCAATGAGTTGCGAGAGATAGGTTTACTAAAAAAGCTGAATAACCTGATTCTGATTCTGACTGTTCAATTCTCTTACGCGATGGTCCCTTTATAACAGCTAACGCACTTTTCTAACTCATAATCTATTGACAAATTTTATTAGCGGAGCAAAACATACTTACCTGAATTCATATTTTGCACTTAAAATATGAAAAACCACAGGTCAAATCAATCAACACTTATATTGTATTATAAATTGTAAATCATATTTTTACAAAATATATTTTAAATTAATGCATTTCTACTTACTTCTCATCTTGAAAATATGAATATTTAAAATCTGAAAGTTAAATTGAATATCCCGATGATTTCGATAAAATCGAATTGAATTAAAAATGGAACAAGAGTATTCTAAAGAATATCACATGATTGCCTACATAAAATTTACCAATGGAAAATAAGTTAAATAATCCTATTGATTTTCTGATGGATTTACTATCAACAGGAGAAATAAATGAATCAGAGCTATATTGCAGACAAGTTCTGCACGGTGTAGAAAAGTTAAAACCAAGATTGATCTACCAGTTTTACTCGATTGAAGAAGAGACTAAACAAAAATCATTCATCAGGAATTTCCATGCACAATTGATTGCAATAAGCGATAAACTGTTCGATACTATTTCGAAAAAAACAAAAGAAGATCGGGAAAAGAACCAGGATTTACTTATTGCTCAACAATCGGTCTTCTGTATTATAGAGGATTTGCTTGTTTTTACATGGGATAAATTCTCTGTCTATTGTGATAAAGATCAAAAAATGCCCAAAGGGCCTCAGATTATATTTATTGGAAAAATATCAGAAAACCTGGAAAGATTAAGCTTGCCGGAAAATGATCCGGATCACATTTTATATGAAAAAGTAAAAATATTGGTTCAAAACAGGCTTAATGAGGATGAATCAGGAGTCTCCTATGGATTTATGGTTTATCTGGATGAGTTTGTTAAGGAGATTGAAAAGGTCAGGTCAAGCAACAAGGAGAACTCTTTTTTAATCACTTTAAAGGAGGTCCTGATTATTTTCAATTTTAATACTTTTCCTGTTGTCCATTATTTGATTTCAATGATTTATGAAGATGCCGGAAAAGCAGAGTCAATAAAAGATAAGATCGAATGTCTTAGCCATTGGCTGAAAGACATAAATCAGGTACCGGTTAAGCCAAATTACGCATTTGACATATGGCATGATACTATGGGTCAATTTCTTAGCAATGTGATCAGGGAAGAAATTCAGTTTTATGAAAAAAGCCTTTCCCTGTTTTCTGAATTCGGTTATCCGGCAGAAATGTCCTATATCCATAATACCATATTTAAATTCGAGACAGAAATGTCAGTCACCCAAATTGCCTGTTTGGCCCGGCTCTTTATGGAAAGTGAGGTGATTAAAAATAATAATATTCGTGAACTGTTAAATTTTCTGGCCAAACACATCCGATCTAAAAAGCAGGATAATATTTCTGCAGAAAGTTTGCGGATGAAATATTACAACATAGAAGAGACAACGAGGGAGGAAGTCCATAAAATTATTTCACGTTTGCTAACTAACATCAGCCATCCTATGTAGTGTTTTCCCGCTTCCAGTTTGAACACCCATCAAATTACCAAATCCGATAGATTGCAAAAATAAGGGAAGATAAAACCAACCTGATTTTCAATTTAAATCTCAGAAATTGATTTAAATTAAACGGTTGTCACCCCAGTGTAACTTGATTTGCACATATTTTTATTTTTAATTTTGTTAGAGATTGTTTTAAACGATGAACCCAATTGATCTGTAAACAATTACACCTTTAGGGTTTTACGATTTCTGCTCTTTGATAAAAATAAAAACAACGTTTTAATGTCTTTAATTACAAAAAGAATATGTAAGAAAAAGTCAATCTTTTCAGGCAACTGTCATATTAGTGAAACAAAGCTATTTTTTGAATGTAACTGCTAATTTATATTTGTGAATAACAGTTTATTGATCTCATAGATGCTTCCAGAGAAATTACTATTGAATTGGAAAATGAACGATAGAAAGTGAAAGAAGTTTCAGATGATATTCTGGAACAAATGGAGTTTGTTGTGGGCCAGTGCAAAGTCGTATTAGACTACATTCGTGAATAACTGTACGGTACCGTGTATGGCATAAAGCCGATAACTGAGTATTTAAATACAATAAACACACATGAAGTAATTTTTGGTTTGAAAAACGATTTACAACATACTGCCGATAATCCATATCCATTAGAATGGATCGACCTGATGATCACAGTAACACTGAATCCGGCCAGGACTAATTTGGAGGCTATCACAAATGAGCAGGTCGCTTGCATTTCCGCCAGATTGGGAAATGAAATCACCCAGCTCAAATCCTCATTGAAAAATCAGGCGTTTATACTAACAAAAGAAAGTCAGATTGAATTATTAATAAAGAAGTATCATTCAACTCTAATAATTTTACTTGATGAAGCTTTCGAAAACAAGAACAAAGTTATTGAGAAAAGTGATTTGCTCAGAACCGCATATAACGAAATAATCATATGTCTTGATGAACTACTTACTTTTATAGAAGTTAGATTTTCATCTTATTTGAGCCTTGATGAGCGAGTACCTGCAACTTACTTATTAGTATCCAAAAATGAGCTAAGTCAACGCTTAAGAAAATTGGAAACAAGACTATATAAGCTTTTTACTGATCACCGGATTGTGGATATAGTGCTTAATACATTGTATTCATTTACCAATCGCCCGAAAGAAGATTACCCGGTTACCTTCAGGGAATTGCTTTATAAAAAAGCGCTCATCAAAGAACTGGAAATACTGGAAGATCTCGAAAAAAAAACTTGTATATATACTGCGTTAAATGAACGTCTTATCTATCTCAACTTTAACAGTAAAGCTTTCGCTAATCACTTTACCGAAAGACTTGCCAAAAAAATCAACGAATTCGAGAACATTTCTGATAAACTGGATCAGTTGCTCATGTATTTTAAAGAATTTAACCAAATGCACCGAAAACCGGGAGTCATTTTTAACCCGCAGTACAGGGATATAAAAACGGTTTTAACTAACTGGTTTGTTCAGGAAATTTTTTACCTGGAAAAGAAAATGCATCTCTCCGTTTCTCCATTACAAGGTAATACAGAATTGCCTAAGCAAAAAGATTCCGGAGAGAAGCAAAAGCAAAAAGTGTTATGCACCCTTTCCACCGATCAAACGGGACTGATATTAAGAGCGTCAGATGAGTTACGGATATTGGTTGCAAAATCTATGAGTGAGGTATTTAAAACCATCGTTCCCCATTTATCAACGCCTTACAAAGAAGAATTATCCTATGATGGCATGCGCAGTAAATCATATGTTGCTGAAGAAAGGGACAAGCATATCGCTATTGAAACCCTGGAACGGATCATCAGGAAGATTAAAGAATATTAATCCATAAAACAGGTTGACATGAAAAAGTTATTATTTATTTTGATTTCAGCAGGCGTTATCCTCTCCGGATGTAATCCTGCGCGGGAGCTTAAGAAGGATGAAGCTTTAAAGATCATCAATAAGGAACTGAACTATCCTAGGGTTATTGATTATGACATTTTTCGCAGTGACCCCGCCCATGCAAAAAAACTTTTAGATGCCGGACTGGAAACCAGCGAAATGGTAACAATCCAAAAAACACAAAAGTTAAAGGACATTGGAAAACTGATGGTGCAATTCACCGATAAAGCGAAGCCTTATCTTCTGCCAACTCCGGATAAAGACAAAGTGCTTAATGTACAGAAAGTAAAAATTGCGGATGAAGAAGTGAAAGACATCAGTTTAACTCAGGATGGTGAGAATAAGAATACTATTTGGGTAGAATACACTACTGTATACAAAAATGTCACTCCCTTTTCAGTACTGTTGAAAAAGAACTTAATGGAACCAATCCCGCACAAAGTTCAACTTTCTTTATCAGAACAAGGATGGATGTTACAGAAACCTGTTCACTGAGCTAAACCTCCTGTAATTAGAACAGGCAGCAAGCCTCCTGACGCCAGGAGGCTTTTTTATTTATTTTTTTTAAAAAAAAATAACATTCAAACACCTTGATTTACCTGAGGTTCCAGTAGTTCCTAAAAGGGTACAACTAAAAATTGGACTTGTAGGCACTTTCATTCCATCGTTCTTTTGTCCTGTAATTGTAAACAATCCGACCTCAGGGATGAAGAATTTCCAGACTCCGGATTGAGAATCTAGTGTGGAACGAAAAAACGAAAGCGTATGTTTACCAACATTTCTTGGACAGACTACTTTGCGGCAGTCGTCCTGCTACTGGCCATTTTTTATCTTTTTGTAGGAGTACGATATTATTCCGCCGACTTCAGAAACCTATTTTCCGGGAAACGAAATCCGGACTTCAGGGTAGCCCTACCCCATGATACAGCAGGTGAAGGTATTTTGTCCAGCGAAGAGAATTACACTAACGAAAGACCTGCTTTTGCAATAACCACAGATGATAATGACTTTGCAGAAGTGGAGCACCTGATTGATCGCCTAAAAAGTGTCATTGCGGATGCATCTGGCAAAAAACTTATTCCGCAGGAATTCAAGCAATATCTGCACCTGGTGCTACAGGAATACCCCAACATCCAAAACTCCCCCATCCGTTCTTCGATCAATGAACTGGTCGCTTCGGAATGCGAAAAATATGGTGCTGTTTCGTTGAGCGACGATGAAGTGGAACTGTTGTGGAAAGATGTCATGTAACAGCCTTTAGCGGAGTGCGTTTCCCCGTCCGTCCCGTGCAGTATGGCAGGATTAGCGGGCATTGAGACGGCGAAGCCTCTCCGCTTTTTTATTCCCTTTTTTTATTGATTTCAAACTTTAATAAACGTGTATTATGGAAATGTGCAAATGGATTTTTAGAAAGTTAGACCTTAAACAATTAACTGCATTGGGTGCAACCCTGGTATTAACGGCCTTTCATTTTGCGGCACTGGCCCAGGATGGTATTGCTGGCATCAATGAAGCCAACCAAAAAGTACGCAGCTACTTTGATGCTGGCACTCAACTGATGTATGCCGTAGGTGCATTGGTTGGATTGATCGGAGCTGTTAAGGTGTACCAGAAATGGAATGCTGGGGATCAGGATACCGGCAAGGTAGCCGCCGCATGGTTCGGCAGTTGTGTCTTTTTAGTGGTTGTTGCCACTGTTATCAAATCCTTCTTTGGCGTTTAAAACCAAGAATAATGCAAGAGAAACTGAAAGAAAAGTTATGGACGTATATCGTCCACAACAATCCGGACCTGGTGCTGAATTTACAGCAGGATTTTTCCGTAACAAGCTATCTGGAACAGAAAATATTTAATGCACAGCCCCTGGCATTCCAACTACTGGCGGAAAACAAACACGGATACATCATTGAAGAACTTTGCATGTCAGAGTTGACCATTGATCTCCGTCTCTCAAAGTTCAATTATATCCTGAGTGTACTGGAAGAGGAGTTTGAGGAGGATTTTCTGCGCATAAATGAATCCGGGTTGCTCACTTACGAGATCATCAACCTGATCATTGAAAGTGAAACGGTATTTGAAACATTGGGATTTACTGAAGTCAATGAGCAGAACCGGATGCTTCGCTATGCGATTGCCAGTACGATCCGGCAATACCTGGAAAGCAAGTGATGTGTCCAGCATCCTGATTTTTAGGATGCTGGTTTTAAAGAGATTAAAAGCATTAGTGTAGATTGAAAACGTGAGGTATGGCTTATAATGCTTTTCAAAAATTAAACGATAATATCGAGGCAATCCGGCTTCCTGGAATGGGACAAGGAAATGCATCACATATCAATTCTACTATTGATGAACCACACCTCCAACGAAGCAGAATAAAATCATTATTAGGTAAAAATCAGCAATTATGAGTAACAGCGTATATCAAATCAACAAAGGCATTAACAGGAGCATCGAGTTCAAGGGACTGAGGGCTCAGTATATCTGGTACCTAGGCGGCGGGGTCGTTGCCTTGCTCATCCTGTTTGCCGTCATGTACATCATCGGCATCCCCTCCCTGATCTGCATCGGGATTATCCTGGTTGCCGGAACAGTGCTGGTCGTGAAGATCTATGGCATAAGCAACAAATATGGGGAACATGGTATGATGAAAGCCATCGCCAAACGGCAGGTTCCCAAAGTGATCAAAACCTACAGCAGGAAAGTTTTCCTGCAAAAGAAACCCACCCAAGTGGGTTCTGTTGGGCAATTAAAAAATAATTGATTTTCAAATGAAATAAGCGGTCGTGACCGCCTTTCATATAAAAACAGAACAAGGTAAAAAAGTGTATATGGAAAAGTTGCTGGATGATATTTTACCCATTATGGGCATAGAGCATGATTGTATCCTGTCCGGGCAGGGCGATGTGACTATTGTGTTCCGGGCGGAGCTGCCTGAGATATTCACTTTATCAGATCAGGAATATGAAGCCTTTCACCAGACCTGGGTGAAAGCCATTAAGATTCTGCCCAGGTTCAGTGTGTTTCATAAACAGGACTGGTTTATTGACAGCAAACACCAACCTGATTTTACAAAAGAGGACACCAGTTTCCTGACGCGAAACAGTGAACGGTTTTTCAATGAGCGCCCCTTTCTGGCACATAACTGTTACATCCTTCTGACCAAAAAACCGGCAGGCAGGAAACCTTCCAGCTCCCTGTTTTCAAACCTTTTGCGAAAATCCATTGTGCCGGAAGAAACGCTCAAACCACAACTATTACAGGATTTTCTGGACAGTGCAGGGCAGTTTAAACGCATACTGGAAGACAGTGGATTTGTCATGTTGACCCGCTTAAAAGAGGCTGATCTGATGAGCCAGAGCCGAAAGTCCGGGTTGATCGAACGTTACTGCCACCTGCATGAAAAAGATTCCGATACAATTTTTAAGGATATGGAGCTGGGCGGCGATATGCGCATCGGTGACCAGTATTGCCAGCTCTATACCCTGGGCGATGCTGCCGATCTGCCAGCCCTCTGTGGTTCGCGCATCAATTACGACTGTTATTCTACCGACAAGACCAAGTTCAGCATTGGCTTTGCCAGCACCTTAGGGCAACTGCTTTCCTGCAACCACATCTACAACCAGTATATCTTTCTGGAGGATGCGCAGCAGACACTGCGCAAACTGGAAAGTAAACGACTACGGTTGCAATCTCTTTCGGCTTACAGCCGGGAGAATATGATCGCAAGGGATTCAACGAATGATTTTCTCAATGAAGCCATCAGTCAGCAACGCCTGCCTGTCAAATCACACTTTAATGTGCTGGTATGGACCAGTGATAAAGGAGAACTGAAAGACCTCAAAAACAAGGTATCTTCTGCGCTGGCGCAGATGGATGCTGCCGCCAAACAGGAAACCGCAGGGGCCGCGCAGATCTTCTGGGCAGGCATCCCGGGCAATGAGGCGGATTTCCCGATGAATGACACCTTTGATACGTTTGCCGAACAGGCCACCTGTTTCCTGAACATGGAAACGGGCTACCGTTCTTCACTCAGCCCGATAGGTATCCGGCTGGGCGACCGCCTGACCGGGAAGCCCGTGCATGTGGACATCAGTGACGAGCCGATGAGAATGGGTATCTGCACTAACCGCAATAAGTTCATTCTCGGGCCAAGTGGCAGCGGTAAATCTTTTTTCACCAACCATATGGTGCGCAGTTATTACGAACAAGGCACCCATATCGTACTGGTTGATGTCGGGCATAGCTATAAGGGGCTGTGCGATATGGTGAACGGGTATTACTTCACTTACACCGAAGAAAACCCCATCCGCTTCAACCCGTTTTTTATCGGGGAAGGCGATTCATTGGATACAGAGAAAAAAGAAAGCATCAAAACCATGCTGCTGGCGCTCTGGAAAAAAGACAACGAGGAGTTTAAGCGCAGCGAATACGTGGCCTTGTCCAATGCCATCAACGGGTACTTTAATTACCTGGACACCTGCCCGGAGTTGTTCCCCTGCTTTGACACCTTTTATGATTTTCTGAAAAATGAGTATGTAGGCGTGCTGGAGTCCGACAAAGTAAAGGACAGGGATTTTGATGTGAACAACTTTCTGTATGTACTTCGACCCTACTATAAGGGCGGTGAATTTGACTACCTGCTCAACGCCAAGGAAAACCTGGACCTGTTGCAGGAAAGGTTCATTGTCTTTGAGCTGGATAACATCAAAAATCACCCCATTTTATTCCCCGTAGTGACAATTATCATCATGGAGGTTTTCATCAATAAGATGCGAAAAATGAAGGGGATACGGAAGATGATACTAATAGAAGAGGCCTGGAAAGCGCTGATGAAGGAGGGTTTTGCAGAATATATCAAATACCTGTTCAAAACGGTGCGTAAGTTCTTCGGGGAGGCCATTGTTGTCACGCAGGAAGTGGAAGACATCATCTCCTCACCCGTAGTCAAGCAGGCCATCATCAATAACAGCGACTGCAAAATATTGCTTGACCAGTCCAAATACCAGAACAAATTTGACCAGATACAGGAGCTTCTGGGGCTGACTGAGAAAGAAAAGGCGCTGGTACTGTCAGTGAATAAGGCCAATGACCCCTCTAAAAAATACAAAGAGGTATTTATCTCACTGGGAGGCATGTTATCGAAAGTGTACCGAACTGAAGTGAGCCTGGAGGAATACCTGGCCTACACTACCGAAGAAACGGAAAAAGTAAAAGTGCAGGCGTATGCCGCAAGGTTTGGCGGTGATATACAAAAAGGCATCGCTGCTTTGGCCAATGATATGAGAAGCAATAAAGCCTAAAAAATAAAGTCTAAAAAATAAAAAATAATGAAACGGTATATCAAAATCATGGCGATTGTATTGTGCTGTTCCCTGACCGTAATGCCTGCAAGCCAGGCGAACGCCACACCTGTTGCCATACTGGAAATTATCAAAGCCGGTATTAAAAAGGTAATCAAAGCGGTTGACCTGCAGATACAACGGTTGCAGAACAAAACCATCTGGCTGCAAAACGCGCAGAAGACCTTGGAGAACACATTATCCAAACTGAAACTGGATGAGATTTCTGACTGGACGGAGCGGCAGAAAACGTTATATAAAGATTACTTCGAAGAGCTGGCAAAAGTTAAGTCCATCATCTCTTATTACCAGCGCATCCGGGAAATCTCCCAAAAACAGGTAAGGCTTGTAGAGCGGTACCAGCGGGCATGGAACCTGTGCAAACAGGACAAATATTTTACTGTGGAAGAATTGGGTTATATGGCGAAAGTATATTCGGGCATATTGGATGAGAGTGCCAAAAACCTCGACCAGATATTTTTGGTCATCAACTCCTTTACCACACAAATGAGTGATGCCAAAAGACTCGAAATTATCAATGCAGCAGCCGACCAGGTAGATGCCAATTATTACGACCTGACCCGGTTTAACAAGCAAAATATCCTGCTCAGTCTGCAACGGGCAAAAGAAAAAAATGATGTGGACGTAGTGAAAAAGTTATACGGTTTACCAGCCAATTAAAATAGAGATTATGAAAAAATTACTCATCATGTTCCTGCTCATAACAATTGTGACAACGACGCAGGCGCAGACTTTTGCCGAATGGTTTAAACAGAAAAAGACCCAAAAGAAATACCTGGAACAACAGATTGCTGCCTTGCAGGTGTATATCGGTTATGCGCAAAAGGGTTATTCCATCGCAAAAGAGGGACTCAATACTATCGGAGATTTCAAACGGGGCGAGTTTAACCTGCATAACGGTTATTTCAATTCCCTGAAAAATGTCAACCCAAAAATAAAACTATATGTGAAAGTGGCCGATATCATGGCTATGCAGGTAACAATTATACAAGGCTATAGCAGGACCCGCCGTCATGTGCGGGAAAGTGGTGCATTCAACAGGGCGGAACTGGACTATATCATGCGGGTATTGGGCAGGCTGCTGGATGACTGCTCCAACACGCTGAATGAACTGATCACCCTGACCACGGACGGCAATCTGGAAATGAAAGATGATGAGCGGCTAAAGCGGATTGACATCCTTTATAAGGATATGACGGACAAATATACCTTCTCCCAGAGTTTCCACAATGAAATGACGGTACTGGCCGTATCGAGAATAAAGGAAAACAATGATGTGCGAACCAGCCGTGCTTTGTACGGCATTAAACAAGACTGACCATGAAAAAGCTGATCATCATTTTAGAAATTGTACTGTTCAGTTTGCCGGTGGCAAAAAAAGCCCTGGCACAAACGGATGAAATCGCCCAGCTTTTGCTGAACGTGGAAAAACTGACACAGTTCGAACAGATTTTGTCGGACATGAAAAAAGGATATGAAATCCTCAGTGGTGGCTACAACACCATCAAAGATTTGTCCCAGGGTAATTTCAGCCTGCACAAAACTTTTCTTGACGCATTATTGGAGGTAAGCCCGACGGTGAAGCATTATAAACGGGTGGCCGACATTATCAATTACCAGGTCATCCTGATAAAGGAATACAAATCAGCCTTTAACCGGTTTAAGCGGGACAATAATTTCAACCAGCAGGAACTTGCTTACCTCGGAAGGGTATATGAAAACCTGTTTAAGCAAAGCCTCAATAACCTGGATGACATGGTTACCATCATCACCGCAAACCAGCTCCGTATGAGTGACGATGAACGGTTGGGGGCGATTGACAGGATATTTGCCGATATGCAGGACAAGTTGCTGTTCCTGCGGCATTTCAACAACAATACCACTGTACTGGCCTTACAGCGTGCAAAAGAAAAAAATGATGCGGGAACGATGCGCCTCGTTTATGGCATAAACAACTAAAAAATTACAAATATGGCAAAATGGACAAAGACTGCATGTGTTGCAGTGGCGGGTATAATATTGCCCTTTATCAGCCGGGCTCAGGGGCTTGCGGATGAAATGAACGGATTGCATGGTGTGCTGGACCAGCTCTATGATGAGATGATGCCCTTATGCAGCAAACTGATCGGCGTTGGCCAGGGCATAGCCGGTTTTGCGGCCACCTGGTATATCGCGTCCCGCATCTGGCGGCATATCGCCAACGCAGAGCCGATAGATTTTTATCCGTTGTTCCGACCATTCGTCATTGGCTTTTGCGTGATGATTTTTCCGTCCATACTGGCCATGATAAACGGGGTGATGAAACCAACCGTCACCGCTACTTCTGAAATGGTAAAGGGTTCGGATAAAGCCATAGCCCTGCTTTTGCAAAAGAAAGAAGAAGCCATCCGAAAAACAGCTGTCTGGCAGATGTACGTGGGGGAAAGCGGTAGTGGTGACAGGGACAAGTGGTATAAATACACTCATGACAACGAAGACCCAACGGGCGAAGGCCTGTTGGATGGCATCGGCAACGACATCCAATTTGCCATGTCAAAAGCCTCTTACAACTTCCGCAACTCGGTCAAGGAATGGATGAGCGAAGTGCTGCGGATACTCTTTGAGGCGGCTGCCCTCTGCATCAATACACTGCGAACATTCCAACTTATCGTACTGGCTATCCTGGGACCTTTGGTATTCGGCATTGCTGTCTTTGACGGGTTTCAGCATACGCTCACAGTCTGGATCGCCCGTTATATCAACATTTTTTTGTGGTTGCCAGTGGCCAATATCTTCGGTTCCATCATCGGTAAGATACAGGAAAAAATGCTGGAACTGGATATTTCACAGGTTCAGGATTACGGCGAAACTTTTTTCAGTCGTACTGATATGGCTTATCTCGTGTTCCTTATTATGGGTATCGTGGGTTATTTCACTGTGCCATCGGTAGCTAATTACATCGTGCATGCGGGTGGTGGCGGCGGATTAGGCCAAAAAGTAACCAACCTGTTCAGCAGCTCTTCCCGTAGCGTGGTCAATATGACATCAGCAGGAGCCGGTATGGCGGCAGATGCAATGGGCAATGCAGTCGGCCGGATGTCCCAAAGCATGGCTGGTCATGGTACGTCCTCTCCTTATTTCAGTGAAAATACCAATTCGGGTTCTGATTCTGGTTCTGGTTATATGGGTGATAAGCTAAAGGGTAATTCCTGACAGATTAATGATTTAAACAAAAAGACAATGTTCAAAACAATGAAAAATATAGATTCGGCCTTCCGTCATGTGCGGGGCTTTACCATGCTCTTTATAGCAGGGTGTGTGATCATCTGCTGCTTTGCCCTGTACAAAAGCTTCAGCCTTGTATCACAAATGCAGGGGAAAGTATATATCCTGGCAAACGGCAAGGCGCTAGAGGCGTATGCCTCTGACCGGAAAGACAACATCCCCGTAGAAGCAAGGGACCATGTAAAAACATTCCACCAGTTGTTCTTTACCCTTGACCCGGACGATAAGGTCATTAAAACGAACCTGACTAAAGCACTTTACCTCGCCGATGCAAGTGCCAAACGTGAATACGATAACCTGAAAGAAAACGGGTACTATTCAGGCATCATATCCGGTAATATCAGCCAGGCCATTAAGGTGGACAGTATCAGTATTGATATTAACCAGTACCCTTACCGGTTCCGTTGCTACGCTACACAAAGCATTATCCGCACCACCAGCATTGTTTCCCGCAGCCTGATTACGGAAGGGTCCCTTCGCAATGTTTCCCGTAGCGATAATAATCCACATGGCTTTTTGATTGAACGATGGAATACCATTGAAAACAGGGATATCAAAACAGAGAACCGCAGGTAACGCATTTATAAACAGTATTATAAAACGATAAAAATCATGGCATTCTTATTCAGAAAAAGGAAGAAAACGCAAACTGCCAGTGTGGATGAAATTCATGACAGGGTACTAAGGCAAATGGTAAATGCCTGTCTCCTGATGCAAACCGGTTGGTCACGGTGGATGGGCAGAAAGACGGAACACCTGTCCCGCAGAAAATTACTTCTCTTATTGCTGGCTTTCATTGCCCTTGCCAGCGCCTACAGCATCTATCTGATCGGGCAAAGTTTTTCGGGCAATCAGGCTAATGCTTTTTCCGTAACGCCAATCATAAAGCCGGGGCACGTCCTGCAAACGTGTGACGCAGCATTACAACCGGATATGATTATCAGTACAACTGACTACCAACGAATCATCCGGTTCAGAGGATATATGGACAGCCTTGCCCGAAGCCCCGCAGGGAAAGCAGTCTATGACAGCATCCTTCTTAGCCGGCCGGGCTTGCAGGACAGTATCCGGCTCATTGAAAAGATTTACCAGTCACAAATTAAAAAATAAAATCGTATGGAACAGAAAACACAATCTCCGAAAATGCTAAGGCAGCGTAAATTTCTGCTGGTACTGCCTCTACTCGTACTGCCTTTTATTACCCTGATGTTCTGGTCGCTTGGCGGTGGAAAGGTAGAGAATACTGATGCGCAGCCACTGACAAACAAAGGGTTCAATATGAAACTGCCGGATGCATACCTAAAAGATGAAAGATGCTTAGATAAAATGAGTTACTATGACAAGGCGACCTCCGATTCAGCCAAACTGGAAGAATTAATGAAGAACGACCCGAATTACAGAGGGCGTACTTCACTGAACCACGAGACGGATGGAATGCAACACGAAGATACATCTCAATCTAAATATAATAACGAAAGCGGATCTTTAATTACCTCGCCCTATGGTAGCGGTTTGTCTCGTGACTCAAATGAGGCAAAGGTATATCGAAAACTGGCAGAACTGGATGAAGTGATGAACAGGGTTAATACCCCCGCTATGGAACAGAAAGATGATACCCCTCACAACCGAAGCGAAAATACTCAGGTAAGTACATCTGATATTGACCGCCTGGAACAAATGATGCAGTCTATGAACCAGCCGCAGGGTGAGGATCCTGAATTACACCAACTTAACGGGATGCTGGAGAAAATACTGGATATCCAGCATCCTGACCGTGTGCAGGAAAAGATCAGGCAGACATCCCAGGCAAGCAAAGGACAGGTATTTGCTGTGTCCGCCACCGGGAAAGAAACACCTGTATCGCTACTGGAAAATAAGCCTGATGGTAGGGTTGGTATTAACAGCACCTCCATAAAGCAGTCACAACAAAATGGTTTTTATTCATTGGATGAACCAGTCCAGGTTGACGAGGCGCAAAATGCAATAGAAGCGGTCGTCCACGAAACACTGACCCTTGTTGCAGGATCAACCGTAAAACTGCGCCTGGTAAATGATGTCTATATCAACGGGATGCTGATACCAAAAGACAATTTTCTTTTCGGAGAAGCTACGCTCAGCGGTGAAAGACTGGATATTAAAATTGGCAGTCTACGCTACCAAAACTCCCTTTTCCCGGTGGAGCTATCCGTGTACGATATGGATGGCATGCTTGGTATTTACATCCCCGGGGCCATTACAAGGGATGTGGCCAAACAGTCAGCAGACCGCACCATTCAGGGTATTGGACTGACAACACTGGACCCGTCACTGGGTGCACAGGCTGCCAGCGCGGGAATAGAAGCCGCCCGGGACATGATCAGCAAAAAGGTAAAATTGATCAAAGTCACCGTGAAAGCAGGCTACCAGGTACTGTTAAGGGACGAGAAGCAAAAACAGAATAACTGACATATAACAGGCAAAAGTTTCAAAACAGATTATTTAACAAATAAAATTCCAAAAGATGAAAAAGATCAGCACAGGATTGATAACAGGGATTTTCCTTTTTCTCGCAAGCATTTCCACATTTTCACAAAATGCAAATTTGGTAAGCACAACGTCCATTGAGCCTTACCCTTTGGCCATTGCAATTGACAAGACAACCAGCCTGGTATTTCCTTATGCCATTAAAAGCGTGGACAGGGGGAGCCAAAGCGTACTGGCCCAAAAAGCTAGGGGTGTTGAAAATATCCTTCAGATAAAGGCAGGCAAAGAAGGGTTTGAAGAAACCAACCTGACCGTTATCACAGCAGAAGGAAAGCTCTACTGCTTTCTGTTGAACTATGCCCGTCAGCCCTCCGTTTTGAACCTTACTTTCGGGACCCCGAAACCATCGGTTAAGGAGGCTTTGTTTTCTTCAGAAGATCACAACGAAGGGGAAATACAGGCTTATTCAGATGCTGTAACCGTTGAAAAGAAAAAAGTGCATGGTATAAACGATAAAAAGTATGGCATGAAATTCCGGCTGAACGGCCTTTATATCCATGATAATGTGATGTATTACCGCATAAAAATGGAGAACCAATCCAATATCAACTATGATATCGACCAGTTACGCTTCTTTATCCGTGACCGGAAGAAAGCCAAACGTACCGCTACGCAGGAAATCGAAATCAAACCCTTGTATGTTCAGAATGATACCTTAACAGTAGAGGGACATTCGGAACACATCTTTGTATTCGCACTTCCCAAATTCACCATACCGGATCAGAAATACCTTGCCATACAACTCATGGAAAAGAACGGTGGCAGGCACCTGGAACTCGATGTCCATAACAAAGCACTTTTGCGCTCAACGGTGCTATCCCCTCTGTAAAAAATTATCTATTAACTCATTTTTATTCATTCATTAAAAATAAACGTCATGAACCAGAAAAATTTCGAATACCTGCGTGACCAGGTAAAGTACACCGGCTTCGGTGAAGGATTGGAAAATGATCTAAAGGAAAAATTAAGCGAGCAACCACCGGATTTCACCCTGAAACACAATGTCCAATATGGCAATGATATGGCCACTATGGAACTACATTTCAGCAAGTCGAAACAGAGTGATTTGTATTTCTTCAACTCGTACAAAGTGAGTTTGAAAAAGGAGAATATGCCAGATAACATGGAACAGACCTTTTACATCAACAAGGGCAATCACATTACCCTGAAGGAGGCCTACAATCTGATGAGCGGCAGGGCGGTCAATAAAGACCTGACCAACAAAGACAATCAACTGTACAATGCCTGGGTACAGATGGACTTCAAACAGGCAGACAGTAACGGCAATTACAAGTTGAAGCAATATCACCAGAATTACGGTTTTGACCTTGATCAGGCACTGGCCAAACACCCGATAAAGGAGTTGGGGCATGATGAACACAGGTCCAACCTGCTGGATTCACTGAAAAAAGGCAACCGGCAATCCGTCACGTTTATACGGGATGGAGTGGAACAGAAAAATTACATCGAAGCCAATCCGCAGTTTAAAACCATTACTATCTATGACAGCAACATGCAGCGGTTGGGCAACAAGAAGTCCAGAGCAGAAAAACAGGATGAAGGTGAAAGCAGTTCTGTAAAACAGGATAACAAAAAGGAAACTCAACGTAACGATGACGATGGCCCTGCAATACCTCCGGCGGCAAAAAAAAAGCAGAAAAAGCAATCGATTAGTTAAAATGATAAGCAATGGAAACTCTGAATCCTTTGTCCGGTTTCTTTTCTGCCATTGAAAAGGATTACCGGATCAGTATCACACATATCGGCATCTATGCCGCATTGCTACAATACCGTCAGGAACAGGGGTTTATCAATCCGGTAACGGCATTCAGTTATGACATTATGCGCATAGCAAAGATTTCAGCACCGGCCACTTACCACAAATGTGTAAGGGAATTGAGCGAATACGGATATATCCGGTATGTGCCATCTTTTAAACGCAACCAGGGAAGCCGGATATATTTTTCTGAAAGTAGATAAACGGTTCAATAATGATTCTACAAAAGTAGTAAAAGCCCGATAACGGGCTTTTACTATCAACACAGGAGGTGTGGGATGGAAAACTGTGAGACAGAAAGGATACCACCTTATAAAGCAGTGGAGCTTTTGAAAAAAGACGGGATAGAAGTAACGGAAGAACAGGCAAAGGTCATTCTGCAATTTTTGTATGAAATGGCCAATATTGTGGTCGATCAATACCTTTCCAAACCGGTTTAATTTTGTAAATTTACAGGGATAAACAACAGCAGTTTTACCATATTTATTATGACAATATGAAGATTGCAGATTTATATATTCGTGTAAGTACTGATGAGCAGGCTGACAGGGGTTATTCGCAACGTGACCAGGAAGAAAGACTACGCAAATATTGTGAAATAAATTCCCTGCAGGTCCGGAAAGTGGTCTATGAGGACCATTCAGCTAAAACATTCAACCGTCCGGCCTGGACGAAACTATTAACTGACCTTCGAAAACAAAGAGGGCATTCAGACCTTATACTGTTTACAAAATGGGACAGGTTCAGCCGCAATGCGGGAGATGCCTACCAGATGATAAGTACCTTGCGGCATCTGGGCGTAGAACCACAGGCCATTGAACAGCCATTGGACTTGTCCATACCGGAAAACAAGATGATGCTGGCTTTTTACTTGGCAGCACCCGAAGTGGAGAATGACAGAAGGGCTTTGAATACATTTCATGGAATGCGCCGTGCAAAGAAAGAAGGCCGGTGGATGGGGAGAGCCCCTGTGGGATATGTAAACAAAATAGCTGAAACAGGAAAGAAATACATTGCCCCGAAAGATAATCAGGGAGATATTATGTGTTGGGCTTTCAATGAACTGGCCCTTGGAAAATTTAATACGGAACAGATATGGAAAGAAGCAAAGGGAAAAGGGCTTATGTGCGGTAAAAACAATTTTTATGTGGCCATACGAAATCCGGTCTATTGTGGTAAAATCTTTATTCCAAAATATAAAGATGAAGAAAGTTTCATGGTTCATGGACAGCATAAACCATTAATACCGGAAGCTTTATTTTATACTGTGCAGGACGTATTGGACGGAAGCAAAAAAGTAATGTATACCAAAATCGTTGGTGATGTTAACCTTCCTCTAAGAGGGTTCCTGATATGTCCCAATTGTGGAAGAATGCTGACAGGAAGTGCTTCCAAAGGACGTAAGCAGCATTACTACTATTATCATTGCAGTTCCGCTTGCGGTATTCGCTATAAAGCGCCGGATGCCAATGTAAAAATTGTGGATGAAATCAGGAAGTATGTACAATCGTTGCCCCGTCTTCAATTATTCAAAGAGGTAATTGTTAACGTTTATAAGAATCAAACACACGCCCAGCGCAACGAAGTTCAGCAACTGAAAATACAATTGGAAGAAGCCAACAAAAGGATTTCAAAGGCAAGGGAACTGTTGCTATGTGGTGACATTGACGCTGATGATTACCGCACTATAAAAACTGAAAGCGAGGAACGGATAAACAGGCTGGAGGTTAAATTAACTGCATCATTAACAGATACAACCAATATCGAACCCTTATGGGACAAAGCCATCAGCAACATTTCACAACTGGATGTTTTGTATGAAAGAGGGACTTTAACCCAAAAAAGGAAGATCATTGGTTCAATGTTCCCCGAAAAATTGACTTTCGACGGATTTCAATATCGAACCACTCGTGTTAATGAAGCATTGATTCTTATGCTATTGATAGGCAACAAAATACGAGATAAAAAAAATGGGACAAATCCATCATTTTTGGACTTGTCCCATAAGGTGACCCAATCTGGGTATTAACCCAATCTGGTCATTTATTTTATAATCAGTTACTTTCTAAAATCCAAAAGCAGTATCGTACCGATCTCGTACCGAATTTCTGTCCAGTTTTGGCTGTCCAAAGACTTCGCTTTTCTGCTTAACTGTTCGGGTACAAATCTAAATATTTTCTGGGAATATACAAGCTCCTGATATTCAAATTTATTTAGTGCAAGGTGCACGCCTATATCTATATATAGGCGTGCACCTTGCACTGATTTTTACCTGATTTACCTTAAAAAGAAAAATTAGCAGTATGCAAT
>Ga0209585_10000103_pt1 | contig 31578 bp, 21 predicted proteins | sample NGEPerone_FD_185491 | JGI IMG/M metagenome (GOLD analysis project Ga0209585, IMG submission 185491) | Arctic peat soil microbial communities from the Barrow Environmental Observatory site, Barrow, Alaska, USA - NGEE Permafrost154B-one... | ecosystem: Environmental > Terrestrial > Soil >... | reverse complement strand
AAGACCAAAAAATAGCTCTTTTCATTGCAGTCTGAAGATTGCCTAAAATACAGAAAGATCAAATTACGCTTTGGTAAGAAAAATTTGACTGAAGAATATTAAAAAAACGAATTTTTAGAACCTCCCTTAAAAGAAAAAAAGGTTAGCCGGGTGGTAGGAGTTTGAGCCACCAACACACGAAAGCACCAAACTCCGCCAATAAAAATTGGCTATGAATCTGTCCTTGGTGAAACTGAGAGTTTTGAGGAACAATATCTATTTTTCAGTTTTTATAGAATTGAAAAAATAGGGTTGTGATATTCTTTTCTGTTTATTGATTCACAAACTGCAAGTTGCCAACAGCCAGCCGCCGGTTCTCAAAATTCAATCTTGATCCCCAGCGTTGGAAGAACCGTTCCCGAAGTGTTTTTTATCGTTTTTAAAACGTATTTATTCGGGTCGTTTGGATCAGTCAACGGTTTCCCGCTACCATCTTCCAACCTTACAAGGTAATCCTGCTAATCGGCGTTGAAGTTGTAAACATTCTGAATATCAAAATAAAGCATCAATGACCATTTGTTGTAATACCATGATTTATCAACTCTTAAATCGAGCTGATGAAAAGCTTTTAAACGTTCTTTGTTAAATTTGCTGTAATCGAGGTAGCCAATTCCTTGCGCATCCCATGCGGTCTTGATGGCTGATTTTTCCATATCCCAGGGTGCGTAGGGTGTTGCTTCGCGGAGTAAGTAATAGCCTTTGACAAGCGCAACACGTTCGATAGAATTGAAGAAGTCGTTGGAAGCATAATTTCGACGGTGCCTAGTAGGTCAATTATTTTATCAAGCCATGGCATCATATAACTGCCAGTGGATTGCAGCAGATCCTTGTTCTTTTATTTTGGCTATCCTGGGAGGCAATGGATTCACGAAGCCCAAGTTATCTGGATTTGGTTGGCAGATGCAGGTATGGGAAGGGGGGTAAATGACTATAAACCTGTCAGGTTTGGACTATCGAGGCTTGCGAACAGCAGCGCGACTGGTTTCATATGTCGATCAATTGGAGTGTAAAAACTATTGATAGTATTGATAATTTTTCTGAGGTTGCCGATTTATTATTGTCACTTATTAGGACTTTCTTCAATTACTAATTTTTCCATTGGCAGCATTAGGGTTTTGTTTTAGCCAGATCTTGTACAATTCAAAAAAAGTTGGTGCATCCAATAACTCCAAAGTAGGATCTGACTTTTTAATTTCAGCAACTACATTCACATACCAGGTGGGCGTTTTTAATATATTACGAAACCAATGAAACGGAACCTGGCGAACTTTTACCCTTCCTAAAACATGTTTGGCCGCTTCTTTAGGATCATCTTCAACAACGTCATCATCAGCACGTAAGACTGGCATTTCCCCATGCAATAAAGTCAATGGTATTTTTTGAGGAACAATACCATTGGGACTGAAAGAGGAATAGCAATCCAACCCTTTCTTAGACAAACCGGGAGCGGAACCATCAATTACAAAACCAGTAACTGACAAATCCCATCTGCTATAATATTTTTTACAATGCCTGGCCCAAACATTCAATCCGGATTTCAATCCGGATATCGGCCTTGGCTCCTGCAACATTCCCGGGTTAAGATAACCCGCACCATTGTCGGCAGCTACAAAATAATCATTTGGAGTTGCTGTTTCACGGTAATACGCTAAAGCCATCGGAACCCGTTCCGCTAATACCGGACTTATAGCCCACATCATCGGCACCTTACCCCTGTTTTTATCGTCCCAAATCGTAGGAGTGCGATGTGCCACCCAGGAAGAGGCGTCATAATCACCCACATAAAATATATAAAAATTACGTCCTTTAAAATCAACTTCGCCCTTTTCATTCAGATAGCCCCTCTCTTTCAAATCTGCCTCCGTTACCCATTTTTGAGGATACTTTTCTTTCAATGGGTAATGGGTCCAAAAAGAAGCATTTGCCAAGGCCCCATAGCCAATGGCATCTGCATCTTTAAACGCATTATAAGCGCCGATAATTTTCGAGAACTCCCATTCTGTTGCTACACCTTCATGAATACCACCCACATTTCCATAATTTGTATATTTGAAAGCCCAAGCTGGGAAACCTCCGATGTAACACATTTTTTCTCCATTATTCAAATCATATGCTGTTTTGAGAAACAGTTTTAAGGTCTCTAAATCTGCTCCTAAGGGTTGGTTAAGGTCGTCAGTTGAGGGTTCATCTCCCCATGGAGAAAGATCGAAGAAAAAAGCTTTCTTGCTTACAAAAAAATCATGATTGGTTAATGTATGATGATTGCGGACCGCAGATAAAGGCGCTTCTCTCCATTTCTGATCAATGTAATAGGCACCGAACTGACCATTACATTTACCCTTTCCCATGTAAATATTTATAAACCAAATATAGGGATCGTTTTTTATTGAGCCTGTAGATTTTAAGGATGTGCCTGGAATTATGCCTTTCCCATCAAACATTGATTCACCATTTTCTTTTACCAGGCGGACCTTAACTTTTAATTTCGGACCTTTAATTACCAATCTTGTATAGAGACTATTAGGGCTGATGTCATATCGTAAGGCAATCAAATCTTCGATTCCTGCAATGGAAGATGCAACGTTACTGGTAGATGCCACTTTTGAATCATAAACGACAACTCCTTTGATGCTGTTTTTATAGGCAGTAATCAGTTCAACAATATTTGAATATACAATGGTGTCTTTGCCACATAACCATTTTCCTTTCTGTCTGTATTTATTCCACCAATAAGAATCAATTTCAATTCCGGATTCTTTTATGTAATTGATATATAAATTGGGGGCATTACGGTTAACAACACCCTGAAGCGTTGCGACGGCATGAATATCATCCCAAAGGCTTAAAACCTGAAGACTATCTTTCAGATTATATCCGAGTGTATATTTAAGATCGAAGATGCCGATCTTATGGCTTCTTTTTTGATTTGCATGGATTTGCGTTCCGACAAAAAGTAATACGATCAAAATTCGAAAAAACCTCATATATAAACATCTCTTAACACTGATAAATAATGTTTTCAAAGCAAATTACATCCTGTAAATAATTGGTTAATTACCAAATATCTACAGGATGATCATGAAAATAACTACAAGTCTGCCCGCTTTAATGAGTAATCTTGAATTATTCGATATGCATTAGCTTTTCCAAAGATCTTCGCCATATTCCCAACCTTTGCGAACTGGTTCTTTAAAGTGAGGATCCAGTTCTGGTCGACCAGTGGCTTTCATGTTTTTTGCATCATAATTGATTGTTCCTCCAAATCTTTGTGCCAAAATACCAACCTGAATCATTTCCGTTAAGCTGGCTGAATAGTCGAAATTGGAACCGGGTAACGTATCATTCTTAATTGCAGCAATCCACTCCTGGACTGGTTGTTCTTCCCCAACTCTGGGGATGGTTTGCGCGGGAGCATTTTTAAGAAACTCCTTCATTTCCTCTTCCGGAACAAGTAATCTTGCATCATTCGGTCTTCCTCCTGTGATCAGCGTTTTTTTATCACCAATTATAATCATTCCACCATCAGGGATTTTATCAACTCCCCATTCAGGTCTGATTGCTGGTTTTTCAATACCTTCATACCATTTCATGGTTACAGGCGCATTATTTCCGCGTGCTCCGAAATGCCAGGTTACCAACGATTCTTCCGAAACAAAACTATGATCAGGCATCGGATTTGGAATTATAGCTTCTACTGTGTGAGGCATTCCAAGATCGAGTGCCCAGAATGGGGCATCCAGTGTGTGACAAGCCCAATCGCCTAATTTACCATCTCCTAAGTCGTAAAATCCTCTCCAGGTCCTGGGTGCATAAATGTTATTGAAAGGTCGGGCTGCAGCCGGACCTTGCCACAAATCCCAGTCAAGCTCCTTAGGTATTTCTTCAGCTTGTGGAGGAAAATTTGTTGGGCTTTTGAAATAACCATCATTTATGAAGTCTATTTTACCTTGCCATGCAATAACTTCCTTTACTTGTCCGAGTATGCCTGCTTCGTACCATTCTTTTACTAACCTGATTCCATTGGTTGTATGTCCCTGGTTGCCCATCTGGGAAACAACACCATAATGTTTAGCCGCTTTTTTTAGGGTACGCAACTGCCAGATATTGTGTGCCAAGGGCTTCTCAACAAATACATGTTTGCCTAGTTGCATTGCTGCCATGGCTGCCGGAAAGTGTGTGTGATCAGGTGTTGCAATTATCACGGCATCAATATCTTTTGCCATTTCATCGAACATTTTCCTAAAATCTTTATACCTTCTGGCATTAGGGCATGCTTCAAACCCTTTTGCAGATTCCCGGTCATCAACATCGCACATGGCAACAATGCTCTCTTTTGGTACCTGGGTCCAACTGGCTTCTCCTCTGCCGCCAACACCGATAACTGCGATATTTAATCGGTTATTTGGTGAACATCTTATCAAATTCGGGATTATTAATACCCCTGCTGCAGCCGCAGAGGCTGTTTTCATAAATGATCTGCGTGATAAATTTGTCATTGTTAATGAATTATTAATTGATAGTTAGTACATCCTTTAACCGGATATCTCCGGAAGAAGATCCAATCATAAAGACATATTTTCCTTTTGGTATGATAAAAATTGACTTCTTTTCATCCCAACAACGGAGTTTTTCCTTGTTGATATCTATTTCGACCAATTCAGTTTTTCCTTTTTTTATTGATATTCGTTTAAATCCTTTTAATTGTTTTACTGGCATCGGAATTTTCATATCTGGCATTTTTACATATAATTGTGATACTTCATCTCCGTCCATTGCCCCGATGTTTTTGATTTTAAAACTAATTTTTATTGTCTTTCCTCCATCATTAATTTTCAGTCCATCATAGAAAAATGTAGTATAGCTCAAACCATATCCAAATGGATATAAGGGTTTACCTTTAAAATACTGGTAAGTACGACCTTTTGTGATATCATAATCATCAAATGAAGGAAGGTCAGCTAAACTTTTATAGAAGGTAAGTGGTAATCGTCCAGCGGGATTATAATCGCCAAACAAAACCTTTGCAACGGCTGTTCCTCCTTGCTCACCCGGATACCATGCATCGATTATTGCAGGAATATTTTCATCTATCCAGTTAATTGCCAAAGAACTACCAGCGACCAAAACAACCACTGTCTTTGGATTAACTTTATATATTTCGCGGATGAATTCCTGCTGATCTTTTGGCAATTGAATGTCATAACGGTCCTGTCCTTCGCGCTCAATACTTTTATTTATACCTAATACTGCAATTGCCATATCACAGTTTTTCACAGCATTTCCCGCCTCTCCAAATAATCCAAGTCGTTCGTTTTTCGCAATATCGGGAGTTTTCCAGAACATTTTTGCGACAGCTTCACCGCCATTATCAAAATATTCCGCTTGCATAATATATTCTTCGCCCGCATTAAGGTTCAACTGTATGCTATCCCTTTCTTTACTCCTATTATGCCATGAGTCGATTACTTTTTTTCCGTCAATTATCAGGCGACATCCGTCATCTGTAGAAAATCCAATCGTATACAATCCGGAAACTGTTGGACGAAGAATACCCTTCCAGCGAACAGATAAGGGAGATATTGGCAAAAATGGATCCGGAGCCTGATTCACCGGTTCAAAGTTGATCCATTCATCAACCCGGGTTTTTGGTTGCCCTTTTAATTCCTTATTGCTAAAATATTCTGCTTTAAGTCCATTTGGGAAATACGTTTTTGAAATTAACTCATATCCATCCGCAGAGGATACCCATGGAGCATAAATAATTTTCACTTTGGCGCCTACCCTATTTTGTATTCCCTGAAGAATAGAAACAGGTTCTCCAACAGGAATTCCGCTATAGTCTCCAAATTCGCAATTCCCGGCATTGATTCCAACAACTGCAATTGACTTTATTTTATTTAAATCGATTGGTAATGTTTTGTTTTTATTTTTCAGCAAAACAATGCTCTGACAAGCTGCCTCCAATGCTAATGCCTTATGGTCCAATGAACCTACAATTGAAGGAGATATTTTATTATAAGGATTATTTTCCGGATTATCAAATAGGCCAAGGCGCATCCGGGCCCGCAATACATGATAAGCTGCAGAATCAATATCTGCTTTAGAAACCTTACCTTGTCTGTATGCCTGGAGTAATGGTTCCATAAAGACATCATCTCCGCATTCCAGATCAAGGCCAGCTTTTATGCTGACAGCTGCAGCATCTTCTTTTGTCTTAACAAATTTATGATGAGACACTAATAATCCTGGTCCACCACAATCTGAAACAACATAGCCATTAAATCCCCAATCTGTTCGCAGAACTTTTTGTAAAAGCCAGGGATTTGCAGTACAAGGCACATTATTTATAGCATTATATGCAGACATAATAGAGGCTGCTTTCCCATCTACTACACATGCTTCAAACGCCGGGAGATAGTATTCTCTCAAAATTCTTTCGGATATCTGCGGATTACATTCAAACCGGTTATGCTCCTCATTATTCGCGGCAAAATGTTTAGGTGTGGCTACAACCTTCAAATATTTAGAATTATTCCCCTGTAAACCTTTTACAAATTGCACCCCTAAAACTCCTGAAAGAAAAGGATCTTCACCATACGTTTCAGGTGTTCGTCCCCAACGGGGATCACGTGCCATGTTAACAGTCGGAGACCAGAATGTAAGCAGATCACTAAATTGATTTACCTGTTTTTTCCCTTGGCTGAGTTCATTCCACCGGGCACGGGCTTCATCTGATATTACTGTTGCTATTTTGAAATGCAGTTCCGGGTTCCACATACTTGCTAATCCGATCGCCTGAGGAAATACTGTGAAATTTCCCGGGCGTACTACTCCATGTAATGCTTCATTTCCATGATAATACTTTTCTATACCCAATCGGGGTATTCCCGGTGAAGTTGCTCTAAGAAGACTTATTTTTTCATCTATGGTTAAAACAGATAGAAGATTCTGTATCCGATCATGTTCTGTGGTATTTTCATTCCGAAAAAGTTCTCTGTTTTGACATTGACCATGGAACGTGATCAAGATAAATGCCAAAACAAAAAAAAGATATTTAAGCATAACACTCTATTGTATAATTATTAAATCAAAGTATGAAATTTCAAAAGCCATCATTCCTGAAAAATTACTTCTGCCGTGAATTTTAATATCATACCCTCCTTATTTTAAGCAGTTCAGATATGATAAAGCAAATTGTGCAAAAATAAATGTTTACCTACCCCGATTCCCAAGGCCGGGATAAGTAAACAGTTTTTAAACATGAGTTTTAGCTTACATTACTCCACAGTATTTAACGAATAATATTTACGGAATAACTATTTTTATAATCGGACTATAATTAAACCGGTTCAATGAATTCTCAGCAAGAATAGCTACCCTTGCATAATAAGTACCTGCAGTCAAACCTGCAATTTCATCGACAAATGATGTTGATGAAATGACTGCGCTGGTCATGATGCTTAGGTCATTCTCTGTGGACTTTTTCACACCATCTGTGGACTCGTGAAGTATTAAGGAAGTATGGCAAATAAGCATGCTTTTTACTAACTTTTTAGTGCTGGTGGTCTGTTCAATGTTATAAGTTGCCCTGATTTTTGCTCCTGTAAAAGCAACAGTTACATTTTTTAACCGTACGAATGGTTCAACCTGAAATTTAATGGTTTGATTTTGGCTTAAGTCGACGTTCAATGTATCAACTCCTGACATTTCAAATGCCCCTTCCATAGCAATAACCTTATATTTACCCGCAAAAAGACGGGTATTTCTAAAACTGCCATCAGATTTAGTCCAAAAATCATAAGGCTGCGGGTTTGAATACCCTTGTTCGACCAGCCTGATTTTTATTCCATCGGGTTGCCTGGTCTGAATATTTTCTCCGGTAACCTTATCTACGACACTACCATCGAGGGTCATATCCGGGACTGAATAATTATCCAGCTTGCAGGAGTACAGAAAAAACGCCCCCAATATTAAGTTCAAAATTAAGATCTTTTTCATTTTTTATCTTTTACCTGATTTAACTAACTATTAATAACCTGGATTTTCTACAAGCAACGGATTACTTGCAATTATACCACCATCAAGTCTGCTGTAATACAACTTTGAGGTAAACGTCCGCGTATACTTATCACTTGGTAATTTTGCCTTTGTGAATATATAAGCATTATTATCCTTGTCGTATATAGGCCATAGTGCATAGGTATCTGTATTGTAAATTACGTCATCAAAGATCCGCCATCTTTTAAGGTCCCAATAGCGATTTCCTTCGTATGCGAGTTCAATTTTACGTTCGTGTCTGTAATCATTCATTGTGACAGGGTTAACAAATGCAGGCAGGCCTGCACGCTCGCGAATCATATTTATATATTTCCGTGCTTCAGGTTCGTTACCGAGTTCCAGTTGTGCCTCAGCATAATTAAGCAGTACCTCAGCATAACGCATCATCATTTTATCAACGTCAGATGAACTATAAGCTATCGGCCTTGGAGGTGCAGGATCAGCCCATTTAGTCAGGTAAAAACCTGTGGCAGTTCCTTCTGGTTGTGATAATCCATCAGCACCATTTCCACCAATCAGAACACCGCCATCAATTACATTACCATAAATCTGCAAGGTTGTACCCATCCATGGAGAACCTGGGAAGATTGCTGAAGCAAGAAACCTGGGATCTTTATCTTTAAAGAGATCTGCTGGATTTGCATATCTTATTGGCGTTCCATCAGGATTGTTTAACTTAATTGCACCGTTTGCATTATTTGTATATTCATAACTTTCAGCCATATCGTAGGTAGGATCAAACCTGCCTCCGTATCCTTCACCTCCGCGATGACTAAATGGTGCCGTAAACAAGTCGAATCGATTGGCCTTAATCGGAAAAACAAAGGCATCAACTAATATCCGCTCTTTATTTGTGATTGACTTGTCAAAAAACAGATTGTGGTAGTTCTTAACTTTGTCTGCATCCTGATTATAGAGAGCATAAGGTCCTGTTTCAATTAATAGTTTTGCCGCATCCCGGGCCGCTCCGAAATAATGGCTTGCTTCTGATTTAGGAATACCAATCAGTCCGTTTAGCTGCACCTCTTCATAATTGGCAATTGAAGCGGCATAAAGCATCGCCTGGGATTTATAAGCAAGCCCCGACCATTTATTGAACCGGTATACATTTGCCTCTGATGACATTTCATTTATGGCCGCTTCCATCTCTGCCTCGATAAATTTGAAGACATCTGCAGCTTTATCCCTGGCCTTATAAAGTTCTGCAGGATCGCCCGAAGCAGGCAATGGGCTCACTTCCGTAATTAATGGTACACCACCATATCTTTGAACAAGGGTAAAATAGACATACGCCCTTATAAACTTTAATTCAGCTAAAGCTTCAGTTTTTTCTTTTTCAGTAGTAAAAGCAGTCGCCGAAGGTACTTTTTCAATCATGTTGTTTAATGCACGAATGAGTGTATAACTTGAACCCCACGAGTTAAAACTGAATTCCTCTGATGCACCTGCATCTTGCCTGCAGTTAACCATTTCATCTGTATAATAGGATAACCATATCCACTTTGAGAAATTTTCAAAAGGTATCTGATTATACAAGTAGGCCATGTGGGTTGTGAAGGCTGCTTTATCCGATAAAATAGAGGTTTCTGTTAATACATTAACTGGTTGTTTATCCAGAAATTTAGTGCAGCTTGTCCATGATAACGTGGTAATTACAAGCAGACTGCATATATATTTAAATATTTGTTTCATATCTTAGGTTATTAAAATGTTATGCTTAAACCCAAATTATAACTTGCCATTACAGGGTATTTATAACCGTTGTCTCCTCCGTCTCCTGTACCTCTGTGTTCAGGATCAAAAAGAACGCCTTTGCTTTTCCATGTAAGTAAATTAAAAGCATTGGTATAGACACGCACCTGTTTTGCTTTTATTCTATTTGCCCAGTTTACAGGTAGCGTGTAAGCGAGTTCAACACTTTTTAATCTAACATATGACGCATCTATAACCCAGTAAGTAGAGGTCTCCTTGTTGGGTCCAAAACCAAATCCATCGCGTGATATCGGGTATTTTCCCGGTACCCATGGTGTATTGAAATCCAAGGGGTCCTGGTGGTGCCAGCGATCAAGAAAAATAGTCAAAGAGTTTCTTCCCCAAGGTAATGGCCCCATCAATTGTTCCGTAGGTGTCTGGGAATAACCTGTTGCTCCCTGAAACAATAAACTAAGCGATAATCCTTTCCATCCTCCGGACATTTCTGCCCCAAAAAATGTTTGCGGTATCTCATTGTGTGCAATTGGGTACCTGTCATGTGAATCGATCATTCCATCTTCATTCCAATCCACATATTTTACATCACCTGGAAATAAAGCTGCATGTCCATTAGCATTTTGAACAGGTGAAGTATTGATTTCATCCTGTGTTTGAAATTGTCCTGCAGCTCCATAACCCCATATCATATTTTGCAGCCGGTTTTCATTTACATTTGTCCAGTTTAAATAGCTATTTCCTGCGGCTGACTGTTCATAATGTAGCCATTTTTGTTGGGTAAATGATAAGTTTGTACGGATATTATACGAAAATTCGTTGATTCTATTGGAGTGACCAATTACAAATTCGAACCCCCTGCTCAGATCACTATTCAGATTCTCCTGTGGAAAACTGGCACCAAATTCTGAAGGAAGGGTTTCTGCTCTTGTGGCAAGAAGGCCTTCCCTTTTTCTTTGAAACAATTCCACTGTAAAATCGAGTAAGCCTTCCCATAAGTTACCGTCAACCCCAATATTACTTGTTGTTGCAGTATACCATGTGATATTCGGATTGGCCAATCCCTTAGAGGAAGAACCGGAAGTCAGTGTTTTACCATCGAAAATATAATTACCTGATGGATAATTATAACCGGATATGTATTGGAATCCTCCTGCGCCACTGTCATCACCCATTACCCCGTGTGACATTCTAAGTTTTAAATTGCTGATTGAACTAAAGTTGTCCTTAATAAATGGTTCTTCGCTGATTCTCCATCCCAAAGAAATGGCAGGGAAAAATCCCCATCTGCTCTCAGCTGGGAACAAAGATGATCCATCGTAACGAAAGCTTAGTTCAGTAAGATACTTTGATCTGTAATTATAGTTTAACCTTCCTACTAATGCCATGTTGCCATCCAGTATTTTATTTGAACCCCAGGTTACCTGGTTATCAGTTAATCCGGCATCAATTTGACTTATTGCATCCAAACTAAAATATCTTTGAGCGCCAAATCCATCTCCAAAAGTATTACGTCTGTCCACTAATAAGAGGGACTCTATGTTATGTTGACCTCCGGCAAAAGATTTTTTGTACTCTAACGAAACCTGGTATTGTGATATCATGTATTCATCAAAAGATTTCCGGAGTTGTGTAGGGTTATTTATCCCGGTTGGGATATAATTCTTCGCGGTTACATCATACTTATACTCGTTATAAGCTTTCCTCCACTCCGTGCCGATATTATATTGAACATCATAGGCAAATAATCCTTTAACTTTTAGACCAGTAATAAATGGCACGTCGTAAGCAAGTGACATCGTTGTTTCAAATTTTTTCATTTGATATTGCCTTGAACCTGTCAGATCCGAATTGATAATTGCGACCGGGTTCCTGTCTGCCTGACCATCATAATAATAAGGAGAGGTATTGTTCGCATATACAGGCTCATAAGGTGGCTGCATCCAGACTTGTTTCATAAAATCATAAGAAGAACCGCCATATGGATCATCTCTTTTATCCATCATTCCGCCAAATATTACATTAGCTGTTAAACCCTTAACAATTTCAGCTGAAAGATTTGCCCTGAAATTATTTCGGTCGTAATTCATTGAGTTTGTTTTATAAATCCCGGTTTGATGAAGATTTCCAAGTGAAATATAGTAAGTGATCTTTTCAGTTCCTCCACTAAAAGAAACGTCATTTTTACTCATTGGCATTTTATCCCTTACCGTAAGATTCCAATAGTCAACACTAGGATAATTAGGATCTTCACCGGTATACTTTTTATAATCAGGAAATGGTAATGGATTACCAGCAACCAGTGCTGCCTCATTTTTAAGAATAAGGTTATCAATTGAATTGGATATAGCTCTTGGGTAATCGGTCATCTGTTCAAAACCAAAAGATGAATTCAGCGTAATTTCATTTTTACCTGCTTTTCCCTTCTTAGTTGTGATGAGCATTACACCATTGGCAGCCTTTACTCCATAAACTGCAGCGGAGGCATCTTTTAAAATTGACACATTGTCAATAGTACTGGGATCTATTCGTTGAAAATCCCAACGGGGAATTCCATCAACGACTACGAGCATAGATCCCCAACCCCTGATATCTATTTTATTATCATAAACTCCAGGTTCACTGCCAAGTGTTTGAACTCTCAACCCTGGCAACTTACCCGATAAGGCATTACTAAAGTCAGGAGATGTAACAGCCACTAATTCTTTGGAATTCACAGTAGCAACAGCTCCAGTCAGGTTAGCTTTTTTCTGGACACCATATCCTACAGCTACAACCTCTTCAATGCCAATGGCATCTACTTCCATTATAATATTGACCGATGTTTTCCCTGTAATATCAATTTCTTGAGATTTCATTCCAATAAAAGAGAAGACAATCACTTTTGCTTCTGATGGTAACGATAAAGCGAAATTACCATCACTATCAGAAGTGATGCCAATTGTGGTGCCTTTTACAACTATTGCGGCACCAGGAATTGGTACTCCTGACTGATCAGTCACTTTGCCAGTCACCTTTTTGCCTTGTTGCTCACTTATAAATGGTTCCATCTCCTCTTTATCGTATAACGCAATCTGGCGTCCAAGTACCTTGTACTTAACTGAAGTACTTGAGAGTACTTTATCCAGAATTTCGGTGATCGATTTTTGAGTAACCTCGACAGATACTTGTTTATTTACATCGACTTTTTCGTTGTAGAAGAATTTGAATTCACTTTGTGCTTCGATTGCTTTCAGGACATTTAGAAGCGTTGAGTTATTCTCGACTATAGTCAACTTTGTGTTCTGCGAATAGGTTTCGGCAGAGAAACAGCTTAAAATTGACACCGTTACAATCAGAATAGTTAGTTTCATTTTTCTAAAAAATTGATAAAATGATGGCATATTGCCATATTTTCGTAGCAATTTATTCATAACTTTGCATTTGGTTTAAATAATGTTTGTTTTTTAAATCGAATCTGGTTTAAAGGTGAGAACGGCCATTCTCACCTTTACTTTTTTGAATCTGGTTGTTTGTTTTTCTCCATTAATAAATAATTTAGTTTATAATTTGGTTCCTTCGCTATTTACCAGGACGTTATCTCCCCGATATCTTTAATATCCTTGTGTTTTTATCAAATTTATATTTAATGGGTGTTGTCGTATTGATCAGTTCAAGGACTTCGACAAATGTTTCCATTTCTATTGTTCCTGTGTAACCTAATTTTTTGAGGCGCTCGCCCTGTAATTCAATTTTTACATTGTACCACCGTTCCAAAGCCTTGGCAACGTTCGCAAAAGGTTCATTTACGAACATCAGTCTTCCCTCTCTCCAAGAAGTACTTAATTCAGTATTTACTTCTTTTATTGAGAATTCATTGGCAGAAGTAATAGATGACTGCTGACCTGGTTTTAGAGTTGCTATTTGGTTTGAGTTGTTACTGATTTTTACAGATCCTTCAACCAATGTCGTTTGGAAGGTTTCATCAGTATATGCCTTTACATCGAAGGAGGTTCCCATCACTTCAATAGCTCCTAACCTGGTTTTCACGATAAAGGGTTTCCCGTCCTTTATCACGTTAAAATAGGCCTGGCCCGTAAGTTCAACATTACGTATTGCAGCATATTGTCTGGGAAAAGAGAGGGTCGATCCTGAGTTCAACCATACTTCGGAACCGTCGGGGAGCTTAAAGCTGGTCCTTGCGCCATAAGGGGTTGTAACAGTTTCTATTGTTGCAAGATTAAATTGTTTCTCTGGTTTTGTGTAAAGAAAAAATGTCGAAATGATGAGTCCAGTTATTAATATCGCAGCCACTTTTAATAGATTGCGGTATAAAGTAAACCGCAGGGCAATCGTTTTTGATTCTTCCAAGGCTATGCGGTGGTGAATCTTGTCGAGCAATTGGCTGTTTTCTTTGTTTTCGATGGCCGTGTTCAACGCGTTTTTCCACAGTTTCAGAATTTCTTCAGTTACTTTGTCCTTGTTGTCATCTGCACATATCGCTTTTAGTACCTCCGAAAATTCATCGGGGTTGGCAGTGCCATTCAAATATTTTGTAAATTGTTTTTCCATGTTGTAATTGTAATACACAAAAGTGAGGGGTATCCCCTGCTCCAAAGGCAGGAAATTATAAAAAAAGATAAAAATAAAGTAACGAGATCATGCCCATCTCTTGCATGGCGCTCTTTATATGTTTGATGGCGTGGGTAATATGATCTTCTATTGTCTTTTCTGAAATATTCAGTTGTTGGGCAATTTCTTTGTTGGAAAGTCCTTCAGTACGGCTTAAAATAAAGACCTGTTTTCTTTTTTCGGGAAGACTTGACACAATATGATCAATCCCTGTTTTTATTTCATCGTATTCGAGCTGATTTTGGGTCTGGTATTCTTCAGCAACTGACCGAAGGTAAAGTTCATCTTTAAATGTGTGGTCTTTCACCGATGACCGGATTAAATTCAACACCTCGTTTTTTGTGATTGTGAAGATATAGGCATTAAATGTGCCGGCATTGCTGATTTTTTGCCGGTTGAGCCAGATTTTGACAAATACTTCCTGGAGAATATCGTCAATACCCGTTTCAATTTTAAGGATGGACTTCGAGAAATGGTACAGACGCGGGTAGTAGTAACCAAATAATTCATCCACAGCTGATTTATTGTCTTTTTTCAGTCTGCGGATTATATCTTCAGTGTTACTAATGGTCAATACCCTGCTTTTTTCCATTATCTAATTATATACCTTATGAAGGATGTCCAATCAGATTTAGTTAGTTGATCAAAAGTAAGTATTTCTGCCGTATTAGCTACTGCCAATAAATTTATTAGGTGTAAAAGTGTTCTTTAAGTAATTTCAGTATCTTAAAGTTCAGGCTTTTTTCCTTTTATCTCTGTCGCCAATTGGAAGTAACCAGTCCAGCCGCCGGTTCTCAAAATTCAATCATGATGCCCAGCGTGGGAAGAACCGTTCCCGAAGTGTTTTTTAGTGTTTTTAAAACGAATTTATTCGGGTCGTTCAGATCTGTTATTGGTTTCCCATTACCATCTTCTACCCTTACAAGGTAATCCTGCTGATCGGCTTTGAAGTTGTAAGCATTCTGAATATCAAAATAAAGCATCAATGACCATTTGTTGTAATACCATGATTTATCTACTCTTAAATCGAGTTGATGAAAGGCTTTTAAACGTTCTTTGTTAAATTTGCTGTAATCGAGGTAGCCAATTCCTTGTGCATCCCATGCGGTCTTGATAGCTGATTTTTCCATATCCCAGGGCGAATAGGGTGCACCACCTATGTAGCGCCATTTGAGACCCAGGTCCCAGTTTCTTTTGAAAGTCATTGTAGTCGTGATGGTTAGCAGATGGCGATTATCCCACGAGGAGGGGATATATTCGCCTTTTTTATTTGTGAACTCGCTTCTTACAAACGTGTAAGTGATTACTGCATTGATTCCTTTGTATTCCTTCACCCGTCCAAGAATCTCAAGTCCATAGGCATTGCCTTTACTGACCGACAAAACTTCCTCGTCACCGTACACCCCATAGTCGGCCCCTTTACTCGCTATTGAAACGGAGTCTCTAACAGAAAACGGATAATCTGTGTATCTTTTAAAGAAGCCCTCAACGGTAACCTGCGAATTATTAGAAGGCCGAAATTCGATTCCTGCTACCAGGTGATTAACGTGTATATAGTCTAATCCATTTATTTTATTGACAAGCTCGCCGTTGAAATTGCGGTAACCCATTGTGGTGTAAGAAGGAAGCTGTGCATATCGCCCGACATTAAAGTTGAGCGAAGTCCCAGGTGTTAATTTTAAGCTGGCAGAAAAACGGGGTGATAATTGGTTTAACGGGTTTGACATTGCATCCGAATAGTTGCTGCCATCAGCGCGCAGCCCTAGTGAAAGATCGAGTCGTTTGGCAAAAAAGTTGTTAGAGACCTGTCCGAAAAAGGCGTATTTGGCAAAATCAAGCGACGATTTGTAATCAATCGCAGATGGATTATTTTCGGTAAAACTTTTTCTATAGGTGCTGTTAAAGTAACTGGCGTACTGAAGATCAATCCCGTAATTCAATTTAAAATCAGTTCCCGACCGGTAGTTGTGCTCGTACCTGAATTTGGTTTCCATTTCAGTTGACTTGTAATCAAGATTTAAAAATTGAGGCTGTTCAATATTATCCTGGTACTTGATGGCCGTGTTGTTCAGCTTGTTTTGACTTAGAACATAGGTGTCGTAGCCATTAGGATTATAATGTTTTAGAACTGCTCCTAAGGTATAATTCCATTGATCGTTAACAGGCAGATATCCCAGAATATAGCGTTGCTCTTCGGTTTCGTTGGCACTCGTATTTAATACAGAATGATCGAGCGCGCCAAGTCCGATAAAAGATAACTCTGTTTTTGAATTGATTTTGGTTTTAACTTTGAACTGAAAGTCGTTGTAGGTTGGAAGAAACGGCAACCCAATTGCTTTGAACAAAAGTTGCAGATACGACCGGCGTACAGAAGCCATAAATGATGTTTTCTTTGAAAGCGGGCCTTCGATGGCCAGTGCAAGATCGGAAGCGCCAAAGGTACCTCTGAACTTTAACTTTTCGTTGGCTTCGCGCTGACTAAATTCCAGAACAGAACTCATTGCATTGCCACGGGAAGCTGGAAATGCTCCGGAATAGAAATTCACTTCGCGGATAAAATCGACGTTGATGATTCCAACTGGACCGCCTGATGCTCCCTGTGTTGCAAAATGGTTCAGATTCGGAATCTCGACGCCATCGATGTAGAATTTATTTTCACTGGGACCTCCTCCGCGAACAATGATATCGTTACGGAATGCAGGCGTTGAAGCCACGCCCGGATAAGATTGGATAACTTTCGAGATATCGCGGTTTCCACCAGGGTTTTTCTCAATTTCGTCAATTCCGATCGTCCGCAGCGAAACAGGGCTCTCCTCTCTTTTCTGAAAGAAAGTCGGTCGGACAACGATCTCTTCTAAATTGATGTTATCTTCTTCGAGTGGAACCAAAACTGTGGCACCAGTCGCTTTGGTAATTCTAAATGATTCTGAAAAATAAGTTTTGTAACCTATTGCAGAGATTTTTAGCTTATAAAAACCGGGATCGATATTTTCGAGATTAAAATTGCCTTCAGCATCTGCGACAGCACCTTTTGTCGTTTCAAAAAGGACGACAGTTGCAAATGGTACAGGCTCATTGTTTTTCACATTAAATACTCTCCCTTTTACCGAACCTGCACTAAAAGCGGCTAGAGAGGTGCAAAAAAGGGATATCAAAGAGATAAAAATCCGATTCTTCATTATGATTGTTTAAACTTTTCACGTTACAAATAAACAAATATAAAATGTGAAAAGTTTTTAATATCAATAACTTTGTTTCCTGTAAAAAAGAACAGCGTATAACAACTAAGGAGCTTAATTATTATGGAACAAGTATTTGAAGTGGATGGATATCGGATATTTACAAAAGTTGAAGGTGAGGGAAAGCCACTTTTACTTTTGCACAGTTATTGGGGGAGTCACCTATTATTTGATCATCTTGCTTCCGTATTTTCGGTTACGAGGAGGGTTATCCGGATTGATCTTCCTGGCCATGGAAACTCGGCAATCCCGCCAGTGAATTATACTTTTGAAAAATTTGCAGTTGTTTTAAATGAGTTGTTAACCACGCTTGGTGTAGGTGAGAAAGTTTCAATTGTGGGCCACTCGATGGGAGGTTATCTGGCAATGGCATATGCTGCGAAATATCAGGAAAGGATCGCTTCGTTGGTATTGATGCATTCGCCTACAAGAGTTGCAGATATCCAGAGTATTAAGCTTAGGGATCGAGAGGGTTGGTTATTACATCGGGGAAAGAAAGATTTACTGCTTCAGGTGACTATTCCGTCCAATTTTGCACCAGAAAATCTTGGTTCGATGGATAATGCTTTGGCATTGCTTTATCAAACCAGCAATCAGGTTACCGTTGAAGGGGCGCTTCGGTCAATTTATGCTATTAATCAACGCAGTAACTATTTGGGTGATTTGCAAACCGCTCATTTTCCAATTTTGATTGTTATTGGCATATACGACAACGTTTATAGAGCAGAAGAGCAACTGAATGAGGCTCGTCAAATTTCAAATGCAGAAGTACTGATGCTTCAACACGCTGGTCATCTTGGATTTTTGGAGGAAGAGGATTTAGTGGTTAAAAAATTGAGTACGTTTTTGGAAAAGGAATAAAATATATATTAAAGGAATATATTAATTTATTCCTCCCATTTCTGATTCCATATCAGATAGTCATCCAGAATTTTTTGTGGTAAAGACGTGTACCAACTATAGCCATTCCGGCGTTCGTAGCCAATTTCTTTGAGTGTGCCTTTTTTGAGGCCATCGCGATCTGAGACAAAGGGCAAACCGGTTTCCAGGTCGTAAAACCTGGCTCACATACTTTCGGCTTTCGGGTTGGTTACTATTCGTCGGTCTGATTTACCTTCGCTGTTTGTAAATGAATCCCAACGCGTATTTCTCAGTTGATGGTCTTCCAGCCATTTGATTCCCCCTTTTACAGACCGGATGATTTCGGGTGAAGGGTTTTCAATATCCATCAATATTTCAAGCAAACCAACCGATTCGGCCCCGCTGAACGACTGTAACTCATAAGCACGCGCTTTTGCCGGAAGAAATGTGATTTCATCATGTTGTGCGCACCAGACTATTGGTTTACCATTCACAACAATCTGATTTATTCTTATTCTCGAGTATAATGGCTCTTTCACGCGCTGAAATTGGCCGATGGAAAGGTGTGTTTTTGGGCCATCCGCCAATATTCCGCTGATAAAGTAATACATTTTCGGCAATTGCTATTGATTCTTCCGACCCGTACCATTCGTCAGGCATTCCTTTGGCGATTGACGACCAGGAGCGTTCGGAAAGCGGTTTTTGTGCAGTTACATGATTGGTGCACAACCCGGCTAAAACTTAAAATAAGAGCGATTTAACTAACTTTTCAATTTTACTTATTGGCATTTTTGATTTACTTACTTTTAGAAGTTGGCACAACCATATTCCTTGTAACTTGTTACTAATTTATCGGCAAAGTAAATTTGAATTGACTTCCTATCCCTAATTTGGTTTCGACCCAAATTCTTCCGTTGTGTTTGTCTACAAACTCTTTGCAAAGGATCAAACCAAGGCCAGTACCTGATTCATGAGAAGTACCATTCGTTGACGTGTTTGTTTCAATATTGAATAGTAATGGTATCTTTTCTTCGCGAATGCCAATTCCAGAATCGTTTACACAGACCTCTACATGATCCGATTTCACTGAGGAATTGATGGTTATAATACCATTCTCGCGTGTGAATTTAATAGCATTAGAAAGAAGGTTTCTCAAAATCGTTTTTAGCATATTCTCATCTGCATCGACAAATACATCCGGATCAATTTGTAATTTAATATTGATCTTCTTTTTATGGGCAGTGCCTTCTAAAAGATTATATGTTTCCTTTGCCACCAATAGCAGATTTAAGTGAACAGGCTCAAATGCAATGTTTCCGGTTTGATTTCGGGACCATTGAAGTAGGTTTCCAAGAAGCAGGTTTCCATTTTTTGATGAATCGGAAATCAGATTCAAATACATTTCTATTGTTTCAGGAGGTAATATGCGATACTCCTCCAATAAAATTTCGGAAAATCCTGAAACCGCATTGAACGGATTTCTTAAATCATGAGCTATGATAGAGAAAATTCTGGATTTGGTAGTATTTAATTTTGTTAGTTCATCATTAGCTTCCTGTATCGTATCGGTCTGTAATTTTATAAGGCTTTGTTTCTGAACGAGTAGATTATTTGCCTCTCTTAGGTTCTCAGCGTGTGTGCGCAATTCACCTGACTGTTTCTCAATTTGGATTTGTCTTTCCAATAAGACTTTGTTAGCCGAGGTAATTTCCATCGTCCGTTTTTCGACTAAAATCGAAAGCTCTTTCTGCTTATTTCGATATAATTCCAATTTTAAATAGTATCCAAGAAGAAGAAGCAATATAAAAATAGCAGCAGCAGTTATTTTAACCCACAAGGTTTTCCACCAGGGAGGTAAAATAGTAATTTCTAAAGAAACTCCTTTTTCATTCCATATGCCGTCATTGTTTGATGCTTTAATGTGAAGCGTATATTTACCCGGATCAAGGTTTGTATAAGTGACATATCTTCTGGAGGAATTGGTGTAATTCCATTCTTTTTCAAAGCCTTTCATGATGTAGGCATATTGATTTTTTTCCGAATTACTGTAGTTGATTGCAGCAAACGAAAAAGAAAAGACCGACTGATCCCAGTTAAGTGTAATTTCCTTTGTTTCACTTATATGAGTTTGAAACTGAGCATCCGGAAAGCCAAACAATACCGGTTTATTGAATATTTGAAAATCGGTAATGTAAACCGGAGGAATAAAATTGTTATCTTTCAAACTATCTGGATAGAAGGAGTTGAATCCGTTGTATCCGCCGAAATAAATTTCTCCACTACGGGTTTTGAGAAAGGATTGCTGGAAAAACTGGTCACCCTGTAAACCGTCCTCTTTCGAATAATTCCTGAACTTCCCGGTTTTACGATCAAACCGGCTGATACCAATACTGGTGGATACCCAGATATTATCATGGCTGTCTCCAACAATTGCCTGAATTCTATTGTTGGGCAATCCGTTCGTAATATTGAAGGTCTTAATAATTGTTCCATCTGGTTTACAATAGAACATTCCTTTTGTATTACTTCCAACCCATAAGCAGCCATCCCGATCTTTCCAAAAGGCCGCTATTGCATTATCCGGGAAATTAAATACCTTAAATGAATTGGTTTTGTAGTCATAAAGGTTTAATCCGCTCTGAGAACAAATCCACATTTTGTTTTCAGAATCTTCGTAAAACAACCATATTCCGTCGCTGCTAATTGATTTTTGATTATCAGGATCGTTTCTGAACCATTTAATTACACCTTTCTTTTTATCGAATAAATCAATTCCAAACCGATAGCCTCCCAGCCACAGTACATCGTTGTGATCGAAAGTGAGATTCCATATGCTCCGACCCGAAATGCTTGATGAATCGTTTTTATCAGGCAGATAGCGGTAGAATTTGCCGGTTTTCCGCTCATACCGGTAAGCCCTGCATCCCATGTGCCAATCCAAATATCATGGTCTTTATCTTCGGCAATGCTTCGGATTACATCACCGCTAATACTATAAGGATCTGAAGGTTCGTTCTTATAAACCTTAAATTTACCTGTTATGGGATCATATATATTTACTCCGCCACCATCGGTACCTATCCAGATCATCCCCGCATGATCCTCAAAAAAACACCCGGTGAAACTGTAAGACAATGAATTGGGATTGATACTGTGCTTGAATAGTTTAAACTTATTTTTTTTTGGGTTATAGTAATTGACACCACCACCTGAAGTACCTACCCATAAAATTCCTTCCCTGTCGCGGTGAAAACACCAGATTCCGTTATGATTAAGTCCACTATTGGAAGTTTGATCCGAAAGGATATATTCAAAAGTTTTAGATACTTTGTCAAAACGGTTGATTCCACCCTGATCGATTGCAAGAAGTAAATGCTGGTCATCTTCAGGTGTGATATCAAGTATTGTCTTTTGATTGGTCCCCTTACCATCACCTTTTGATCCGAATTGTTCAAACTTATTAGTAACAGTATCATACGAGAAGAATCCGTTGCCATCTGTTGTAATCCATATTTTGTCCTGCTTGTCAATATATAGGCTCTTGTGACAATCGCTACCGAAATCAATGGAGGGATCATCAAATTTTGTAAACTTTCCGGATTCCGGGTCAAAAAGGAATATTCCATGACTTAGAGAAACAACCCAAATATTTCCTTTAGAATCATTTACCATCATTCTGGCCGGGCGGGCGTATAATGCATCTTTCTTATTGGAATATGGATATTTAATAAAATTTTGAGTCTGGGGAACCCATTTATTCAGACAATTTCCTTCCGTAATAATCCAGATGTTTCCTTTTTTATCCTGTGTTATACTATTAATTCTATCGCTGTTAATGCTGTTGCTATCGTTCGGATTGTGTTTAAAAACTTTAAAATTGTCCTTGGCTGGATCATATAAATTTAGACCATCGGTAGTCCCAAACCAAAGATTTTTACCCCTGTCTTCATACATGCAAACTATATTATCGCTGCTGATTGTTCCTGACAGTTTTTCATTAAACCGGTATTTCTTAACCTCGTAGCTGTCGTATTTATCAAGGCCTACATCGGTGCTTATCCACAGGAAGTCTTTTTGATCTCTGAGAATACACCATATCCGGTTACTTGACAGACCATTATCTACTGTGAGGTGATCAAATTTAAATTGATTATTTAGTGCAGAACCAACGAAACTTTGTGTTCCCAAAACTATGAGCACTAAAAAAAATACAATCAGAAATTTATTTTTCATTTGAATTATTAGTTTATTTTCCTAATCAGTTCAGTTATATGTCAGAAAGATAAATAAATAATTGATTTTCAACTGAATTGTAGTCTGAATATCAGCATTCAAAATATATTTAAAGAATTATTTATCAAGGTATTTCCGTATTACCAAATATTTCATTTCTGTAGAACCGGCATTACTGATTCCATGTTCGGTGTTTTCCGGACAATAAAAACTTGTATTTGGACCACCGGTAGTGGTTTTGCCATCAAGATAAAATTGAGCAGTTCCCTCCAAAATGAAAAAAATTTCATCTCCAACGTGTTTGTGTGGTGCATGTGTCGCCTGTTTTGGGCCAACTACGCTCATTTTTACGGTGAGACCATCTTTCAGAAAATTCTGTTCAATGAACCAATACTGATATCCAACTGCTGTCTTTGTCGATTTTTCAGGATCAAAGCGGTTGATACAATTTTCGATCGTGTATTTTTTTCCTTCAGGAAGTGGTTCTTGCGATGAAGCAATTTTTAGCAAGAAGAAGGTAAACAAAAGCACAAGGGTAGTTTTCAGTTTCATAATTCCCGGTATTAAAGTTTTGCAGGTGCGGTTTGAATTTTAGTATGTTGCTTTTTGAAGCCGCAAAGTACAATATTAGTTGTAAATAGAACTATTACTAATTGTTAATTTCGGAATGCGACTTTGCAAAGCAGGTTTAGACCGATGGAAAGGTTATCGTGTAAGTGCATTAGAGTAATTGAATCAGGTAAGGCAAGAAATTTACTAAAAGAATTAACGTTCAGATATTTAAAAATTTGCATCCAAATATCATTGGTATTGGCGATATTATGTAGAACCATTTTAAATTAGGGTTTTGATCAGATTCATGTTGTAAAGCAGAAAGGTGAAGGCTACTTTTGCGAAGTATTTTATAAAAAAAGTGTTTCATTCAAATATTAATTAAAATCAAGTACTTATGAGCAATTTCCTGAGTGCCTCGATCGGCCGGAAAGTATTTATGAGCCTCACAGGACTTTTCCTTATCTCATTTTTGCTTCTTCACCTGACGTTGAATCTTTTTCTTATTTTCGACGATTCAGGCATTCTTTTTAATAATGCGGCCCATTTCATGGCAACAAATCCAATTATCAAGGTAATGGAGCCGTTGCTCGCATTGGGATTTATTATTCACATTATTTGGTCGGCATGGATTACCCTCGAGAACATGAAAGCCCGCCCTATTGGGTATGCTTCCGGAGACCAGCAGCTAAAGTGGTGGGAGCCTTCCAAGAACATGTTTATTCTGGGAGGTATGATTCTTATTTTCCTGGTACTTCACATCTTTAACTTTTGGGTTAAGATCAAAATTACCGGCGATCCATTGTTAGATATGGCTACCGGAACAGGGGTTGAAATGCACAACACTTACGCATTGGTTTCCAATCTATTTATCAACTATCCCCTTTACGATGTTATTTATGTGTTGAGTGGAATTTTTGTAGGTCTGCACATTACCCACGGGTTTTGGAGTGCCTTCCAGACGATTGGATTGAATAACATCAAATGGATGAAAAGGTTGAAATTTCTTGCTAACCTTATTGGTTTTGTATTTGCTATCGGATTTTCTTCTATTCCGCTCTATTTTCTTATTAAATTCTAATTGAAATAAAAAGATACAACAATATGAGCATCTTAAATTCAAAGATACCTGAAGGACCAATTGCACAAAAATGGTCTAATCATAAGGCAAAAATTAAAGTTGTCAGTCCGAACAATAAACGGAAACTTGAAATTATCGTTATCGGAACCGGATTGGCCGGAGCTTCAGCTGCTGCCTCACTTTCAGAGTTAGGTTACAATGTAAAGGCTTTTTGCTACCAGGACAGCCCACGTCGTGCACATTCAATTGCTGCTCAGGGTGGAATCAATGCTGCCAAGAATTACCAGAACGATAACGATTCTGTTTACAGACTATTCTACGATACCGTTAAGGGTGGTGACTACCGCTCAAGGGAAGCGAACGTTCATCGCCTCGCTGAGGTATCGCCAAATATTATTGATCAATGTGTTGCTCAGGGAGTTCCGTTTGCACGCGAGTATGGCGGTTTACTTTCAAACCGTTCATTCGGTGGGGTATTGGTCAGCCGGACATTTTATGCCCGTGGCCAGACAGGTCAGCAGTTATTGCTGGGTGCTTATTCTGCACTTAACCGGCAGATTGCCGAGGGCGGTGTGAAAATGTACACACGTCACGAAATGATTGACCTTGTAACCATTGACGGAAAAGCACGCGGAATTATTGCCCGCGATATGGTAACCGGCGAGATTAAACGATTTGGAGCACATGCAGTTGTTATTGCTTCAGGTGGTTATGTCAACGTCTATTTCCTTTCAACAAATGCAATGGGGTGTAATGCCTCTGCTTCATGGGTTTGTTATAAAAAAGGGGCATTCTTCGCCAATCCTTGTTATGTTCAGATACATCCTACCTGTATTCCGGTACATGGTTCACAACAATCGAAACTGACATTGATGTCAGAATCGTTGAGGAATGATGGACGGGTTTGGACACCAAGAAAATTAGAAGATGCTGAGAAATTGCGGAAAGGTCTCTTAAGTCCAAACGATATCGCTGAACCCGATCGTGACTTCTACCTCGAAAGGCGCTACCCATCCTACGGAAATCTTGTTCCCCGAGACGTAGCTTCGCGTGCAGCTAAGGAAAGATGTGATGCAGGTTACGGCGTAAATTCTGAAGGGAAAGCGGTTTACCTTGATTTTAAATACTCAATTGAGCGTTTAGGTCGTGACACAATCGAGAAAAGGTATGGCAATCTTTTCCAGATGTATGAAAAAATTACCGACACTGATCCATATAAACAACCAATGCAGATCTATCCGGCTATCCATTATGCAATGGGTGGAACCTGGGTCGATTATAACCTGATGACGACTATCCCGGGGCTATATGCGATTGGTGAAGCAAATTTCTCCGACCATGGTGCAAACCGTCTTGGCGCCTCTGCCCTGATGCAGGGATTGGCTGACGGCTATTTCGTATTGCCATATACAATTGGCGATTACCTGGCTGGTGAAATTATGGTACCCAAGATTGACACAAATCTTCCGGAATTTATCGATGCCGAGAAACAGGCAGTTGGTAAATTGGAAAAGCTGTTCAATATTAATGGTAAAACGCCTGTTGACCATTTTCATAAGAAATTAGGTCAGATCATGTGGGATAATGTAGGTATGGCGCGTAATGCTGCCGGGTTGACGAAAGCGATTAAAGAAATCCAGGAGTTACGTGTTGAGTTCTATAAAGATCTTCTTGTTCCGGGAGAAATGAATAATGTGAATCCTGAGCTTGAAAAAGCGGGTAGGGTCGCAGATTTTATTGAACTTGGAGAGTTACTGGCCCGCGATGCACTTAATCGTAATGAATCGTGTGGAGGACACTTCCGTGAAGAATCTGCAACCGATGAAGGTGAAGCAAAACGTGATGATGAAAACTTTGCCTATGTTGCTGCATGGGAATTTAAGGGTGTTGATTCAGAACCTGTTCTTCACAAGGAAGATTTAGTTTTTGAAACAATTGCATTAACCCAGAGAAGTTATAAATAAAGTCTCTTTTTTAGTAGCTCATATCTAATATCTATAAAAATGGCTGATAAAATTCTCAATAAAATATATGTAAAGGTCTGGAGGCAAAACAGCCCAAAGGCTAAGGGTCGTTTTGAGACCTACACCGTTGAAAATGTTTCGCAGGGAACATCTTTCCTCGAAATGGTTGACATCCTGAATGACCAGCTCATTCTTGGAGGAAAAGATCCGATTGCATTCGATCACGACTGTCGTGAAGGAATTTGCGGCATGTGCTCACTCTATATTAATGGTCATGCACATGGCCCTGATACGATGGTGACTACTTGTCAGTTGCATATGCGCAGGTTTAACGAAGGTCAAACAATCACTGTTGAACCATGGCGTGTTGGTGCTTTCCCGGTTATCAAGGATCTGATCGTTGATCGTACTGCATTTGAAAAAATACAGCAGGCTGGCGGATTCGTTTCTGTAAATACAGGTGGCGTACCCGATGGAAATACAATTCCAATTTTGCAGGATGATGCTGAAGAGGCAATGGATGCTGCTGCTTGTATCGGATGTGGCGCTTGTGCTGCAACGTGTAAAAACTCATCTGCTATGTTGTTTGTCGCAGCTAAAGTATCACAGTTTGCAAAATTACCTCAGGGTCAGGTAGAAGCAAAACGACGCGCAAAAGCAATGGTTGCAAAGATGGACGAACTCGGATTTGGAGGTTGTACCAACACTGGCGCCTGCGAATTGGCTTGTCCAAAGAGCATTTCGATCGCCCATATTGCCAGGTTAAACCGCGAATATCTTGTTGCAAAACTCTCTGACTAGTTTAATATCAGTGATATAAAAGCAAAGAGCATGGTCGAGAGATCATGCTCTTTTGTTATTAACTTAATTTGGTTGATAACTCTTTTTGGTTTTACGATTGCGAAGGACTTAAAAAACAAGTTTATGCATAAATTCGCAACTAACAGATAAATAGTGCAAAACCTGAAACCATGCCATATAGAAGACTTCCAAATACCGATCAGGCAAGATTAAGAGCCCTTCAGACTGCTGTTACCATGGGTCAGAAGAAGGAGACTGACGACCTTGCTTTTTCTGCTAAGTCATTGAATCACCTCCGGTCGTTTTATACAAGTTTCGAGAGTACCATCATCCATCATAAATTGGCGAGAACGCAACAGGAAAAGAGCAGCAGTGCTTATCTCGAAACGGTAAGGAAATCGCGGTTATACCTGTCGCATTTTATTCAGGTATTGAATTTTGCAATTCAGCGCGGTGATCTGAAGGCCAATGTCAGAGAGTTTTACGGATTTAGCGAAAAAAAATCGCCATCACTGATTCTCGATTCTGAAGTGCTGGAATGGGGAAAGAAAATAATTGAAGGCGAACACAAACGGATCAGTAACGGTGGAAATCCGCTTTATAATCCTTCTATAGCGCTCGTAAAAGTGAAATTCGATCAGTTTGTAGATATGTATCATTTTCAGAAAACTTTGCAGAACAACACCGCCCGGTGGACCACAAAGGTTGCTGAATTGAGGAAGGAAGCTGATGAAATCATTCTTGACATATGGAATGAAGTCGAAGAAACTTTCGCAGCTTTCCCGGATGATCTCAAAAGAGAAAAAGCTACGGAATATGGGTTGATTTATGTATATCGTCCAATGGAAAGAATTAAAGCTAATCAAACGTCATTTGTTCGTAATGATGTATTTCAAAACTGATCACTACAATCCATTTATTCAGGAATAATTGGGTGATTACGTTTTTAATGTAAAACTGAAGATACAACCCTTGCCCGGAACGTTTTTGCTGGTGACCAGAACTTGTCCCCCTAATTTTTCAATAATTCGCTTGGTGATCGATAGTCCGAGTCCATGACCTTCAATCGTTTGCTGTCCAAGTCTTTCGAAATCGGTGAATAATTTTTCACATAATTCTGCAGGAAGTCCATTCCCGTTGTCCTGAATCCAAAACCGGTTCCATCCATTTATCATTCTTTCTGTCCCGATAACTATTTCAGGCGGATCTCCTCCATATTTAATGGCATTGCTGATCAAATTTACCCAAACCTCCTCGATCCATTGCGGATTTCCTTTTACAATTGGCCAATTCTCTGGAATCTTGAATTTTGCGCCACGATCCTTTACCTGTTGCCCAAGCCTGTTAATTGCTTCTTTAACAATAGAGTGCATGTCGATTTGAATTGGTAGTACATCTTCTTTCCTGATCCTTGATAATAAAAGTAGTTCATCAACAATTGTAAGCATCTTATGACCCTGTTCATTAAGTATATCAAGCAGTTCAAAGGCTTGTTCCTGCTTTTGATTCAAGATATCTTCCTTTATAAACTCAGTGAGTCCAATCACCCCTCCGATTGGATTTTTAAGGTCATGAGCTACCGATCGGGCATAAGCATCGAGATCGGCAATAAGTCTTTCATTTTCAAGTATTTCGTTCTTTAAAAGGATATTTGATTCTACAGAAGCATCAAGTGCATTCTTTCTGATTGAAATATCGTGCAGAAGAAAGATTCTGCCAATCAGTTGATGTTTACTATTGGTAACGGGATTATATTTTACCTCAAAGTGCTTCACCCCGTTTGTAGTCCGTATTGTTGTTTCTGTAAGACAACCATTGTCAGATAAATGTTCAGTTTCTTCGTCTAAAAACAGCTTGCTGAATCTTCTAAACGGACGTCCAAGTATTTCTCCCTTGCTGGTGTTGATGATATTGACAAAGGCATGATTTACATCAACAATCCGGTCATCCATATCCACAACAATAATTCCATCGCTTAAATTATTGATCGTTTGTATTCTCGCCACTGGTACTACTTCAAACATTCGTTGAAAGTAAATTCCAAAAGTGGCAAGTAATCCCGAGAAGATCAATGCCATCGGTGTGAGATCCGCACGGATAGGAAGAAGCTTAAATACGTATAAAATACTGGTTGTAAGCGGGAGAGTAGAGGCAACAATCAGGTAAATTAATTGAATTTTATAGATCTTATAAAACCGGAATGTGCTAAAAAGAAGGATCACAATTGCACTGATTAATACCATGCACTCGTAAAATACATATAACCAGAACCATTTTCCGTAATTGTAGGTACTTTCATTGGTATCAGAATAGAAATCAACGGATTTCCATATTAACTGATGATTCGGATTGGTGAAAACAAGAATGATTGTGATTACCGGAATCGCCATTAGTATACTGACGACAACCGGGTTGATGAATTTATTAAACTGAGTATAGGAAAGCGTAAAAAGGAGAAAAAAAACGGTTGTGGTGGCCGAACCGATATACCCGATTTGCGACCACATTATTTTTAGCGGTAAGGTTGTCGCAGCATGTTCAAATCCATCGCTTAATGCCCACAGCGATGCCGCAAATTCAAAGAGAATCAGAAAGATAACCCCATCTGAATGTCTTCTTTTCCAAAGTATAAAGACCAGGGCAAAAGCAAAGATTGCAGACAGTATCCGTATATAAAAAAGTGAAGTAAATTCTAATGCCGAAACCATAATTGAACTATTAAGCGACATTTATAAACCCACAGATCAGAAAAGGCTTTTAATTTTTTCGAATACAAATTGTGGATCAGGGTTGAGCGGAAATATCATTAATGGATCCAAATAAGTTATTTTGTTTTCACGTTTGAATTTTTCTATTCCGCCACCTGTGATATTCAGCATGATCGTGGCATTTTTTTCGACTTTTCCTTCGTGAACTGCCTGAATTAACGATGCAACTGCTACTGCTGCAGCCGGTTCTATGTCATTTCCTTCTGTTTCCAAAAATAAGTGTGCTGCAATTGAAGCTTCCTGGTTTGTTACCGCAAAAATTTCGCCTCCGGCATCTTTCAACGCATCGTACAATCCGCCAATGATGCTGTATGGTGGTTTTCTGTTTGACAGAACTTTTGCAACGATCTCTTCTACCTGTTTTCTGGCTTCCTGATCGTTAATCGGAAGCATCTGTTGCGAATCAGCATCCCAGGCCTCTTTGATTGGAAGAAAAGGGGCGTTTTGCGATAACATGAATTTCATTTTGTTGTTGCCATAACGTCCATCTTCAAGGAACCGCAGGTTGGCTTCCCAGGCAGCAATAGCACCTGTTCCACTTCCAATGGCCTGGAAATAGAGATCAGGAATCTTTCCGATTGTTGTTACAGCTGATAATACAGTGGTTCCCATACCATCGCGACGGGCTACATTTTTTGCGCCCCCTTCCGGATAAAATCCTTCGATATGACAGGCTAAATTTGATAAGTGTATCGCATCAAAATAATCTCCTCCTGATTCAGCAGCAATCAGTTTCACGCATGGGTCGATTTTCTGGGCGAACCATAAGGCATTCAGATTATCCTTTGGAACACAAATTAGTACAGGTATTTTATTATCGGAGCAGACTTTAGCGAAGGCACGTGCCGTGTTTCCGGCAGATGCCACAACCATCACCCCTTTTGTGTTCTCGTTGTGACGGGCGCAGACCGAATAGGCTTCACACTCTTTAAATGTCCCGGTTTCCATAAGTGCCCCTTTTTCGGGCCAGTAGCCGTTAAAAGTAATGTACAGATTTGTTAATCCTAACTTATTCGCCAGCGCTGTACTTTTATAAGTGACGGGCGCACCCGATCCTTTCAGCGTTTTGGAAATTGGAAGCCATGAGGCAAATTTGTACAATCCCGGTAATGATTCATCTACAATCAATTGTTTGTTGTCGTAAATCGCACGGATGAGGCTGGGCTCGTCGTTATTTGGGCAATTTAATTCCCAGTTTTGGTCCTCGAAACGTTCTCCGCAGCAGAGAGATTGAAGATGGTATTTTGTTTTGATAAAACCTGTCATGACTATAATTTTGATTCTTCAAAGGTAGCCTTTTTGAAAAGGAATGCAAAGCCGGGGTGTAATATCCTTTTGTGGTGCGGTTCGGAATTGACGTCCATCTACTATCCTAGAAAAAGTAATAGAATTCCCAAAAGATCGATCAGATTCGTGCGTAATGATTTCAATGCCCTGCTTACAAGCGCTTCAACTGCTTTGTTGGAAATCCCCATTTTTTTGGCAATCTGTTGATAAGTCAATCCATCGATTCTGCTGTATTCGAAAGCTTTACGACAGCGATCGGGAAGTTTTGCAATTTCCTGCCATATATGTGAGCTTAGATCGTTTGCATCAATCTTTTCCTCAGCTATGTATTCCGGAATATCTGTCTGACTGGTAATCAGAAAATGATTATTCCGGTG
>Ga0209585_10000102_pt1 | contig 31646 bp, 29 predicted proteins | sample NGEPerone_FD_185491 | JGI IMG/M metagenome (GOLD analysis project Ga0209585, IMG submission 185491) | Arctic peat soil microbial communities from the Barrow Environmental Observatory site, Barrow, Alaska, USA - NGEE Permafrost154B-one... | ecosystem: Environmental > Terrestrial > Soil >... | reverse complement strand
CTGAGCCGTTGCACGTGCTCGACCGTTGCCGGATCCGCTGGGGCCGGGTCGTCGCCGTCACCGGCGACCACGCCGTCGTGCAGTCCCGGCCACTGGAGTGGGACGGTCGCCACCTGGTTCTCGGCGCGGTCCGCGACGAAGTGGCCGTGACCGGTGAAGGGACCATGCACCTGACCAGAGCACTCGCACCTGGCGACTGGTGCTCACTGCACTGGGACTGGGTGTGCGACCGGTTGGAGCCAGCCCAGGTGCGTGCCCTGCAGCACTACACCGAGACGCAGCTCACCGCCGTCAACGACGCCCCCGCAACGGTGCTGGCCTGACGCGTTGCCGGCCTGACGCGTTGCCGGCCTGACGTCGGGCAGCGACGACGAAGGTATCCTGCCGACATGATCTTCTGTGCGCCTGTGACAAGTGAAGGCATGATCGACCCCCGCTGGGGCCGTGCCGACTGGGTCGCTCTTGCCGACGTGGTCGATGGCGAGATCGTGAGCTGGCAGGTGGTCGAGGTCTCCTGGAGCCGGCTGCACGACGAGGGCGCCCCGGGATCACACCACGCCCGCGTGGTCACGTTCCTGCGCGAGCACGACGTCGAGGCCGTGGTCGTCGACCACATGGGCGATGGCATGGTGCGGATGCTGGACACCATGCGGCTGCCCGTGTACTCCGGCGCCGCTGGGGATGCCCGCGCAGCCGTGCAGGCTGCAAGCCTGAAGCCATAAGGGTCGCGCGCACGGAGCGCTGAGTGTCGCCGTACTTCCCGCGTCCATCACTTCGGGGCGCTGCGTTGTCTTCTCGAAGGGGAAGCTGAAGGTGGGCACGGTGATGAGCGTGACGCTCTCGGTCGACCACCGGCCGATCGACGGTGTTGTCGCGGCACAGTGGATGGCCGCCTTCGTCTCACTCCTGGAGGAGCCGGTCCGGATCCTCGTCTGACTGCCCGCGCGGGCGGGTTGGGCGCACGTTCTCAGGGGGTATGCCGACCGGCACCAGTGGCAAGGAACCAAAGCCCCGCGCTTTACCACATACCACCGGATCCACCGAATCTATTTCGCGAAAACCTGTTGGTGTGTTGAAACGATGCCTATGATCGGACCAGAGTGCACAGGGGGCGTTAGGTCACCAAGCCAGGTGCCGGCGGAACAACGGGCCTCGCGGATCACCCGTGAGACCTTCTGTCCCTGCTATCACAACCGAGGTGTTGCCCATGTCCTCCACTGGCGCAGCCAAGGCCACCGCCGCGACCCTCCCTCGCCTCACCGCACACCGCACCGCACACCGCACCGCGCCCGGACCGGGTCGAGATGACAGGGCCGTGCAGGCCGGTTCCACCAGCGAGGACTCCCCGGCACGAGACCCACGGTCACCCCGATCGGCTGATCCTGCCCGAGTGGACCGGTCGTGGCGGTTCGACCCCCATTCGTACAACGACCCCTGCAACTACCTTGGATAAGGGCCAGTCGCCGTCGGCTCGTGACCCGCACCCGCACCCGCACCCGAACCCCGGCGTGAAGCACCCCGCCAAGGGCGACACGAAGCACCCCACCAAGGGCGACGCGAAGCAGTCGTGGGCCCTCATGAGCGAGACCCTGTCAGCCGAGCTGGAGGGGAGGGTCCCCGCCGATCTTGTCGCCGACCTTGTCCGGGCCGTCCTCGACGAGAGCAGGCAAGCCGCTCACGATCGCGGGGTCGAGCCCACCATGCGCGAGGCCCGGGCACGCCTGGAACGCTTCGTGCGCGCCCGCTCGTCCATGTAACGACACATCTCACCGGCACGGGAGGAAGCCGATCGTGAACACCATCGTCATTGCCGTCGACGCCGGAGAACGCGACCGGCTGTTCGCCAACACGGTCAGGGCGATGCGTCAGGGCTTGGGCATCACGGTGCCCCAGCTGTCGAGGGCATCAAGTATTCCGTGCCCCAACATCAAGGCCATCGAGGCCGGCGGCACGATGACACACGCCGAGCACCATGACATCGCCGTTGCCCTCAGCTGGCTGTCGAGCATTCACGCGGCAACCGCTCTCGCCACGTCGCCGATGGCAACGCCCCGCCTGTCGCTGGCCGCGATGTGGCTCGACAGGATGGATTGCGCCCTTTCAGATCGCTGCAGTGCTGCGCTCCTCCGGCGTGCTGCCTCCGAAGTTGGCGTAGCTCCACAGAAGGACGCCAAGGCCGCGCAACACCGAGACGTAGCCGACGCTTGCGCGCCAGCAGCTATGGGCGGTCGTTCCAGCCTCGGATCCACCATTCGACCGAGGTTCGTCGGAGAACGGTCGGACTCCCCCGACGCGGTCAGTGCCCCCGACATGGACGATGTGACGTCTATGCGGCACGCTCACGATCATGACGATCATCAACCTGCCCGACGGGCGATACCTCGACGTGAACGTGTCCGGGCCTGAGGACGGCATACCTCTCGTCTTCCACCATGGCACTCCTGGCTCGGTTCGGCAGTTCCGCGGGATGCAACGTGCGGCCCATGAGCGGGGTCTGCGGTTGGTGACGTTCTCGCGTCCCGGCTATGGGGACTCGACTCGACAGCCCGGGCGCAGGGTCGTGGATGCCGCGGCCGACGTCGCGGCCGTGCTCGAGCACCTCGGTGCCGCACGTTGCCTCGTCGCCGGCAAGTCCGGCGGCGGCCCACATGCGCTCGCGACCGGCGCCCGTCTCCCCCAGCAGGTCGCCGGCATCCTCTGTATCGCCGGCGCCGCGCCGTACGACGCGGAGGGCCTGGACTTCCTCGACGGGATGGGCCAGCAGAACATCGACGAGTTCGGCCTGGCGCTCAGGGGCGAGGAGGCCATGCGACCCACCTTCGAGGCGAAGGCCGTGGGACTGCGCGACACCGACGCAGACGGCCTGATCGAGGGGATGGACACCCTGCTCCCCGACGTCGATCGGGCCGTGCTCACGGCCGAGCTCGGCGAAGACATGGCCGCCAGTTTCGCCGAGGCGTTCCGCACCGGGGTGGACGGTTGGGTCGACGACGACCTCGCCTTCTCCGCCCCGTGGGGCTTCTCACTGGCCGAGATCGCGGTGCCCACCTTCGTGTGGCAGGGGAGCGCAGATCTGATGGTGCCGTTCGCCCACGGACAATGGCTCGCCACGCACGTCCCCGGCGCGTCGGCACGGCTTCAACCGGGCGAGGGCCACATGTCCATCACGGTGGGTGCGCTCGACCAGATGTTTGACGAGCTCCTGACAACGCTGTCCGACTGATCCGGTCGTATGCGCGCCCTACGCAATCCCTTCGGATCCCTGCCGCCCGAGGTCGCGGTGCTCACCGCCGTGGCGTTCTCGGTGGCGCTGGGATTCGGCATCGTCGCCCCGGCAATCCCGTTGTTCGCCAAGGCTTTTGGCGTCAGCAACTTCGCCGCGGGCGCGGTCATCTCGGTCTTTGCGTTGGTGCGCTTCGCCTCGGCGCCGGTGGCCGGCCGGTTGGTCAACCGCCTCGGCGAACGCGTCGTGCTTGCCTCCGGGATCGGCATCGTCGGCGTGTCCAGCCTGCTGGCCGGGCTGTCCGGCAGCTTCGCCCAGCTGATCGTGCTGCGTGGCATCGGCGGCTTCGGCTCGGCATTGTTCACCGTGTCGTCGTTCGCGCTGCTCATGCGCGTCGCTCCCCCCGACCAGCGCGGCAGGTCCGCCGGCACCTACCAGACCGGGTTCCTGCTGGGGGCCATCGCCGGTCCCGCTTTCGGCGGCCCGCTGACGGCATGGTCGCTGCGCGCGCCTTTCTTCGTATACGCGGCAACGCTTTTGGTTGCCGGGGCCGTGGCTATGGTGTTCCTCGCCCGCACTGCACTCCGCGAGCACGAGGTCGCCGCGGGCACCGCCGATGTTGCCCCCACGCCACTCGGGACCGCACTCCGCAGCGCGGCCTACCGGGCCGCCGTGGCCAACAACTTCGCGGTGGGCTGGGCCATCTTCGGGGTCCGCTCGTCGCTCATCCCGCTTTTCGTCGTCGAGGGTCTGCGCCTCGGCCCATCCTGGACGGGTGCCGGGCTGGTGCTCTCCGCGGTGGTGCAGGCCCTCGTACTCATCCCAACCGGCCGGATGGTCGACAGCCGTGGGCGCCGGCCGTTCCTGCAAGCCGGGGCCGCCTTCTCGATGGCCGCCGGGGTCGTGATGGCGCTCGCCGGAAGTGCGCCCTTGTTCATGATCGGTATGGCGCTGTACGGCACCGGCTCAGCGTTTCTCAGCGTGTCCTCGGCGGCTGTCGTCGGCGACGTCATCGGCGGTCGCGGGAGTACGCCGGTCGCCGCCTTCCAGATGGCTTCGGACGCCGGCGCCTTCCTCGGTCCGCTCGTGGCCGGTTTGCTGGCGGACGCGGCGTCGTTCGAGGTGGCGTTCCTCGCGACGGCGGCGGTCTCCGGGCTCGCCTTCGCGACGACCTTGGTGATGCCCGAGACCTCCCGCCCGAAACAGGTCGCCTGAACCTCCCGACCGTTAGGACGGCATCAAGATTCGGTGCGGGGGCGCTAGGGAACCGTCAAGATTGTCAGCACTGCCGCGTCACGGTGATTCGCTTGATTTGTGAGTACTTTCGCCGAGATTCCCAAGCGGTTGCTGGTTGGTCGTCCCCTGCGCAGCTCGATGATGGGCGAAACTCTGCTGCCCAAGAAGCTGGCCCTTCCGGTGTTCTGCAGTGACCCGTTGTCCTCGAACGCGTACGCCACAGAGGAGATCCTGCTCATGCTCAGCCTGGGTGGGCTGACGCTGTTGCACCTCACGGCCTGGGTTGGCGCCGCGGTCGTACTGCTGCTCGTCGTGGTGGTGCTGTCCTACCGTCAGACGTGTCACGCGTATCCCGACGGCGGCGGTGCCTACGCCGTGAGCCGGGCGAACCTGGGGCACAAGGCCGCGCTGATTGCCGCCAGCGCCCTGCTGGTCGACTACGTGCTGACCGTCGCGGTGTCGGTGGCCGCCGGCGTGGCGAACATCGTCTCAGCGGTCCCGTCCCTGGCGCCACACGTCGTGATCCTCGCCGTGGGGCTGGTCTCGTTGCTGGCGATGATGAACCTGCGCGGGCTGAAGGAGTCGGGCAGGTTCTTCGCGATCCCCACCTACGGTTTCGTCCTGTGCGTGTTCGCGATGATCGCGTTGGGGCTGATCCAGATGCTTTGGGGCCACGCACCGGTCGCGGAGTCCTCGACGATCGGCATACGTGCCCAGGAGAATGCCAGCGGCCTTCTGCTCGTGGCGCTGGTCCTGCGCGCATTTGCCTCCGGATGCACCGCGCTGACGGGGGTGGAGGCGGTCAGCAACGGTGTCCCGAACTTCAAGAAACCCAGGAGCCACAATGCGGCCGCGACCCTGGCGATCATGGGGACCCTGACCATCGTGATGTTCGTGGGGATCACCACCCTGGCGTTGGTCGCCAAGGTTCACGTGGGAGCCGATCCGTCACAGCTGGTGGGTGCGCCGTCGGGCTACCACCAGCGCACCGTCATCGCCCAGATCGCCGGTGCTGTCTTCGGTTCCAACTCGTTCGGTTTCTTCGCCGTGCAGGCCTTCACGGCCGCCATCCTGGTGATGGCCGCCAACACCGCCTTCAACGGGTTCCCGATCCTGGCCTCGATCCTGGGCCAGCACGGGTATCTGCCACGGCAGTTCGCCAGGCGGGGCGACCGGCTGGTGTTCTCCAACGGCATCGTGATCCTGGCCCTGATGGCGATCGCGCTCATCTGGGCCTTTGACGCCAGCACCACCCGCCTGATCCAGCTCTACATCATCGGCGTCTTCGTCTCGTTCACCCTGAGCCAGTCCGGGATGGTCAGACACTGGTTGACGCTGATTGCCCGCACGTTTGACCCCAGCAAGCGCAACCGGATCCGGCGTGCGCTCGCGATCAACACCATCGGTGCGGCCACCACGGCACTCGTTCTGGTGATCGTGCTCATCACCAAGTTCATGCACGGGGCCTGGATCGTGGTCATAGCGATGCCCGTTGTCTTCGCGCTGATGACCGGGATCCGGCGCCACTACGACCGGGTCAGCATCGAGCTGCGACCCCGACCGGCCGGCGTGATGCTGCCGAGCCGCATCCACGTGATCGTGCTGGTCTCGAGGCTGCATGCACCGACGCTGCAGGCGCTAGCCTTCGCCCGGGCGACGCGGCCGCAGACGCTGACCGCACTCACGGTTCGGACCTCGGCGGAGGAGACCGATCAGCTGATGCGCGAGTGGGAGGAGCGTGACGTTCCGGTTCCGCTGACGGTGTTGGACTCCTCGTTCCGCGACGTCACCCGTCCGGTGATCGAGTACATCGCCCGACTGCGCCGTGAAGGTCCCCGCGATGTCGTGTCCGTGTTCATCCCCGAGTATGTCGTGGGCCACTGGTGGGAGCACGTGCTTCACAACCAGAGCGCTCTGCGGCTCAAGACACGGTTGTTGTTCCAGTCGGGTGTCATGGTCACCAGCGTCCCGTTCCGGCTCGGGTCGGCCGATGCCGCCGAGGCCCGCCGCGCCGAGACACGGGAGGAGCTTGAGGCCCAGGACCGGACGGATCTTGTGGCACGCTGACCGTATGACCAGCCAGCCGCCGGCAGACGTCGCAGCCGCGGCAGACGTCGTAGCCAAGGCGGCTCCGATCGTCGCTCTGCGACCCTCGGCCGGCGGCCTTTCGTGGACCAGGCGCTGGGCAGGTCTGCTGATCGTGGCCTTGGGCCTGCCGCTGCTGACCGCCGTCCTGGTGGCGGCCCGTTCCGACCTGTCCGTCCAGAGCATGCTGCTGATCTACCTTCTCGCGGTGGTGGTCGTGGCTGTGGTCGGCGGGGTCGTGCCGGCGCTGCTCAGTGCCGTGGCCTCGTTCTTCCTGGTCAACTGGTTCCTCACACCGCCCTACTACACCCTGGCGGTGGAGAGCCGCGAGGCGGCGATCGACCTGGTCGTGTTCGTTCTCGCCGCGATCCTGGTCAGCGTCACCGTCGAGCTCGGTGCCCGGAACCGCGAAGCGGCTGAGCGCATCCGCGTCGAGTCGCGTCTGATCTCCCAGCTCAGCTCGGCGGAAATCAGCCAGGCCTCGCTGATGGCGGTGCTCGAGCAGGTGCGCGGCCTGTTCGGGATGAGCACCGTCGCCCTCGTCGACCCGGCCGTTCGTGATGCTCCGCTGGCGTTGCTGGGACCGACGCCCTCGCGGCCCCCCACCCTGACCGTGGCCGGCACCGACGGCCTGCAGCTCCTGGGCTACGGGCCAGAGATCTACGCCGAGGATCGGCGACTGCTCGGTGTGCTTGCCGTCATGGCCAGCCGAGCGTGGCAGGGCCAGCAGCTGGCCGAACAGGCGGCGCAAGCCCATCAGCTCGCCGAGACCGACCGGGTCCGTTCAGCGCTGCTCGCCGCAGTGGGCCATGACCTGCGTACGCCCCTGGCCGGGATCAAGGCCGCAGTCTCGAGCCTGCGCCAGGAGGACATCGCGTGGACCCCGGAGGAGCAGCACGAGCTCTTGCTGACCGTTGAGGAGTCGGCCGACCGGCTCGACGACCTCATCTCCAACCTCTTGGCGATGACCCGGATCCAGGCCGGCGCCGTATCTGTCCAGATCAGCCCCGTGGCGCTTGACGAGGTGGTGGCGCGAGCGCTGTTGGGGTCAACGGCGAACGTCACCATCGACGTACCCGAGGACCTTCCCCTGGTGCAGGCCGATGCCGGGCTGTTGGAAAGGGTCGTGGCCAATCTGGTGGACAACGCGCGCCGGTTCAGCCCGGACGGCATACCTGTGCTGGTTCATGCCCAGCAGGTGGGCGCTGCGGACGGTTCCGCCATCCAGGTGCGCCTTGACATCATCGACCACGGTCCTGGGATCCCGACGTCCCAGCGGGGCAGGATGTTCGCACCGTTCCAACGTCTCGGCGACCACAACGTCACAGGAGGCCTGGGCCTGGGTCTGGCGATCGCCCAGGGGTTCACCGAGGCCATGAACGCCCGGCTCGTTCCGTCGGAGACACCGGGCGGTGGGCTGACGATGACCATCAACCTTCCGACAGTCCCATGACAAGGGTGCTCATCGTCGAGGACGAGCCACAGCTCCGAAGGGCACTGGGCATCAACCTGCATGCCCGCCGGTATGACGTCGTGACCGTTGCCGACGGAGGCGGCGCATTACGAGCCGCAGCCGCGAACCCGCCAGACCTGGTCATCCTCGATCTCGGCCTGCCCGACATGGACGGGGTGGACGTGATCCATGGCCTGCGCGGCTGGACCCAGGTCCCGATCATCATCCTGTCTGCGCGTGACGGCCAGGGCGACAAGGTGGACGCGTTGGATGCCGGAGCCGACGACTACCTCACCAAGCCGTTCGGGATGGACGAGCTGCTCGCGCGGATTCGTGCCGCCCTGCGCAGAGCTCAACCCGATGAGGACGCCCCCGTCATTACCACCGAGACGTTCACCATCGACCTGGCCGCCAAACGAGTCACCCGTGCCGACGTCGAGGTCCGGCTCACACCCACCGAGTGGCACCTGCTCGAGGTCCTCACTCGCTATCCCGGTCGGCTGGTCACCGGCAAGCAGCTCCTGCAGGAAGTCTGGGGCCCCACGCACGGAGCTGAGACGAACTACCTACGGGTCTACATGGCCCAGCTGCGTCGCAAGCTCGAAGCCGAACCAGCCCATCCGCGGCACCTGATCACCGAACCCGGTCTCGGCTACCGCTTCGAGCCCTAAAGCGCGCCACCACTGCGCACCACCGCATCGGCAACCGGCGACGCGTCCAACTTTGTGCCTAGGCCCTGACCTCGTTGTGGATCTCGAATCCGGTCTCCTCGGGCGGCGCCGTGAATCCGCCGGCGATACCCGCCGCCATACGCGGCATGAGGGTGCCGTCACGGAACCGCTCCCAGCTCTCACGCGAGTCGTGAACGGCGATGATCGTCCAGCCGTCGGCCGACGGACCCCCTGCGTGATAGATCTGTCCCTCGGGCAGTCCCCCGCCCTCAGGGTGCACTGCCGCAATCGACGCCTCGTACTGTTCCTTCGTGCCACCAGCGAACGTGTGGACGACTCCATACGCCATGTGTCTACCCTCTCTCGTGCCCTTGTCAGGCTTGCCTGTTTGGTAAGGCTTGCCTGACCACACAAGCACAACGGCGCATCGATGTCATCCACCACCAAGACGAGGCCGAACCAATCGTATTTGCGCGTCAGGCGCTGCTCGAGCTACGAAGTCGCGCCAGCGAACAAGGCCGAGAGGTCGAGCGAGGGGACGTGCCGCTGGCAGGCGAGGGAAAGGTACTTACGGGCGACAGCGTCCTTGCCGAAGCCGAGGACAGTGCTCAACAAACCGACCGCCTTCGCGAGATCCCCTGGAGTTGCCTTGGAGACTGCACGTCGCCACATCGCGTCTTCAAGAGAGTTGAAAGCCATCTGCACTTCGGAGATGTCGTAGCCGTGGTTGAAGCGATCGAGTGCGATCCCCTCGGCGAAGGCGCTCATCTCGGCAAGGTCGCGATTTCGGATGGCGTCCAGGACCAGCCTGAACAGGCTGTCCAGTGCCTGCCGCGTGAAGGCCTCCCCCGCCAGCTCGTAGTGGGTGACATGTGCACGGTGAAGGGCGGAGTATGCCTCGTCCACTACACCTGACTCAGCCTCTAGCAGAAGGTCGTCGAGGTCCATGTGCACCATCTCCAATCGTTGTCCATTCTGTCACGGGGGATGGTTCAGCGAAGGCCCCTCGGCATACCCGCGCGCCTCATCTTGCTGCGTTCCTCGTCACGTGACCGCACTCTCGTCAGCGCACTGTGATGGACGGCATACGAAGCGCGGAAGAAGCGGGCATCCCCAGCGCGGCAGCGACATCCGAGAGGTCCGGCAGCATCGAGCTGACGACCGCCCGCGGGTCCTCGGTGTTCTTCGCGCGTCCCAGTCGGGCCAGCGGACCCACATGAAGGGCGCGTAGCACCGGGGCGTCGTCGGACAAACCCGCGCGCAGGCGGGCGATGCGTATGGCGTCGCGTAGCCCGCCGAGCTCGTCGACCAGGCCGATGCCGAGCGCGTCGCTTCCGGTCCATACCCGTCCACGAGCGATGGCCTCGATCTCGGCGACCGGGCGGCCGCGGCCCTGCGCGACCTTGGCCACGAAGTCGACATAGATCGCGTCGATGGTGGCGGCGAACCGCTCGCGCTCGTCGTCGCTGAAGCCGCGACGCGGCGAGAACATCAGCGACCGGGCGCCCTGCGACACCGAACCTGTGGTCACCCCTATCCGATCGAGCAGCTCGCGCACGACCATCTTGCCGCCGAAGACGCCGATGGACCCGGTGAGCGTCGAGGGCAGCGCGACGATGACGTCGGCCGGGCAGGCGATGTAGTAGCCGCCTGACGCAGCCGCCTCGCCCATCGACACGACGACGGGCTTGCCCGCCTCGCGCACGCGGCACACCTCGCGCCAGATCGTGTCGGAGGCGACGGCCGAACCCCCCGGGGAGTCGATGTGCAGGACGACCGCGCGGACATGCTCGTCGTTGGTCGCGGCGCGCAGGGATGCCCCGATCGAGTCGCTGCCGACCTGGCGCCCCATCGGTCCGCGACGCGTACGCCCGGACGCGATCACGCCGCGCACCTCGATGAGGGCGACGTGGCCCCGCCTGCGCGCCGGCACATGCGGACGACGCCTCGGACGCCACCGATCGGCGAACAGGAGCTCAGCGTCGGCGCCAACCCGCGAGCGCATCGCGGCGTACACCTCGTCACGATATCCAAGCGCGTCAACCAGACCGGCCTCGAGCGCCTCGGGGGCAGTCCGCGGCCCGGTGTCGGCGAGCTCGCGCACGCGCACGGCCTCGATCGCTCGACCAGCGGCGATCGCGGCGACCGCTTCGGTGAAGACGGACTCGGCGAGGCGGTCGAGCGCGATGCGGTGGGCCTCGGTGAGCTCGGTGCGCATGTAGCGGTCGGCGGCGTTCTTGAACTCGTAGCGTTGCTCGAGCTGCGGCTCGATGCCCAGGCGGTCGAGCGCGCCGCGGACGAACGTCGTCTCCACCCCGACGCCGAGCAGGCCGAGCCCTCCGCCGGGCTGCAACCAGATTGTGTCGAAGCCGGTCGCCAGCACGTACGCGGCCATGTCGCCGGAGCCCTCGCCGAAGCTCTCCGCCCACGCGAAGGTCGGCTTGCCACTCGCGGCGAAGGCACGCACACCAAGGCGCAGCTCCTGCATGGTCGCCCACGGCAGCGCTCCTCCGACCTTGGCGATCAGCCCGACGACGTGACGGTCGGCGCCGGCCTCGTGCAAGGCGCGCAGGATCGGACGGAGCGGCGCGCGGCCGCGAGCGCGAAGACGGGCCAGCGGGTCATCCGCATCCACGACGGCGGGAAGCTCGGTGAGGTCCATCTCGAGCAGCAGGGACGGTCGGTGACCAGGGCGCGCCGGCATGCAAACCACTTTAGGGCGCGGCCGAGCACCTGTGTCAGTACCAGCCGATACGGTGCCTGTCGTGGGTCGAATCCTGTTCTCGCAGCCGGGTGCCGCTGCCGTCATGGCACTCCGGACCGTCCTCGATGAGGTGCGCGCTGGTGATCCGCTCGCTCCCGTCGACGTGATCGTCCCGACAGGTGTCGCCGGCGTCAGCGTGCGCCGGGCTGTGGCTGGCGATGATGGGCTCGCCAACGTGAGGTTCAACGCCCTTCCGCAGGTTGCCGAACGTCTGGCCGCACGTCACCTCGCGCTCACTGGCCATTCCGTATCCCGACCGCTCACCGCCGCGGTGCGCAGCCAGGCCGTTCGGGCCACCGTCGCAAGCGCCGGCGGCATGTTGGCGAGTGCGGCGAAGCACCGGGCCACTCTGAGCCTGCTCGACGGCTTGATGGCCGAGCTCGACGAGGCCCAGCTCGACCCTGCTGCCGTAGTCCGAGAGACGTTGTCTCCCAACGGTGTTGAGGTGCTGGACCTCTTCACCGACTACCGCTCCCGCGTCGACCACCTGGTGGCTCCGGGGCAGATGCTCTTGCGGGCGATCGAGGCCATCGAGGCAGGCAACGCTCCCCCGACGCAGGTGATCCTCTACTCCCCCAGTCGGCTCACCGCGGCGGAGATCGTGTTCCTGCGCGGCCTGCACCACCATGATCGCCTCAGCGCTGTGCTCACCGGCTCCCCCGACGGCACCTCCCTGTGGCTCCACGAGGCGATGGGCGAGGTGCCAGCGGAGCCCAGCCGGCCGGCATACGAGGACATTCCTCCGAGCCGGATGCATCTGACCGTCGCCCCGGACGCCGAGGAAGAGGTTCGTCTGGTCGTCCGCAGGGTGCTGTCACACCTGGAGGAAACGACATGCCGTCCCGAACGGATCGGCATCGCCTACCGGGCCAGCACTCCCTACGCTCGGCTGTTGCGCGAGCAGCTCAAGGCCGCCGGAGTGCCGCATCACGTACCGAGCCAGCGCACTCTCGACCAGACGATCGCCGGCCGGGTCGCCATGGGGCTGCTGGATCTGCAGCTGCACGACTTCCCCCGGGCTGACGTGATCCGCTGGCTCTCCGACGGCCCGCTGGTCGACGCGGACGGGCGCAGCCTGCCAGCCGACTGGTGGGACCGCCTGTCCCGAGAGGCGGGGGTCGCTCGTGGGGCCGACAAGTGGGCCGAGCGGCTCGAGCTCCATGCGGCTGACCAGGAACGGCGAGCGGCCGGGCTCACCGCCGAAGAGACCAAACAGGTCGAGGGCCTTCAACGCAGAGCAACCGAGGTGCGCGCGCTCGCGAAGTTCGTCGCCTCGGCGGCAGCAGCCAGTGAGCGGGTTGTCAACGCGGTGTCGTGGGCAGACGTCGCCGGGTCGCTTGCTGCGGCAGTCAAGCTCATGCTGGGGACGCGCCCGAAGGTCGACGCGTGGACCAGCAGTGACCCGACCCTCGCCTTCGAGGTCGCGCTCGAACAGACCTCGTATGACGCGGTGCTGGCGTCCGTGGCGGCCCTCGCCGAGCTGGACGACGCCATCGAGGCACCCACTCCGTCGACCGTCATCGACGCGCTGCGCACCGAGCTGGACCGATCGGTGTCCAGCGGCACGACGTTGGGTCGCGGTGTCCTGGTGGGACCGTTCAGCCAGTTCGTCGGCAGCGACGTCGACCTGCTCTGCGTCGTCGGCATGACCGAGGACTCCTTCCCGCCGCGGACGCGGGAGCACGCGATCCTGCGCGACGCCGACCGCGTCCTGATCTCCGGCCAGCTGCGCACCGTGGCGGCACGGCGCGGCGACGAGCGAGGGCGCTGGCTAGCGGTGCTGCACTGTGCCCGAGACATCGAGCTGAGCTACCCACGGGCCGACACCCGTTCGCAGAGAAGGCAGTTCGCGGCCCCATGGTTCCTGGAGCAGGCCACGCGCCTCAACGACGACGAGCTGGTGGGCGCCAGCACCGTGGACGAGCTCGACCGACCCTGGCTCACGGCATACCCGTCGTTCATGGACTCGCTCACGAAGGCGACTACGTTCGCATCCGCGAACGAGCTCGAAGTCTCGATGGCGATGCACTGCAGCCTCGACGCTCTCGCGGCGGATGACCCTCGGCTCCTTCGTGGCCTCGAGGCAAGCCAGGCCAGGGCGATGGGCGAGTTCGGCCCATGGACCGGCCAGACGGGGCCGCTGCCCGAGGGAGAGCTGCGTGAGGGGGTGAACCGCAGCCTGTCGGCGACATCGCTCCAGGAGTGGGCGACGTGCCCTGCCAGTCACTTCTTCAAGCGGGTCCTGGGGATCCGTGACCTGGAGGATCGCGCGAGCGCAGACAACATCGACCCGCGTGACAAGGGGACGTTGGTCCACACCGTGCTCGAACAGGTCTTCCGGGCTCATCTTGGGACACCTGACGCCCCCGGCATCGAACCCGAAACCCCTTGGACCACAACCGATGTCGCAGTGGCGCGCAAGCTGCTCGCAAAGGAGGCAGCTGCTCTCGACGCTCTCGGTCTGACCGGTCGCGAGGTGCTCTGGGCGGCCCATCTGTCACGACTGCGGCGAGCTCTGGCCCGCATTCTGGCCACTGACACTGACCTGCGCGCCGCGCGTGGATCCTGGCCCATCCACGTTGAAGCGACCTTCGGTCGCCACGGCGCCGATCCGCTGGTGCTCAACCTTCCGAAACAAGGGCCGGTGCCGTTCTCCGGCGCCATCGACCGCGTCGATGCCACAGCATCCGGGGACCTGATCGTCATCGACTACAAGACAGGTGGGGGCAAGGACTACCGAAAGCTCCCCGAGCTCGGCAAGGGAACATCTGAGGTCGACCTGATCGACCGGGGCCGCAAGCTGCAGCTCGTCCTCTACGCGCTCGCCGCCCAAGCAGTCTCACACCGTCCGAAGGCGCAGATTGAGGCGTACTTCTGGTTCGTGGAGCAGGGAGCCTTGCGTCGTGGTGGCGTCATCGACGACGCCCAGGTGACCCGGTTGGAGGCGGTCCTCGACGTGTTCGTGGGTGGCATTCGTGACGGCATCTACCCGGTGAATCCCGGTGAGGCAGACTCCTACCCGCGTGAGACGTGGGCCTCATGTACCTACTGTCCCTACGACCGGGTGTGCCCCTCGACGAGGCTCGAGCAGTGGCGTGGGATGCGAGAGGATCCGGCGGTCCAGCCGTATGCCGGCATCGCCGACCCGCAGGACGCCGAACCGACCACGGACGCGGAGGTGTCGGCATGACCAAGCCAGCCGATGATGCTGACCGCGAGCTCATCCGCACATCACATGAGGAGACCTTGTTCGTCGAGGCCGGGGCGGGCACAGGCAAGACCACCTCGCTGGTCGCGCGTGTCGTGCACATGGTGGCGACGGGCCACCTCGCCCAGATCGGTGATCTGGCCGCGATCACCTTCACCGAGAATGCCGCGGCCGAGCTGCGCAGCCGCATCCGGGAGGGTCTGGAGGAGGCCAGCCGTGGCGAGCACCTCGAGACGCGATATGACGAGGGGCAGCGAGATCGGTGCCTCGTTGCCCTCCGTTCGCTCGAGGACGCCGTGATCATGACCCTGCATGGCTTCTCCGCCCGCATCCTCGGCGAAGCGCCGATCGAGGCCGGCTTGCCGCCAGGCTTCGCGGTCGCTGAGACGATGACCAGCTCGGTCAGCACGGACGACGCGTGGCGCGGCTTCCTGGACGAGCTGCTCGACGATGTGGCTGTTCGGCCTCAGCTGCTTGCCGGACTGGCCATCGACCCGCGCATCCTGACCACGCTCAACGAGACGGCAGGCGCCATGTCGGGATCGTGGGACAGGTTGGTCGACCACCCTCTTCATGTGCGCCCACTGCCCCGCATGGACGGGCGTGAGGTGGTCGCCGCTCTTCGTGAGGCGCTGAAGGATCGTGGCCGATGGCCAGTCGGCGACCCCCTGACGGCATACCTCGAGGGGAGCACGACCGCGGCACGGAAGGAGCTCGAGGAAGCCACAGACCCGATAGCCGTGCTCGAGATCCTCAAAGAGACGCCGTTGGGTTCGGCGGCCGGCCGGGCGCCTGCGTGGAAGGGCGTGGGCCTCGACAAGACCAATGTCATCAATGCCCTGACTGACGCAGAGAACGCACGTCTCATGCTCATCAGCGACGTTGGGGCGGCAGTGACCGAGACGCTGGCCGCCAAGGTGCAGGACTGGGTGCTCGTCGAGGCAGGGCGTCGCCGTTCCGAGGGCTCCCTGGACTTCCATGACCTGCTCGTGCTTGCGCGAAACCTGTTGCGTGACAAGCCTTCTGTGCGTCGTCGCTTGCACGATGCCTGGCCGGTCATCATGGTCGACGAGTTCCAGGATACCGACCCTCTCCAGGTCGAGATCGTGCATCTATTGGCCGGATCACACGACGACAAGACGCAAGATGACAAGACACCGACGAGAAAGACACCGAAGGGCTGGGACTCCGTCCCGGTCGAACCGGGCCGACTCTTCTTCGTCGGTGACGCCAAGCAGTCGATCTTTCGCTTCCGCAGGGCCGACATCGACACGTTCCGGGCTGTGGGAGGCCGATACCGCCAGGGACAGAAAGCCCTGACCGTCAACTTCCGCAGCGTTCCCGGGGTCATCCAGGCCGCGAACGCTGTCTTCCAGCCGCTCATCGGCGACGACCCAGCCTCAGGTATCGCCTACTCTCCGCTTCAAGAGTTCCGAAAGGCCACGGCGCCGAAAGCGGGGGGCGAGACGACCGGCGCAGTGCCAGTGCATCTGCTCGGGGGGCCGCAGGGGGCCAACATGGCGGCGATCCGGATGAGCGAGTCGGCGCACATCGCCGACCTCGTCGTCCGCGCCAAGGCGGAGGCCTGGGTGGTTGGCAAGATGAGCCGCCAGGCGTCATACAGAGACATCGCGATCCTCCTGCCCACCCGAGCCTCGCTCGGGTCGCTCGAGCGGGCGTTGTTGGCCCGAAACGTGCCGTATCGCGTCGAGAGCCGTTCGCTCGTCTGGGCCACGGACGCCGTGCGCGACCTGGTGACCATGTTGCAGGCGATCGACAGTCCCTCCGATGAGGTGGCCGTCCTTGCGGCGCTGCGTCACCCTGGGCTTGCCTGCACCGATGCGGCGCTCCTGGACTGGCGCGCGTCGGGCGGACACTGGAACTACATGGCCACGGCACCAGAGTCGCTTCCGCTGAATCACCATGTCGCTGCAGGACTTTCGGAACTTCGTCGCTGGCACGAGGCGCGATGGTGGATGCCGGTGAACGAGCTCTTGGCAGCGCTGGTGCGCGAGCTGCGCCTGGTCGAGCTGACCGCGGCGAAGAAACGACCGCGTGACCACTGGCGTCGGATCCGGTTCGTCGTCGACCAGTCGCGGGCCTGGTGCGATGCCGGCGGTTCGGGACTGGGCGGTTTCGTGGACTGGGCGATACGACAGATCGAGAACGAGGCGGACGTCCTTGAGACGATCGTGCCCGAGCCGGACGACGACGCCGTGCGCATCCTGACCATCCACGGGTCAAAGGGACAGGAGTTCCCGATCACCATCGTGGCCGGCCTGGCGTCGACGGGTGGGCGACCGTCAAGACTCGTATGGGACATCGACGGGAAGCCGCAGATCCGGCTCAAGAAAGCTGCGTTGGAAACCCCCGGCTATGCCGGCGCGAACAATGTGGAAGACAAGGAGTCGAAGCTGGAGTCCACGCGACTGCTCTACGTCGCGCTGACCCGTGCCATGGACCATCTCGTGGTCGGCTGCTACTACAAGCAGTCGAAGAACGGCCAGAAGTCGCATGCCCAGAAGGTGTGGGACCTGCTGTCGAACAGCGTTCTCGCAGTGAATGATCCGATGTCAGCCGGCTCCACCATCGAGGCCGCCACCGAGCCTCTGCCGACCGATGCAGGCGGATCTTTGACGATCTCTTTGCCTGGTCGCGATGAGTTCGCGCGCGCCCGCGACGAGTTGTTGGTTGCCGTCAATGCGCGGGTGGCGACGAGCCCGACGGCGCTGGTCAAAGAAGCGCTTGTCACTGCTGCGGTGGAGGAGGCGGCCATCGGGGAGGCGAACGAGCAGGCTGCTGCCGAGGACGTCACAACGGCCGGTGACGTCACGCCGAAGAAGTACCCCCGGCGCTGGTCCAACAAGGGGGCGGCGATCGGGACCGCCGTCCACCGCGTGCTCGAGCTGGTCGACCTGGCGAACCCGAACGACGACGAGATCATGCGGCTCGCCGAGCTGGCCTGCGCGGAGTCTGAGATCCCCGAGCTGGTCAAGAACGTTGCGGGTCGTGCGGGCACGGCGTTGGGCACCGACGTGGTGCGGCAGGCCGGCCAGGCGGGCCGTGCCTGGCGCGAGGTCTATGTCATCACCCGCGACGGTGACCGCTACGTCGAGGGCTATATCGACCTGCTGGCCGAGCCCTCCGACGGGAAGCTCGTGGTGGTCGACTACAAGACCGACAGGGTCGACTCGGCAGAAGACGTCGCAGCCAAGAAGGCCTACTACGCCCCGCAGCTGGCGCAGTACGAAAAGGCAGTGAAGGCAGTCGTCGGGGTGGACGACGTCACCGCGCAACTGGTCTTCGCGGCGCCTGGCGTGGGCAATTCGTCCGGCGTCTTCCGGGATGCGCGCACGTCGTTCAGCATCGAGGAACCCATCGTCCGTTTGGACTAGGGCTCGTTGACCTAACGCCCACAAAATGCCTCTCAACGGGCAGAACATCGGCCAAGTCCTTACCGGGGCCTTACCGAGTCCATAACCTTCAATCAACGGCGGCCCAGGAGGACCGACTTCGTGAGTAGGGAGGGACCATGAACAATCATGATGTCAGGAACGGGCATGATCGCGGATCCTCATTGTTCCCGTATGTAGGTGTGCGGGAACGCGACCTCGAAGGATCAATCGACGCTATTCCTGTTGACCGCCTTGTCGCCCTCGTCAACGGCGAGGACCACACCCCTGCGGTCCCGACGATGACCACGGATCCTCAGCAGGCGGAGGTGGAGGAGGACGACGCCGGCGCAGAGGGCGTGGGCCCGGCGGCTGGTCTTCTGGCTCTCGCGCAGAAGGTGCATGACGAGTACGTGGCCGAGGGCCAGGCCAAGTACGACCACTTCGTGTCCATCGGCGAGGCCAGGCACGACTCGCTCATCGCCGAGGCCGAGGCTCTTCTCGCCGAGGCCAATGCCGAGCGCGAGCACATGATCACCGCGGCGCGGGAGCGTTCCACCGAGATGGTCGGTGAGGCCCGGCAGCAGAGGGACGCGATGCTTCACGATCTCGGCAGCGAGCGTGGCTTGCTAGAGAAGAAGATCGAAGACCTACGGACCTTCGAGCGTGGTCACCGTGCCCTCATGAAGTCCCATCTCGAGGGCCAGCTGATCGAGCTGGAGAATGGCGGCGCCGACCAGACCGGGTCTGATGCCGATAACAAGTGTGGCTGAGCTATCTTTCGCACGAAGGTGAGGAGCCCCAACCACCTCACCGCGCTGCAGTGCTCGGGAGTAGGTGAGGTTCACGAAGCCGCTGGGCCAGCTCTGAACGCTCTCGAGCCGCAGCGCTGTGCTCACACCGATGGGGTGGGCCCTGGGCGACTCCTGCCAGAAGGTGACCCCGTTGCGAGGCGCGGGCGGGCGGTGGGTGAACACGAACACCGGCCGACTGCCGAACGGCAACGGGTCGAGATGGGCGATGTGGTCGTAGGTCCCCCGTCCCATGGCGAGCGCGTCCACGCTCTCCAGGAATGATCCGACAACCTTGTCCTGCTCAAATCAGCCCCTCGTTTGGTCCATCCGCACGTCGTGCCCGTCGTTGGGGCCGATAACCCTGCGTACAGCCGATAACCCGGCGTATATTCGAACGAACGGGCCAGTCCGCCACCGCACAGCCAGATCCACAGCCTGTTCGTCAATCGCCCTCGCCCGCCGGAGACGTCCCATGAGTGACCAGTTCGAGACCTCCTTCTACTCGCTCCTTGGCGTGTCGTCCCGGGCATCCAGCAAGGAGATTCAGGCGGCCTATATAAGGCTCTCACGAGAGTTCCACCCCGACTCGAGCACAGAGGCCGAAGCCGAGGAAAGGTACAAGCTGATCAGCTGGGCCTACGCGGTAATTGGTCGTGATCCGGTCGTCCGAGCAGAATACGATCGAGAGTGCAGGGCCCGAGCCGCCCGAGGCACCCTCGTCCCGAGCGAGATCAACCTGGTCTGGGTCGAGGAGATGCGCGCGAAGATGCATGAGAATGAGAAGTCCGCAGCGCACGTGGCGCCCCTGCGCCGCTGGTGGCAACGTCCCGCATCGAATGCCTGACCCATCGGGGTCACTGTCATCAGGACCTTCGACTCTGGTCGGAGCGGGCGCATCGATTCGAGCATGGGCTGGAGGTGATGGTGATGTCGACATCGTTCTTGCCACGGCGCAGTCAGAGCGCCCGTCCCATGGCGAGCGCGTCCACGCTGTTCAGGAATGCTTCGTAGCCGTAGTCCTCGTCGCGCTTCGCGACCTCCTCCAGCCACGCCAGACTCCCGTCACGAGCTGCGATGTAGCCATCGAGGCTCGACGCGATGAAGACCGACAATCTTGTCCCGATCAACTCAACTCCTCCCACAGTCCTGTCGTTCGACCCAAGCCTTCAGCCACGTGTGCAGACTCGTCGGCACCCGCGGATCCAGACTCACGGCCAACTGGTTGATGCGCTTGGCAAGGATCGTTGGGTCGATCAAGCCGGACTGGAGCATGGCAGACGCAAACGCGAAGTCTTTCTCCCGATGCGCGACGAGTTTGGAAACAACACAGTCGTGTGTCTCCAGAAAGACCGCCCGTGCTTGGCCAGTTGACCGGTTCGACCATGGCACGAGTCGGCCGCGCCAGCCCGTCGGGAGTACCGCGGTCGTCAGGCTGACCCCTTGGGCGTACACGCCGAATCATCTGCTCCCCCGCACGCGAGTTTTCTGATCGGCGGCACCGCCGACGACCCTGCTCGGCTGAACATGGTCCGTGCGCCAGTGCCTCCCGAAAGATGCCAGCACACGTCGACGAGCCTCTTCGGAGATCACCCCCGCGAAGGGAGAGTTCTGGCGCAGTTCCAGGGCCATCGGCCCTGTAGAGGTGAGCGCGTCGGCAAGAGCGTCGACTCCCGCGTCGAGCACCTCCTGCCACTGACCCAACCAGTGGGCGGCCATCCCGCGGACCGGGTGCTGCGCCCGCAGTCGCTGGAGGTTCTCCTGCACGCGTGCGAGGACCCCCTCCGGGTCTGCAACCAGCTCGGCCACCACTGCCCTGTGCAACCACAACGACCGTTCCTGATCGCGCGTCAGATTACCCTCTCGCGCGGCTCCGAGGAGCCGGTCCAGCTCGAGCCGTGGAACGCGACGATGTGAACCGATCCGAACGCATATCAGGTCGCCGCGATCGCACAGGTCGACGACGTGCTGTCGGGAAACCCCGAGCAGCCCCGCCGCCTCCCCCGTGCTCAACAAGGGGGACTGGCTCTTCTCCATGTCCACCATCGTCCGTTACAAACACCAAAAACACAACACACACCCCATGCCCTCAAGTGGTCCGCTGCATGGGACCTTTGACTCTGGTGCGTTCCTGATGTGCCCATCCCCTACGCACACGCCCTGGAGTATGCCGTGCTCCCGACTGCGGCGCGCGTCGAGGCGGTTGTGCGCAACGTCGTCGCCACATGACCGATGTGCTGTTTCCCCTGATGTCGAGGAAGGCGGACGCAACCGGCGTCATCGTCACCTGGTTCGTCGAATCCGGCGACCAGGTGACGCCGGCGACCCTCATAGCCGAGGTCGCGATGGACAAGGTCGATGCGGAGGTATACCCCGAGACCTCCGGGGTGATCACCGTTCTCGTGGAGGAGAGCAAGGAGGTACCTCAGGGTGCGGTGATCGCTCAAGTCACCTGACCGTGCGTTGCCGCTCAACCAATCATCGTCAGCGAATGACCGTCAGCGAATTCCGCTATCGACGGTCAGCGTGATCTGCACCGGCGCGATGGAGACAGTCACTTCTTCGGAAGCCGTTGACGCGTATCCACCGGGATTGGTCGCCCGGATGGTGTAGCGACCTGGCGGCAGCATCAGTCGAAACTGTCCCCGCTGGTCGCTGGTTGTCTCGCCTCGCTGCTCGTCCCCGACCACCGCGATCACCACAGCATCCGGAACCGGCCGAGGTGGGCATGGCTGACCCACGCGCTCGACCGGGCAGCTCGGGCCCGCCAGCACCTGGCCGGTGACCACCACGGCTGATCCACCGTCGGCGACGGGGCCGCACCCGGTCAGAACAACAACGGCAGCGAGCGCGACCATCGCTTCACGGATCAACACATCCACTGAGACGCGCCGCAAGCCCCATCGGTTGCATCCATCGTCACGCTGATCACCTGGAAGGTCAGCCGGGCGTTGGTCGTCGGGGACGCTCGACCATAATGCGGGGCATGGACGCACCGATTTTCAACACCATCATCGAGCCCTTCCGGATCCACTCGGTGGAGCCACTCCGGATGACCACACCGGAGCAGCGCAAGGCTGCGATTGCCACGGCCGGCTACAACCTGTTCAAGGTGAACGCCCAGGACGTCCTGATCGATCTGCTCACCGACTCGGGCACCGGCGCGATGAGCCGCGACCAGTGGGCCGCCATACAGCACGGCGACGAGTCGTATGCCGGGTCGCCGTCCTTCTTCATCTTCCGCGATGCCGTGCGTGAGCTGTTCCCGTTCGAGCACGTGCTCCCCACCCACCAGGGTCGAGCGGCCGAGAAGATCATCTTCAGCGTCCTCGGCGGGCCCGGGAAGATCGTCCCGAACAACACCCACTTCGACACCACCCGCGCCAACGTCGAGGCCTCGGGGGCAACGGCCGTCGACCTGGTCATCGCTGAGGGCCGCGACCCGCAGGCCGTCCATCCGTTCAAGGGCAACATGGACATCGACGCGCTGGAGGCGTTGCTGCGCGAGCGCGCGGATGACGTCCCGGTCGTGTTCGTCACGATCACCAACAACAGCGGTGGTGGGCAGCCGGTGTCGCTGGCCAACCTGCACGCGGTCCGCGACGTGTGCGACAAGTACGGCAAGATGCTGTTCCTGGACGCCTGCCGCTTTGCGGAGAACGCCTGGTTCATCCACGAGCGCGAGGCCGGGCACGGCGACCGCGACGTGGCCGACATCGTCCGTGAGATGGCCTCGCTTGCCGACGGCATGACGATGAGCGCCAAGAAGGACCCGATGGGCAACATCGGTGGCTGGCTGGCCATGAACGACGACGACCTGGCCCGCGACTGCCGCAACGTGCTGATCCTGACCGAGGGATTCCCGACGTATGGCGGGCTGGCCGGCCGCGATCTCGAGGCACTGGCGCAAGGGCTCAAAGAGGTCGTCAGCCACGACTACCTGCGCTACCGGATCCGCTCGACCGGCTATCTCGGCGACGCGTTGGTCAAGGCCGGCGTGCCGGTGATCACCCCGATCGGCGGACACGCCGTGTACCTCGATGCCCGGGCCCTGCTCCCCCACATCCCACCGCTGGAGTACCCGGGCGAGGCGCTCGCCGTCGCCCTGTATGAGGCAGGCGGAGTGCGCAGCGTCGAGATCGGCACGGTGATGTTCGGCCGCCAGCCTGACGGCTCGGAGATTCCTGCCGCCCTCGACCTGGTCCGGCTGGCGATCCCCCGCCGGACCTACACACAAAGCCACATCGACTACGTGATCGAGGTCTGCCAGCACGTCGGACGCCACGCAGCTGACCTGAGGGGCTACCGCATCGTGGACGAGCCCCCGGCCCTTCGCCACTTCACGGCCACCTTCGAGCCCCTGGGCTGACCAAAGCTCGGAATGCGTCAGTAGGTCGTTGCGGGCTGATGGATACAGTCATCCCGAAGCGACCGACGGCGAAGGGGTTGACGTGTCTCGACTTGAGAGGCTGGTCCCGGAGTCCCTTGATGACCAGCAGCGGGCGCTCTACGAGCTGATCAGCGCCGGACCCCGGGCGGCGGGGCCACAATCGTTCCGCCTCGTTGGCGACGATGGTGCCCTCGAAGGTCCGTTCAACGCCATGCTCCTGTGCCCCATCCTGGGGACGGCCCTGCAGGAGCTCGGTGCAGCCCTCAGGTACCGCACCTCCCTGTCGGACCGCGCGCGCGAAATGGCCATCCTCGCCATAGCAGCGCACGAGGACAGCGCGTTCGAGTGGCACGCCCATCAGGCGGTGGGTCGTCTGACCGGGCTGACAAGGACCGACTTCGCGGCGATCCGTGCCGGACTCGCGCCCGCCGACGCGAACGACGTGGAGCGCGCGGTCGTCGATGTGACATTCCACATCCTGCGTGACGGAGATCTCGACGACCCGGGCTTCGAGAACGCCGTCGCCAGCTTGCGCCCCGAGGGCCTGCAGGAGCTCATGACCCTCGTGGGCTACTACCGCATGCTGGCGCTGCAGCTCCGGGTGTTCCGGGTGGGCGCCCCCACCTGAGCCGACCCGGCCGCCCCACTCCAACCGGCAGGAGGGGCGGTGACACGGGTGGAGGTGGCGACGACTCTCAGCCTGGTGGGGTGCCGCTCAGAAATGGCATTACCTCAGAAATGGCCGTACATTAACCGAGTCATGTGCGGCCAAATGAGCGGATAGGAGTGCGCGGTGGACCAGGTCCGGACCAGGGTGTCGGCATTCGCGCGTGTTGCCAGCGACCTGCGAGCTCAGATCCGCGACGGGTCGTTCCTGCCTGGTTCGCCGATGCCGACCGAGGCCGAGATCGCCGCCCAGTACTCCGTGAGCAGGCACACTGTCCGCCGGGCGTTCCAGGACCTGGTCGCAGAGGGGCTCGTGCGCCGGGTGCCCGGGAGCGGCACGTTCGCCACGCCAAGCAGCCGCTACCTGCGCCAGTTCGGCTCGATCGAAGACCTCATGGCGCTGTCGGCGGACAGCGAGATGCGGGTGTTGCGACCGCTCGGGGGGGCAGTCGACCCTGCGGCCGCCGGCCGGCTAAGGCTCGACGACGACCATGTGGCCACGGCCTCCTTCACCCGGCTGCACGACGGCGAGGCCTTCTGCCACACCCGGCTGTGGCTCCCGCCGTGGGTGCACCAGCTCCTCGGCCGCGTCGAGATGCTGGCCAGCCCGGGCGCGTTGAGTCGGGTCACGGTGATCGCCTTGCTCGACGAAGTGCTCCGTTCGCCGATCCAGGACGCGGAGCAGAGCATCTCGGTTGAGGCTGCCACGCCAGAGGTCGCGCAAGCGCTGGAGGTGGCACCGGGAACCGCACTGTTGCGGATAGACCGCGTCTACTACGACACCGCCGGCGACCCGGTCGAGCTGGCCGTGAGCCACTTCCATCCCGACCGCTACTCCTACCGGGTCCGGCTGCGCCGCCATGTCATCTAGCGCACCAAAGCATGATCCCGCGCATCGCATCCTGGAGGGCCTCACCGTCGTCTCCATCGAGCAGGCCGTGGCAGCCCCGTTTGCCACCCGTCAGCTCGCCGACCTCGGTGCCCGCGTCATCAAGGTGGAGCGCCCAGGTCTGGGCGACTTCGCCCGCGACTATGACGAGACGGTCAAGGGGATGTCCTCGCACTTCGTCTGGCTCAACCGGTCCAAGGAGTCGATTGCCCTCGACCTGAAGACCGATGCGGGCCAGCGGGCGATGCAGGCACTGGTCGCCACGGCGGACGTCTTCGTGCAGAATCTCGCCCCTGGCGCGGCCGAGCGGCTCGGTCTCGGCGCCGCGGATCTGCGTGCCAAGCATCCTGGCCTGATCCACGTCTCGATCTCGGGCTACGGCTCGGGCGGGCCGTACACGAAGAAGAAGGCCTACGACCTGCTTGTGCAGTGTGAGGCGGGTCTGGTCTCGATCACCGGATCGGCCGATGAGCCGGCCAAGGTCGGCATCTCGGTGGCAGATATCGCCGCCGGCATGTACGCCTACACGGGGGTGCTTACCGCGCTGCTCCGCAAAGGCCGCACCGGCCAGGGCGCGACCGTCGAGATCTCCATGCTGGAGGCCCTCGGGGAGTGGATGGGCTTCCCGATGTACTACGCCTGGTACGGCGGTCAGCCCCCGGAGCGCAGCGGTGCATCCCACGCGGCGATCGCCCCCTACGGACCGTTCCCGTGTGCCGGGGGCGAGCAGGTGTTCCTCGGCATCCAGAACGAGCGCGAGTGGGCGATCTTCGCCGACATGGTGCTCGACACCCCAGAACTGGCGACCGACGAGCGTTTCGTCACGAACAGCCTGCGGGTGGCCCACCGCGAGGACCTGAACGCCGAGATCGCAAGAGCGTTCAGCACCGTCACCGCCGCCGATGCCATTGACCGGCTCGAGGCTGCCGGTATTGCCAACGCGCGGCTGCGCGACCTCGCCGGGCTCGTCGATCATGAGCAGCTCGCCGCCCGAAACCGTTGGCGCGAGGTCGAGTCCCCGGTCGGGCCGATCAAGGCGCTGGTCCCGCCCGCCACGCTGGACGGTGACGAGCCCGTCATGGGTCCGATCCCCGCGCCCGGCCAACACACCGAGCAGATCCTGGCCGAGCTCGGCCTGACCAGCACAGGGAAAGACTCATGAGCTTCCAGCCCGCCGGCCGGCCGAGCGTCACCGTCGGGCTTGCGCGCTGGGCCGTCGACATACAGCCCACCGCCGAGGACCTCGCACTGGCTGACCGCGCACTCCTGGACACCGTCGCCGTGGGGCTCGCCGCCCGCACAGAGCCGATCCTCCAGATCGCCGCGGTCCTGCCCGAAGAGGCGCAGTGGGCGGTGGCCTGCCACATCATCGACTTCGACGACCTGCACCTGCCATCCACGACGCACATCAGCACGGTGTGTGTCCCGGTGTCGCTGTCGCTGGGCGGTGGGGCACGCAGCTATCTCGCCGGCGCGGGTGTGATGTCCCGGGTGGGTGCCGCACTGGGCTGGCCGCACTACGCCGCCGGGTGGCACGCGACCACAACGGCCGGTGCGATCGGTGCGGCGGCGGGGGCAGCCGTTGCCCTCGGGCTCGATGCCGACGGGGTCGGGCGCGCCATGGCACTCGCGGTCCCAGCGGCCGGTGGGGTACAGCGCAGCTTCGGTACCGACGGCAAGTCGTTGCAGGTCGGCTTCGCCGCGCATGCGGGCATGCGGGCAGCGCGACTGGCAGCCGCCGGCGCGAGCGCGGACCCGTATGCCGTGGACGACTTGATCGCGCTGCTGGGCGGGGGCGTCGAGAAGGTGGACCTCTCCGGCCCGGCCATCCCCGACGGCCTGGCCATCAAGCTCTACCCCTGTTGTTATGCACTGCAACGACCCATCGGCGCGGCTGCTGCCCTTCGAGTCGGATGCGTTGACAGCGTTGCAGGCGTTGACGTTTCGTCGATCCGGCGGATCGTGGTGCGCACGCCACAGGTCACCGTCAAACCCCTGATCCACTCCCGGCCGCGCACCGGTCTGGAGGCCAAGTTCAGCCTGGAGTATGCCGTCGTGGCCGCGCTGATCGACGAGCACATCGGCTTCGACAGCTTCAGCGACGAGCAGGTGGGCCGGCCGGAGGTCACTGCGCTGATCGAGCTCGTCGAGGTCGACCTGACCGAGGGCGGAAGCCATCTGCTCTCCGGCGAGGTCGAGGTCGAGGTGCACAGCGGCGCCGGGGTTGACCCGATCACGCTGAGCAGGAGCACCCTCGCATTCCCACCCGGCTCGCCACAGAATCCGGCTACCGAGGAGGACCTGCGACTCAAGGTCGCGGACTGCCTGACCGGCATACCGGTCGAGCCCGACGACATCACCTGGGCATCAGCGGCGGACCTGTTGCGCACTTACCTGACACAGCAAGGAGATTGACCATGGAAGGCCTGCCCGACGAGGAGCGCGAGATAGTCAAGATCGTCCGGGAGTTCGTGAACCGGGATGTGAAACCCGTTGTCAGAGAGCTGGATCACACCAACACCTACCCTGAGAAGCTCATCGAGACCATGAAGGAGCTCGGCATCTTCGGGCTCGCCATCCCGGAGCCGTGGGGCGAGGCCAGGGTGAGCACGCCCTGCTACGTGCTCGTCACCGAGGAGCTCTCCCGCGGCTGGATGAGCCTGGCCGGGGCCATGGGCGGTCACACCGTGGTCGCCAAGCTCATCCAGGACTATGGGACGCAGGATCAGAAGGACGGGTATCTGCCCCGGATGGCCACCGGCGAGCTGCGGGCCACCATGGCACTGACCGAGCCCGGCGGCGGTTCCGACCTGCAGGCGATGCGGACCACCGCCACGCGCGATGGTGACGACTACGTCATCAACGGCTCCAAGACGTGGATCTCCAACGCCCGCAGGTCCGACCTCATCGCCCTTCTCTGCAAGACCGACCCGGCGGCCCGCCCGAAGCACAAGGGTGTCTCAATCCTGTTGGTGGAGAAGGGTCCTGGGTTCACGCTCTCGCGCGACCTGCCCAAGCTCGGTTACAAGGGTGTGGAGAGCTGCGAGATCGCTTTCGAGCAGATGCGCGTGCCTGTGTCGTCGCTGCTCGGCCAGTCCGAGGGCACCGGCTTCGCCCAGATGATGCGCGGGCTCGAGGTCGGCCGGCTGCAGGTGGCGGGTCGCGCCCTGGGAGTGGGGCGCGCCGCGCTCGAGGACTCCCTGCGGTACGCCCAGGAGCGGGAGAGCTTCGGGGTGCCGATCTGGAAGCACCAGTCGATCGGCAACTACCTGGCCGAGATGGTCACCAAGCTCACCGCCGCCCGGCAGCTGACCCTCTATGCCGCGCGCAAGTTCGATGCGGGCGAGCGCGCAGACATGGAAGCCGGTATGGCGAAGCTGTTCGCCTCCGAGACCGCCATGCAGATCGCATTGGACGCGGTGCGCATCCACGGTGGATACGGCTACTCCACGGAGTTCGACGTCGAGCGCTACTTCCGTGACGCACCGTTGATGATCGTCGGCGAGGGCACGAACGAGATCCAGCGCAACGTCATCGCCCGGCAGCTCATCAAGCGTGGATCGGTGGCCCCCTGACATGAGCGCATCGAGCCCGAACACCGAGCGAGTGGTGAGGACGGAGCTGATCATCCCGGAGCCGTCGGAGGCCCTGGCGAACCTGCTCGGCACCGACATCCCCACCGATGAGCTGCCCCCACTGTGGCACTGGATCCACTTGTTGGAGAAGCGTCCCCATGCCGACCTTGGTCGTGACGGACACCCAACCTTCGGTATTCCGGCCCCGCCCGGACCTGGCCGGAAGCGGATGTTCGCCGGTGGCCTGGTCAGCACGTACGCGCCGCTGGTCTTCGGCAAGCCCGCCACTCGAACCACGTGGGTCGCCGCGACCACGGAGAAACAGGGCAGCACCGGGCCGCTCACGTTCGTCACGGTCCGCAACGAGTACACCCAGGGCGGCCGGGTCTGCATCGTCGACGACAACGACATCGTCTACCGCACCCCGGGATCCAGCGTCGCCCCACGAGCGGGAACGCTCCGGGAGGAACCGGATCCGGCGCCCCGCGGGCCCGCGTTGACCCTCACCGCCGACGAGGCTCTGCTGTTTCGGTTCTCTGCCCTGACGTACAACGCTCACCGCATCCACTACGACCACAACTGGGTCCGCGAGGAGGGCTACGGCGACCTGGTTGTGCACGGCCCGCTCCAGGCGCTGATGATGGGCGAGCTGGTTCGTCGCCGCGGCGACGGTCTGGTCGGCAAGCAGTTCGACTACCGTCTGGTCTCGCCGATGATCGGCCCACAGACCCTCACCGTGCTGGCGGGGGAGGCTGGTGTGAACGCGAGCGCGGAGGTCCGTGATGTGCATGGCACCGTCACTGCGGTGAGCACCCTCTACCCGATCGGTCACTAGCGTCATAGTGAATATTGGATACACTTCGCGCAACTGACTGCCCCGTCTCTGGAGGACTGCCATGACACCGGTTCCTGTCGGACCGCTCGAGCTGCTTGACGTCGACCACCTGCTCAGTGATGAGGAGCGAGCGGTGCGGGCCAGCGTCCGGCGTCTGGTCGACGACACCATCAGGCCCAACATCGCGCAGTGGTACGAGGACGGCACGTTCCCCCGGGAGATGGCGGTGACGTTCGGCGAGCTCGGGTTGCTCGGCATGCATCTGGAGGGCTATGGCTGTGCCGGCATGAGCGCCGTCGACTATGGGCTGGCGTGCATGGAGCTTGAGGCCGGGGACACCGGTGCCCGCAGCTTCGTCTCGGTCCAGGGTTCGCTGGCCATGATGGCCATCCACCGCTGGGGCTCGGAGGAGCAGAAGCAGCAATGGCTGCCGCGCATGGCCAAGGGTGAGGTCATCGGCTGTTTCGGTCTCACCGAACCCGACTTCGGGTCCGACCCGGGCGGCATGCGCACCCGCGCCCGCCGGGATGGCCAGGACTGGGTGCTCGACGGCACCAAGATGTGGATCACCAACGGCTCGATCGCCGACATCGCTGTGGTGTGGGCGCGCACCGACGCCGGCATCCAGGGTTTCCTCGTCCCGACCGACACCGCGGGGTTCACGGCCAACAAGATCAGCGGCAAGCTCTCTTTGCGCGCGTCGGTGACCTCTGAGCTCGTGCTCGAGGGCGTGCGACTGCCGGCGGACGCGGTGCTGCCCGGCGTCCAGTCCCTGCGCGGGCCGTTGTCATGCCTCGACGAGGCGCGCTTCGGTATCGTCTTCGGCGCCCTGGGCGCAGCCCGTGACTGTCTGGAGGTCGCCCTGGACTACTCGCGCAGCCGTGAGGTGTTCAATCGGCCGATCGGCGGCTACCAGCTGACCCAACAGAAGCTGGCCGACATGACTCTGGAGCTCCAGAAGGGCTTCCTGCTCGCTCTGCACCTCGGGCGGCTCAAGGATGCCGGCAAGCTCGAGCCACGCCAGATCAGTCTTGGCAAGCTCAACAACGCCCGCGAGTCGATCGCCATCGCGCGGGAGTGCCGCACGATCCTTGGTGCCAACGGCATCACGTTGGAGTACTCCGTGCTGCGGCACGCCAACAACCTGGAGTCCGTTCTCACCTATGAGGGCACCTCCGAGATGCACACACTCGTCATCGGCCAGGCCCTGACCGGGTTGAGCGCCTTCAGCTGAGCGCCTTCAGCTGAGCATCGTAGGTTTGCCGTCTCCTGCCTGCTCCAACACCGGGCGGAGTGCCTCGATGGCGTGCTCGCGGTGCTCGGTGAGGACCACCAGTGCGGCCGTGGCGTCGCCGGCCCTGACTGCGGCGACCAGAGCCCGGTGCTCGGAGTCGACCATCTCGCGATTGTGCGCCTCGTTGTAGTAGACGGAGCGGTACACCTCGGTGGCATCCCACAACAGGCGGATCAGCCACACCAGCCGGGGAAGAGCGCAGGCGTCGAGGATGGCGAAGTGCAATCGCCGGTTCGCCGACGTCATGGCGACCACGTCGGCGATGTCGGCCGCGGCCCGCACATCGCGCTCGGCCCCCTCGAGCCGGTGGATGTCCTCCGCGGTCATCTGGGGCACGGCGATGCTGACAGCCTCGGCCTCGAGGATCTCCCGGATTCGGTACACCTCTATCAGGTCCGAAAGAGACAGCTCGGTGACGAAGTAGCCGCGGTGGGCCACGTAGGTGACCTGACCTTCGCCCTCGAGGATCTTCAGCGCCTCGCGAAGCGGGACCCGGCTGACGCCGAACTGGACGGCCAAAGCGTCCTGAACGATCTGTTGGCCTGGACGCAGCAGTCCGGCGGTGATAAGTCGTCGCAGCTCGGCGAGCACTGCCTCCTGGGCCGTCGGTGGCCGCCGGAACACCTCACTCATCTGACCTCCACGTCTTTCCGGTCGCCCTCTTCTGCGTCGAGCCAGGCAAAGATCTCCTTCTCGTCTCCCCCCAACGCCGGAGGGCGATGACGATAGCTGACCGGCGTCGCCGACAGCCGCAACGGGTTGGCAACCTGGGCAGAGCCGAAGACGCCGACGATGGGCTCGAGGCCGAGCGACTCGGCAAGCTGCATGCCCTGCCCGACGTCGTTGATCGGCCCACAAGGGACCCCCGCGGCGGTCAGTGCGGCGAACCATTCCTCGGCGCTGCGGGTGCGCAGCACGATCCCAAGGGCAGCGGTCAGCTGCTCACGGTTGGCCACCCTGGCGGCGTTGGTCGAGAACCGCGGGTCGTCCTTCAGGTTTGACAGCCCGAGGCAGTCGCACAGCGCCTGGAACTGCCTGTCGTTGCCTGCGGCGATGATCAGCAACCGGTCGGCTGTGGGGAACTGCTCGTACGGGCAGATGCTCGGGTGTTGGATGCCCATCCCGTGCGCGACGTCACCGGTGAGGGCGTACGCGCCGCCAAAGTTCACCAACC
>Ga0209585_10000101_pt1 | contig 31811 bp, 24 predicted proteins | sample NGEPerone_FD_185491 | JGI IMG/M metagenome (GOLD analysis project Ga0209585, IMG submission 185491) | Arctic peat soil microbial communities from the Barrow Environmental Observatory site, Barrow, Alaska, USA - NGEE Permafrost154B-one... | ecosystem: Environmental > Terrestrial > Soil >... | reverse complement strand
GCCTGATCGCATGAAGACCGCGCCATTGCGCCTCTGAATGAGCTTCTTTGCCAATTTTCAGTGTGTTGGTTTCCACATCAAATTTCACACCGCGCAAGTCGTGCTCGTATCCGCAGCGACAATGAATTAACTCCCCGAACTGATTGGTCCGTACCATGTTCAGGATTGCCATCACATCGCGCCGGTAACATACATTCTCCATTATCATCACCTGGTTTCCGGTCTGCTCATGAACATTTACCAAATCCCAGCACTCCTCAATTGTATTTGCGGCTGATACTTCCACGCCTGTATAGGGAACTCCTGCTTTCATTGAGGCAACGGCCATCGGAACATGCCATTCCCAGGGTGTTGCAATAATAACAGCATCAAGTTCTTCATTTTTAACCATATCCTCGTAGGCATGATCGCTTCCGGTATAAGCCTTGGCTGCTTTCATTCCACTGTCCGCAATTATTTTTTGAACCCTGTCGATTGCTTCCTGGCTGATATCGCATATCGCGACAACTTCGATTCCGCCAACAGTAATTGAATCATGCACATGACCACTGCCGCGTCCTCCAAGACCAATAAATCCAACCCTTACAATATTAGGGTCATGCTTCGCAGAATCCTTGGTTTTATCCTTTTTTTGACCAAATGCTTCACTATTTGTGAATGCCATTCCGGCAATGCCCATTCCGGCTACCGTACCCATTTTGACAAAGTCTCTGCGGTTTGTTTTCATTTTTTTGTATTGATTAGTTTCTCTTTTTGCAAATTTGAAGAATCGAAACAACAAAATAAAATGTTTGCATAACTTTGTGCCGTTTAATTTTAAAATAATAAATCTATGAATCAAAAAAGTCTGGTGCGCCGGACGGATCATGTTGTAACTTTCAGAAAATTTGGAAGAAAAGGGTATTCTGCTTTCCAGAGTATGCACAAAGCAGTGCGAATAGGATGCTTAAGCGTTTCCTATTTACTTTTTGCAATCCCTTCGAATGCTGAAAGAAACTTGATGATCGTCGGACCCGATACGATCAGCTCAATGATAAACATTGAAGTTGAACCGATTGTGGTCAGTGCACAGCGTGCTCCTGTCGCCTTCTCGCAGGTAGCCCGCATCGTCAAAATAATCGGAAAGGAAGAGATTCAATCAGCGCCTGTTCAAAGTCTGCAAGACTTACTCGAGTATTCATTAAATGTCGATGTCAGGCAACGTGGCAATTCTGGCGTACAAGCCGACATCAGTATTCGCGGAGGATCATTCGATCAGGTACTTATCCTCCTGAATGGAATTAATATCAACGACCCGCAAACCGGTCATCACTCCCTCAATCTCCCGGTTAGTTTCGATGCCATCGAACGGATCGAAATCCTTGAAGGTCCTGCATCCCGCATTTACGGACCGAATGCTTTCAGTGGCGCAATCAACATCATCACAGGGACATCCGGCAAATCCAATCTTAAAGCCCGCGTAAGTGGCGGGGAAAATGGCTTTTATGATGCCGGACTTTCCGGTACTTTCGTTTCGGGGAAAATCACAAATTTTGTATCTGCCGATCACCGGAGTTCAGATGGTTATATCAAAAACACCGATTTCAAGCTTACCGATGCTTTCTACCAGGGAAAACTGACAACAAAGGCGGGCAATCTTGAATGGCAGGCAGGGCATACCGACAGAAGTTTTGGCGCAAATAGCTTTTATACACCGGCATATCCCGACCAATTTGAACAGGTGAAAACGACTTTTGCCTCTATTAAAATGGAAACTGGTGACATTGTGCATTTTACACCTTCTGTTTACTGGCGGAGAAATCAGGATCGTTTCGAACTTTTCAGGTATCCTGAACTAACTCCCACATGGTACAAAGATCACAATTACCATCTTTCGGATGTCTATGGAACCAATTTAAATGCATGGTTCGCTTCCAAATTTGGAAAAACAGCTTTTGGAGCAGATTTTAGAAGTGAGAATATATGGAGTACAGTATTAGGTAAACCATTGGATGTTGCGATACCTATTCCCGGCGAAAGCGGAAAGGTGTTTACCAAATCGGATACCCGAACAAATTTCAGCATATTTGCAGAACATTCTATTTATTTACAGCGATTTACAGCGTCTGCTGGGGTGATGGCCAATTGGAATTCTCATCTTGGACAAGGGTGGAATTTCTATCCAGGTATTGATTTAAGCTGGCGTGTTTCCGATGCTGTAAAATGGTACGCATCCATCAATTCTTCACTGCGATTACCCACATTTACTGACTTATACTATTCGAGCGCAACCAATATCGGCAATCCTTCGCTTAAACCGGAAAAAGCAGTAGCCTACGAATCGGGCTTTAAATACCAGTTTGAAGGAATCGATGGTCATCTTGCTTACTTTCACCGAAGTGGAAAAGATATGATTGACTGGGTTAAAAAGCCGGATGAAAGCGTTTGGTATGCGCAGAATATCACGGAACTAAATACCGATGGTATTGAGTTTTCGGCAAAAATTAATCCGCAAAAGCTCCTTGATAAAAAAATGTTTATCAAATCAATCAACTTTTCCTGGTCGTGGCTGACCCAAAGCAAGCAATCGGGCATTTTTGCTTCAAAATATGTACTTGATTTTCTGAATCATAAAATAGATCTTGGCATATCGCATTCAATTGTTAAAAATATAGGGATCAACTGGCAGATTTCCTACCAGGACAGAAACGGAACGTACACCAAGTGGGAAGGTTCAAAATATGGAAGTGAGGTTGAATACAAACCATTTGTATTAGTTGACAGCAGGTTACACTGGACTAAAAACAACACGAATATTTACCTTGAGGTTTCGAATCTTTTAGATAAAACATACTTTGATTTCGGAAATATCGCGCAGCCCGGACGCACATTGCGAATCGGTATCATCCATCAATTCAATTTATAATAGATAAAAGGGGAGGGGAAAATTCTCATTCCCCATTTATTTATTGCCAAAGGTGGAAAAATTACTACCTTCGCATTACTAAAAATAAAGGTAGATCATATGTTGAAAGGAATTTTAGCCATTACCGGGCAACCCGGACTTTATAAAGTGATTTCGGAAGGTAAAAACAACGTGGTGATTGAGTCGTTACTAACAGGTAAAAAATCAACAGCTTACGCTGACGCCAAAATGAGTACGCTCGAAGATATCGCCATTTATACGTTGACGGAAGACATCCCATTAAAAAAGATATTTCGCATAATTTCAGAGAAGGAAAATGGTGGTCAGGCGATCAGTGTGAAATCTTCGCCGGAAGAACTCAAAAAATACTTCGAATTAATTTTGCCTGACTATGATAAAAGTCGCGTATATGGTTCGGATGTAAAGAAAGTCATATCGTGGTATAATTTACTGAACGAAAAAGGCTTGCTTGTTTTTGAGGATGAGAAACCTGAAGAAGTAGCTGCACCGGAAGATAAAGCTGTATCTGAAGAAGATAAGAAATAAAAAAAGGAGTGAGAGAGAAGGTGAGAGAAATTTGCACAAAACTTCTTTCTTAAACCAGGAAATCATATTAAAAGAGAGCGGAAATCAATCGATTTCCGCTCTCTTGTTTAATGCTCAATTCTAATTGATCGAATCAATTAGCTTAATTCAATTTGCTGTCAATTAGATTTTTAAGTTCCGTAAAATGAACGTCATCAAACCCTTGTGAAAGGTAAATGATTTTGCCGCTCTCATCAACCAAAAAGCTTCTGGGAATACCTTCGGAAGCAAACAAACCAAAAACTTTTCTTTTGAGATCAGGAAGCAGTGGAAAGGTAAAGTTCAGATCTTTTCCAAACTTAAGGACCTCATCCCATGATTGTTCGCGGCCGAATGTGAGAATCGCGAATTTAGGATTATCCTTATGCTTGTTCCAGATTTGTTTCTGAACCAATGGCAACTCTCTTCTGCATGGTCCGCACCAGGTGGCAAAGAAATTAATCAGGACTATTTTTCCTTTGTAATCATTAAAAGAGACTATTTTCCCCTTCGAAATTTCGAACTTGAATGAAGGTACAGTCTGATCTTTAATTAATAAGGTGGCTTTATCCGGTTCATTTGCAGTTTGTCCGAAAACTGCGCCAACTGAAAATACCATTACAATAAAAAGAAATAGCTTCGTCATTTTAATACTTGATTTAGAAGTAAATAAAAGGATTCAAGATTAACTGTATCTCACTTTAACCTTAATCCCTTTTACCTTAACCTTTCTTTGATATGAAGTTTTCGATATTATTTTTAATTCTCAAACCTGCGTTAGCCACATCTCCTTTTACAAATTTGTCGCCGGTGATATTCTCAAAAAGTTCGATATACCGTTCAGAAATCTGATTAACAAGCTCCTCTGTCATTTCAGGAACTGTCTGACCTTCGAGACCCTGAAATCCATTTTCGATCAGCCATTGACGGACAAACTCTTTCGACAATTGCTTCTGCAGTTCACCTTTCGCAAAACGATCTTCGTACCCTTCAGCATAGAAATAACGGGATGAATCGGGAGTATGTATTTCGTCAATCAGGTAAATCTTACCGTCTTTTTTTCCAAATTCATATTTTGTATCTACAAGAATTAATCCCTTTTCAGCAGCCATTTCGGTTCCCCGCTGGAATAGCGAATAGGTGTATTTTTCAAGCATTTCATATTCTTCGGCAGATACAAGTTCTTGTCTGATAATCTCTTCTTTCGAAATATCTTCATCGTGCCCTTCGGAAGCCTTGGTGGTCGGCGTAATGATTGGCGTTGGGAATTTTTGGCTCTCCTTCATATCTTCAGGCATCGGAACTCCGCACAATAATCTTTTTCCGTCGCGATATTCACGCCATGCATGACCTGTCAGATAACCTCTGATGACCATCTCTACTTTAAAGGGCTCGCACAAATGTCCAACAGTTACCATCGGATCGGGAGTTGCAATTTTCCAGTTAGGGACAATATCTGCTGTTGCATCAAGAAATTTAGCAGCAATCTGATTTAAAACCTGACCCTTAAATGGAATCCCCTTGGGTAAAACAACATCAAAGGCTGAGATCCTGTCGGATACGACCATCACAAGGTATTCATCGTTAATATTGTAAACATCTCTTACTTTCCCTTTGTAAAAACTCTTCTGTCCGGGAAACGAAAAATTGGTAGAAACAATTGCATCGCTCATTTTAATCTGTATTTTAAAGGTTATTAATAATCTTCGTTGTGAAGGATATTGTACCGATCATAGGCATCGACGATCTCTCTGACCAATTTATGCCGTACAATATCACTTTTATCGAAATGAATCGTGGAAATGCCTTCCACACCGTTCAATATTTTTAATGCCAGAATTAATCCTGAATGTTGCTTACGGGGCAAATCAATCTGGGTGATGTCACCTGTAATTATATACTTTGTATTCAGTCCCATACGGGTAAGAAACATCTTTAGTTGCGGAATTGTTGTGTTTTGCGCCTCGTCAAGAATGACAAAAGCATTGCTAAGCGTCCTTCCGCGCATAAACGCCAGCGGTGCGATCTGTATAATGCCATCTTTCAGATACTCCTCCAGTTTTTTGGCTGGTATCATATCCAGCAATGCATCATAAAGAGGTTGAAGATAAGGATCTATTTTTTCTTTAAGATCTCCCGGCAAAAATCCGAGGTTCTCTCCAGCTTCAACAGCAGGACGACTTAGAATGATCCGTTTAATCTGCCTGTTTTTTAATGCGCTAATTGCTAAAGCAATAGCAACGTATGTTTTACCTGTTCCTGCAGGTCCAATCGCAAATATCAGATCATCTTTTTTGCATCCTTCAACCAATTTTTGCTGATTGGCAGTTCGTGGTCGTATCGGTTTTCCGGTATTTCCAAAGAGGAGAACATCGCTGTTGCCCTGGATGTTTTGATCGAAAGAACTAATATCGTCCGTCATAATCTGCTGGATAGTTTCGTCCGAAAGCGAATTGAAATGGTAGTAATGCTCAATAATCAACTGAAATTTTCGGATGAATTCGCCAACCTCATGCTCTTCTCCCTTTACTTTGATGGTTTGGCCACGGGCTACCACCGAAACCTTTGGGCATAATGACCTGATCAACTCCATTTTGGAATTTCTGACTCCGTAAAATTCAATGGGTTCGATCCCCTCGAGTTGAAAACTATGTTCGATCATATCTGCCTTTTTAAGCTCTTACAAAATAAACACTTTTTCGCAACCATTTTCTTACCTTCGTCGCAATAAAAACGGTTAACAAGTGAATACGAGAAAAGATCAAATGGCGTCGTTTGAGCGACTGTTGGATATAATGGATGAATTGCGCGAGAAATGTCCCTGGGATCAGAAACAGACCTTTGAATCGTTACGAAAGCTGACAATTGAGGAAGTTTACGAATTGGGTGATGCAATTCTACGCAGTGAACTTCAGGAGATAAAAAAAGAGCTTGGTGATATACTGCTTCATGTTGTTTTTTATGCAAAAATTGGCTCCGAATTAAATAGTTTTGATATAGGCGATGTTATTAATAATCTGACAGAGAAATTAATATATCGTCACCCTCATGTGTTTGGCGAAACAGAAGTGAAGAATGCCAGGGAAGTTGAAGAGAATTGGGAAGCTTTAAAGTTAAAAGAGAAGGGCAGGGGCAAACGTGTACTCGAAGGGGTACCTGCATCGCTTCCAGCGCTCGTAAAAGCCAACAGGATACAGGAAAAGGCGAGAGGAATGGGCTTTGACTGGGAAGAAAAGGAGCAGGTTTGGGACAAAGTCAAAGAGGAACTCAATGAATTTGAGGTTGAGATTCGGGCCAATGACCAAAACAAGATGGAAAATGAATTGGGAGACCTAATTTTCTCGATTGTCAACGTCGCGCGACTATACGAAATTGATCCGGAGAGCGCTCTCGAACGGACGAACCAGAAGTTTATCAGACGATTCAACTATCTTGAAGAGCAAACACTTCTGAAAGGAAAATCACTTCACAAGATGAGCCTTGCTGAGATGGATGTATACTGGGAAGAGGCAAAAAAAAGTGAGAAGAAATAAGCATTAAAGAAAAAGCGGCTATTCGCCGCTTTTTTCTTCTTCGATTGGTAGAATAACTTTGGGTATTATATTCACAACTATCTTCTCTTTTGTTTCATCCAGGTCTATATTAATGGAATCGCCTTCGCTGATATCATTACCAATAATTGCTTCTGCCATTTCATCTTCAAGGTATTTTTGAATAGCCCTTTTTAAAGGCCTTGCCCCAAATTGAGGATCGAAACCTTTATCCGCAATAAAGTTTTTAGCTTCCTCCGTAATGACGAGGTTGTATTTAAGTGTATCAACACGTTCGTACAATCCTTTAAGTTCAATATCAATGATTTGCTCAATGTGACTTTTATCCAGCGGATTAAATATCACCACGTCATCGACCCTGTTCAAAAATTCAGGTGCAAATGCACGTTTTAAAGCCTTTTGAATTACAAATTTAGCATGATCGTTTTCTTCATCTGCCGTTTTGCGGGTAGAGAAACCTACTCCCTGACCAAATTCTTTGAGCTGCCTTGTCCCAATATTGGAAGTCATGATCACAATGGTATTGCGGAAATCAATTTTCCGGCCCAGGCTGTCTGTCAGACGACCTTCGTCCATTACCTGAAGTAATATATTGAAAACATCGGGATGCGCTTTTTCAATTTCATCCAATAAAATAACTGCATAAGGTTTTCTGCGCACTTTTTCGGTCAACTGTCCGCCTTCTTCGTATCCAACATATCCCGGAGGCGCTCCGACTAACCGCGAAACAGAGAATTTCTCCATGTATTCGCTCATATCAACGCGAATAAGCGCATCTGTTGTATCAAACAGGTATTGTGCCAATACTTTGGCTAACTGCGTCTTTCCGACGCCTGTAGGTCCAAGGAAAATAAATGATCCAATTGGTTTATTGGGATCTTTCAAACCGGCACGGTTGCGTTGTATGGCTTTTGTAATTTTAAGTACGGCATCATCCTGACCAATGATATTCTTTTTCATATCATTGTACATATTCTGAAGCCGTTTACCTTCTGCCTGGGCAATTCGTTGAACGGGAATACCAGACATCATGGCTACGATATCAGCAACCTGCTCTTCACCAACAATTTCGCGGTGATTCTCCAATTCCTTCTCCCAAACCTCTTTTTCCTTGTCCAACAATGACAGAAGATTTTTCTCTTTATCACGGAAACTTGCAGCCAGTTCGAAGTTTTGACTTTTTACCGCCTGAATTTTCTCAGCCCGTGATTCTTCGATACGTTCTTCGAGTTTAATGATCCGCTCCGGAACAGTAATATTCGTAATATGAACCCTTGATCCGGCTTCATCGAGTGCATCGATTGCCTTGTCTGGTAAATGACGATCAGATATATACCTGGTAGTGAGCCTTACACATGCTTCAATAGCTTCATCTGTATAAGTAACATTGTGATGATCTTCGTATCGCTCCTTGATATTGTGAAGTATTTCGATCGTCTCTTCAACCGAGGTTGGCTCAACCATTACTTTCTGAAAACGCCGTTCCAGCGCACCATCTTTTTCGATGTGCTGCCGAAATTCGTCCAGTGTTGTTGCCCCGATACATTGAATATCGCCACGGGCAAGGGCAGGTTTAAGCATATTTGCTGCATCAAGCGAACCTGTTGCACCGCCTGCACCCACAATTGTGTGAATCTCATCGATGAATAAAATAATATTGTCAACTTTAGCCAATTCATTCAGAATAGCTTTCATTCGCTCTTCGAATTGACCGCGGTATTTGGTTCCTGCTACAATAGATGCAAGATCCAGACTAATAACACGTTTATCGAACAGCACTCTCGAGACCTTACGTTGTGATATTCGCAATGCCAGTCCTTCTACGATGGCTGATTTACCGACACCAGGTTCACCAATCAGAACAGGATTGTTTTTTTTACGCCTGCTCAGTATCTGAGCAATACGCTGGATCTCCTTTTCTCTTCCGACAATCGGATCGAGACTACCTTCGATGGCTGCCTTTGTGATATCTATCCCAAAATTATCCAACACTGGCGTATCGGTTTTGGGAGCTGATGAACCTTTTGATCCGGAGGAGCTTCCGCCACCACTACTTTTTCCAAACATATCTTCGCCTTCGTCACTGTCTTCCGGAAAATCAGATTTGCTTTCAATCCTGGTCAGTTCTTCAATCTGGGTTTTAACAGCTTCGTATCCACTATTATAATGTTTGAAAATTGCGCTCACAAGACTGTCTTTTTCTTTAAGAATGGCTAGTAGTAAATGACCAGTATTAACTGTACTTTCATTCATAGCCCTCGCTTCGAGGAAAACAAATTTAAGTGCTTTTTCGGTATTTTTAAGTAAAGGTATATTGGCTTCCAATTGCAGAGAACTGTCTTTACGTAGCTGTATTTCAAGGTCTTTTCGCATCTTCATGAAATCAAGATGCAACTTATTCATTACATCTATCGCGATACCTTCTCCATCGCGGATAATGCCTAAAAAAATGTGTTCCGTGCCTATATGGTCATTCCCCAATCTGATGGCCTCCTCACGGCTATAGGAAAGTACATCTTTAATACGGGGAGAGAATTTTGAATCCATAATATATAAATATCTGATGTTTTAAAGATCAAGTCTTAATTAAGCGACTAAATTACTTAATAATTCACAATAAAATACACATAACGAAAGAACTTTATTTTTTCCTGAAACAGATTTTCAAAATATATCATTCTCATATTTAATGAATTAGTAGACATTTGATAATTTTATCATAAATTGGAATTTCTATTGTAACTTTTTGTTTGTCATTTCATTTCGCATTAAATGGTGCTTTGTATTTTGAAGCATTATAAAAACAACAATTTTTTATACCAGTATGTTTAAAATTACTATTTTTGTGTGACTTTTTATATTTAAATAAATACAAATAAGACATATATGTCTGATTTAGAGAGAATTATACAGATTAATATTGATGAGCAAATGAAAACGGCCTACATTGATTATTCGATGTCAGTGATCGTATCAAGGGCTCTGCCTGATGTCCGTGACGGACTTAAACCAGTGCATCGCAGGGTTTTATATGGAATGAGTGAATTAGGAAGCGCATCGAATAAGCCTTATAAAAAATCGGCAAGGATAGTGGGAGAGGTACTTGGAAAGTTTCACCCACACGGTGATTCATCCGTCTATTATGCGATGGTCAGAATGGCGCAGGAATGGTCGCTTCGTTATCCGTTAATTGACGGACAGGGTAACTTTGGATCAGTTGATGGTGATAGTCCGGCTGCAATGCGTTATACGGAAGCACGTCTGAAAAAACTGGCTGAAGAGGCTTTAGCAGATCTTGATAAAAACACAGTTGATTTTCGTCCCAACTTTGATGAGACATTACAAGAACCAACTGTTTTACCTACGAAGTTTCCAAACCTACTTGTGAATGGTACCTCCGGAATTGCAGTTGGTATGGCAACCAATATGGCGCCTCACAACCTTTCGGATACGATTGATGCAATCATCGCTTATATCGACAATAATGATATAGAGATGAGTGAGTTGATTGACCTCGTTAAAGCCCCTGATTTTCCTACAGGTGGAATTATCTATGGTTATGCCGGCGTTAAAGAAGCATTCGAAACCGGAAGAGGAAGAATTGTTGTCAGAGGCAAAGCCGAAATTGAAGCGGTTGAACATGGGCGTGAAAAACTTGTAATCACCGAGATTCCTTACATGGTCAATAAGGCAGAATTGATTATTAAAATTGCTGAACTTGTCAATGAGAAAAAAATAGACGGGATTTCGAATGTGAATGACGAATCGGACCGTAGAGGTATGCGGATTGTCGTAGATATCAAGCGCGAAGACATGGCCAGCGTTGTACTTAATAAGTTATATAAATTAACACAACTCCAGACTGCATTCAATGTTAACAACATCGCCCTTGTAAAAGGACGTCCTCAGATGTTGAATCTTAAAGATTTGATTCACTACTTTGTCGAGCACCGTCATGAAGTGGTAATCAGACGTACGCAATACGATCTTGAGCAATCGGAGAAAAAAGCACATATATTAGAAGGTCTGATTATTGCAATTGATCATCTCGATGCTGTTATCACATTGATCCGTAATGCCAAAACGCCTGAAGAGGCTCGCGAAGGATTAATGATAAACTTTGAATTAGATGAAATTCAGGCTCGTGCAATACTTGATCTTCGTCTGCAAAGACTGACAGGTCTCGAACGAGATAAAATCCATGCTGAGTACGAAGATTTGTGTAAATACATTGACTATTTAAAAAATATTTTGGCCAACGAATCTATCCGGATGGGTATCATCAAGGACGAGTTGCTAGAGATAAAATCGTCGTATGGTGATGCACGTAGAACTGAAATAGTTTATGCTTCCGAAGATTTTAATCCAGAGGATTTTTACGCAGATGAGGATATGGTGATCACAATATCTCATATGGGATATATCAAACGAACACCACTTACTGAATTTAGGACACAGGCTCGTGGTGGTACAGGCTCGAAGGGTTCAAGTACACGTGAAGAGGATTTCCTCGAACATATGTTTATTGCCACCATGCATAACACATTGTTACTTTTCACAGAAAAGGGCAAGTGTTTTTGGCTTAAAGTTTACGAAATACCTGAGGGAACCAAAGCATCGAAAGGACGCGCTATTCAAAACCTTTTGGGAATCGAGGCTGATGATCAGGTAAGAGCCTATATTAATGTCACATCACTGAAAGACGAGGCTTATATTAATAACAATTATATTATTCTTTGTACCAAGAAAGGTGTTATAAAGAAAACGCCACTTGAGGCATATTCACGTCCAAGACAAAATGGAGTTAACGCAATTACGATCCGCGAAAATGACCAATTAATTGAAGCGCGTCTCACAAATGGTGACAATGAAATCATGCTCGCGGTCAAATCCGGGAAATCGATTCGATTCCATGAAAAACATGCTCGCGCAATTGGTCGTACCGCTTCAGGAGTTAGGGGTATCCGCCTCGAAGATGAGAATGACGAGTTGGTTGGCATGATTTGTGTTCAGAACGATTCGGATGATATTCTGGTTGTGTCGGAGCACGGATTTGGAAAACGTTCCAAAATTGAGGATTACCGTATAACCAACAGGGGAGGCAAAGGTGTCAAAACAATAAATGTTACGGAAAAAACGGGTTCTCTCGTTGCTATCAAGAATGTTACGGACACGGACGATTTAATGATCATTACTCAGGCTGGTGTAACCATCCGGGTACCAGTATCTAAAATCCGAATGACAGGTCGTGCTGCTCAAGGAGTTAAGCTGATTAATCTTCGTGACGATGACTATATTGCTTCTGTTGCGCGGGTTGAAATTGAAGAAGTTGATGAAGTCGAACCGGATGGTACCGAACTTCCTGATGATACGGAAGAATTACCTTCAGACGAAGAAGCGACTGATAACGAACTCGAATAGTACCAATTAAGTATTTATTTAACCGTTGATTTTTTTGTATTTTTAAAATAAATGATTCATTTTTGTAACAATTTAAAACACAAACATTTTTAAACATGAAGAAATTATTTTTCGCAGCTGTTCTTTTAATAGCAAGCACCATGGTGTTTGCACAAAAGGGCAAAGTTTCAAGTGCTATTTCGTACAAGGATGCCGGAAAGCTTGATAAGGCCTGGGAAACAATTAAAGAAACTTTGGATCCTGCTAATCCAAAATCAGACAAGACATTAAACTGGTCAGGAACATGGCAGGCACGAGGTGAAATTATTGAGGCAATAATTCTATCGAAAGATGAGAATTATAAAAAATTGGTGGAAAATCCTGTAGAGGAAGCTTACAAATCGTACATGAAAGCGATAGAACTTGACGATAAAGGTGGTAGCCCAGCTTTGAAAATCAAGCTTTTAACATTTTCGAATACCCTGATTAACCAAGCTGTTGAAGCTTATCAGGCTAATGATTATGCGAAAGCAACCGATTATTTTGAAAAAAAGCTGGCTATTGATCAAACACCGCTGTTTAAAGATGAAGCTACAATTGATACAGCTATCATGTACAATACTGGACTTGCCGCAATGAATGCAAAACAATACGAAAAGGCAATTAAGTACTTTACTGACTGTGCAAAATACGGTTATAACGGTGGTTCATCTTACGCACAGATGATAAGTGCATACCAGTCACTTGGGGATACAGTTAAATCTGTCGAAGTTATGAAAGAGGCTTTTGAAAAGTATCCTGACGACCAAAGCATTAATGTTCAGTTGATTAATTACTATATCATGTCAGGACAACCTAATGAAGCAATTAGTTATCTTGATAAAGCAATTGCAAAAGAAAAAGACAATTCTTCGTTTTATTTAGCAAAAGGAGTAGCGCTCGACAAACTTGGTCGGCAGGATGATGCAATTGAAGTTTACAAAAAAGCAATAGAAATAAAGCCTGACAATGGCGATGCATATTACAACATCGGTGTTATCTATTTCAATCGCGGAGTAAAACAATTTGATGTTGCGAATACTGTTCCTACAAGTGATCAGGTTCGTTACGAAGCAGAAAAGAGTAAGTCTGACGATCAATTCAAACTTGCAGTTCCTTATCTTGAAAAAGCAGTCGAATACAATCCAACAGACAATTACATTCTTGAGCAGTTAAAGAATCTTTATTACAGGCTCAAAATGATGGATAAATTTGAGGCACTAAACAAGAAATAAGAAATAATATCAGAATTAAGAGAGGGAGTACTTCCCTCTCTTTTTATCATCTTAAAAATAACATAATATTAGTTATAAGACACGCGTATAATTGAATATTAGGCACTTATAAATAGTTACTGATGAGAAATAGCTAATTTTTACATGTTGTAATAAAGCCACTATTTTCGGGATTAAGTTGGTGCTTTTGCTGACAATTCAAGTAAAATGAAAAAAAGATTTTAGCAGAAGGTTAAATTGAAATGTGGATCAGAATAAATGCTGATTGCAATCGATTCAATGAATTTATTTTTCAAGACAATTTGTATTGCTACTCCAGCCAGAATCAGTGTAAAAACAAAACTAGAAAGTGTTTCAATGCAGGACCTTTGAAAGATATAATTTGGGTAGGAACTTCACCAAGGGGATTCAGAGGTTATTCAAATATGGCTTTCCTAAGATTCTTATTTCCGAACAAACGGGCAAACTTTAACTTCAAGCCGTTTTATTAAAACGAGAAGCAGATTAGTCTGACCAAGTGTTTTGGTTGTTTATATATCAAGATTTCGCTTCATATAAGGGGTATAATCCTTAATTATCGGCTTATAATCAATATGAAATAATGGTGACGAAATTATGAAATCGGCTGTTGAACGGTTGGAGGCTGTCGGAATATTGTACAAAACAGCAATTCGCAACAATGCCTTAACATCGACGTCGTGCGGTTGTGGCTGCATTGGATCCCAAAAGAAGATCAAAAGATTAACATTACCTTCGCATATCATTGCGCCAAGTTGCTGATCACCTCCCAATGGACCAGACTTTAAAATGATGACCTGTGGTGGCATTGCATCATTCTCTTTACACTTCTGACTGATTGTATCTTCAACAAGTTTTCCCGTAGTTCCGGTACAAACGATTGTATGGTGGGCCAATTCTTTCCAGTTGAATGCAACCCATTCTGCCATATCTTTTTTGCGATTATCGTGAGCCACTATGGCGATTGTTTTCTTTATTTTCATTCTCATTTAATAATAATTTAGGGCAAAGGTAAGTGAATGAAGGTTTCTACCGAAAATTAATTGATTATCAAAATATTAATATTTCATTAAAAATGACTTAAGTGTTAAGGTTTTCTCACATTTCGGATCAATAGCAACGTTGTCATATCGCTCAAGATTATTGCTTGCGATGATTGATTGTGCCATTTCTGCATATTGATCAGATTCGTGATAGCTGCCCATATAAAGCAATAATTCAGAGGATGATTCCCCCTCCCAACGTTTTTGCCTGAATCTTTTATAGGATGACAATTTGGAAATTAATAGATAATAATGCTCAACAGACTCTATTACAGAGCTATATGTTCTGAGGTATCGCTCATCGTCACCTGTTTGAAATTGGATAAGTGATCGCGAATCGTCACTTGAAAAAGACATTATTCCAAAGATATTGTTGCCATTCCTGAAAATACTTGAAGTACCCCATCCTGATTCGAGTACAGCCTGGGTAAGAGCAAGACTAACCGGATGAGGATAGATTTTTCTTTTCAATTCAATAATTGAATCGGTTTCATACTTATGCTTCATTGCGACTATAAAAGTAGAATCAAAATTTGAAATCTTCTTTTTTCTGCCGATTCTTGTTTCAATAAACTCAACATGGTGTAAATCATCCAATAACCGTTCCCTTGTAATTATAATTGCGGGGAGCAAATGCTGAATAAACAATTCTTTTCGTTTATCAGGATTTACGGAACGAAAATCAATAGACCCAATGTAATTGACGGGAATAAGTGCAGAATCTGATTGATTGATTATTGAATCAGCAACAATTAATTTAACGTTCTTGATCTTTATTTCAATTGGCCAGTATCGTGAATTGAATTTTTCGGTCTTTGCAAATAAATAAATTGCGAAAATGACGATTGCAAAATAAATTAGATCGCGAATTATTCTTAGCATAAAAACGAGTAGTTAGCATGCTGGTAAAATTACAAAATAACCGTTATTAAAAAAAATAGGAGTTATTTATCGTATCTTATTATAAATCAAATGAATTCTTTTTTAAGGTTTCCCACCCATTGTTCAATTCGTCCGTTTGTTAACCTTGCCTGATTTTCCTGATCAAGTGGTAAACCTACAAATTGCCCGTCTTGAACTGCTTTTGATCCTTCGAATTTATAACCTTCCAAAGGCATTTTACCGACTATGGATGCTCCTTTTTCTTCAAAAAAAGAAGCCATAATTCCGATAGCGTCACAAAAATTTTCAGTATATCCTTTCTGATCTCCCAATCCAAAAACTGCTATCCGTTTTTTCGAAAAATCAATCTCCTCAAGGGCAGGAAGCAGTTCATCCCAATAATTAGGTAATTCACCGTCAAACCAGGTTGGTACCCCAATAATCAGATTTTCGAATTCAAGAAAATTTTCTTTCTTAACTACATCAACATTCACAAGATGAATATCATAACCTGAGAAAGAATTGTGAACAATACCGGCAATCTTAGCCGTTTTTTTGGATGCGAAACTATAAAACAGACCTATTTTTTCCATAATCAATATTTTAAAAGTGCCAGTGCAGCAGCATAAATCTTATCTTCATTAATCAAAATGGCAGCTTCCAGAATCCTGCTAAATCCAACTGGTGTAAAGGCAGAACCTACCCTGCGAACAGGTGCATCCAAAAATTCGAACGCCTCTTCACCAATAATGCCAGCCAATTCCCCTCCAAAACCTCCAAAGACTTTATCCTCGTGAACGACTAAGACACGTCCTGTCTTTTTTACAGAATTGATAATTGTCTCTTTATCGAGTGGAATCAGAGAACGAATATCAATCACCTCAAGACTTAAACCTTCACCAGCAAGACGTTCAGCCACTTTAAGTGAAAGATGAGTTGTATTTCCATACGTGATAATGCTCAAGTCAGTTCCTTCACGTCGGATTCGTGCTTTTCCAAAGGGCACTTCAAAATCATCGGGAATTGGAGTTGCTGCTGCAGGTGAATTGTAAAGCGCTTTTGGTTCCAGAAAAAGTGTAGGCCCCTCTGATCGTAATGAAGTACGAAGTAATCCGGCTGCATCATCAGCAAATGAAGGGTAAACTACCCGAATCCCGGGAAATGTTGCAAGTGCTCCTTCAGTCGATTGTGAATGGTATAATCCGCCACCGATATATCCTCCGGAAGCAAGTCGAATTGTCACATTCGGGCTAAATTTACCATTCGTTCGCCAGTATTCGTGTGTCATTTCGACATATTGCTCCATAGCTGGCCAAAAATAATCGGCAAACTCGGCTCCTTCAACTACAATTCTGATTTTCTTACTATAGCGAGACATCCCATTAGCCGTTCCAGTAATGAAGTCTTCAGCAATAGGTCCGTTAAAGACCCTCGATGGTCCAAATTCCTTTTGCAATCCTTTAGAGACATTGAATATGCCGCCTTTCTCCTTATTTGCAATATCTTGCCCCCAAATAAATGTATCGGGATTAAGACGAAACTCCGCTTTTAGTGTTTCATTTAGTCCTTCAATAAATTTCTTCTTCGCGCCAGTTGAATTATGCAGACCATCAGGATATTTAGATGCTGGGTAAGGGTCCGGAATCACAAAATCGTAAATTGATGCCGGATCTGGATCTGGCGATGCCAAAGCATTTCTATGAGCAACTTTAAGTTCCTCTTTGGCCTTATCCTCAATCACAAGAATTTCCTCTTCCGTAAACCTTTCGTATCGCACAAGCATGCGCTTAAACTTTAACAATGGATCAGACTCCAATACATAGCCCAACTCTGCATCATTACGATACAAATCATGCCTGTCGGAATTTGAATGAGCGTGAATTCTAATACAATTTGCCTGAACTATACATGGTTGCTGATTCTCCAACGACCATTTTTTGGCTTCGGTCATTGCATTGATTGAATCAAAAACATCTTTTCCGTTACAATGAATGATCCTTAAGTTTTTAAATCCTGAGAAGTTATTAGCGACCTTTCGATTTGCTGTCTGGTCTTTTTTTGGAACTGAAATTCCATATCCGTTATCTTGAAAAACAAAAATCACTGGAAGTTCTTCAGTAGAAGCACCATTAATTGCCTCATAAACATAGCCTTCCGAAACAGATGATTCTCCCTGGGAACTGATAGCGACTCCTTTTCCTTTATAATACTTAATTGCACGTCCAACACCAACAGCATGTAAGGTATGATTTCCAGTGGCTGATGATACATTGTGGATGTTCCATTCCGGTTTACCAATGTGATTCGACATATGCCTTCCCCCGGAAGTTACATCAGCGGCTTTGGATATTCCATTCAAAATGATTTCCTCTGCCGTAAGTCCTGCTGACAAATTGGTCAACATATCGCGATAATATGGGAAAAGATGATCATTTTCCCTGTTAAATATTTGTCCGATAGCAAGTTGTATGCCATCATGCCCGGCATATGGTGCATGATACGACCAACCTATGGCTTGTTTAAGATAATTCGGAGCCTTCTCATCGATCATGCGTCCTAGCGTCATCAGATAAAACCACTTTTCAAGGATCACTTTATCCGTATTCTTGATCGTAAAGGTTTTGTGCACCGTTATATCCTGTAAAACTTTCATATCCTATAGTTTAAATCAAATCAAATGTTAGTATTTTGTTCAAATTGCTCCAATAAGTCGGCTATTCTCCGAAGAAATCTTCCTCCAAGCATTCCGTCAACAACCCGATGGTCGTACGAAAGCGATAAAAACATTTTATGTCTGACAACAATGGCATCACCAGTCGAAGTTTCCATTACAGCGGGTTTCTTTTCAATTATTCCTACAGCCAGAATAGCAACTTGTGGCTGATTGATAATTGGTGTTCCAATTAGTCCTCCAAAAGATCCGAAATTTGTGATCGTAAAAGTTCCACCCTGAAGATCATCCGGACTAAGTTTATTCTCGCGTCCTGCCCTGGCAAAGCTGTTGATTTCCCTTGAAAGACCAACCAAATTTTTTGAATCAGCATCTTTAATTACTGGAACCACCAGATTGCCATCGTTGGTCGCTACTGCTATTGCTATGTTGATATGTTTGCGCAATATAATATTATCCTCATCTACTGATGAATTTACCTGCCGAAATTCCGAAAGCGCTTTTGCTGTTGCCTCCGCAAAAAAGGGCATAAAGGTTAATTTTTCACCATATTTTTTTTCAAAATCATTTTTAACAGAATTTCGCCAAAGAACAAGATTCGTAACATCGGCTTCAACAACAGTCGTAACATGCGGCGAAACTTGTTTCGACATTACCATATGATTTGCGATTAACTTGCGGATACGATCCATTTTAAGGATTGTATCTTCAGCGCCAATCGATACAGAGACTTTTGGTCTTTCGGGTAATTGAATACCAGGTGTAGTTTGAGTTAATTTTGATTGAGCAATCTGCGAAGTGGGTGCAATTTTTCCGTTAACGCGTTGTTCGACGTAACTAATAATATCGTTTTTCTGAACTCTTCCACCTAATCCACTGCCTGTTATTGATTCAAGTTCCGGCAAAGTAACCCCTTCCTTGGTTGCAATGCTTTTAACAAGCGGTGAATAGAAACGACCCGTATTTTTCAAATCGTTTATAATGATTTCCTCACTTGGTAATTTTGTTTCAGCAGGTTTATTTTCCAAAATCTCGACCTTTTCAGAAACAACCACTGGTTCAGGTTTAATTTCAGTTGTTGTTTTATCTTCTGTTTCAAGTGCGATTACTATTACGATCTGACCAACTGGAATCAAATCATTTTCAGCACACCGAATTTCTTTAATTGTTCCGGCTACTGGTGAAGGAATTTCTGAATCAACTTTATCGGTTGCTACTTCAAAGAGGATATCATCTTCCGAAACCTTATCTCCTTGTTTTACAAATAGTTTAGTTATAGTAGCTTCCTGGATACTCTCACCAAGCTTTGGAATAAGTACATTAAAATCTGACATCGCTTATTGTTTCATTTTAATTAGTATTCACAATTCAATGCGAGCCTAAGCATTGATTATACCAACTAACAAAAAACAATAAGATTTAGTTTAAAAAAAAGCTTCGAATTGTTCAATTGTGCAGAAATGAAAAGAGGTCATAGGTAGGCCACTTGTCGACCTTTAGTAAAATATGCGACATAACGCGATCCATTTCAATGGCAAGATGCGGACCTTTATAATTACTGGTATTCGATAGAATCACCCATGAATATCCATTGGATTGCCGCTTTACCAGTGCCGAAGTCCCTGGTAAAGTTCCTGTACGCCACCATTCGCCCTTTTCATTGGTCGCTCGCCATCCCAAAGGATCTAATCCTTTGGGATCAACATTGGTCATTTGACGGATACTTTCGGAGGAAAGTATGTCTTTTATGCCAGGCTCATTATCAATAACAACAATTAATTTCATTAAATCGATTGCTGAAGAAAGCCACCCGCCAGCAGAACTTAATAGATGAATATCGTTTCCGCCATAAATTTTCGATACAATTCGGCCACTTCCGTCAAACGATTCTATTGGTTTACCATCTTCCGGCTGATAATACTTCACTTCATTAGGAAGTGCATCTTCAAAATAACTTCTGCCAAGTTGCATATCAAATATTCCGGCAGGTTCAAGAACTTCCTTTTTTACGAATGTTTCATAATCCGTACCTGAGACTTTTGCGATTACTTTACCCAAAATAACATATCCAAGGTTAGAATAGACACTATTCGAACCCGGTTCGAAATGCACATTGTGAGTAGTCACAAATTTAATGTAGGAATCAATATTTACAGGCAATGATTCCCCTGTACCTTTAGCGACAGCTTTTGGAAGAAAAGCGAGATCGCCATAATGTTGTGTCCAACCTCCGGAATGATTAAGAAGGTTGCGTACAGTGATTTTTTCAAGTCGTTTATCTTTTATGTGGAGAAATTGATCGTCGTTGAGAATCCCATATTTGCCGAACACCTTTGACTCGAGCGAAATTTTTGAATTCTCAACGAGTTTCATTATTGCAACAGCTGTGATCAATTTTGAAACGCTGGCAATGCGAAAAAGGTTATTAGGGGTAATTAAAATCTGAGCTTCTTCGTTGGCATAACCGTAACCTTTAGTGAAAATCAGTTTTTCGTCTTTCACTATGGCGATTGTTACACCTTTTAATCCGTTTTGCTGCATGAATTTTTCCATGAAACCATCAACGATTTCAGAATTTTGATTTTCAATTAACCTATTAAATACCAATCTATTAATCGATTCTTTTTGAACCGACAAAAGGGTGTTTTTACTCGAAATAGTTCCTTGTTTAGATGGTATTAATAAAAGAATTACAATAAAGAAGGCTAATATAAAAAATCGAATTGCAGACATATAATAATCAGGTAAATAATACAACACATCATAATAGATAAAACAAAAAGTAAGATTACATATGTGAATTACAAATGTAAACAGCCTACAAGTTCGCCTATGGAGCTAATTTTATGGCGATTAAGATAATTGTCGATTCCATCAATGATTTTCACTGTCGCTAACGGGTCAATAAAGTTGGCTGTTCCAACTTGTATTGCGGAGGCACCTGCCAGGAAAAACTCAATGGCATCTGTAGCATTCATGATTCCACCTAAACCGATAATTGGAATTTTAACAGCCTGTGCTACCTGCCAGACCATTCTTAGCGCAATTGGTTTTACAGCAGGTCCCGAAAGACCGCCAGTAATTGTGGATAGAACCGGTTTACGCGTTTCAGCATTAATAGCCATACCTAATATTGTATTTATCAGTGATAAGCTGTCTGCTCCGGTACCTTCAGCGGCTTTTGCTATTTCGGAAATATCTGTCACATTTGGTGAAAGTTTCACAATCATTGTCTTGTTGTAAACCTTTCTTACTGCGCTTACGACAGCTGCTGCAGAGGGACAACTGGTACCAAACGCCATTCCACCTTCCTTAACATTAGGACATGAAATATTCAGCTCTATTCCTGCAATGTGATCAAGTTCATTGATAATTTCAGCACAGGCTACATACTCTTCTATTGTGGACCCTGAGACATTTACTAATACATTGGTTTCATATTTCGTTAGCTTTGGATAGATTTCAGTTGCAAAGTATTGTGCACCGTTATTTTGAAGACCAACAGTATTCAGCATTCCAGAAGAAGTTTCTGCCATCCTTGGATATGGATTACCTTGCCTTGGGTGAATTGTAGTTCCCTTAACTATAAAACCGCCGAGTAAGTCTACATTAAAAAAATCATCGAATTCAACCCCATATCCAAATGTACCAGAAGCTGTTAATACAGGATTTTTAAGTTTAATATTGTGAATTATAGTGCTTAAATCTGCCATTTCAGTTGATTTATATTAAAAACAGGTCCATCGGTGCATACACATTTGTGACCTTGAATGGTTTCTGTGACACAACACAAGCAAACACCAAAACCACATGCCATCGTATTCTCCAGCGATACCTCACACCATAAGGAATTTGCCTTTGCCTTCGAAGCTACAGCTTTCATCATTGGTTCAGGTCCGCAGCAATAAATTTTTGAAAACGAATCCAATTTAGCGCCAAAAATTGTATGATCCGTGACAAATCCCTTCTCACCATGTGATCCATCTTCAGTAGTTGTGAAAACCTTACCATGGAGAGCATATTGTTCAAGTTCAACCAGGTCAACTGACGACCTTGCTCCAAGCAGGATATTTACGTTTATAACTTCATGGCTAAGTACCTGTGCCAAATACAATAATGGAGCCACACCGCAACCTCCACCTACCAGTAGAACTTTTTCCTTTGATGAAGGAATCGTAAATCCATTACCGAGTGGAAAAATAACATTCAAAAAGCTATCAACGGATACATGTGCCAGAGAGCGTGTGCCTCCACCAACTTCCTTGATCAGAATCGAAATAATATTCTTCTGATAATCGACAGCATGAATAGAGAATGGCCGACGCAAAAAAATACTTTGTGACTGATCAACTAATATATTGGCAAACTGTCCCGGGACAATATTTTCAAGCTGATCCGGAGTATGTAATTGTAGCAAATGATGGTCATCGTTCAGTTTAATATTGGCGATAACCTTCAGATTTTGAACAGATTTTCTCATCTGCATGAAATTTAAGCATTCATTTATGACAGTTTCTAGAAGTCTGTAGCTTTATCCTGACAAACCTGCCTCTAAACTGTGTTAATTCATGCAAAGATAGGGCAATTTCTATTTTGAAGGGGTATAGGCGGTGAAAGTTTTGTCTTTATAAAAGATTACAATTCGTTCAACCTCCTTACTATCAACTGAAGCACTCATTAAATCTGTCATTGATTGTGTTAAATTTAAATCAACTTGCCGATTTGAATCTGTAACATCAGAATGTTTATCTGACAGGTTATCAGAGATTTGATTGTAAACTTCTTTAATGGGTGGTTCCTCTGCTTTAAAACTTTCCTGAAGTGTTTTTGGAGATTCAGTATCGGTTGGAAATTGGAATAAGGTAGATTCTTTAGCTGGTTTCGATTTGATATCTGTCATCATCCCTTCACCTAGGAGCAACCATCGTGGATTTAATGTATTATAAGATCCAAGCATCTTTTGAATAAATGAGGCACTCGGATAGTTTCGGCCATTTAATACATGCGAAACACTTGATCGCTGAACACCTATTTTGTCCGCAAATTCTGCTGGTGAAATACCTTCACTCAACAGAAACTGTGTAATCCGATCTTTCATAAGCAGAAAATTGTTTTTTGCCACATATGGATACTTCGTGTCATATGTAATTTAACGCATTACAAATGTAAAAAATAAATAAATAACAATTGTAATAAAAATAACTATTTATTAGAGTTTACATTATTGAACTGTAAATGTTTGATTACAATTATGAACTACTAGTATATATTCTCTATATGCCATCAATTCTGTTTAAAGAACATGAAATCATGATTAAATACATATTTATTAGTATTTTACTCTTTAATAAGACAATGTCTAATGATTCAGATGCAATAATTTACTATTTTAAACAGATTGTTCATGAAAATTACATATTACATTGATTAATAGCTATTTAAAATCTAATATAGAGATATTAAATCCTTAATTATTCATCTGATAACAAATGTAATCTTATATTTTAAACTATTAATATAATTAAAAGTCATATTACACTGATAATATGAACTATAACTTCAATTTTTAGTGATAAAACAAAGCGTTTAAATTTGATCTTTTTATAGGGTGAAAAAGTAAATTTATGGGACTTTTCGTAAGGTACAAATGTGATTGATGATGTATTCATTAATATTAAGTGACAAATGTTGCATTAAATCTAGGGTTTACATATGTGTATTGCAGGCTATTTGTAATTTTACACGGGTTGAGTACTGAAATTGAACCCTGAAATGTATTATCCATTGAAATGACACTTTTAAACGCCAGGAATCTTCCAGTGAGGAACAATGTGATCGAGTCATTTCAGTTAATAATCGCTAATGTACGTTTCCTGATTTAATCGAATCATTTGAATGATTATGGAATTTGGATATTTAATGCAGCTAATAGATTATTATTTAGGTTTTTTGCATCGTTTTATGCACAATTATTCCTTGTTGAGAATCGTATAAAGAAATATCATAACAGTATGGGATGGGTATTTCTCATTCTGAAACGTTTATTTTTTTTTGAAATTGAGTATATATACGAATTGTAAAAGAAAACAGTTTGGAATTGTCAAATATGGAAAAGCCGTTACAACGTCAAAATATTAAATTACTCCACCGAATTTTCTAAATGGTATTTCATCGTGGATTTGCGTTTTGGAAAAGGTAGCAAAAATAAATTGTATTCAAAATATCTCATAAACCAATAAAGTTTTATTTTGTGTTTATAAGGCACTGAAATTTATCGAAAAAAGAAACTCGAAATTCAAACTTTTTTGATCGGTCAGGTAGGATGTTCTGACTCCGATTTTGGCAGGAACGAGTAATCTGAGAATATTGCAATCGGTTGTTAGTTCTCCTCCGGCAGATGCGAAGGTAATTTGATATTCACTCATATGATTTTGTATTGGAATCATTGCCCAAGCCTGATCATAAAATAGCCTCAATGATATTCTTTTGAAATAACTTAGTTTTCCTAAGCTAAAGTCCGGATAGAATAGGGGCAAAGCATAGTCAGACTTCAAACAAAATAATTGATTATTGACAAGGTTTGTGTGACCTCTCGGGTATGAAATAAGATCAGAAAAGGAGCTTGTTGATGCCTTTCGTTGCTGAAATCCGCCATAAAATTTCAGGCCATGATGCCGGACCAAGCCAGGAAAATAGAGGGTTCCTTCAGCAGACCAAATCGTACCGAAATCACGGTCTCCAAATGGCGAATGACGATAGTAAGCATCAAATAACTGGCCGATCGCAGGTTGAATATCACGATGTCCAAGCATTAAAAGATTATGAGCATATAATCTGTAAGTGAATGGGATAATAGTCCCATTGAAGAAATTAGCCGGTGCAGAAGCATCCTGCAAAATACGAGTATAACCAATTTGAAATTCGGGTTGAATCAGCCGGTACATTTTTCCATGCGACAAGTTTAAAGGAATGCTAATACCACCGTTTAAATTAAGCACCTTGTAAGAATAACTCACTAACTGGGTATCTTTTTTGATCGTCTGTCCTGCATCGTTAACCGTATTAATAATCTCAGTATACTGCGACTTTTCACGACCGTAATCAGCATTCACTTTTAACACAGGAAAAATGCCAGTATAATCGAATTTTGCAACTATTTTACCTGTTTTATTTGTCGTTGAATAATCGTAGCCCAATTGTGTGATTGCGGTACTTAGCTTATTCTGTGACATAAGTGATATTCCCGGTCTGATTTCTTCATTTTCCGAATCAATATGAACGGGTGCCCAGCTGTGAAAATTGAATAAATTGGCTAATTTTGAATAACTTTTTGATTTGTAATAAGTTGTGTCGATTGTCGAAAAATCGGGTATTTTTTTCTCCTGAGATGAAAGTCTTTCTGCCAATTCGTAATTGTGTGATATTGCCGGATCAGAAACCTTAAATTGTGCTGCATTTATCGCCGTTTTAACGACTTTAAAGCCATCTGCGGTATAGTTGCTATAAATGAGGAAGCTTCCGTCTGTTATCACTTGTACATCTCTTACTCCAAATCTGGAACGGGTAACACTATAATTTGTCTTTTCGATAAGATTAAATGCATTAATTTCGGATGAACCATCTATTGTAGTTGTATAATAGACAAAATTCCCGAGTTGAACTGGCCGCATAAGTTCATTATATGTGAATGGTAATAAATAACTTATCTCACCACTAAAAGGATTAATTTTTGCCAGCGATTTACCTATGGGTTGGAGAATAACTGCTAACAGATCACTATTATTTTCAGCCCATGAAGGAGTAATAACAAATAGATCCTTTGCCATAGGCATCTCATTCACAATCTCGCCTGATTGTGGAGATAATTGGACAATCGAACAACGATTATCATTATCGACCTTTACTGCCGCAAGCTTTAATCCGTCAGCGGATATACAAGGAGCATAAATTTTCTCCTGATATTTCTTTTCAGTCACCTTTCCTGTTGTCGTATTCAAAATTCTTAACAACGAAAACTCTCGATGCGTCCAGCGGATATCTGTCTTAGATTCAATCCAATATACTTTTCCATGTCCATAAGTGATCGATTCTTCAAACAAATTTCCCGGGGTGAAAATCACCTTCTCCTCGCCTTTTGGCCCTATTGAAACGAAATGAGTAAGATTATCAAGTGAATATTTAACGGCAAAATAAGTTGAATCATTTATCTGATGAGGGTATCTGTAGCTTATATATCCTGGCTTTGATTTTGTAATTATCTCAAATTCAGTTTTTTCAATAGATTTATCCTTTAAAGTCCAGGAGTCCTTAAGATCAGTAAAAATTTCATTATAAAGCCCTGCCTGATTCTTCCCAGTGACCTTCTTTAATCCGCTGGAAAATGCGTTAATTGATAATGGATTACGGGCAACATGATTCAAAACCTTCGACCAGCTTTCTGCGCCATACTTTGCACGAACACCGGCAACTATTTGATAACCTAATTGATAATAATCCGGAATGTAATCCTTATAAGACCCAAGATAAGCTTTATCATAACTAAATTTCCTTTTTTCAACACTTTGGGCCTTCAATTCCATTTCAAATGAGGGAACTCTACCCCTCCCGGAATGGCTTAAGGCTGTTTCTGTAACTACTGCATCTCCTTCGAGAAACCAGAAAGGCAAGTATGCCCCAATTGCCAATGCAGCAGCTTGTTCTCCCAGTATAATTTTAAATATACCAGGTAGTTCTGTTCCAATTTTGTCAATCTGAACAACATGTCTGAATTCATGAATCGCCAATTGCTCTAGCCAGTCCTGCGCATAGATGTCCTGACTTGGCGTTGTGAAAAGCTCGACACGTGCAGGCGCCCAGGCAGCGAATCCGTTTGAGCGAACAGTACTTGTATGAAGTATTACTGAAATTTTTCGAGGCTGATGTTGAAGCGAGGTTCCTGCATCGACATAGACTTTTTCAAGAATTGAAGCCAATCGCTGTGCTTTGATTTCAAAATCAGTTGGATAGATGATCTGAAAATTTGTCGTATTTATCTGTCGCCAGCGAATTCCTGACGGGTCCTCTCCCACCGAATAATACTGAGCTGCAAGAAGATAAGGTAATAATGCAAGAAAAAATATCAGTAAATAGCGCTTCATTGATTGTTGCTTAAATTGGTTCGCATTGTGCCTTCAGCCATTTCTGTACTTCTGGATTTAATCGTGATCCCAATTCGGTTAAAACTTTGGCGTGATAAGAATTTAGCCATGTAATTTCATCATCTGCCAGAAGTTGCCTGTCCACAAGCTTTCTATCGATCGGACACATTGTTATTGTATCGAATGAAAGGAAACTGCCGAAATTGGATTGAAATTCTTTTTTACAAACCAGCACGTTTTCTATCCGGATACCATATTCTCCCTCACGATAAATACCAGGTTCATTGGTAATAATTTGTCCGGCCCGTATAGGTTCACCGTTATATTCGGGACGAATTGACATCGGACCCTCATGAACACACAAATAATGTCCAACGCCGTGCCCGGTTCCGTGTCCATAATTCAAACCTTTATTCCACAATGCTTTGCGAGCCAAAATATCCAGCGAATACCCTCTTGTATTTTCCGGGAACACTCCCTTCGCAAGCTGAATGTTTCCCTTAAGTACTAATGTGAAGTCTGATTGCTGTTTTGAAGTAATTTTCCCTGTTGCGATGGTTCGGGTAATATCAGTTGTACCATCAAGATATTGACCACCGGTGTCAAAAAGAAGGATTCCGTCCGGCTTTATCTCAATATCAGTTTCGGGGGTGGCATTATAATGAACAATTGCGCCATGCGGTCCAAAACTTACGATCGGACTAAAACTTTCACCCAAAAAATTGGTCTGTTCAGAACGAAATATTCTAAGCTCCTCTCCTACTGAAAGTTCTGTGATTTTTTCTTTACCAAATTGTTTCTCAAACCAAAAGAGAAAATTAACCATTGCAACTCCATCACGCACGTGACATTCTCTCATTCCTGCAATCTCAACCTCATTCTTAATTGATTTTAACAATGTGGGAATTGAAAGCCCGTCAATTACGTTGTTACGTTTTTCAATCGATTTGTAGATGAGTGAATTGGTTCGGTCAGGATCAAGATAAAATGATCTTGCATTCAATTGTTCTAGAAACGAAAATACTGATTCATAACTTTTTATCTGAACCCCTTCCCTTTCTAAGACATCAGCAAGTGCTAGCGGAACTTTCTCTTCGCCGATAAATAATATTGCTAGCTGCTGATCGATATAACCATATCCTGTGAAAAGTGGATTATAATTGATTTCGCTACCTCTGAGATTAAAACTCCAGGCCAAATCATCCAATTGACAGATTAATGTAGCTTCCGCTCCATATTCGGTCAACCGATTTCTGATGATAGTCAGTTTATCGGAACGACTATAACCTGCAAATTGAACAGGAAAGTCGATAACAGGCGTTTGCGAAAAAATAGGTCTGTTTTTCCAAATTAGAGATATCAGATCCGTGTTTAACTTCAAGGAGATGCCCTTCGCACCTAATTTAAGTTCTAGATTATTTGCATCTGCAGTGGATAAAGTCAAACCGTCGAGTGCGACAACACTCCTTGGATTGAGTTCCAAGGCCAGCCAACGATCTACTGTTATCGTATTGACCTGGCGGTCTTTTATCATTTCGATTCCGGTACCTGACAATTGTGTTTCAGCCTGAAGAAAATACCTTGAGTCGGTCCATAGTGCAGCCCGCCCTTGTGTAATTACAATTTTTCCGTACGAACCAGTAAAACCACTAATCCACTTTCGGCTTTGCCAAGCTTCGGGAACATATTCACTTAAGTGGGGATCAGTACCATAAATCAAATATCCGTCAATACCTCTATCCTGCATTAAACTACGTAAGGAAGTAATACGCTCTATAATGTTCATTTTATAATTTTTAGATGTATCAACTTTGATATTGAATAATATACTCAGTGATAATATTTGCCATACTCTCAGAACAAAGATCCTTTTTCACAATATCTTTTGGGAAGAAAAATTCAACTTCCGAAACATCATCTGAAGGAACAATTGCCGCAAGATCATCAACTTTACAGACAAAAGCAAGATCGACAGTAAAAACGGAGAAACCGGAAAAAATATATTCATTGGGAAAAGATGCCAGATACCTGGCATCTGTGACGAGAACTCCCAGTTCTTCTTTTATTTCTCTTACAACAGCTGCTTCCGCGCACTCCATGGGTTCAACAAATCCTCCTGGAAGATCAAGCATTCCTTTGGCAGGTTCGATAGCACGACGAGCAAGCATCAGTTTTCCCTCCGCATTAAAAATCAAACAAGCAACAGCCGCCGAATTATTCAGATAATAATTAAAGTGACACCCTTCGCAGTTAAAGGATCTGCCATTATCATTGGTTTTGAATGCTTTGCACCCACATCGGGGACAATACTTTATAACATCCTTCGGATGGGTATTTGTTATCATTTTTTAGTGTTTTTAACTGAGAATTGCTATTTCAAAATCTTCTCAGCCTTCATCCAGTCTATCAATAATTGTGGCCATTGGTCATGAGGCTTACCTTTTTTTGTTATTCCAAAGCCATGTCCTCCTTCACTAAAAATATGAAGTTCGGCCGAAATCCCTTTAGCTTTTAATGCGCTGTAAAACTCGATACTGTTGCGTGGAGGTACTGTTTGATCGTCATCAGCTAGAACCAAGAAAGTCGGCGGTGTATCTGAAGTTACTTGCAGTTCGTTTGAATAGTAATTAATCAATTTGATATCGTGATTTTTACCGATCAGATTTTCGCGTGACCCCATATGTCCCCAAATTTCATTAAATGTGATTACAGGATAAACCAAAACAGCGAAATCAGGGCGGCAACTAACTCTTTCAATTGGATTATCACTTTCAGTTTTGCCCATGTCAAAATGAGTCGCTGCGGTTGATGCTAGATGCCCTCCGGCTGAAAATCCGGAAATGCCAATTTTTGTTGGATTTATTCCCCATTCATCTGTATTGTAACGCACAGTACGTAAGGCGTATTGTGTATCAATCATCGGAATTTCGTGATGTCCGTAAGGAAGCCTGTATTTCAAAACAATCCCTGAGATTCCTTTGCTTTGCAAATATTCGGCATATGCATATCCTTCGTGATCCATCGCCTCAATCCAATAACCACCGCCAGGACAAATAATAACGGCAGCACCTGTATTTTTTTCTTTATCCGGTAAATAGATGGTCAATGTTGGTTCTGACACAAACCTGACCATTTTTCCATCAAAAGTTTCTTCTGGCTTCGGACATTCATTATTGCCGGGAGCCCCATTGGGCCACAGTTTAATAACATTCTGTGCAACTGCCAATTGCAGAGCAACCGTCGTAAGAAGCATAAGAAAGATTTTTCGTTTCATTTTTCTGAATATTGTTAAAACTTCTAAAAGATAAAAATAGATAATATCGCGGCTAATTTTACCTTTGTTTTTTTATTTTGAATTTTCAAGAACAATTTTCAGCTATTTTTGCTCCAATGAGTTTTAGTCTGCTTTGGGAAGGTTTTTTAATTGGCATTGCTGTATCGGTTCCGCTCGGTCCCTTGGGTATGCTCTGTATTAAACGAACAGTCAATAAAAACTGGAAATCTGGATTTCTATCGGGATTAGGAATTGCTGCATCTGATGTCATTTATGCGATTGTTGCCGGGTTCAGTCTTACCATCATTATCAATTTTATTTCTACCTACGAAATATATTTCAAAATACTCGGAGCCAGTATGGTTGTATTGCTCGGGCTTTACATCTTTATATCGAATCCTGCGAAAGAAATCCAAAAATTTCAAAGAAAGGGGACTTCGTACCTTCAGGATTTTTTAACAGCCTTTCTTTTAACAGTTTCCAATCCGCTTTCAGTGTTTGTATTTATAGCTATATTTACAAGCTATAGCCTTGTTCTTCAATTATCTCAACTCTTTGAAGCGCTTCTGATTATCGGAGGAATCTTTGTTGGCGGCGCTACATGGTGGTTCATCCTTACTGGTCTGGCTCATCTTTTCAGACATAAACTGACGATAAATACTCTGTGGTGGGCCAACAAAATTATTGGGCTAAGTGTAATACTGATCGCCGTTAGTTTGTTTATTTTCCTTTTATTTGAAGAAATTTAAACCATTTTTACCTGAAGAATTTGTATAAATTCTTCAGGAGCACGTCGTGGTTTTCCTGTTGAAGCATCAATGAATCCAAGAACAACCTCACCTTCATTAATCAAATCCCCTTTTTCATTATAGATTTCTGAGAATAATTTGAATTTTACTTTTGGAATCTCTTTGATGATCGTTCTGATTGTGAGTACTTCATCATAGATTGCAGGTTTGTGATAGATGGCATTTAATAACCTTACGGGAAGAATGATTCCACTTTCTTCTACCTCACGGTATGATTTCCAAATTTCTCTAATCAGATCGGTACGTCCAATTTCATAAAGTCGAGGATAGTGACCATAATACA
>Ga0209585_10000100_pt1 | contig 31890 bp, 19 predicted proteins | sample NGEPerone_FD_185491 | JGI IMG/M metagenome (GOLD analysis project Ga0209585, IMG submission 185491) | Arctic peat soil microbial communities from the Barrow Environmental Observatory site, Barrow, Alaska, USA - NGEE Permafrost154B-one... | ecosystem: Environmental > Terrestrial > Soil >... | reverse complement strand
ATTAATGTTACAGGTGGATGGCACGATGCAACTGATTATTTGCAATACACAACCACTTCAGCAAATGCTGTTTATCAGATGCTTTTTGCCTATTCGAAGAATCCGGAAGTATACGGTGATCAATACAATGCAGCCGGACTTCCGGGTGCGGATGGTATTCCCGATATTCTGAACGAGATACGCTGGGGATTGGATTGGTTAGTAAAAATGAATCCTGATAGCACGGAGATGTACAACCAGATAGCCGATGATCGCGATCATAAAGGATTTCGGTTACCGAACAAAGATACAGCATCTTATGGAAATGGGTTATACCGTCCCGTTTACTTTGTGACTGGTAAAGTTCAGGGGCTATCAAAATACAAAAATCGCTCGACAGGTGTTTCTTCAACAGCCGGGAAGTTCAGTTCTGCGTTTGCAATGGGAGCACAAGTTTTTCAAAATTTCGATCCGAAGTTTAGCAAAACTCTGGCGATTAAAGCAGAACAAGCTTTTGCATTTGGGTTAACTGATCTTGGTGTATCGCAGACAGCATGTGTTGTTTCACCCTATTTTTATGAAGAGGACAATTACATTGATGACCTGGAATTAGCTGCCTATGAACTTTATAAGTTGAGCGGAGAAGAATACTATCTGAAGCAAGCCAATTACTGGGGACAACTTGAACCAATCACGCCATGGATGGAAAAAGGAAGTGCACGTCATTATCAATATTATCCATTTGTGAATCTGGGTCATGCCAACCAGGCGAATATGGACGATTCCGTTTCGAAGACCTTCTCAGGCTTTATGAATAACGGATTAAAGGCGATTTATGAAAGGGGCAAGACCGATCCTTTTCTGAATGGAATCCCTTATATCTGGTGTTCGAATAATCTGAATGTTGCTGCGATCACTCAAGCTAAACTCTATTTTGAATCGACTTCCGATTCGACTTATGTCGAAATGGAAGCAGCCTTGCGCGACTGGCTATTCGGTTGCAATCCATGGGGAACCAGTATGATCTGCGGATTACCTTCGAATGGCGATTCGCCGCAATTTCCTCATTCGTCGTACACTGTGATTAAAGGAGAAACAACCTATGGTGGATTGGTTGATGGTCCGGTTTACCGCGAAATCTTTAACGGGCATATCGGTGTTGGTTTATTGAAGAAAGATGTATATGAGCCATTTCAAAATGGAGTTGCTGTATATCACGACGATATGGGTGATTACACTTCGAATGAGCCCACAATGGACGGAACTGCCAGTTTAAGTTTTTATCTTTCCTCACTCGAAAAAGAGGGAATCCGCCAACTCAAAATGGGAAACATTACTACTGATATATCAGGTGCAGTCGTAAGGTTTGATAATAGTCAGAAAGTGCTCTACCTCGTATTTTCGGCGGATGAATATGGTGAAGGAGCATACCAGATTTTAAAAACCTTATCCCGAAAAAAAATTAAAGGCTCATTTTTTCTGACGGGGAACTTCCTAAGAAAACCTAAATTTGAAAACACCGTCAAACGCATGATTGCTGACCATCATTACGTTGGGCCACATTCTGATCGACATTTATTATATGCTCCATGGGATAAGCGGGACTCAACGCTGGTTACACACAAACAATTTGATGACGATATATCCGCTAATTTAGAACAACTTGGCAGATTCGGAATTCTTCCCGAATTTGTGAAATATTTTCTGCCACCTTATGAATGGAACAATCATCAAATCACTAAATGGTGTGCCGATCGAAAGATGCAGTTGATTAATTTTACCCCCGGAGTCGGAACAAACGCCGATTATACAACACCAGATTTGTCAAATTATAAGTCATCGAAGGAGTTGACAGAAAGGTTAATGAAATTTGAATCCACGAATCCGGATCATCTCAACGGAGCAATTGTTTTGATTCACCTCGGGACACATCCCAACCGGACGGATAAATTTTATAATTCATTGGATCAGATCATTGAAAAATTATCAAAAAAAGGGTATACTTTTAAGGCGTTACCGTGAAGTGAAGAATAAGGGTTTATGATATTTGCAACTGGTGGTTAGCTACTTGCAGCCAGTTGCTAATAGCCAGCCGCCAACTGCTCTAAAATGAGAAACTTATTATTTAAAGAATTAAACAACAAATAAATATGACCGACACCAAACTACCAAAGAATTCCCGAAATCCATGGGCTTGGATTCCAAGTCTCTATTTTTACCAGGGAATTCCATATAGTATTGTAATGATCACTTCCGGTCTCATTTACAAGACGATGGGAGTCTCGATCGCCACGTTTGCTTTCTGGACAAGTTTACTATATCTGCCATGGGCAATAAAACCGTTGTGGAGTCCTTATATTGACGTGGTTTCAACAAAACGGAACTGGATTCTATGGACACAGTTGTTACTCGGTGCGGCGTTTATTGCAGTCGGTTTCGCAATGCAGCTTCCATTTTACTTTCCGGCCACAATTGCAATTTTTGCTGTAATCGCCATCTCATCAGCCAGTCATGATATTGCCGCGGATGGGTTTTATATGCTTTCACTCGATCAGCATAATCAGGCGTTCTTTGTGGGAATCCGCAGCACCTTCTACCGTTTTGCGATGCTTACCGCTTTAGGATTACTTCCATTGATAGCAGGTGTCATTCAGGAGAATACAGGATTGGATCCGGTTTCATTCGAAGTAAATGCCATTCCAGCCAGTCAGTATAAGCCAGCTAATATTGCTGATTTTAAGATTACAAAACAAGAAGGAATTCCAAAAATAATATTCTATCCCGAAAAAGTGCAAATCCCAATTTTCGAAAAAGGGACTTCCAAACTCGATTCGGCTGTAATTTTTGTCGCGTTATCAGCACCGCCGGCTCCCGACGAAACGATTGTTGTAAACCTGGGGCGTAAAACGGGAAGCAAGGATATTGATCTTCCCAAAAACCAATCCGGGCGTTTCGAATTTACAGCTACAAATTGGGATAAACCAGTTGCAGCAATAATTCGGGTCGATCACAACCTGACCAGTCAAACCAGTTCACAGTTCAGGGCAACAGCCGGAAATATCGCATTTAGCTGGACAGTCTCATTAGGTGCACTGGGTATCATCTTATTGCTTCTGGCTGTTTATCACCGGATAATACTTCCCCGCCCGGTTGAGGCAAGAGAGAAAACCAAAGTTGATCTGAAAATTTACGGTGAAGTATTTAAATCTTTTTTCACAAAACCTGGTATTGTTCCGGCACTGATTTTCTTTTTGATGTATCGTCTTGGTGAAGCACAGCTTGTGAAAGTAGCCACCCCATTTTTGGTGGATGCGCGAAACAGTGGCGGAATTGGCTTAACTTCGGCCCAATACGGAATTGCTTACGGAACACTTGGGATGATTTGTCTTACAATAGGTGGAATTCTCGGTGGAATATTGGCATCAAAATTCGGTTTAAAACGGATGATCTGGGTGATGGCCTTCGCAATGAATATTCCGATTAGTGTCTATATTTATCTCTCAACATTTCAACCAGTTCCGGGAGACATCACGATTTATCTTGCCATCGCAACCGAACAATTGGGCTACGGATTCGGATTCACAGCCTATATGCTTTATATGCTCTCTTTTGTGGGCGAAAGTAAATTTAAGACTGCAGAGTTTGCTATTGGAACCTCCTTGATGGCGCTGGGAATGATGATACCGGGTATGATTTCAGGATATATGAAAGAGCTGTTGGGTTATCAGCATTTCTTTATTTACGTAATGATTTGTGCGATCCCCGGGATTATCGCGATTAAGTTTTTAAAGATCGATCCGACATTTGGTATTAAGAAAAAAGAGGACGCCAAGGTGTGAGGGAGAGATTAAGAGTCATTGGGTCATTGAGTCATTATTAGTATCTTTTTTTTTAGAAGGAGGTACTTCAAGTTACCAGTTGCAAGCCGCCAGTTGCTTATTATAGAAATTGTACTAAAATAGAAATTGAAAAACATGAATAAACTTATAGGATTAAGTCTGATATTCTTGCTGACAATCAATTTATATGCCCAAAAATATCCCAAACGGGAGATGCGGGCTGTCTGGATTGCAACGGTTGCAAATATCGACTGGCCGTCAGCTTCAAACCTTACAACAGAGCAGCAGAAAAAAGAATTTATAGAGTTGCTCGATCTATGTAAGGATTACAATATGAACACAGTAGTCTTTCAAATCAGACCATCCGCAGATGCTTTTTATGCTTCAAAATACGAACCCTGGTCGCAGTGGCTCACAGGAAAACAGGGGAAAGAGCCTGATTATGATCCACTCGCGTTTGCAAGTGTTGAATGTCGCAAACGAGGCCTCGATCTTCATGTCTGGATCAATCCTTACAGGGCTGTATCGGATGTAAATAATAATCAGACGGCTCCCAATCATATCTCGAATACACATCCAGAATGGTTCCTTACTTACGGAAAGACAAAATACTTCGACCCTGCCCTACCTGAAACACGCGATTTTGTTGCAAATGTAGTGAGCGATATTGTTCGTAGGTATGATATTGATGCGGTTCATATGGACGATTATTTTTATCCATACCGGATTACAGGAGCTGAATTTCCTGATGACAAATCATTTAAAGCTTATCCAAGAGGATATAAAGCAAGTCAGCGTGACGATTGGCGCCGCAACAATGTTGACCTGATTGTCAAACAATTGCATGACAGCATCAAGTCAATAAAACCATGGGTCGAATTAGGTATTTCGCCATTTGGAGTTTGGCGTAACAGCACAAAAGATCCGGCCGGATCAAAAACCAAAGCAGGTCAAACCAATTATGACGACCTTTTTGCGGATGTACTTAAATGGCAGCAGGAACGGTGGATTGATTACATTACACCTCAAATCTACTGGGAAATTGGGAAAGAGGTTGCCGACTATAAAATTATTGCAGACTGGTGGAGCAAGAACAGTTTTGGTACACAACTGTATATCGGACAAGCTCCTTACCGGATTGATCCGGAATCGAAAGATAAATCATGGCAAAGTGCAGACGAAATTATTCGTCAGATCAAACTCAACAGAAAGTACCCCGAGATTTCAGGTAGTATGTTTTTCAGCGCCAAATTTATGCGCAAAAATCCTCTGGAGCTTCACGAAAAATTGCAGAAACGATATTACCGCTATCCGGCACTTGCTCCTTCAAACCAAAGAATATATCCTATTATGCCTCAGAAGCCAACAGATCCTCAAATAACTGTGGAAAACGGACAAATTCATTTTTCTTGGGAAAATGGGGGAAATACGAAATCGTTTGTGATTTACCAATATAAAAGGATGCAGAGAATAAATATTGATAAACCCGATCATATCTTTCTAACGACATCTGACAATTCGGTTACATATGCGCTCGATAAACGAACAGATCCAAGGCGTTTTAAATATGTGGTAACCGCCTTCAGCAATTCGAACATCGAAAGCAGTCCGGTTAGTTTTTCATATATAAAATAAATGAACATGAAACCAACACAACGTTACCTGGCCCTTGATGTCCTTCGGGGAATCACAATCGCCACGATGATCACAGTGAATAACCCCGGAAGCTGGGCACATATTTTTTCTCCGCTGGAACACTCAAAATGGCACGGATGTACCCCTACTGATCTGGTTTTTCCGTTCTTTCTGTTTGTTGTGGGCGTATCGATGTTTTTTTCCTTCTCTAAATACAATAATTCGCTGAACAAGGAATCCCTTTTAAAAATCGGGAAGCGAACACTCCTGATCTTTGCGATCGGACTATTTCTGAACTCTTTTCCACAGTGGATGACCGATTATTCAAGATTGAGGATTATGGGTGTCCTTCAGCGGATTGCAATTGCTTATGGAGTTGGTTCATTGATTGTTTTGGCTGTTCAGCGGAAATATCTTCCATATGTTAGTGCCGCGATCCTATTAATTTACTGGGGAATACTATACTTTTTTGGCGGAGCTGATCCCTATTCACTTACCGAAAATGCGGCTGTCCCATTCGATAAAGCCATATTAGGTGAAAGCCATTTGTACAAAGGATTCGGGATTCCATTCGATCCGGAAGGGTTGCTAAGTACGATTCCTGCCATAGTAACGGTGATCTTCGGCTACCTGACTGGCGCAGTCATCAAGCAGACCGAGAAAATCAAAGTGCCACGAACGTTGGCTATTTATGGGATTGCAGGCGTCATTGCCGGATTTTTATGGGGATTCCTGTTTCCACTCAATAAACCGCTTTGGACCAGCTCCTATGTTCTTTATGCTGTTGGTTGGGCCTTACTGGTTTTAGCACTTCTAATCTGGGTTATCGACCTTAAAGGCTATACAAAATGGACTTCTTTCTTTGTCGTATTTGGAATGAATCCATTGTTTATCTTTGCCTTATCAGGACTTTATGCGAAATCCATCGCACGATTTATTCACGTAACTGAGGCGGACGGAACTGTCGTAAATGGTTCTACATGGCTTTATCAGCATATCTTTGTACCACTTAGTACCGATCCAAAAGTATCTTCACTGCTGTTTGCCCTTGCACATATCGTGATGTTATGGCTGATAGGATTGGTGCTTTATAAAAAGAAGATATTCGTCAAGGTATAGAGAATTAGATATTCATGTAATAAACCATCAAACAGGTAACTGATGAAAAAAATAGGACTCTTCCTAATTTTAATTTCTTTCCATCTTATTACGTTTTCACAGGATATTGAATATGCCAGGCAAATTGTCGAAAAATTATCTTCGCCCGAATTTAAAGGTCGCGGATATATCGAAAACGGAGACAAGATCAGTGCGGACTATATTTCGAATGAATTTCGCAATTTCGGTTTGTTGCCTATAAACAGGAAAACCTATTTCCAAAAATTCAATATTTCAGTTAATACATTACCAAACAATCTATTCGTCAGGATTAACGATACGGAATTGAAAGCAGGAGATGACTATTTAGTTGAAGCTTCCTGTCCATCAGTTCATGGTAAATTTCAGATACTTAAAACGGACAGAAGCCAGATTGACACTGAAGTAAAGTTGGTTTCATTAATTAATAAAGCTGGTGATTCATTTATTTTAATTGATAACAGGGATAAAAAGAATGAAAAACCAGAAATCAGTAAAAGGACGGATAACTACTTGCAACTTTTAAAAACCAGCCCCGAGATTAATATTAAAGGTATAATCATTTACACGAATGATAAACTGACCTGGGAAAGTTCAACAACTCAAAATATAAGACCCGTTGTTATTATCAATAAGGAATTAGATATCAGCAACCTAAATTCAATAGAAATAAACGTTGATGCAAAATTTATTCAGAAGTATGAAACGCAAAATATAATTGGGTCAATTAAAGGAACTTCTGATGTAGATTCGACGATTGTCGTTCTTGCTCACTACGATCATTTAGGCAAAATGGGGAAGGATACCTATTTCCCCGGAGCGAACGATAATGCGAGTGGCGTAGCGATGATCTTAAACCTGGCAAAACACTACTCCGAAATTAAGCCAAAATATACAATGGTATTTATCGCACTGTCCGGTGAAGAATTAGGTATTCTGGGAGCCAAAGCTTTTACAGATCATACTTTAATTGATTTGGCTAAAATAAAATTTCTCGTAAACTTCGATCTGGCCGGAACCGGAGAAGAAGGAATCAGAATCGTGAATGGAAGCATTTTCAAAGAAAAATTTGACCTGATTTCTAAAATAAATCAGCAACAAAATTTGCTGCCAAAAATTGATATTCGGGGTGCTGCCTGTAACAGTGATCATTGTTTCTTTTATGAGAAAGGGGTACCATGTTTCTACATTTATACACAAGGAGGAATCCGGGCATATCATGACATCTATGACAAATATGAGACACTCCCCTTTACTGAATTTGTTGATTATTGCAAACTAATGGTTCTGTTCTTTGATTCTATTTGATTAAAATCGAAATATAACAACCTATAAATATGACAACTAAAATATTTAACAACAAGCTTGTTTGTTTGCTGCTTCTGCTGACGCTGATCTTACCCATAAAATCACAGTCGCAGATCAATCTGGACAAGTACCTCAATCATCCATGGGTTGATTCAGTATTTAACTCCCTTACACCTGATGAACGGATTGCACAACTGATCTGGATTGATGCAAGTGGAGATGAAAACCTGCAAAAGCAATTTCAGGTTGCAGAATTTATAAGAAAAAATAATTTCGGCGGATTGGTATTCTTCGAAGGAACGGCAGTGAAACAGTCCCAATTGATCAACTATTATCAGTCGCTCGCCAAAACACCACTGATGATTGCGATGGATGCAGAATGGGGTCCTGGAATGCGCCTCGACGAGGTAATGTCATTTCCTTACAATATGACGATGGGCGCTGCCTCGAATGATGAACTGATCCGGAAGTGTGCTGCAGCCATGGCCGGACAATTGAAACGACTTGGGGTGCAGGTCAGTTTCGGACCTGTTGCGGATATCAATACAGAACCACTGAACCCCATTATTGGAATGCGTTCGTTTGGCGAATCACGCAACAGTGTTACAAGTAAAAGTCTGGCTTATATGAGAGGCCTTCAAGAGAATGGAATCATTGCTATAGCTAAACATTTTCCTGGTCACGGCGACACTAAAATTGATTCACATTTATCTTTACCGCTTCTCCCCTACTCTCGCCAACGACTTGACAGCATGGAACTTTTCCCATTCAAAAGATTGGCAGCCGAAGGAATCGGAGGAATTATGACAGCGCATATGCGGGTACCCGCCCTCGATCCCGAAGGTGACGGACCTTCAAGTCTTTCAAATAGTGCCGTTGAAGGGGTGATCCGTAAAGAATGGAATTACAAGGGACTGATTATCACCGACGCGATGAATATGGGTGGTGCAGCACTCACCAATAAAGCAGGTAGCATTGATGTTCAGGCCATTAAGGCAGGAAATGATGTGATCGAATTTCCTGTTGATGGCGAAGCGACAATTAAAGCGATGAAAGAGGCCATTCAGAATATGGAGCTCACCTGGGATGAAATCAATCTGAAATGCCGCAGGGTACTGGCTGCCAAGTATTATGCAGGACTAAACAAACTTCAACCGATAAATATCGCAGGACTGGTGGCAGACCTGAATTCAGCCAACGCACAATTTGCCAACAGACAACTTGTTGAATCGTCGTTAACTCTTCTTGAAAATAAAAACAATCTGATACCTTTTCAGGGATTAGATACCCTTCGTATTGCAGCTCTTTCAGTTGGGTCTTCAGCTATTACTCCTTTTCAAAAAATGCTCGGCAACTACACGAAAGTGGATTATTTTAACCTTGGTGATAATTTCACAGAGGAAGAGCTGAATGAAACCCTTAAAAAACTATCTGATTATAATTTAGTTATAACTGGTGTTCATTCACTCTATGAAAGCAAGGTACGTCGTACAGTAAAAGTAGGCAACCTTGTTCATGTAGCACCGGAACGTCCATATGGCGTAACCCAAAACCTTGAAAAACTGCTTGGGCAATTATCATCCTTAAAGAATTCAGTAGTTGTTTTCTTTTCGAACCCATACGCCATCAGTGAGTTAAAAGACTTTGGTCATCCTAATGGGTTGCTGATCGCCTATCAAAATACCACAATTGCACAGGAATTAGCCGCTCAATTACTTTTTGGAGGAATCGGTGCGAGTGGAAAACTTCCCGTATCAATCGGTAATCTTTACCACGCTGGCGACGGCCTGTCAATCAGTCAGCCAATCCGTTTAAAATATACACTTCCCGAAGAGGTAGGATTAAATTCGATAACACTGAACAGACGAATCGATTCAATCGTAAATAATGCATTAACTCAGAAAGCTTTTCCGGGTTGTAACGTTCTTGTTGCAAAAGATGGGAAGGTGATTTTTCAAAAAGCTTACGGCTTTCATACTTACGAAAACAGGATTCCCGAGTCTTTGGATGATATTTATGATTTAGCATCTGTCACAAAAGTTTCCGGAGCGCTCCCCGCCATTATGAAATTAAATGAAGAAGGGAAATACCTGCTGGACGTGCCATTCTCGAACTACTGGACCGACTGGCGAAAAAGATTTCTGCATCCATCGAATAAAAGCGATATCACATTAAGGGAATTATTGGCGCATCAGTCCGGACTGGTACCTTTTATTTCGTTCTACCGACAGTCAATGATTGGTAAAGACTTATCAACCAAATGGTACAGTGCTGTACCCAGCGATCAATTTAATTTGGAAGTTGCACCTGGACTTTATCTGAATTCAAAATTTAAAGCCAAAGTAAATAAGGCGATTAGAAAATCGCCCCTAAAAACGCGTGGAAAATATGTGTACAGTGATCTGTCGGTAATATTGACATCAGAGATTGTGACAAAGCTAGCCGACATGAAATTTACGGATTATCTGGATCAAAATTTCTATGGTCCGCTTGGTGCCACAACACTTACTTATCTACCAACAAAGAAATTTTCTGAAGATAAGATTGTTCCTACCGAATACGATTCTATTTATCGCAAAAGACAGATACATGGTAGTGTACACGACGAATCTGCTGCCGTATTTGGAGGAATCGCCGGAAATGCCGGATTGTTCGCGTCGGCAAATGATTTGGCGAAACTGGTTCAGATGTACGTTCAATATGGAACCTACGGTGGCAAACAATACCTGAAAAAATCAACCATCGAAATGTTTAACCGGGTTCAATATCCACAGAATAACAACAGACGAGGTCTTGGTTTTGATAAGCCCGCTATTAATAATGAAAGCCTTGATAAGGATAAAGCCTATCCTTGCCCCGGAGCTACACCCCAAAGTTTCGGGCATTTTGGCTACACGGGTACGTTTTTCTGGGCTGATCCTTCGAATGGATTGATCTACATCTTTCTCTCAAACAGGGTATATCCTACCCGCGAAAATAATAAAATCAGTGACCTGAATGTCAGGACTGATATATTGCAGGAGATGTATGATGAATTGAAAACATCGAAATGAATTGCCACGGCTTTTAAGCCGTGGTTGTGATTGATGATTATATAACTAAAGGGTTTTAACCCAAATATTTCACATCTCGGAAAAGTCCTATTTTTTTCTTAATGATCATGGTGAAGCGAAAATACGAACCCGATTTTAACCAGTTACTGAAGGTACTTCGTCGAGAAAAGCCCGACCGGCCAGTGCTGTTTGAGTATTTCACGAATGGTCCATTGAACGAATACCTGGCAGGGCGTGAAAATTCTGATCCGGATAATCTTGAAGAAACCATTAAAATCACGATTGAAGCCTTTACCAATGCAGGTTATGACTATGTGACAATTCCTACCCGATTTTATAGCGGATTAAAATTCATAACTGCTTTCCATGATCAAAAGGCAACAGTCTCTCAGAATGAAGGATCACTGATTACAGATCGGTTATCTTTCGAATCCTATCCATGGCCTGATCCTGAAAAGGGTAATTTTGACACCTTCAATCGGATTGCACCTCTGCTCAACAAAAAGATGAAGTTTATTGCTCCCGGACCTGGTGGAGTGCTCGAGAATGTGATCGATTTGGTTGGTTTCGAGCGGTTGTGCTACCTGTTATTCGATGATGAACAACTTGTTCAGGATATTTTTGATGCTGTTGGTTCAAGACTTTTAAGATTTTACGAGATTATTTCACAGATAGAAAGTGTTGGTGCATTGATCGTAAATGATGACTGGGGATTTAAAACCCAAACGATGCTCGATCCCGATTCGATGCACCGGTACATGTTCCCATGGCATAAAAAGATCGTGGAAGCTATTCATTTAAACGGAAAGCCAGCCATTCTTCACTCCTGTGGAAATCTCGAAGCAGTGATGGATTTTTTGATTGACGACCTCAAATACGATGCAAAACATTCCTGGGAGGATATCATCTGTCCTGTTGAAAAAGGCTGGCAACGATGGGGCAAACGGATTGCGATCCTGGGAGGTATCGATATGGATTTCCTCGTCCGACGTACCCCCGAAGAAATTTACCACCGGGCTACCGAATTGCTAAAGTTAACCGAATCAAAAGGATATGCATTAGGGTCGGGAAACAGCATTCCTGCATTTATTCCGATTGAAAATTACCTGGCGATGATTCGTGCGGTATAAATAAATTTTTATTAGGGTTCACCCTCCATTACAATCTTGATAATATCAGGGATTTCTGATTCATCAGGTACCTCAATGTTGGTAACGTAATAATATTCAAGCACGAAAGTTCCCAATTCATTGCACTTTTTTATTCCGGAATCAATGATCGTTGCAATAGCCACATCTAATGGCATTAGTATTGTTAACCCTGCATAATTGTCAGAGTAATGGAACGTTTCTAAAATTGAATTAAAATCATGACATACAATTTTAAACTCATCTCTTATTATATCATGATGTAGACTTGAAAAAGATTTTCCCAATAAAGGGAGGAGAAGAAAATAGTATCTCAATCTGTCGCCAAGACCTCCCATGCCGCTGATAATTAATCCATTTTCACTACCCAATGAATTTTCCAGTAACATTCTGCACTCCCTTAGTGCCAGGTATGTCCATTTTTGTAGTTCCAAGTCCGGACTTTTGTTGTATTGCTCAATTTGTCTGAAAGCGACCACAGTTCCTATATGGGCTAACATGGACAAAGCTCTCTTTTTTCCTTCAATTGGAATATTCCTGCATAACAAACTACCTAACTTAATTGTCTCTTGTTCTGTCAATTCACCTTCACCGAAAGAGTGCGAAAGCGTTATATATTCTTCTTGAGTTTGAATATCAATGCCTTTGTCCACAACATCAAACTTGTCAGGCATCGTTTCTAAAATCCTTTGTATTTCATTGTCTTCGTCCTTCATTTCGCCTTGTTTTTCTATTTATTTTCTATTCCAAAACAGAGCATGATTTTTAATACAATAGGTATTTCTTTGCCTTTGCCCTGAATGCAACAATATCCTTTTCCCATAAATGTCGGATCGACTCAACCAGAAAGGTTTTTGAAAATTCAATCCGTACCTTATCAGTACCGCAAACTTTGTCAAACATATTGAGTCGTGATTTCTCACACATTTCGAAAACATTTTTTTCAGGCCAGAGCAGGTGACATTCCTGTAGCACATAGAATTGGACAAGCGACAATTCCGCTTTCCCATAATCTGTAACGTATACCTGCACGCCATGTACAACCTTATCTTTGGACACACTGTAATAAGGCGTAAAATGGATGGGACGGAATTGCAGACCCGGAAGTTTTAGCGCATTCATATTTCTTGAAAGACTATCTGCATTGATCCATTCCGCTGCAAAAAGCTGAAAAGGCAGCGTATAACCTACGCCGATACTCATCACATAAAGTTCACCCAAAATACCGGATACCGGATAGAAAACGGGCGAAAAGTTATGCGGGATATGGGGAGAGGAAGGAACCCAGGGAAGACCAGTTTTCTCAAAGGTCATCTTCCGTTTCCACCCCTCCATCGGAATCACTGTAAGTTTGCATTTTATCTTATTCGCCAGCAAACCTTCTTCATTTAAATAGGTAGCCAGTTCGCCGACTGTAAGTCCATGTATATATGGAATCGGAAACTGGCTCACAAATGAAGTGAACGCTGGTTCAGTAAGACATCCCTCCATTTTAACGCCACCTAAAGGATTTGGCCGGTCCAAAACGACGAATTCGATATTATTTTCAGCTGCAGCCTCCATTGCCAATCCCAATGAACTGATGTAAGTATATGAACGTGAACCAATATCTTGTATATCGTATACAAGCACATCGATGCCTTTTAACATTTCGGGCGTTGGTTTACGTGTCTTTCCATAAATGCTGTAAACAGGCAATCCTGTTTCAGGATCTTGGACATTTGCGACAGAGGTTCCTGCTGAAAAATCGCCCCGGACGCCATGCTCCGGACCATAGAGCGCCACCAGTTTAAATTCTTTTGAATGAAAGAAGAGGTCAACAGTCGATTGAAGATTCCGGTCAACCCCGGTTGGATTGGTAATTAGCCCAACTCTTTTACCTTTGATCGGGGCGAAATTTTGCGCTTTCAGCATTTCAACTCCGGTCTTTACTGTCCGAGCCATGAGGGTTGTTGTGAAAAGGCTGAAAACTAAAACGACCAGGAAATGTTTACTGATTATTAACTTCATCGGAGACATAAACTTTAATTGTTTAAGATTAATACAAAATATGTACTTTTAAATTTGTATTACAACAATCGTAAAAGTAAATAAAGCATTTAATATATGAAGCGTATTACCACCTTCTTCTTCCTGATTATTTTTGTCGCTTTAGTTAGCTGTCATAAACGTGTAAAGGTAAACCATACGCTCACTGATATTGAAACGGCCATTCAGAACGGTCAGTTGACACTTGCCAATCAATGGGCTGATTCATTATTAAAGCATGGGAACCCCGATTCATCAACGAGAATAAAACTTTCATCGATCATTGATATGAACGGTCGAATCGAGGCTGATTTTACGTTGAAAACACCAGAAATTGAATCCCGCCTTCAAAAAGATTTTGGTAATTATTCACAAGATGACAGAGTTACCTGGGAGAAAAATAACTGGCTTGAATACAGGACAATCGATGGAGAGAAGCGTTATTTCAAACGATCCATTTCAAATCTGAAATTAATCCTCCAAAGTCATAAATCCAAACTAACAGAATCACAGGGTTTTGTAACAGATAAACTTTCTTTGTTTTGCCTGGAGCATTCGCAAAAGGTGCTCAGGAAAAGTAAATCTGACGGAAAACCGGTACTTCCTGTTAATATGAAGGTTACTTACCGGTTGATTGTTGATGCTGATGCAGTTCCCGACGGCAAAACTGTGAGGTGCTGGTTACCTTGGCCGCGCGAAGTACATGATCGTCAACGCAATGTTGCCTTAATAAAAACGGTACCCGAAACCCATATTATTGCTCCCGACTCTGTAGTACAATGTTCGATTTACATCGAGCAGCCGGCATCAAAAGGAAAACCCGTGATTTTCGAAATTCAGTATACCTATCAATCCAGTGCCCAATATTTTGATCTGAGCCAACTTAAAATCCTCCCCTATGACACAACCTCCCTGATTTTCAGAAAGTATACAGGTGAGCAACATCCACAAATTGTTTTCACAAACGAGATTAAGAACTTGTCGGACAGTATCGTAGTTGGCATCACAAATCCAGCTAAAAAAGTAAGATCGCTCTATTACTGGATCAACAACCATATAATCTGGACAGGTGCATTGGAATATTCCATCATGCCATTTATTCCGGGATATGTTTTGACCAACCGACGGGGCGATTGCGGTATGCAAACATTGTTATTCATGACGATGGCCAGGTATCAGAAGATTCCTGTCAAATGGCAGAGTGGCTGGATGATGCATCCGAATGAGGTAAATCTGCACGACTGGTGCGAAGTCTTTTACAATGGCGTGGGTTGGGTTCCGCTGGATATGTCGTTTAATCTTCAGAATTCTGCCGATTTACATGAGAAAGAGTTTTATATTAGCGGAATCGATGCATACCGTTTGATAGTAAACGATGCGATTGGAAGCAAGTTTGTTCCGGTGAAGAAATTTCCACGAAGCGAACCTTATGATTTTCAAAGAGGTGAAGTTGAATGGGAAGGAGGTAATCTCTATTTTAATCAATGGAATTACGAGATGCACGTTGAATACTAATACGGTGCTTTAAAACATATATTGAAATTCAAACTGCGAATGAATAAATACTACATTTGCATTTTAAAAGATGTCATACAAGATACAATTTTCTGATTTATGAAGTTAGTTATATCCTATTCAATAGCCCTTTTAACCCTGTTGATCAGTTGTCAACCACGATCGGTTGAACTTTTACAAACTGAAATCGATGCCATTGCCAAACGCTGGGTTCCCGATAAACGCGTAGGCATTTGCGACCTTACATTGGTGAAAGGAAAATCCAATGAAATGGTTTTAAAAGGGGAATCATTGTTTCCGGGAGCCAAAACCGAGGTGTTGCAGCTACTAAAAAGTAAAGAAATTTCTGTGATTGATAGTGTTGTGATACTTCCCGATACCCTTCACATGGAAAAAAACTGGGGCGTCGTATCATTAAGTGTTGCTAATCTAAGAACTAAACCAGCCCATTCGGCAGAACTGGCATCGCAGGCCATCATGGGAACTCCGGTACGGATTTTAAAGGAGGCTGACGGCTGGCTCTTAATTCAGACGCCGGATCAATATATCTCCTGGACAAATGCAACATCAATACAACAGATGAATCGTGCCGGGATCAACGACTGGCGAAATGCTGACCGGATCATTTATACAGACACTTACGGTGTTATTTCGGGAGACAGCAAACTGACTACAGTTGTAAGTGACCTGGTTGCTGGCGCAATTGTTGTTAGAAAGTCTGAAAATAAAAACTTTACAGAGGTAACCCTTCCGGATGGAAGATCGGGTTATGTTTCAACGCTGAATTGGTTGAACTTAAAGCAATGGAAGGACACGGTTAATCTGATTCCTGAAAAAATGATAGCTACCGGAAAACGGTTCCTCGGATTTCCTTATCTGTGGGGAGGTACATCATCGAAGGGAATTGATTGCAGCGGTTTTGTGAAGACAGTATGTTTTCTGAACGGTGTTGTTCTGGAGCGGGATGCTTCACAACAAGCTAAACATGGAAAAGACATTGATATTTCTTCCGGCTGGGATCAACTGCAAAAAGGTGATTTGCTCTATTTCGGGTCGAAGGATTCTTACCGGGTGACACACACCGGAATATACATTGGTGACAGCGAGTTAATACATTCATCCGGAAGTGTCCGGATCAATAGTCTGGATCCAAAAAGAGAAAACTACAGTAAACATCTAAGTTCGATATTAATAGGAGCAAAAAGAATTATCGGCATCCCTGCGGAACAAGGCGATTTGCCTGTAAAACTGCATGGCTGGTATTAATCATACTTTATAATTTTCAAATGAGTAACAGACGTAATTTTTTAAAATATAGCGGACTGGCTGCCGGTTCATTTATCCTACCGGTATCCGTATCTGGCAGTGAAACAAATGCGATAATTAAGAAAAAATCGGGAAAACTTTCATCTATGAAATTACGATTCCGGCCATATGATCTCCAACTGAACCATGTCTTTACAATTGCAAATAGCTCGAGAACAACAACTCCGGTTATGCTTACCGAGATTGAATATGACGGACTGATTGGATATGGTGAAGCCAGTATGCCACCTTACCTGGGTGAAAGCCAGAAAACGGCAACTGAATTTCTTTCGAAAGTCGATTTGTCATCGTTCAGCGATCCATTCGAACTCGAAGATATTGTTGCGTATATTGATAGTCTGGCTATTGGAAATCATGCTGCGAAAGCATCTGTTGATATTGCATTACACGACCTGGTTGGAAAAATCGTACAGCAACCCTGGCATAAGCTATGGGGCTTGAACCGCACAAAAACGCCAAATACCAGTTTTACAATTGGGATTGATACTCCCGAAGTGGTAAAAGAGAAGGTTCGGGAAGCTGACATTTATAAAATTCTGAAAGTCAAGTTGGGGCGCGAGAATGACAAAGAGATGATCAAAACCATAAGGTCGGTGACGGATAAACCAATTTGTGTGGATGTGAATCAGGGCTGGAAAGACAAAAAAATGGCGCTCGATATGATTCAATGGCTTGAAGCACAAGGTGTTGTTTTCATAGAACAGCCCATGAGCAAGCTTGCAGTAGATGATATCGCCTGGCTGACACAAAACAGTCCGCTTCCGATTATTGCCGACGAAGCCGTTCAAACAATAGATGATGTTGCAGCCGCAAGCAAGATATATTCGGGCATCAATATCAAATTAATGAAATGCGGCGGTATGCGCAATGCCTGGAAAATGGCCAATTTGGCCAAAGCATTGGGCATGAAAGTAATGATTGGCTGCATGACCGAAACATCGTGCGCCATTTCAGCTGCAGCTCAGTTATCGCCACTGGCCGATTGGGCGGACCTTGATGGAAATCTCTTGATTGGTAACGACATCTATGAAGGCACTAAAGTTGTAGATGGCAAGATCACACTGTCCGATTTACCCGGAATTGGAATTCGGCTGAAATAGATTTCCCCTTAGCTTCACTTTTCCAATATTTTAGAGAAGTTTATACAAAGGGATGCCCTGTATGAAGATATAAAGTTGTCGTATCTATAAATGAAGTGAGCATCTCAAGATATAAAGTTGTCGTATCTATAAATGAAGTGAGCATATCAAGACATCAAGTTGTCATATCAATAAATGAGGAGATCATCCCAAGACATCAGGTTGTCATATCAATAAATGGGGAGAGCATCCCAAGACATCAGGTTGTTATATCAATAATTGAGGAGAGCATCTCAAGACATAAAGTTGACATATGACCCTCGGAATGCCCGGTATGCATTCGGAAGCTGATACAACTTTCGGAAGGGAATGAAATTCAAAGGATAGGTGGTAGTATCCACAGGGCAATTCACAAAAACAAACACTTACACATTGATATTCAGCAGATACAATATACTCTTTTAAAATTAAAAAGATTGAAAAAATACTTTCTGATCATCATCAGTCTGATATTTTCCTTTCAAGGAGGATATGGACAAAAACTCACCTTCGCACTCCTCACCGATTTACACGTCAATCCAAAATCTGCCAGTGACACTGCACTTCATCAAATTGTGGATGAAATAAACAAGGCAGAATTTGATTTTGTGGTGGTGAGCGGTGATCTGACAAACACCGGTTCAAATGCTGAACTCGGGGCGGTAAGTAATGCGCTTAAGCAATTGAATAAACCATATTACGTCATCCCTGGAAACCACGAAACAAATTGGTCAGAGTCGGCAGGATTACAGTTTAACAGGTTGTTTGGAAATGACCGGTTTCTATTCAGAAAAAACGGTTTTGTAATGGTTGGAATGAATACAGGTCCATTTATGAAAATGGGCGACGGGTTTGTAAAGCAGGAAGATCTGCAATGGTTGACACGTGAACTAAATCGCGCGAAAGCCAATAAAGAGCAGCTCATCGCATTTAACCACTATCCGCTTGCCGATGGGTTGAGCAACTGGGAAAGTGTTACCACAATTTTTAAAAATAATAACTGCCTCCTCTCCTTCTGCGGTCATGGACACCGGCTTGCGCTATTCAACTTTGATGGTATCCCCGGAATAATGGGACGGGCAATGATGATGCAAAAAAGCAAATTGCCGGGATACAATATTGTGGAACTTCGGAACGACTCGGTGTTTGTATCTCAAAAGGAGATTGGGAAGCAAAAAGAGTTGGCTGTTATCAAATTAAATTATCTGAAACCGGAATCCATTGCATCCCTGCCAGTCTCAAAGAAGCCTGATTTTAAAATGAATGGTGATTATCCTGAAGTCAGTGTCGGTTTTAATCTTCAGGATACAGCATCTGTTTTCGCAGGCCCTTGTGTTATTGATGCAAAAACCGTGATTTACGGAAATTCGGTTGGAACAATTAAGGCAATCAGAATAGCATCGAAAAAGGTGGTATGGGAAATGAAAGTTCAGGGGCCGATCTATTCCTCACCCGTTAATGGAAAATCAGTCGTTGCCGTTGGAACAGTGGATGGTAATATCATAGGTATTAACCTCAGGAACGGCAAAGAACGATGGCGGGTCAAAGTTGGCACTCCTGTCCTTGCCGATGGCATTGTAGAAAATGATGAGTTGTACATCGGCGGAGGATCGACTGCGTTCTATAAAATCGAGATGTCAACTGGAAAAGTAATCTGGAAGTTTGAAGATATTGTCGGACTAATTCAGGGTCAGCCCGCTTTGTCTGACAAACAAGTTGTTTTTGGCGCGTGGGATCGACATTTATATTGTCTTGATAAAACTACAGGGCAACTTCTTTGGAAATGGAACAATGGGAAACCGCAGCAACTCTATTCTCCGGGCAATATTGTTCCCGCCATTGCCAACGGGAAAGTTTTCCTTGTGGCGCCTGACAGATGTATGACAACAATTGATCTTGTCTCTGGAAAACAAATATGGCGCAACTGTACCCATCAGGTACGCGAATCGATGGGAATTAGTCCTGACAAGAGCCAGGTTTACGCCAAATTAATGAACGATTCGATAATTTCCGTTTCGACGGAAGGCGATAATTTCAAATTGAACTGGTCGATCAATGCAGGATTTGGTTACGAGCACAATCCCTGTGCTATTTTAGCTTTAGAAAATCAAGTATTTATAGGGACCAGAGAAGGTGTGATCATTTCCATAAATCCAGCGGAACAAAAGATCAACTGGAAGTATAAAGCAGGTAATTCAGCCGTCAATAAGCTGGTAACAGATGGCAAAAACATGATATTTGTTACGCTTTTGGAAGGAAAAATAATTTCTTTGAAAAAAAATGAATAATTTTCAAAAGTTGTAATACAACATACAATCCAAATATCTATCTTTAGTGAAAATTTGTAATCCTTTACTAATATTTGTTATTGACCCACAAATATTATGAAATGTTTTATGAGTCTTTATTTGCCAGCAGTTATAAATTTCAAAAACCAAAAATCGAATGAAATGAAGAAAACAGTAGCACTCATTTTCATTTTGTGCATGATCTTTCAATTGACTTATGCGCAAAAACGAACACTCACGGGGACTGTTCGTGACAAAACAACAAATGAACCCCTCCCTGGTGTTACCATCATAGAGAAGGGTACAACAAATGGATCAATTACTGATATTGATGGAAACTTCAAAGTTTCTATTGCACCAGAGTCAGTTATTGTTGTCAGTTTTATTGGGATGACTCCCAAAGAGATCAAACCAGGCAAATCTACCAATCTGCTTATCGAACTTGAGACATCAATTCAGGAGATGAGTGAAGTTGTAGTGGTGGGTTATGGCACCCAGAAAAAGGCTAATCTTACAGGAGCTGTTGCCTCTATTGACACGAAAGTTCTGGAAGCAAGACCTATTGCAGACGTTGGTCGCGGTCTTCAAGGTACCACTCCGGGACTAAGCGTTAGAATTCCAAGTGGCGAAGTTGGTTCTGATCCCGTAATGAAAATTCGTGGTCAGTTCGGTTCAATGCAGGGAGGTTCAGCACCGTTGCTTCTGATGGATAACGTTGAAATTCCATCAATTCAAATGTTAAATCCTGATGATATTGAGTCAATCTCCATATTGAAGGATGCAGCCTCCGCTTCTATTTACGGTGCAAAAGCAGCATTTGGTGTTGTTCTGATTACTACAAAAAAAGGAGCTAAAAAGGAAAGCGTAAATGTCACTTATTCTACGAATCTTTCATTCCAAAACATCTCAAAGAAAATGGAGATGGGAGGACTTGATGCGTTGGAATACTCTGTTAGTGCTTTTGAGCGTGTTGGCGGTACTGTTGCAGGTGCATTCTATCAGATAACCCGCGAAGGTTTTGAAAAAGCAAAAGTATGGCAAGATAAATATGGAAGTACAGTAAAACCCAATGATCCCATGCTTTATGGACGTGACTGGTATGTAGATGCAAACGGTCGGAAAATTGGTGTCAGAACTTATGATCCTTACAACTATATGGTAAAAGAGTGGACGCCTACTCAAACGCATAACCTCTCATTAAATGGTAAAAGCGGTAAAACCGACTACAATATTAGCGTTGGTTATTTAGATCAGACCGGTATTGTGAAGCCTGCCAAAGAAGATAATTTCAATCGGTATAATGGTTCTATTCGTGTGGGAACTGATTTAACTGATAAGATAAGGGTTTATGCAGGAGCAATGTATTCCAAGCGTCTTAAAAATTATGCGTACGCTACAAACTCAACAACTGCAGACTCGTGGTATTACCTGTATCGTTGGGGACCTAATATGCCATTGTCTACTGAAGATGGAGATCCAATCAGAAGCCCGGCATCAGAAGTTGCGCAAGCCAATACGGCATTCCAGGAAACCAATTATACAAGTCTTAACGGAGGTTTAATCATTACTCCTCTTAAAGACTGGAAAATAAATTTTGACTATACTCATGCAAATCAGGAGTATATTACCAAAAGACCAGGTACACGCTATACGGCCCGCGATTCGTGGTCGGCTGCACTTCCTAAAAACGACGCAACCGGGAATAGAATTTATGTAAATGATGCTGGTGAGGTTGTGCCTTCAACTACAACCGGGGCAATGCCTTCCTATCAATTGGCGATGACTACTTATACAGGTATAGGTTCTAATCCGGATCATGTTTACCGTTATTCTAAAAATGATGAATGGAACACGATTAACCTTAACACAACGTATGAGTTGAATATTAACGAAATCCATAAATTCAAATTAATGCTGGGGATGAACAGTGTAAGCTATAAATATGCATACAACTGGTCTCAGATTACTCAATTGATTGATTATACAAATCCTCAGTTTGACCTGGCTACAGGAACCCAAACTACAAGTGGTGGCGAATATTGGGAATCTCAGCTTGGTTACTTTGGACGTCTAAACTACAATTATAAGGATCGGTATTTACTTGAAGCAAACCTTCGTTATGATGGCACATCTAAATTTCCTACCGATTTGAAATGGAGACCATTTCCATCATTCTCTGCAGGCTGGCGTGCAAATGAAGAAGTTTGGATGCAATGGGCAAAACCAACTTTGAGCGCTTTAAAGCTTCGCGGATCATGGGGTACAATCGGAGACCAATCCGTGAGCAACTCTCTTTACATCCCGACAATGGGTGGCTCCTACAATAGTTGGTTAATTGCAGGTGCCAAGCTTTATCAATTTGGTACTCCATCTGCTGTTTCAGCATCTGTTACCTGGCAAGATATTACCACGCTCGACTTAGGTCTTGATGCTCGTTTTTTAAACAGTGAACTTGGATTTTCTGCTGACTGGTTTAGACGTGATACGAGAAATATGATCGTCCCACAGGAAGGTGTGCCTGCTACCTTCGGTACAGGGGCTCCACAAAGCAACTTCGGTTCATTAAGAACAAATGGTATTGAAATTCAAGTAGATTATAATCACCGCTTTAAAAATGGCATCGGGATAAATGTAGTTGCAACCTTAGCAAATTCAGAAACGAAAATTACCAAATACGGAAATACAAATAGCATTGATTCATGGTATGTTGGTAAAACCTATGGTGAAATCTGGGGTTATGAAACGGACAGATTATATCAAAAAGGAGACTTTGCTTATGACAGCAGTAATAAATTAATCAGGGTAACCTCTTCAGACGGTTTCCAGGTGAATCAATTGGCTGATGCCTCTGTGGCAACTCAGGGTAAATTGCAGGCAGGGAATTTTTATTTTGGTCCTGGTGATGTTAAGTTTAAAGATTTAAACGGAGACGGTATTATTACTCCTGGTAACAGATTACTCAAAAATGCAGCCGGAGACGCTGATTATGGTGATTTAAAAGTGATTGGCAACTCAACACCGCGTTACGAATATAGTGTACGTGCAGGTATTGATTATAAAGGATTTGATGCATCAATTTTCGTACAAGGAGTTGGCAAACGCGATATTTGGGGAAATGGTTTGCTGGCAATTGCCGGGTTCAATTCATCAGATGGTGCAATGCCACAAGCTATCGCCGGGAATTTCTGGAGGGAAGACAGAACAGACGCGTTTTATCCTGCTCCATATAATCAGGCAAATAGCAATTCTACTTTAAACATGCAGGTTCAGTCACGATATTTGCTCGACATGTCGTACCTAAGAATCAAGAACATTACAGTGGGTTATTCATTGCCTTCAAGCATTTTAACAAAAATTCATGTAAGCAAATTACGTGTTTATTTAGCTGCAGAAAATTTCTTTACATTTGACCATCTTGGCAGTCTTCCTATTGATCCTGAAGAAATTGACGGATATTCTATGTGGAACGACAGTAATTATAATGCCAGTCGTACTGGTGTTGGAGTTCCAACCTTCAAGAGTATGTCAGTTGGTCTACAGTTGAACTTCTAAAATATAAGAATTATGAAAAAATATTTAATTATTTTATTTTCCGTAGTTACACTTGGTTTTGGCGGATGCAGCGATTTTCTGGACAGACCATCGTTAACAACCATGAACGACGGAAACTACTGGACATCTGAAAACAACCTTCGTTTATTTGCGAATGGATTCTATTCAAATTACTTCCCAGGGTATAATTCAGGATTTACTGAAGATTACGCTTCTCTTCGCGGGTATTATTTCTCTGATGATTTTACCTCGTCGGGAAAACAAGGTGGATTTGAAATACAAGCCCCTGCATCAAGAGTGTCAACTAGCGAAACTGCCTCATGGTTACTTAGCTATGCAGGCCCAACCTGGGATTTTGCCTGGGTACGAAAATCAAATTTATTTCTTGAAAGAATTGAAGGAATGAAAGATAAACAGATTACTGCCAGCGTTTATCAGCATTGGAGCGCAGTGGCTCGTTTCTTCAGAGGATATGAGTATAGCCGTCTTGTTAGTGTTTTCGGCGACGTACCTTATTACGACAAGGTGATTGGCGACTCTGAATTTGATCTGTTGTACAAAGACAGGGATTCCCGAACTGTTGTTATGGACAAGGTTTATGATGATTTCGTATATGTACTTGACAATATGCGCTTAACGGATGGCAATAATCAATATCTCAACAAATATATTGCTGCCGGTTTCATTTCACGTTTTATGTTATTTGAAGGCACATGGCAAAAATATCAGCTGAATAACACAGAAAAGGCGAAGAAATATCTCGATTTGGCGGTAAGAGCCTCAGATTTGGTAATGGCATCCGGCAAATTCTCCTTCGCCAGCGATTTCCGCTCACTTTTCGGATCAGAAGATTTAGCAAGCAACAAAGAAGTGATCATGTTCAGGGCTTATGACGCAGCAATCGGAGTAACACACTCCGTTGCTTCTTATTCAAATTTATACGAAAGTCAAAGTGCTGCTCCAAATTTAAGACTGGCAAAAGCATTTTTATGCAACGATGGAAAACCATATAAGCTATCTTCAGTTGCAAATGCAGATAAACTAGATATCAAAAGCATGGTTGCCACACGTGACCCTCGTTTTGAAGCTACATTCTGGGACGCACCCAAGAAAGAATCAAGTACGTTATTGTATGCATGCAAATTCATTGATCGTGAAGGTGTGAAGCAATATCCTGGTCCATACCTTCCAAAGTATGGTTCAAGCACAAATACAAATGACGCTCCCATAATGCGTCTCGCTGAAGTTGTGCTTAACTGGATTGAGGCCAAAGCTGAATTAGCAACAATGGCAGGCGCTGCTGTAACTCAGGCAGATCTTGATGTTTCAATAAATGCAATTCACAACCGCCCATTAGATGCGACAGCAATCGCAAAAGGGATTAAGAAAACGGCGCCATTAACACTGGCTACTCTTTCTGATGACCCTGATCGTGATGCTGATGTCCCTGCACTTATTTGGGAAATACGCCGCGAGCGCAGAATGGAATTCGTATTCGAGCATACTCGCCTGATGGATCTTAAGCGTTGGAAGAAAATTAATTATATGAATGGTACGGCTAATCCCGATCAGTTACTTGGTTTATGGATTAATTTCCAAACAGAGTATCCTGAATGGTTAGTAGCAGCAAAAGTTAATAAGCTAAAGGTTAAAAAAGCAGATGGTACTGTTGTTACCTATACAGGCACAAATGGAGCAGATATGGTAGGTTACCTTGTTCCTGAAAACATTTCTGATAGAGACCCCTTTACAGATAAGGTTTATCTGGCTCCAATAGGTAATACTCAAATTAGCGAGTATTTGGATAAAGGATATACATTAACCCAAACTCCAGGCTGGTAATATATTAACTGGAATAAAATAGCAAAGAGGCTGCTGCAGATAATGTTGCAGCCTCTTTTTTCATTTAACGTTCTTTTGCTGCAAAAAAAATCTCCTACGAGGTTACAAACAGGATAAAAAAAGAAAAATAATCCTAATAAGGCAACAATCTGAGGATGTAATAATTAAATTGCATTTAGCTATTTGAGCTAAAATGAAAAATGAGTATCTTTGTTATGTAAATTTATGAAATAGATAACTGATGGACGAAATATTCGGCAAAATACGTATAAGCCAAACACTTAGTCAAAAAATAGAACGCAAAATTGAAGAGGCAATACGGCAAAAGAAGCTAGTAGCGGGAGCCAAACTTCCATCAGAAAAGGAATTATGCGAGAGTTTTGCAGTAAGCCGTACAGCTTTGCGTGAAGCCTTGCGCCGGTTAAGTGCCAGAGGATTGATCGTGATCCGAAAAGGGAGCGGAATGATCGTTTCTGAAATAAAAATTGAAGACGCAATTAATTCTCTCAATTTATACTATGATCTTAAATTCGACTCCAATCTGATCACCCAAATTATTGAAGTCAGAAGATTATTCGAACCCGAAATTGCACGATTAGCTTCCCGTAACCGCACAGCTGATGATATTAAGTTGCTGAAAGAGAATCTTGCAGAATTGACTAAATGTGATCCGGATAATACCCAACTTGAGGTGGATATGATTAACCGGTTCCATATGAATCTATCGAAAGCAACCGGTAATCCGATTATTATTATCAGTATGGAACCTATCTATTCTCTACTGCCCAGGATGCGTAATTTAATCTATGCCAATGTGGAGGGTGAAAAAGAGTATACTTTGCGACTTCAGCAATGTATTTTGGATGCTGTAGAAGTTCAGGATGACCAGAAAGCATACCAATACTCCGTTGAACTATTAGAACGGAATATGGAGGTTTATGTGAAGTACTTTAAAAGCTTTTTGTAGTTAACTATCGGCCATAATAATTCCATAACCTGCCTTCGCCTTGCTCCTATCACTTTTAACTTTGAGGTAACGGTTCCTTAACGGGAAATGTCAGTTTCTTTAAAAATTCCGGATTATTCTGAAAGCACTTTGAAGCTGCATCGTTTACCATTTTCATTAATTTGAAAAGCTCGTTCAGATTATTTTGAAAAATCTTGCCCCTTGCATCTTTATTTCGGAGATATTCCTGATATTCTTCGTGTTTGTCGCTAATCTGTTTCGTCAAATCCACAATTTCGTTTAACGTTGGATTTGGACAATTGGCCGCACTTAATTCTGTTCTTTTATCGTCAATAATTTTAACAGATCCTTCCAGGCAAGTTCGCAATACAGCATAATCGCGCATCGCTTTTTCTATTTCACTATATTGATAGGCTTCCCATAAATTTGAATCGTATGGAAAGGCTTTTTGCATATAGAAACGGAAAATTGGGAATAAGCTATTAACCTGATTTGCAAGATCATCTAATTTGAACTTAAACTCCTTGACAACGGGATCAGCTTCTGCCTCTAAGGGATGCGTTTGAACTTCATAAAAAAGGGCTTTAAATTTATAAATAAATTCCTGATCCAGTCCAGGACAGAATTTTTTTATTGAATCAAAATGATCTTTTAGGTGTTTTTTGAAACATGAAGCGATTTCAAGTAGTTCCTTTTCTGTGTATGGAGAATTCTTCATGATACACTGGAATTGAATTTATGATAAAATACAGCGTAAAATCTCAAACAATCATGTTCTTGATTACAGATGGTCAAATATCTGAAAATCAAAAATTCAACCATTACATCTACTCAGCCTTCAGTTATTCCGGTATAGCGAACCGGATTTTTTTTTAAAGATAGCTAAATATTCATAGTTTTGATCCTACAATTGCTAATTATTTTTAGATTGATAGTGAAATATTACTTTTATAATCTAATTGAGATATCTCCTGATTTGTGAAAAACCTGAAGTGATAGGCTTAGAATATCCCTCCGGTTGTCAATTTAAATTCTCCGGGTTTTCTTATTGGAGTATGAAATGGTAGGTAATTGTTCCCTTTTGAAAGGCAGGTGCGTTTTCATCAGAATTAAAGCTGGCTGCTAACGCCGCCTTCTTTGCCGCTTCAAGCAGATCGGTATTAACAGTATTCGAACCTTTTATTCCAGGTAAGGCTTTAGTTACCTTCCCGAATTTATCTACTGTCACTTCTACAACGACAATTCCGGATTCATTTCCCGGGAAAGTGGGTTTGGGCAACGAGCGTGCATTACGACCTGACAGACTATATGAAATACCTTTGCCTGCTCCACCACCAAGTCCATACTGGTTAGCGCCGGGAGTACCATCAGGACTTCCCTGATTGCCTCTGCCATATGTATTCCCCTGACCAGTACTTTTGGAACCATTGTCTGCTTTGCCACCCCCAAAAGCGTTTTTTGCTCGCGAATTGATGGCACCAATCTTTGCTTCCTTTTCTTGTGCCACACGTTTTTCCTCTGCCTCCGCCCGCTGTATTTCCAGTGCTTCAGCTCTTTGCTGTTGCTCTTCACGTGCCTTTATCCTTTGCTCTTCCTCAATTTTTGCTTTTTTCTCATCAAACACTTTTTTCTTTGCCCTGGCGGCCATTGCAACTGTCTTTTCATATTCCTGAGTAAGCAAATCCTCCGCCCCATTGTCTTCGACTTTAGGGGTGTTTTGAGGCCTTGCAACAGGTTTAACAACCGGAACAACCTTTTTGGCAGCTGCAACAATCTCAGGGGCCCTTGCCGCTGAAGGCTCATTTAATCCAAGTCCGGTTTCGGTATTACCAAAATCAATCAAAAAACCCTCCTCCTGTGGTGGTGGAAAAGGCGTAACAAATCCCAAATAGAGCAACAATAGTAAAACAACCGCATGAAATAATACAGTTGCAATTAATCCTGTTCGTTCGCTATTTGTTAATGTCATAGTCTATTTTTCCGATATTAATTGATTAGTCTCTCTCAGGACTTGTGGCAAGTATCATCTTATATTTATTGCGCTTGGCAATGTTCATTACCTTCACTACCTCCTCAATCGGGACCGATTTTTCAGCATGAAGCGATATATACATCTCAGGCTGATTTCCAAGTGTTTGACGAAGGTATGGCTCAATCTCTGCAAAATTCACCATAACCGGTTTACCGTTATTATTAACGTAGAATTTAAGATCTTTTGTGATTGAAATGGTAGTCAGTGGTTTTGCATTGGTTTGATTACTGCTTTGAGGCAGTAATAATTTGAGTGCATTCGGACTTACCACTGTTGATGTGATCATAAAAAATATCAGTAATAGGAATACAAGATCGGTCATGGAGGCCATGCTAAATCCAGATTCAACTCTATTTCGTTTACGTAATGCCATATTTGTTGATATTTAACTATTTGGCTGGCTCGTGCAAAAGATCCATAAATGCGGAAGTAGTTGCCTCCATTTTGAAAACTACAGAATCTACTTTTGCAACAAGAATATTATAGCAAAAATAGGCGGTAATTCCAACAATTAGTCCGGCAACTGTAGTTACCATCGCAAGATAAATCCCACCTGATAGAATCGTAACATCGACATTGCTGCCGGCAGTTGACATGTTGTAAAATGCCTGTACCATTCCCATTACAGTTCCCAGAAACCCAAGCATCGGAGCTCCACCCGAAACACTGGCCAGAACCGGAAAACCCTTTTCAAGTTTCGAAATTTCCAGGTTACCCACATTTTCGATGGCAGTATTGACATCATTCAAAGGACGCCCTATGCGAGAAATTCCTTTTTCGATCATTCGAGCCACAGGCGCATCGTTCGACCGACATAACATCATAGCCTCATCGATTTTGCCCTTATGAATAAGACTCTTAATCTGGTCCATGAAATGGTTGTCGATTTTTGAAGCTTTTCGGATCGTATAATACCGTTCACCAAAAATGTAAACCGCCACAAAGCCGAGTAAGATGATCGGAACCATAATCCAGCCACCTTTAAGCGCCAGATCAAAGAAATTTAGTTCAACTGCAGCTTTGGCTGTTTTTGTTGCAATATCAGATGTTCCGATAGCCCCTTGTGCAGCCTGAATAAATAATAGATTTAACATAGGGAATAAAATTGATGTTTTATACTATTCATGATTGATAACTACTCTGGCAAAAATAGGCATTCCGATTGAATATTCCACCTGTTTTTGATTATTGAACTGATCGTCCTTTTAAAGTATCCTGCTTTATGATGACTTTCTTCGGTGCTTTTTTGGTACGATAATGGTTAAAAAGATCACTTAATGTATCAAATTCTTCCGTGAATGAGAACCCAATCCCTTGTTTGTAAAGAGAGGTATCGTACATCAAGTCATCATTAGCCCGATTATAAGCTTTAAGTTGTAATTTACCAGATTTATTGAGCTTTATAAATACCTCCACCTCTCCCACTACCGGATTTGCAATGTTCGATTGTAAATTGCTGTTGTTGCCAATATTACCATTTATTGTCACCCGATCATTGAGTATCTGTGTGCTTAAAGCTAACTCCATTTGGTTGGCATTCACCTGGTCTCCCGGACGATAATTAAATCCGATATCGAAGTCATTGTTGATCTGTGAAAGCCAATTAGAAAGTTGATTGGACAGAATGTCGGAAGTTGTAGATCCAACTAAATTACCGGTATTTGACTGAAAATCCTGTCTCCCCCGCAGATATTCTGGTGTGAAGAATTGCCCCATTACGAGTAATGACACCATTTGTTTATTAATGTCATCCTGTGTACTGATAAACTGCTGAAGTTCATCCTTTGTCCTTTCATCGGCAGTAGGAAATGCAATATCAAATTTTAGAGAAGGATTAAGCAATTTTTTTGAAAGGTTGATCCGGCATTCAACTGGAATTCTGCGTGAATTGTCGGTTTGATTGTTTTGATTGTAATTAAGCAATAGATAATTGATGGGGGCTTTTAAAGTATAAACAGCATCAAGATCAACAATAGCACCATATGGGTCACCATTCCATGAGATAAGTCCCCCCTGTTCGATGCGAAACTTTCGGGCCAGTACATTTTGAAGGGTAAACATATAATCTCCTTTATCGATCTTATAATCACCGTAAATGAAAAAATTTCCCTCTTTGTCATAGTTAAACCTGAGGTCACCAGAACCGTATCCGTTGATTGCATCGCCCACTGTAGAGTTAAAAATCATTTGAACCTTCGCATCAGGTGTTGCGGTAACATCAAGATTCATCTCAAATCCACCCGATTTAGTTATTCTTGTAGTCGACCTGTTCTTTTCAACAAGCGAGTCGGGATTTACAAACCTGATAAAATCGTACTCATTTACTGATTCGGGATTTTCAAGCGGTACATTAATCTGCGTTCCAGGCTTTGTGGTTAAGGACATGTCCAATCGGACATCGGCAACCTTTCCTGAAATTCTTATCATCCCAGAGGCATGAGCCATGCCATAAAATAGCGGATTGTCTGCTCCAGTTGTATTTAAAGCCATGATATTGCTTGTACTAGCAAACATATCATAAGTCATGTGATTGAATAAATTATGCGTAATTACACCATTAAATCTGGCCTTGTTGTTATTGATATCGGAAACCGAAATATTTTTAAAAATAATAGAATCGTTTGAGAATCTCACCGTATCGCTCAATGAATAAACAACTTTAGTATAATCGATCCCGATTTTTGCGTTGGTGACAGCAACCTTACCAAAGAATTTTGGTTCAGACAATTTGCCTGTGATGGTCACCTGCCCATTTCCAACGCCCTCGACTTTGTCAGAAAAACTTCGCAGAATAGGGAGTAACGACTCGAGCGGATATTCATTAAAATTGGCATGATAATCGATACTATCGCTTTTAGGCTTGTAATAACCCTTTAATTCCAAACCGGCTTTTGAATCTTTCAGAAGCACCAATGAAGAGTTGAGCTGCAGCTTTTCCTGATCCCAGGTATTGTCAAGGAGAATATCTCCAAAGTTCTTTTCAAGGTAGGTAAAATCAGATACTTTGAGTTTGCTCGTAAGAAAAAACGAATGGTAAGGATCAGCAACTGAAACAGACCCATTTAATTCGCCAAAGATTCCAATCTCTTTGCCAAGTAGTAAATCAATATTACTAAGCTTTAC
>Ga0209585_10000099_pt1 | contig 32087 bp, 17 predicted proteins | sample NGEPerone_FD_185491 | JGI IMG/M metagenome (GOLD analysis project Ga0209585, IMG submission 185491) | Arctic peat soil microbial communities from the Barrow Environmental Observatory site, Barrow, Alaska, USA - NGEE Permafrost154B-one... | ecosystem: Environmental > Terrestrial > Soil >... | reverse complement strand
GCCGTGCAGGATAAAATGTTTTTCTCCTGCTGTCAGCAAAAGATTTGCCGCATATTCATCAATGCGAACAATATCTTCTACTTCAGGATAATCGTTCCTGATGGCAAGCCCAAGTGGCTTCGGTGTATTACTCCAGGCCATCATTTGGCCGTTCAATTTATCGCGGTTATTTGCCAGGTAGATCCGATCGGTTTTTTGGTAGAACCGGTCATGGCTCATTTCGTTTTGAATCCATAACAAAATAAGTATTGCGCTGGCCATACCAATGGTCAAACCAAGGATATTAATGGTCGAATAAAATTTATTCTTTACCATACCGCGCCATGCCGTTTTGAAAAAGTTTTTGAGCATCTATTAGAGTTCTAATTGTATAAACTATATTTTCGACAATCCCTATTCAATTTATAATAATTACTCTGTTCTTAAACTCTTAACAGGATTTGCAATGGCCGCTTTCACAGCCTGGAAAGCAATTGTACAGGCAGCAATAAAGAACGTAGCAGCTAGCGCAATTACAAATATGCTGATGCCGATATTAACCTGGTACGCGAAGCTATAAAGCCAGTTATGCATAAAATAGTAAGCGATCGGAACCGCGATTATAAAAGCGATTGAAATCAATATTGCAAACTCTTTGGAGAACAGGATCATGATATTCGTAAGCGAGGCACCAAGCACTTTACGTATCCCGACTTCTTTTGTGCGCTGTGCAGCCGCGAAAGCAACCAGCCCATACAATCCCAGACAACCAATGATGATGGCAATGCCAGAGAAAAGTTTAAATGCTACATACTCCTTTTCTTCCTGCTTGTATAAACTGGCAATGTGTTCATCCAGAAACTGGTATTGAAACAGGTTATCCGGGAACATCGCTGAATAGGTCTTATCGATATCGGTAATTGTACGCTGCATATTCGAAGGCTGCAGTTTAATGCAAACGGAATTAAAGCCTCTGGGTATGTAAAGCAAGGCACAGGGTCTTCTCAGTTTGTGTTTCGATTCGCTTTGAAAATCCTGAACAACGCCGATAATCGTTGCATGCCTTCCATTCAGTATAATATGCTTGCCAACTGCCTGCTGTGGATCATTCATATTTAGCTTTTGCAGGAGTGTTTCATTCACAACTGTCTCAATGGTTGTATCTGATTCAACTTTCTTTGTCACCTTTTCGCCGGCGAGCATTTTGAGTTTAAACATATCGGTAAAATGTTCGTCGATAAACTTCATCTCCGTTACTTCACCTTTTGTTACGCCTGATTCAGGCGAACTCACGTCACAATAGGATGAGTTGTAAGAAGGGGCACCAGACGCAATACACAAATCTGCCACGCCTGGATTCGCCTTTAATTGCTGTGCTAAAACATCCCGTTTCGATGGATCAGGTATCCGAAATGAAATAACCGCTTCTTTATCAAAGCCCAGATCCTGATTTTTTAAGAAATACATCTGATAGGCCACCACAAGCGTACCAATGATCATCACCTGTGAGATTACAAACTGCAATACCACCAATGCTTTGCGCAATGTCAAACCACCCATTTGCATTGCCGACTGGCTCTTTAGCGATTGCACAGGATTAAATGCCGATTGCACAAATGCGGGATACAATCCGGCCAATAATATCGTACTAGCGACGATTAACAGCAGCAGTGCTACCGCTGACGGGTTCATTAATTGCGTAATACTTATTTTTATCGCAAGCATGTGAGCGGCAACAGGTATAAATATGGCAGTCACCAATATGCCAAGCACGAGCGCCACAATCACCATTAAAGTCGTTTCGCCCAAAAACTGCGTAATTAACTGTGAACGCCGCGAACCCAGTACTTTTCTGATTCCTATTTCTTTGGTACGTTTGATGGCCTGGGCAGTGGCAAGATTTATAAAATTGATACTCGCGATAATGATGATAAAGATCGCAACAGCCCCCAGTGCCCAATAAGTCTCTCTTGAAGAAGTCGGTGTTACGTCGCTGTTTAAATAACGCTGGTCAAAGTGAATATCTTTCAGCAGCTGCAGCGGCAACCTTGCTTCTTTTGCAATATCCTTGCCCCAGTTACTGGCAATAAAATCCGGCATCCTCCTACGCATGTTTTCGATGTCATAATTAGGAGGGATCAGAATATACGTGTTTCCGCCTGATATATTATAAAAGTGTGACATCATCCCCTTCACATCCTCTTTCACCGTTTCAAATGAAACCATAAATATAAACGGGAGATTGGTGTTGCCAGGCAGGTCTTTAATAATACCGGTTACTTTCAGGTTATAATGATTGTCGAGGTTGATAACTTGTCCGATCACATCTTTACCCGCTTTTATAACATCCTGCTGAAAATATTTCTGAGCGAAACTTTCAGTTAGTACCACCGAATTGGGCTCCGACAAGGCAGTGGCGGGATTTCCGTTTACCCATTCATAATCGAAAATTTTTGGAAACTGCGCATCGGCAAACATATATCCCTTTTCGCTGTATCGCTTATTATTTACAGTTACAAGTCCCTCGCGTTGATACCATACCTGCGAGACCTGTTCCAGTTCAGGAAAATAGGTTCGCAGGGCAGGCGCTATGGCCATCGAGACACTGGGGTTAAAATCAATTGCATTCAATGTAACACGGTAAATGCGATCTGCCTTTTTATTGAAACTGTCGTAACCGAGTTCATATTTCACCACCAGAAAAATAATCATGCAGGATGCAATTCCCAGTGCGAGACCGGTTATATTGATGGCACTGTACACTTTATTTTTGTATACCGTGCGCCACGCCATTTTGAAATAATTTTTAAACATATCGGTCGTATTCTGTTTTACTATTGCGTTCAATAATCAACTTTCAATTCTTCATTTACCCATTCACCAATCATCCAAGTTGTTTATTCCGTCCTCAGATTCTTAATCGGATTCGTTAGTGCCGCTTTTATGCCATTATAGCTAACCGTTATAATAGCAATCATCATTGCCAGCACTCCCGCCAGCACAAACATCCACCATGCCAACAGTATGTGATAATCTAACAGTGACAAGACCTTTTGCATGACGAGTCCTGCCAAGGGAGCTGCAATAATGAATGCAATAAAAACCGGCTTTAGGAAATCCTTAGATAAGGTAAACCAGATGCTTTTTACACTGGCACCGAGTACTTTTCGTACGCTCAGCTCCTTGCTGCGCCTTTCGGCTAAAAAGGAAGAAAGTCCGAAGAGGCCAAGGCATGAAATGATAATCGCCATTCCGCCAAAGATATTTGCCATCTTGCTCAGGGAACGGATTTGATTGAAATTGTTCTGATATTCTTCTTTCGTAAAATGAAATTCAAATGGAATATTTGGATTGATTTTCTTTACTGCAGTTTCAATTTGTGTAATACAGTTTTTCCAATTATCGTTATTGTCAATGCGAACAAAAAAATGATTGATGCTGCCTGTATTAAGGTAAATGATCATCGGCTCTATGGCAGATGATGAATTGTTATACACAAAATCTTTTACCACACCAATAATTGCATTGTTTCCTAATTTGGTTCCTGTTATCGGATCTTTCAAACCCATTCTTCTTGCGGCGGCTTCGTTAATTAAGCATGACAGAGAATCTGCGCCATATTCACGGCTGAAATCACGACCTTCGGATAAAGAAAGCCCCACCGTTTTTATCCAGTCATACTGAACACTTGTAGAAGTAATATAGAAATCCTGGTCCTTGGTTTTCCCTGGCCATTCAAGACCGTTAAAGGCTCCTCCAAAACGAATAAGGTCATCGTTACCGGCAGAAACATTTTTTATCCCCGGAATCTGAAGCAGCTCATTTCTGACAATGTCAAATTTATTTTGCATATCATCACGTGCAGGAATTTCAATCAGATTTTCAGAATTGTACCCGATTGGCCGTCGCTCCATATGATCGATTTGTTTAAAAAATACAATCGTGGAAATGATCAAAAAAATGGAAACGATGAACTGAAACGTTACCAACCCTTTTCTAAGCATTCCGCCACCTGTCCCTTTGAGCTTGATTCCTTTGAGCACTTTTACAGGCTGAAACCTGCTAAGGTAAAGGGCAGGATAGCTGCCTGCTACTACTCCGGTAATCAAACCAAGCATGATTAATAAACTCCAGATCTTGAGGTTAAAATAATCGGGATTGAAATGATTTCCTGAAAGTTGCATGAAACCAGGCAATGCTAAATAAGACAACAGTACCCCTAATACCAGCGCAAGAAAAGACATCACAATTGCTTCAATCATAAATTGCAAAATGACTTTCTTTCTCGAAGCACCCAAAACTTTTCTAACACCCACCTCCTTTGCTCTTTGTTCTGACCTGGCTGTGGCAAGATTCATAAAATTGACACAGGCGATCAACAATACAAACAGTCCCACCATACTAAGTATCATGATAATAAAAATAATACCCCCGTTTGGTTTCCCATTTTTAAAATTTCCATATAGCCGCAGGTCTGCAAACGGGTAAGCAAATAATTGCATGTTCTTTGCATCCTGTTTTTGTACAAAGAGATGTGTAAGCTTTTCATCAAGGGATTTCACATTGGTATTTGGTTGTAATTGGACCCAGGTTTGTATTCTGAAATTATCCCATTTTTCAACCCAGTTATTTTCCTGTTCCAACAGTCGGAATGGCAATGCAATATCAAATTTATTGGTGCTATTAATGGGGATATCACGAATGACAGCTGCAACTTTTAAGGCGTGGAGATTATTATGAACCAAAATTTTACCTAAAGGTTCTTCACTCCCAAATAATTTTCTGGCAGTACTTTCTGTAATTACAATTGATCCGGGTTCATTCAGTGCAGCTACAGGATTTCCTTCTACAGATGGGAAGGTCATCATTTTAAAGAAATCAGGATCGGTGTAAATGCCATTGAAATAAATTGATTTATCGCCGTTTCGCAAGAGTTCATTTCCAGTCTGGTTGGTACGGGCTACAAATTTAACTTCCGGAATTTCACTGACTACGCTTGCAGCCAAAGGGCCAGGAGTTTGCCTGTGAGTGATGATGTTGCCATTCATGTTCTGATTTTCCATCAACAAATGGATATCCCCTAAATTTGTATTGAATTTATCATAGCTCACTTCATTCACAATCACGAGCATAATGACAATTGCTGTTGCAAGGCCAACCGATAATCCTCCGATATTTATAATAGACGAAACTTTGTTTTTAACAATGTTCCGCCATGCCATTTTCAGGTAGTTCTTTATCATGATCGTATGTCTATTTTACTGTTTTACTAATTTAAACTTCAGTTGAATTCTATTCTGTTCTCATGCTCTTCACAGGGTTCACCAAGGCAGCCTTGATACTTTGATAGCTGACCGTCAGCAATGCGATGCCAATTGTGAGCAGTCCCGCTATTGCAAACATCCACCATGCAATATCAATCTTATAGGCAAAGCCTTGTAACCAACGATTCATCGCATACCAGGCTACCGGGAACGCAATTAACAGCGCGATGGCAACAGGCTTTAAAAAGCTGAATGAGAGTTGTGAAACGATGTGGGATACAGAGGCACCAAGCACTTTACGAACCCCAATTTCCTTGGTGCGTTGTTCAGCTGTAAACGTGGCTAAACCAAATAAGCCAAGACAGGAGATGAAGATCGCCAGAAATGCAAAGTAATTGGCCAGTTTACTTACGACCTGTTCGTTGTTGTACAATTTGGTGTATTCCTCGTCAGAAAACTGGTAAGTAAACGGGAAATCAGGATTCAACGATTTACAGATCTTCTGTAATCCGGCAATTGCTTCTTTGGTTTTGCCTGCTTTGGTTCGGACAAGAACTGTTCCCCACTTCCACCTTTCATCAAGCCGGATGATCAACGGATCAATCGTCTGGTGTATCGAATTGAAATGAAAATCCTGTAATACCCCGATGATCTTACCCGGACGGTTTCCCCATGAGATGGTTTGGCCAACCGGATTTTGTAAGCCAATCTTGCGTACGGCTGTTTCATTCAGCAAATATCCGGTTGAATCTGTTCCAAAATCCTTTGAAAAATCCTGCCCTTCAACCATGTTCAGTTTCATCGTTTTTACAAAATCATATCCAACAACCCCATCTGCAAACGAAGCACTTAAATTGGGATCCTTGCCGGGCCAATCAATACTGGAGGTGTGGTGTTCAATAATGGTCGGTGAGTTTCGCATTTTTGAAACCGATAATATGCTTGTTTCTCTTGTCGTTTCTTCCTTGAAGAGCCTGAAGTTTTGAACAAGATTGCCTTCTATCGGTAAGTAAATGAGGTTTTCACGATCGTATCCTAGGTTTTTGGATTGTATGTAATCAACCTGGCGAAAGATGACCAGCATACTCACAATAAGTATAATAGAGAGTGAGAATTGAAAGACAACCAATCCTTTTCTGAAAATTGTTGCATTCCAGCTAAATTTCAGGTTCCCTTTTAATACCCGGATTGTGTTAAGCGATGACATGAATAAAGCCGGATAACTGCCAGCTATTAATCCTGTAATTGTTAACAGACCAACTAAAGATGTCCAGAAGAGAGGTTGTCCTACGGGAAGGAATAGTTGCTTTCCGGTTAAGTTGTTAAAGACAGGCAAAAGTATCCACGCCAACGCAACAGCAATTATTCCGGAGATAAATGTTAGCAGCAATGCTTCACCCATGAATTGTGCAATCAATGCTGAACGAATACCCCCCAGGACTTTACGGATTCCAACCTCTTTGGATCGCCTGGCTGAACGGGCCGTCGCCAGGTTCATGAAATTGATGCATGCAATCAATAGAATAAATAGGGCTACGATGCTGAAAAGGCGCACATATTCTATGCGACCACCATCAACATATCCATCCTTAAAAGTGGCATGAAGGTATTTATCGGGATAGGGTTGCAAGTCGAGTTCTGTAACTGATCCCTTGTCTTTGGCTTTATAACGGTAGATGAAATCCTTTATTTCAGCCCTTACTTTAACCGGATCGGCTCCGGGGAGCAATTGGACATAGGTATCAGGGCTGGAGTTTCCCCAGTGATGGACCCATTCATTTTGTTTCACAAAGTCAATCCAGCTTCTTAAAAAATCAAATTGTTGAGAAGAATTAACCGGTATATTTTCGAAAACGGCTGTTACCTTCAGGTCTTCCTTGTTTTCGTAACGAATCGTATTTCCGATGGCTTTATCGGGACTTCCAAAGAAGGATTCCGCCATTTTCCTTGAAATTGCAATGCATCCAGGTGTATTCAATGCTGTTGCTGGTATTCCCTGCAGCAGTTTATAGCTAAACATGCTGAAAAAATCGGCTCCGGCAAATTTTCCAAACATTTTATTGACCTTGTCACCGGCCTCAAACGTATTTTTGGTACCAGGCTGTGACGCATAATCCATGCTGCTGGTATATTTTATTTCAGGGATCACCTTTTTTAGTTCTTCTGCAAGCAAGCCTTGTGTTGCATAACCGGCTTCCACTTTTCCATCGTAATGCGACCGTTCATAAACCTGGTACAATTGTTTCCCGTTGCTGTGGAAACCGTCTACGTTACGTTCATCCTGCACCCAAAGCATGATCAGCAAACTGCAAGCCATACCGAGAGCAAGTCCCAATATATTAATGGCAGAGAATGCTTTGTTTCGAAATAAGTTCCGCCATGCGATTTTGAAATAATTTTTAAACATGCTTATCTTTTTTAAAACAATTTTGTCATTTTATTGCTGCATTGCAGATCAAAACAAGTGTTGCGGTCTCGCTGCCATCGATAACTACCGTTACCCCGTCTCCTGTTTTCAAATCGGATTTAGATGCAGGACCCATTGAAGTTCTGAACTTTGTCATATCCGTAAGTTTTATAATTTGACTGATGCCGTTACCCCCTTTAATAGTAATAGTGTTATTTCCCACACTTACGATCTGTCCGGTGCCACCGGTGCCATTACAGGGATCGACGTCTTGGGAAATTTTACGTTGTTCATTATCAAAACGATCAGACTGACCATTCTCAGCGCCACGTAAGGAATTCATCGGCTGATGATCCTTCGGATAAATGGCATACACCGCAGCCACCGCAGTAGCGATAACTATAATTGCTGTAATAATTATAGTTTTATATTTCCCCGAACGCACCCAGTTTGTGAGTATTGCAAACACCCAATAGCCAATCATGACGCCGATTGCGTTCAGTATTACGTCATCAATATCAAATATCCCCAGGTGTAATACCACTTGCATTCCTTCGATGACAAAACCAGCAGCAACTGCGACAGCGAGCGTTTTTTTCCATGTCATGTTCCGTATGACGAAAGGAACAAGAAATCCTACAGGTATAAGTAAAACAATATTTCCGAGAAGATTAATGGCCCCAATAAGCAACCCCATCTCACCGAGCAGATACGGCAAAATGGTTTTGAACGGCACTAAGTTGGCTGGACCTTCCTGCGTTCCTCCAAATTTAAGCAGTGAGCCTATCCTGATAATCGGCACGTCCTTAAACACCATTACTTTGATCAGGATCATGCTATAAGCGATGAGAATAAATGTTGATATTAAATGCTTCTTCACTGTTTTTAAGTTTCGTATATCGTAATCTTGTTATTGACTATTGAAAAATTAGTTACTGGAAAAACCGGTTTACATATAACCAATTTCCAGTAACCAGTCATTTTGCTACTCCGTTCTCAGACTCTTTACCGGGTTCGCTGTCGCTGCTTTTATCGTTTGCAGACTTAACGTAAAAAGTGCAATTAAAACGATTCCCATTCCACTTGCCACATATATCCACCAGCTCATATCCACCCTGTATGCAAAATTCTGTAACCAGCTATACGAAGCCCACCAGGCAATAGGGGCTGCAATAACAAATGCAATTAATATAAGCTTCACAAAATCTTTAGACAAAATTGTAACGATTTGCGCTACTGTTGCGCCAAGCACTTTGCGGATACCAATCTCTTTAGCCCTTGTATTCGTGGTGTATATAACCAGACCAAGTAAGCCAAGACAACTGATAAGAATAGCAAAGCCGGTGGCCCATTTCAAAAGTCGTTGTGTTTGTTGCTCACCCTGATAAAATTTCGCGATCGATTCGTCCAAAAAACTATAACTAAAATCATTCTCCGGATAAACCTGCTCATATGCCTTCTTGATTTTCTGAATTGCATTTTGCCATGTAATTCCTCCTACGTTTTGAGGCATCAGTGCGATATGAAAATAGCCGTTACGACTATTAAATGAGGCGAATACAACCGGGTCTATCGGTTTGTGCAATGACTGTTCATGAAAATCATTCATGACTCCAACGATTGGTAATTTCTTTCCGTTAAAGTCCAGTTGTTTATTCAATGCATCTGCAGGGGTTTTAAAACCCAATACCTTCGAATAGGTTTCATTGATTACAAATTCCTTAATCGTATCACTTTGAAGTACATTCCTTCCCGCTAATATTTTGATCTGGTACAATTTCAGAAAGGAGGTATCGCCCCATCTTATTTGTACATCCGCCTTAATGTCCTGTACACCGTCATTGTATTTTACGTTTGTAAAAGCTGCTCCGTCAGTTGCAGGAGGAAGAAAGCCAACACTTGCTGATTGTATTTCAGGAATAGCTTTTAACTTTTGCAGCAATAGGTTTTGATTATTTACGGAATTGTCCCTTGGGGTGGTGAAATTTAAGATGGCGTCCTTTTTAAAACCTAAATCTTTTTTGAGGGTATAATTTATTTGTTCGCTTACTATTAATGTGGCGATCACAAAAAACTGTGCGATCACAAATTGCGTGACAGTTAATGACTTCCTTATCCATACGCTTCTGGTTTGTCCTTTATTTTTACTCGCCTGGTCCTTTAAAACAGTCACCGGGAGAAAACGTGACAGCACAAATGCGGGATAAAACCCTGCAATTAAACTTACAGCTATCGTAAGTATAAAAATGAATATCATTATTGAAGGCTGCCGGAACAGATCAAATGCTAATCCTACAGGAAGAAGGTCAGAAAACAACTTTAGCAGCAAAGGGGTGAGTGTAATTGCAATTGCAGTAGCTATCACTGTAATAAAAAAAGTCTCACTCAGAAACTGAAACACAAGTTGCTTCATTGAGCTGCCCAATGTTTTGCGAATACCGATCTCTTTTGCTCTTTTCGCTGCATTAGCAGTCGTGAGATTAATGAAGTTGATGCAGCCCAGTAACAATAGAAATGCAGCAATGGCCAGCAAACCATAGAGGGTAGGTTTATGTGCGGTCCGGTGTCCAAAACTATCGTAATAGAAATGGACTTCGCTTAAAGGCTGTAACCGGAAAGTCATTGAATTGCTGGCACTTTTATTGGCATCCTTGTTATACTTATTCAATAAAGCGTTGATGTTTGCCTCTGCTTTCAAGGGTGTATTTCCTTCAGCTATTTTTACGAACAACTGTGAGTAAGCCATCCAGTCGTTCCATATGCTCATCATAAAATTGTCTTTTAAGCCGGTCTGCATCACAGTTGGCAAAGAGATAAATTCAAGCGAGGTAAAAAATGTATTTTCGCTGATGTCCTGCACAATTCCTGTTATGGTAGTTTTTAAAGAATCGCCGTATGTGATCGTCTCTCCGATAACATCCTGAAATGAAGTATTGGGAAAGTATTGCTTAGCCCTGCTCTCAGTAAGAACTACAGTAAAAGGTTGTTGTATTCCAGACGAAGAGCCAGCAATCCATTTGTACGATAGCATCTTAAAATAATCTTCGTTGGTAAAAATAACCCCTGACTGGTTTTTATAAACAACAGGATCTTTGCTGTTTTTTTTTGTAACCAATACATTTACATTCCCATTACCCTGAAATTGGAAAAGCGGAATTGTCTGTTCAATGCCTGTTATTTCTTTTTCTGTTGCAGCACCTAATGGTGCAGGTACAGCAGCACTGTAGCCTATTTCACCATCGTGTTTCATCTCTATGATTACACGATAAATTCTGTCGCTGTCTTTCTCAAATTTATCAAAGCTGAATTCAAAATAGACAATTAAAAACAAAACAAGGGATACACTAATGCCGATTGATAATCCAAGGACATTGATTGATGAAAAAACCTTGTTGTGCCAAAAGTTTCTGAATGCAGTTTTGAAATAATTTTTGATCATAGGTCTATTTTTATTCTGTCCGTAATGATTTTACCGGATTAGCCATTGCAGCTCTTACGGCCTGTGTTATAATGGTGGCAAGAGCTACAACTACTACAAGCAAACTTGCTATTGCAAAGAGCCACCAGTCTAATGTAATGCGATATGGATAGTTCTGAAGCCATTTATTTGCGGCCATCCATGCAAGCGGAATTGCGGCAATCAGTGCAATAAGGACCAGCTTTAAAAAATCTCTTGAAAGTGTTGTAACCACACTGTTAACTGATGCACCAAGAACTTTGCGTATACCGATCTCTTTTGTCCGTTTTTCAGCTGATAAAACTGATAATCCGAACAAACCAATACAAGAAATAAATATGGTTAAAATGGCGCCAAAGAAAATGATCTGTTTCCACTTGGCCTCAGCTTCGTAATCTTTAATCCGTTGGTCATCCTTAAACAGGTATGAATACGGGCTCAAAGGAAAATATTGTTTAAAAGTTTTTTGAATGAACTTTAGACTTTCAGTTTCAGTACCCGGCTTTATTTTAATATTGAATGTACCATACAGATTTGCATTCTTCATAGTAAATAATTGCGGACCAATTTTCTGGTTTAAAGCCAGGTAATGGTAATCTTTAACCACACCTACCACTTTGTAGATTTCATTGTTGCTATAAAAGAATTTAACCGTTTCTCCAATTGGATTTTTCCAGCCCGCTTTTTTTACAAACGATTCGTTTACTAGTACAGAATTAGTAGAATCGGATGGATGAGACACAGAAAAATTTCTTCCCTCAATCAATGGAATTTTTAAAGAAGGGATATAAGATTCATCAATCGTTTCGTAATTAAAACTGATGGTCGAGTCGTTGTAAAGCTTTGCTCCTGTCATCCATCGTCCGCCATTTTTCGGAGCGACATCAACAATGTTCGGGTTCTTCAGTAATTCAGCTTTGAAATAGGCAGCTTCGCTGTGACTCATTTGCCATTTATTCACCTCAACAATATTGCTGTCATCGTACCCTAAATCAGTTTTAGTCAGAAAATTGAATTGCCTGTAAATAGTAAACGTGGCAATAATCAAAAAAGAAGCCAACGCAAACTGAAGTACAACCAGCGATTTTTGTAAATAATTCTTGCTGGAAAGATTAAAACGATTGTACAACGTTTCGACAGGCTTGTAACCCGACAAGATTAATGCAGGATAAAAACCAGCAAGCAAACCTGTCAGCAGAAACAACAACAGATAGCCTGTAATTAATTTTGCATCAAATAAATATGAAAATGAAAGCGCCTTATTGGCCAGGTCATTAAATACCGGTAAAATTAATTGCACAATTAACAAGGCCATACTAAATGCAACGAAGCAAAGCAAAAATGATTCACCCAAAAATTGAATAATCAATTGTCTCCTGTCACTCCCTATAACCTTCCTAATGCCTATCTCTTTGGATCTTTTTAGCGAACGTGCAACGGTCAGGTTTACAAAATTGATACAAGCTATCAGCAATATAAACAAGGCTATACCTGAAAGTATATAAGAATACATCGGGTTACTGGCATTTACCAGGCCGTTTTGAGCCGGAAGCTCTGTATTCATGTGCATATCGGTAAACGATTGCAGAAAATAGGTTCCCATGCTTGCATCAGCGCCTCCGCCATATTTCTTAATCATTTCATTATAAGTTTCAGAAGCATCATGTATATAAAATGCCTGCATCTGGTTCTCAATAGTTTCAAGACTGGATTTTGGGTTTAATACCACAAAAGTGTTCAGGAAAAAGCTGTACCAGTTATCTTTATTTTGCGCATCCGCTTCAGATTCCTTGAAGGGCAGCAACACGTCAAATTTTATTGAAGAATTTTGTGGGCATCTTTTGGCTACGGCAGTAACCTTGAACGGCACGAATAGGTTATTATCTTTCAGCATGACTATTTTGCCAACAGCATCTGTTGTACCGAATTGTTTCTTCGCGAAATCTTCGGACATTACAATAGAATTAGGCTCAGATAAACAAGTTACTGAATTACCATTCAGCAATGGAAAGGTAAAAACAGAAAAGAATCCGGGATCGACACGCAACAGATCCTGCGACTGAATTTCAGTTCCGGTTTTAATGTCTTCAGTCCCGCTTTGTATGCGCACAAATGTTTCGATGCCAGGAACATTTTTTGCAAACCCCGGACCTTGAAGGTGCCCGGTATTGCTGTCTTTATATTCAATTCCACGATGTTTTGATCGTGTTACAACCCTGTAAATGTTATTTACATTTTTATGAAACCGATCAAAGCTTACCTCATCTTTTACATACAGAAGAATCAGCATCGCACAAGCCAAACCAATACTCAAACCCGCAATATTTATTAAAGAAAAGGTTTTATTCTTTCGTAAATTTCTCCAGGCAATTATGAAATAATTCTTTATCATGGCGTTATTTTTATTCTGTTCTTAAACTCTTTACAGGATTTGCAACAGCAGCTTTAACAGCCTGAAAACTTACGGTCACCAAAGCAATAACAATGGCTACACCTCCGGCTGCGACAAACATCCACCAGCTTATATCGATCCGGTAGGCGAAGTTCTGAATCCAGTTATTCATTCCCCAATAAGCAATTGGTGAAGCGATTAATATTGATATACCTACCAACTTCAGAAAATCTTTTGACAGCAGTGAAATGATGGTTGAAATGGATGCTCCGAGTACCTTGCGGATGCCGATCTCTTTGGTGCGCTGCTCTGCTGTAAAAGCTGCGAGTCCGAACAAACCAAGTGCGGAGATCAAAATGGCAATGAGGGCAAAAACAAAAATAAGGAAGGAGACCTTCTGATCTTCCTTATACAGATCATTGAAAGTATCATCCAAAAAATTGTATTCAAGGGGACTGCCTGGCAGAAATTTCTTCCATGCTGTCTGAACATCCTGAATAGCCATTGAAGCATTTCCTTCTGAAGTCCGAACCATGAAGAACCGGTACCATAGCGGATCATTAAAGGCAATAAGCGGCCCCGTTTTATCATGCACACTCTTGTAATGAAAATCTTTTACGATACCTATGATTTCACCTGTTCTTCCCTTGAATGTAAAACGCTGACCAATAACAGGCGCCTTTATTTTCAGATCATTCACTGCTGTTTCGTTGAGTACAACATTATTCCTGTCGGCGACATCTCCTTGAACAAACCAGCGACCTTCTTTCATTTGCAGCTGCATGGTCTTTTGAAAATCAGCATCGGCTGAAAGCTGGGCGATCTTCGGATTATACGAATTGTCATGCCCGTTCCAATCGGCACTTCCGGTTGAAATACTACCGATATTTATTATTGGTTGATTAGCAAGCGTTACACTTTGTATACTGCTTTGCGTGAGAAGATCTTGCTTGATGGCTTGTATCAGTAATTCCTTCTTATCATTTTCCACACCGGCGGGAAGCGGAAATGACAAAACCTGCTCCCTGTTATAGCCGGGATTGGTTTGCTGAACAAACTTCATTTGCCTGTAAATTACGATTGTGCTTGCAATAAGCATCACCGAAATCGTGAACTGAACAATCACCAGACCCTTCCTGAAAAAGCTGTCCTTTACCTTTAAAACGGTAGATCCCCTGAAGACATTCAAAGGTTTAAATGATGACAGCAGGATTGCAGGATAGATACTATTGAGCAGAAAGGCGGTGAATAATGTAATACCGATGATGCGCCAAATACTTATTGAAGTTAGCGGCAAAACAAAGAGCTTACCGGTTAAGGAGTTGAATGCCGGTAAAGAAATATGAATCAGTATAAGCGTTACAACCAATGAAAGAAAACTAATCAGTAACGACTCTGTCATAAACTGGTAGAAAAGGTGCTTCCGTTTGGCACCAATCATCTTTTTGATACTTACTTCTTTGGCACGCAGGCTTGCCTTTGCGGTAGTCAGGTTCACATAGTTAATGCATGCTACAAGTAACAGTAAAAATGCGAGTGCTGCAAAAATGGAAACAGTTGTCTTATTGCCATGTACAAATTCTGAAGACTGGAGGTCCGATTCAAAATGCATATCTTTTAAAGAAATAAGAGTGATGTAACTCTCTTTATCGCCACTGTTTTTCTGTAAAACTTCGGTCAGTTTTTTCTCCGCAACCAAAGGACTTACCAAAGATTTCAGTTTTACAAAAGTGATATAGTTGGCATTATCCCAATTTTCATCATTTTCTCTTAATTCCTTATTGGTCAGCAAAGCTGCCAGCGGAATAAATGCATTGTACTGAAAACTTGAATTGGAAGGGGCATCTGCAACGATTCCCTTTACGAAGTATTCTTTATTGTCGATACGGACAGTTGCATTTAAAGCTTCGCGGTTGCCAAAATATTTTTTGGCTTCTGATTCTGTCAGAATAACGCTGTATAAATCTTCCCCGAATGAGGTTGCATTGCCTTCAAGAAAATCATATTGAAAAATACTAAACCAGTCACCATCGACATAGGCGCATTTTTTTTGAGTTATAAGATTGCCACCGATATTAAACACAGGCGAATTGTAATTATTCAATCTCGCCGTTTTTTCTATCTCCGGAATCTCTTTTTTTGCTGCATCGGCCAGTAATAATGGGGTGCTTTCCCATATCCAGTTACCTTTATCCACTTTGGTGGTAAGCCTGTAAATGCTTTCATTCTGTGGGTGATAGTTATCGAAATTCATTTCGTTCTGAACCCAGATCAAAATCAGCACGGCAGCTGTCATGCCGGTAGCTAATCCGACAATATTTATTGAGGAAATCTCCTTGTTTTTAATAAGGTTCCGCCAGGCTATTTTGAAATAATTTTTAATCATCGATATATCTTTCTATTCTGTTCGAATGCTTTTAACGGGATTTGAAACTGCCGCTTTGACTGCCTGGAAGCTCACTGTTATCATGGCAATTATTAGGGCAAGGATACCGGCTGCCACAAAAACGGTCCAACTGATATCAATTCTGTAAGCGAAACTATCCAGCCAGTTTTTCATCATCCACCAGGCAATGGGGAAAGCAATTAGACACGAGATAGCTACCAGTTTGATAAAGTCTTTAGAGAGTAATCCGGCAAGGCCAGAGGTACTGGCTCCCAACACTTTTCTGATGCCTATCTCTTTGGTCCTTATTTCAGCTGTATAAGCAGAAAGCCCAAATAAACCCATGCAGGATATTAGAATTGCAAGGATTGCAAATATGCCAGCCAGTTTGCCAATGAGTGTTTCTGTTGTGAACAACTTGCTAAACGTGTTATCTACAAATTTGTATTCGACAGGATAGCCCGGGTTGTCCTTTTTGATTACATTTTCTATTTGTGCCAATGCTGTAGGCAATTGTGCATTGTCAGTTAGCCGAAGAGTCAGATAATTTATAAAAGCTGAGGTGTCGCAAAAAAGTATCAAAGGCGCCCCGGCAGAATACATATCATTGTAGAGAAAATCTTTCACTACCCCAACAACCGTATTTTTACTTCCATCGCCTCTCGAAATAACACTTCCTATAATATTATTGTTATTGACAATTTTTGCCAGTGCTTCATTAATAATTACATTCCCTGTGTTGGCTTTCATATCCGGATAGAAATCGTGCCCTTCTTTTAACTGCATGTCCATAGTAGAAATATAACCCGGAGTTACAGCTTCCACCGTTATTAGCACCTCCTCACCGCCATCTTTTCCCTCCCATGAAAAACTACTTGAATTACTTCCCAGTTGTAAAACCAGGTTGGAGCTTAAGGTTGCATTTTTCACAATACCCGTTTGCTGCAGGTCATTTTTAATAACCTCAAAGTTTGTTTTCATATTCCCTGTTACATTCAGATAAACGAGTCCTTCCTTGTTATACCCAAGGCTCCGGTCTTTAATATGCTGAATCTGCTGGTAAATGATGATCGTACCAATGATGAAGGTAACCGAAACGACAAATTGCAGGACAACCAAACCCTTTCGTATGAAACCAACGCTGGAATTACTTTTCAGTTTTAAACCCTTCAATACGCCAATGGGATTAAATGATGAAAGGTAAAACGCCGGATAACTGCCGGCAATTAATCCACACAACAGGGCAATCGCCATCATGGCGCCAATATGAACAGCATTGAAAATATTTACTGATAGTTCTTTCTGGACAAGTGTATTAAATGCAGGTAAGAAAAGATAGATGAGGCCAATTGCAAGAAAGGTCGAAATAGAACTCATGATAAGCGACTCACCAATAAACTGCGTAATCAGTTTGATTTTGCTAACTCCCAGCACCTTCCTGACCCCAACTTCCTTCGCACGTTTCTCTGATCGTGCTGTGGCAAGATTCATAAAATTAATGCAGGCGATAATCAATACGATCCACGCAATTAAACTGAAGAGGTTTACATATTTTATTCTTCCCTGGATCTCTTTTCCGTTATCAAAGCTATCATACAATCGCCATCTGTTCATCGGATAAATGGACATTTTGGCGGCAGCTCCACTTGATTTGGATTGTATATATCCATACAGTTTATTGTTGATATTGCTGATGTCAGCATTTGGTTCAGTTTCTGCATAGGTGACAATTCCATTATTGCCCCATTCCTTTAGCCATGCGTTTTCGTTTTCAACAATTTTAAATGGCGATAACCAGTCAAACCTGAATGAAACATTCTTTGGAAGATCTTTAATTACACCTGAGACCACATAGCTCTTTTTATTATTTATTGTGAGCGTCTTACCAACAACATCCGTTGATTCAAAAAATTTCAATGCCATTTTTTCGGAAAGCACGACAGTGTAAAGCTGGTCAAACGCATGAGCAGGATCGCCATTTATAAAATCCAAATGAAACATCGAGAAAAAAGATGGATCGACATATGCACCCTCCTCATAAATTTCCTTTCCATTCAAAGAGAATAATACACGGCTGCTCCATGAACTTCGTGCAGCGTTTTTGATTCCCGGAATTTCAGATTTCATTCCCTGTGCCAGCAGGCCGGGTGTTGCATCGAAAGTAAAGGTGGTGCCGTTGTAAGTCTGGCGGTCCTTTACTTTATAAAGATTGTCCCTGTTGCTGAAGTAATGGTCAAAAGTAAGCTCATCTTCCACCCACAGAAAAATCAAGGCCGCGCAAGCAATTCCAATAGCAAGACCGCCAATATTTAATAAACTGTATCCCTTGGTTTTCCAAAGATTCCTGAATGTTGTTTTAAAATAATTTTTAAACATCGCTATCTGTTTATTCAGTTCTTAAATTCTTTACCGGGTTCGCAATCGCCGCTTTGATTGTCTGGAAGCTGATTGTTAACAATGCAATAAGAATCGCCAGCATTGCTGAAATCACAAAGATCCACCAGGAAATAGTCACGCGATATGCAAAATCCTGTAACCACCGGTTCATCATCCACCATGCAACGGGTGATGCAATACAAAGTGAAATAATGATAAGTTTTACAAAATCTCTGGAAAGTAAGCCCACAATATCTGGAATAGCCGCGCCCAATACTTTCCGTATGCCGATCTCTTTAATTCGTTGTTCTGCTGCATAGGTAACTAATCCAAATAATCCAAGAGATGCAATGAAAATAGCAAGGATTGAAAATATCAAAGAGATGGTGCCCGTGCGCTGCTCAACGCTGTATTGTTTATTAAATTCATCATCAAGAAAGGAATAACTGAAAGGCTCTGACGGAGCGACTGTTTTCCATTTTGCTTTTATTCTCGATAACAACCCTGAAATGTCTGCTGTATTGATTCTTACTGCTATACTCCCATTATCGGGGTACAATTTTAAAACGAGGGGCGTAACCTTCTCATGTAATGAATTAAAATTGAAATTACTGATGACCCCTATGACAGTATTTGAAACCAGCTTACCCGTGGTAAGATCTTTTATTATGTACATCTTTTTGTTTACCGGGCTTCCGGCACCAAAAAGTTTTGCGGCAGCTTCATTTATGACAACGGCATCCGCGTCGGTTGGGAACTCAGTAGAAAAATTCCTGCCGCTTGATAAATTTATTTGTAGTGTGGGAATATAATTTTCATCAACAGGCCATTGCTGCATTATTGTGAAATTTTTGCCATCAAAAACCGGGGAAGTAACAAAACCGCCCTCACCCCTATTCCCGCTTACTGGCAAAAAACCTGTGACAGTTGCGCTTTTCACACCCGGTATTTGCAGCAACTCATACCTGAATGCCTGCGTATTCATTGCATTCGTATTCTTCAAAACCAGCACCTGATCTTTATTAAAACCTAAATTTTTCTTACCGATATAGTTAAGCTGGTTGAAAATAACTACAGTCCCAATCATCAGGATAATTGATATTGAAAATTGAAAAACCACAAGGACGTTTCTTATCGCTGAACCTTTGAAGCCTCTCGATAAATTTCCTTTCAACACTTCAATTGGCCGAAATGATGATAGAAAAAAAGCAGGGTAACTTCCCGCTATTAATCCCACGATAATCATCAGTAATAAAACTCCGGAAAATATGACAGGATTCAGCAGCAGTAATGAATTGATATGTTTATCAGCCAGTTGGTTAAAAAGAGGTAGTAACAGTAAAACAGTTCCAATTGCTAAAAGAAATGAAAGAAGGCTGATAAAAACAGATACGGTAAGAAATTGTATAATTAAAAATTTTCTACGGCTTCCAAATACTATTCTTACGCCCACTTCTTTTGCACGATTGGATGAATGCGCGGTGGAAAGATTCATAAAGTTGACGCAAGCAATAAGTAATATAAAAATGGCTATCGCGGAAAATATATAAATAGACTGGATGCTGCCGTTAGTTCCCAATTCATCTTTTATATTTGAATGTAAATGTATCTCTGTGAGTGGCATCAGGCTTATATGAATAGAATTACCGTTTTTTTCAAAATCATCTTTACTTATATTTAGGGTACCTTGAAATTGGGGCGCGGCGTTTTCCATCATGATTGTATTTAAGCGCTTTTCTAATTGCTTTGCATCGGTACCGGGCCTTACAAGTAAGTAAGTCTGAAGATTAAAATTAAACCAGGAGCCATCCCTGCTTTGGTCCATTTCCGACATGGGAAAGAAGAAATCAAAATGAAAATGAGATTGTTCCGGAATATCCTTTATTACACCTGTAATTTTATAATTGTTATTTTTATTTATAACCAACGTTCGTCCAACAACATCGGTGGAGTTAAAATATTTTTTTGCCGTACTTTCCGTTATTACCAAAGAATGAGGCTCCTTTAAAGCAGTATTCGGATCTCCAGCAATCATTGGCAAAGTGAATACATCAAACAGCGAAGAGTCAGCATAAACCGCCTGATCTTCCTTAAAAATTTCAGAGCCTTTTTCGACCGAAAAACCGCCATGCTTTTTAAAGCGGACATAGTTTTCTATTTGCGGAATATCTTTCGTAAAAGTCGGACCCATTATTGCGGGTGCTTCTGCGCCATCATACGAAAAATCGCCAAATTTAGTATGGTCGACTATCCTGTAAATCTGGGATGCATGAAGGTTATATTTATCAAAACTCAGTTCATGTAAAACATACAATGCAATCAGTAAAAAGCAGGATACACCAATAGAAAGACCAGTTATATTAATAATGGAGAAAGTTTTATTCTTACGTAAATTACGCCAGGCTATTTTGAAATAATTATTTATCATGGCTATCTGTTTATTCCGTTCTTAAACTCTTAACCGGGTTGGCAATAGCTGCCTTTATGGCCTGAAAACTCACAGTGAACAAGGCAATCAGTAATGCAGTGACAGCCGCCAATACAAACATCCACCAACTGATATCAATCCTGTAGGCAAAATCCATCAGCCATTTGTTCATTGCCCACCATGCAACGGGGGTGGCAAGAACAACAGCCACAAGCACCAGTTTTAAAAAGTCGATGGATAACAAATTAACAATACCAGCTACGCTTGCGCCTAATACTTTACGGATCCCTATTTCTTTGGTGCGCTGCTCTGCCGTAAACATGGCAAGTCCGAACAATCCAAGGCATGCAACAAAGATGGTAAGTCCGGCAAAAATGCCCAATATCATGCCAATCTTCTGTTCTGATTGATAGGTGTTGTTAAAACGATCATCCAGAAAAGAGTAAGTAAACGGCTCTTCAGCACTAAGTCCATCCCACCGGGTTTTTAGAACTGCAATTAAACCAGCGACATCGGTTGTTTTCAGTTTTACAATCATCATTCCGGTATTGGGAGAAAGCGTCATTACAAGGGGTGATATCAATTCATGTAACGATCTGAAATGAAAATCCTTCACGATACCTATAACACGATAGGTCGTGATTTTGCCTCTCTTATTTGAATTCGAAATTGTATGGCCTATAGCTTCTGCGCCCCAACCAAAGACTTCTGCTGCTTTTTCGTTAAGAATTACTCCGGTAGAGTCACTTGCAAATTCTTTTGAAAAATTTCGGCCGCTTAACAATTGCATACCAAGCGTGGGTAGATAGTTTTCATCGACATCATACCTTAATGTCTTCACCATCTGATCGGCGTTTTCGCCGGGATAAACGAAGAAGTTATTATTGTCGCTCGGACCTGCCGGTAAATATCCTGAGTGTGTGACGCTGAGTACCCGGGGATCGTTGGAGAGCTGATCGCTAAACACAGCACCGTTTTTTCCAAGCATCCAGGTAGGAATGATCATTACCTGTTCCTTATCGTAACCTAGTTTTTTATGTTGGATAAAGGAGAGCTGTTTATATACAACTGTAGTGACGACAATAAGGGTGATTGAAATAAAGAACTGGAAAACAACCAATCCGCTTCGCAATCCGACACTTCTTTTTCCCGATATAAACTTTCCCTTCAGCACGGTGGCTGCTTTAAAAGAGGATAGATAAAAGGCGGGATAACTGCCCGCGAGAATCCCGGTAGCCAGCAAAAACAAAAATAAGCCGGGTAATAACATTGGATGATCTGCAAACTGGAACGCCAGGTTTTGACCAGCCAGGTTGTTGAAAACCGGCAATGCCAGATACACAAAAACGATGGCAAGCAAAAATGCAAATGCTGTGATCACAACCGATTCGAGGATGAACTGCCGAACCAGGTCTCTTTTCAATGAACCCAATACTTTGCGGATACCCACCTCGCGTGAACGCTTTGACGCGCCGGCTGTGGAAAGATTCATGAAATTGATACAGGCAATCAACAGCATAAATAAAGCGATAGCGCCAAAGATATAAACATAACGAACATCTTCTGCCGGACTCAGGTCATTGGCAAAATCGGCATTAAAATGTATATCCGTCAGCCGTTGCAGATGAAAGCTCAGGTTATTCCCTTTTTTCCTGAAATCCGGTAATGATATATGCATCGCCTGTAACATTTGAGGACCAATGTATTTATTGACCATCCCCGGAAGTTTTGCTTCCAGACTTTTGTAATCGTGCCCATCCTTCAGCATTAGGTAAGTATAAAAATTGGAACTCATCCATGTTAGCTCTTTTGATTCAGGCAGACTGCTCATTGAAGCAAACAGTTCGAAATGGAAATGTGAATTCAAAGGGACTTTGTTAATTAAACCGGTTACTTTATAAACTGCCTTATCCCCTTCTTTAAAGCTGATCACCTTACCTACAGGATCCTCATTTCCAAAATACTTACGGGCGAGGGCTTTTGTTATTACTACTGTATTGGGCGCTGCAAGTGCAGTTTTAGCATCACCTTCAATCAGCGGGAGTGTAAATACCTCAAAGAAATTGGGATCTACAAAGGCGAAAGCATCTTCTTTAAACGATTTATTGCTGCAGATAAGGTGGGGTTTTCCATAATCCCTGATTCGCGTAGCATCCAGAACCTCCGGAAAGTCAGCCTTCATTGTTTGTGCAACAGGAGGCATGACAGATGCTTCATTAAATTTATTCCCGGCTACCGAACCCTGGAAAGTGATACGTACAATTCTGGCTGATTTTGCATTAAAGCGGTCGTAACTTAGTTCATTATATACAAAAAGCATAATGATAAGGCAGGTTGTAATACCGATAGCCAGTCCAAGAATATTGATGGCTGAAAAACCTTTGTTGTTCCAAAGATTCCTAAATGCTATTTTGAAATAATTTTTTATCATTACAACTGCTGTTTGCTATTTAAGAATGGACTATTTTTAAAGCCTCATAAGTCAATTATATGAGAATATTTTCCGTAACAGTCTGACCGTCGAGCATGCGGATAATCCGGTGGCTAAACTTTGCATCATGTTCACTGTGCGTTACCATAATGATGGTTGTACCCTGTTCATTCAAATCGGTTAACAGTTCCATCACTTCACCGCCATTGGCAGAATCGAGGTTACCGGTAGGCTCATCGGCAAGTATTAACTTCGGATTGTTGACGACTGCCCTGGCAACCGCTACACGTTGCTGCTGTCCACCGGAGAGTTGCTGCGGATAATGATTGCGGCGGTGCATGATCTTCATCTTATCCAGCACTTTTTCAACCATCTCTTTCCGCTCAGCTGATTTAACACCTGTATAAATCAAGGGAAGTTCCACATTTTCATACACTGTTAATTCATCAATCAGGTTAAAGCTCTGGAAAACAAATCCGATATTGTGTTTGCGCATATCGGCCCGTTTTCTTTCGTTAAAATGGGCAACTTCTATTCCATTGAAAACAAAACTGCCGCCATCAGGATCATCCAGCAGCCCAAGAATATTTAAGAGTGTGGATTTGCCGCAACCGGAAGGTCCCATTACAGCAACAAATTCACCTTCTTTCACTTCTATCGATAATTTATTCAACGCAATAGTTTCTACCTCTTCGGTCCGGTAGATTTTTTCAAGGTCTGTAATCTTTATCATTTGATTGGTATTTATATTTGAATGCTCGTTTTATTATTTTTTAAGAACCAATTCCTGTATAGTTCCGTAATTTTCGTAGCTGCTTGTAATTACCTTATCGCCTGGCTTCAACCCTTGCAACACTTCGTAATAATCAGGATTCTGATTTCCCAATTGAATATCTGTTTTATAAGCTGTTTTACCATCAGTACTCACTTTAAAAATCCAGTTACCGCCAGTTTGCTGATAGAAACCGCCACGAGGTAATAGCAGACCTTGTTTCTCATCGCTTAATGCCAAATGAATTTGTAAGGTTTGTCCGCGACGGATACCTGTCGGTACGGTTCCTTCAAACTGCATATCCATCTGGAACTTGCCACCCACAACCTGTGTAAACACTTTGAAAATAACTAAATTATACAACTTGTTTGCAAATGTAAAATCTCCTTTCAAACCGGTATATATGCGAGAAATATAGTGCTCGTCAACATCGACACGGACTTTAAAACCACTTAAAACATCCACCTGACCAAGCCTTTCACCCTGTCTTTTATTTTGTCCGATTTCCGCATCAAGCGATGTAAGTTGTCCGTCGATGGGTGATTTTACGATCAGGTCGTTTACTTTCATCTTCATCATATTTAAAGCTTCCTGAGAGCCTGTATATGAACGTTTATCCTGTTCTCCCTGCTGAGTCCGGGAGACAGAATCCTGTTGCAGAATTTGCCGTGTTAGCTTCCTCTTTTCTGAATAATAGTTGTAATCATTCTCCGCTTTTTTAAACTCCTGCGAGCCAATTACTTTTTCGGCAAACAAGTGTCTGTCTAACAGATAAATACGTTCTGCTTCTTTATACAAGCTTTCAACATCTGCCATCTGGTTCAGTTTGCTTACCGTATTCTGCTGTGCAGCATTGTTGTTGATCTGCATCTGTGTCAGCGTATTATAAACCGTATTTTGCTGACTCATCATCGTCATTAAAAGATCGGTATTGGATAAACGCAGGATAGGTTGTCCCTTTTTTAATATTGCGCCATCTTCGACAAACTTCTCTTCAACCCGGCCACCTTCGTTGGCATCCAGGTAAATGGTGGTTAAAGGCAATACTACTCCGTTTACAGGAATAAAATCCTGAAACGTTCCATTCGAAACGTCACTGATTGTTATCCTTTCCAGGTCAACATTAAGCTTTGATCTGCCAGAAGTCGAGTAGTAGCTCGCAGCAATCAATAAGACAATACCAGCGATAACAACAATTGTTACAATCTTTTTAACGGTCCATTTTTTCTTTTCAATCTGTCTGTCCACTTTAATCTATTTATTAGTTTTTATTAATTTCTCATCCTGTTGCAAAGTAAATCTTCGCTGATTTTTATTTCAATTATAAGTATTTGATGCCGAAAACACCTGTTTGTACCACAAAATTCAAGTAATACGGACACCCTATGCCAATACAGTGCCAGAAATAAAATACTCTAAAGGTCAATTGTTTAGATATCCAACATTACTAAAACTGTTCGTCTGCGATACAACTGGTGTCTGCTATTGATACAACTATTACCTGAAGCAAAATTTTTAGTGCGAAATACTTTTAGTGATAAAACGGTTGGTGATATTTTCTTAAGAAGCAAGATATGCGATACCATAGCTACCATGAAATATATTCAACTATTAAATTTGTAGAGAGTTGTACTCGCTAGTAAGAATGGTTGACTGAGTCAGCTCATCATGTTTGTTCGGACCTTAGTCGGTTGCATTATCTGCGTTGAAACTGGCAGGCCTGTTTGCGAATGAATTGACGAGGGAATAAAAAGTGAAAGTCTGGATTCACGTTAGATTAATCACTAAGCGAAATTATAATTCAATTGAATTATAATTTGTTTGAAATAGGGGTTCCTACCCTATTCATTCCTAAAAATGACAAAACCCACTGAATATCAGTGGGTTTATCTTTTTCTCGGTGCCCAGAACAAGACTCGAACTTGCACAACCTTGCGGTCACTAGTCCCTGAAACTAGCGTGTCTACCAATTTCACCATCTGGGCTTGGAGGGTGCAAATATAGGCCGAATTTCAGATACACCAAACGGTTTGAACGTTTTTTACAACTTATTATTTGTACTATGCAATTAAGCGTGATACTTACTCTATGTATAAGTAAAATACCGAAGGTTAATGTCCTGGAAAGTGAATTTAAAATCCAAATTCCCCTTTTCTTACCATCTCTCTTTCACGCCCTCTCTGATACTTCCTGCTCATTTAAGGTTGTCTTTCAAGAAATTGTCAAACATCGTGTAAAGGTGCATCGTAGTATTTCCACCCCTGATTCCATGGTTCCGATTGACATAGGCCATCATCTGAAATTGGACGCCGGCCTGAACCATTGCTTCGGCAAATTCGAGCGAGTTTTGAAAATGAACATTATCATCGGCAGTACCATGTACAAGCAGCAATTTCCCTTTGATCCCTTTGGCAAGCGTAACGGGAGAGTTTTCGTCATAACCTTCCGGATTCTGACTTGGTAAACCCATGTAACGCTCACTATAAACAGTGTCGTAGTAACGCTGGTTGGTTACCGGAGCCACCGAAATTCCTGCCTTAAATACATCTCCACCTTTGGCAAGGCACATAGCCGACATAAATCCGCCGTAACTCCATCCCCATATTGCGATGTTTTTTCCATCCACATATGGCAAACCAGCAAGGTATTTGGCCGCTTCGATCTGATCATCAGACTCATATTTTCCTAACTGGCCGTAAGTACATTTGCGAAAATCCTCACCACGGGCACCGGTTCCTCTCGGGTCAACACATGCTACCAGGTAACCATTTTCCGCCAGGTAATTATCCCAGCCAATCTTGAAATTATCGAGAACCTCCTGTGAATTTGGCCCGCTATATTGGGTCATTAAAACAGGATATTTTGTAGTCGGATTGAAATTCAAAGGCTTGATCATCCATCCGTTGAGTTCAATCCCCTCTTTGGTTTTGAAGGTGAAAAACTCTTTTAGAGGGACTTTTCTTTCCGCAATCTTTGATTTCAATTCACTGTTGTCTTCCAAAACCCTGATCTGTTTTCCGGAGATCTCATGAAGTGTAACGACCAACGGGGTAGTTGCATTCGAATATTCGTTGATAAAATACTTAAACCCTGTGCTGAAATCGGCATTATTAGTCCCTTCCTGTTTTGAAAGAAGTACCTTTTTCTTCAGGTCGATGCTAACACCATAAACCTCGCGTTGCATGGGCGATACAGCCGCTGCCTGGTAATAAAACATTTTGGTTGCCGGATCAAACCCGTAAAATTTAAGTACATCGAATTTACCTGTTGTGAGCTGCCTGATTTTTACGCCACCAGCATCGTACAGGTAAAGGTGTTTGTATCCATCCTGTTCGCTAAGTGTGACAAAGGTTTTGTCATCTGGCAAAAACTGAAAATTATCGAGAAAATCGGTTTCGATATACCTTTTATTTTTTTCCGTAAAGACCAACCGGCTGTCGCCAGTATATGAATTAGCAAAAAGCAGTTCCAATCTGTTTTGCAAACGATTCATTTTAACGATACCCAGATTCTTTCCACCATAAGTCCAGCAGATTTTCGGAACGTAAATATCGGTTTCTGTACCAATATCCATTTTGATATTTTGTCCGGCCTTTATATCATACACCCAAACACTAACAATTGAATTTTTTTCACCGGCCTTGGGATATTTAAACCTGTATTCTCCGGGATAAACTCTGTTTTCTTCATGAATCGGATTCAATCCTTTGTACATCGGGAAACCAAAGGTAGGCACCTGCTCTTCATCAAATTTGATATAAGAAATCTGTTTGCTATCGGGCGACCATTCGAATGCGCGGTTGAATTCAAACTCCTCTTCGTAAACCCAATCAGGAATTCCGTTGATGATTTTGTTGAATTCCCCATCTGTCGTCATTTGCCGTTCCGTTTTAAACCGGAGGCTTTTAACAAATAGGTTATTGTTTCGGACAAAGGCGATCCGATCGCCATCGGGAGAAAACGTGGCTACCTGTTGTCTGCCGGTTGATAATCGTTCAAGTTCTTTCGTGACAAAATTATACACGAAATAGACTGCCGTAAATGATCTGCGGTAGATGGGTTTACGGTCGGTCAGCAGCAACACTTTCGATTCATCAGAACTGAAAACATATTCTTTGATTGATTTAAGTGAATCATTTTTAAGGGTCTTTATATCGAGTACAAGACTTACCTTTTCACCAGTTTTGTAACTGTACTTCACGATTTGTTGACCATTGTTTTCGAGGGTCGTATAATTTAACCCGTCATTTGTCGAAGCCAACCCATTTACAGTCGATTGCTGAAAGCTTCGTGATACAAATAGATCATCCAGTGTGATTTGTTGTGCCTGTAAGGTGATGTAACAGACTGAAATCAAAAATAATACTAAAGATATTCTGCGCATAATAGGAGTGTATAATCTGTTTTTCAACGTCAAAAATATTAAAAAATAGGGAGCGTTACGAAATTTTGTTGTGTGACAGCAAAAATACATTCATTAAACTTTCCGATATGTTTGACGAACAGGCAGAGAATAACTAATTTTGCCACTTCAAAAAAAAGTAACGAATGATAAATATTACACTTCCCGATAACTCTGTAAAGGAATTTGATAGTGCGGTTACGGGTCTTGAAATTGCTGAATCAATCAGCAGTCGTCTGGCCAAAGAGGTACTCGCAATATCCGTCAATGGTGAAGTACGGGATCTTACCCGGGTTATTGATGCAGATGCTTCTATCAAACTTCTTTTGTGGGATGATCTTGAGGGGCGCGAAACATTCTGGCATTCATCAGCTCACCTGATGGCCGAAGCCATTGAGTTTTTCTATCCCGGGACAAAATTTGGAATTGGACCAACTGTTGATAATGGGTTTTACTACGATATCGATCTTCCGGAAGGAAAAGTATTGAGTGATAAAGATCTGGTCATTTTTGAGCAGAAAATTCTTGAACTGGCGCGGACCAAAGAAGAGATCTTCAGAACTGAAATTTCGAAAGCTGACGCTTTAAAATTGTTTACCGAAAAGGGTGATCAATATAAGCTTGAACTGATTACCGATCTTCAGGACGGAACAATAACCATCTATAAACAAGGTAATTTTACAGATTTATGCCGTGGGCCGCATTTGCCGAACATGGGATTCATCAAAGCAGTTAAACTGACCAATATTGCAGGTGCTTACTGGCGCGGGAACGAGAAGAACAAAATGCTTACGAGGGTTTACGGAATCACTTTCCCAAAACAAAAATTACTCGAAGAGTATCTTGTTCTGCTTGAAGAAGCAAAGAAAAGAGATCATCGCAAGATTGGTAAAGAGATGGAACTATTTACTTTTTCACCTGCTGTTGGAATGGGATTGCCACTTTGGTTACCTAAAGGAGCCATTTTGCGCGAACAGTTGGAGAAATTTCTGAAGAAGGTTCAGAAAAAATTTGGTTACGAACAAGTGATTACACCCCATATCGGTGATGTTGGACTTTATAAAACTTCAGGTCACTTTCAGAAATACGGAAAAGATTCGTTTCAGCCAATTCGTACGCCAAATGAAGGTGAAGAGTACCTGTTGAAACCGATGAACTGTCCTCATCACTGCGAGATATATAAGTTTAAACCACGTTCGTACAAAGATTTGCCTGTTCGCATGGCCGAATTCGGAACCGTTTATCGTTATGAACAAAGTGGGGAGTTGCATGGACTAACGCGTGTCAGAAGTTTTACACAGGATGATGCACATATTTTCTGTCGTCCCGATCAGTTAAAAGAAGAGTTTTTGAAAGTGATTGATATCATCTTCATCATATTTAAAGCACTCGATTTTAAAGATTACGCTGCACAGATCTCGTTGCGTGATCCAAAGAACACCGAGAAATACATTGGCTCGGACGAAAACTGGGAAAAGGCAGAGTCTGCAATTATTGAGGCTTGTGCTGAAAAAGGACTAAAAACCAAGACAGAATTGGGTGAAGCAGCTTTTTACGGACCAAAACTTGATTTTATGATCAAGGATGCTTTGGGTCGCAGCTGGCAGCTTGGAACGATCCAGGTAGACTACAATCTTCCGGAACGTTTTGGACTTGAATATATTGGAGCCGACGATAAACGTCATCGACCTGTTATGATTCACCGGGCGCCTTTCGGATCGATGGAACGGTTTGTTGCTGTTCTCATCGAACATACTGCCGGAAAATTCCCGTTATGGCTGACTCCCGATCAGGTTGTAATTTTACCAATCAGCGAAAAGTACAACGAATACGCTCAAAAAGTTTCAAATCAATTAAATAATTCCGATATTCGCGCCGGAATTGACGACCGCAATGAGAAAATCGGCAGAAAAATCAGGGATAATGAGATGAAACACATTCCATATTTACTGATTGTTGGTGAAAAAGAATGCGAAGGCAACACTGTATCAGTGCGACGTCAGGGAGAAGGAGACCAGGGATCAATGTCGGTAGATTCGTTTGCTGAGTTCATCGGTAAGGAGGTCAGCAAACAGTTGGCGGAAGCATACAAATAATCGTTAATTAACTAAAATATAGGAGGATATAGCCATAGCAGTTATCAGAGGCAACGGGCACAGAGGCCCAAGAGAAGAAGAGAAATCACCATTTCGGATTAACCATCAGATACGAGTTCCTGATGTCCGTTTAGTGGGAGAAAATATTGAGGTACCCGGGGTTTTCAGAATTCAGGATGCACTTCGCAAAGCTGACGAATTGGAGCTTGATCTGGTTGAAATTTCACCAAATGCCGAGCCGCCTGTTTGCAGAATTACCGATTTTCAGAAATTTCTTTACGAACAAAAGAAGAAGCAAAAGGAATTAAAAGCCAAAGCTTCTAAAATTATCGTGAAGGAGATTCGTTTTGGTCCAAATACGGATGACCATGATTACAACTTTAAGTTAAAACATGCAGAGCGGTTTCTTCAGGAAGGCGCTAAAGTTAAAGCTTACGTGTTTTTTAAAGGACGGTCGATCTTATATAACGAGCAAGGAGAAATTTTGCTGCTCCGCTTCGCCAATGCGTTGGAAGAAGTCGGAAAAGTTGAACAGCTTCCGAAACTCGAAGGAAAGAGAATGACAATATTTATTTCGCCTAAAAAGAAAAAATAATTTAATACTTAGACAGGAATGCCTAAAATGAAATCGAATGCCGGGGCTAAGAAACGTTTCAAGCTGACCGGATCAGGGTTAATTAAAAGGAAACATGCTTACAAAAGTCATATTTTGACCAAAAAAAGCACCAAACGCAAACGTAACCTCACATATTGGGGTTTGGTAGCCAAAGTTGACACGCATCACGTCAAAAGGCTCCTTGCAATGAGGTAATGTTTCGCTTTTAATAAAAAATAGAATTAGGTTTAACCGAATAATGAGCTTACAAAGATTCCTTTAATCAGGAACGCCATTGTTCTAAAACAAAAAGAAATGCCAAGATCAGTAAATCATGTAGCATCGAAAGCCCGAAGGAAAAAGCTTCTGCTACTTACCAGAGGATACTTTGGATCACGTAAAAATGTCTGGACGGTTGCCAAAAACACATACGAAAAAGGATTAGGGTATGCGTACCGTGACAGAAAAAGCAAAAAAAGGTTGTTCCGTGCATTATGGATTCAGCGTATCAACGCTGCAGTTCGCATAGAAGGTCTGTCTTACTCGCAGTTTATGGGTAAGTGTAAGGTTGCCAAAATCGATATTAACCGCAAGGTTCTGGCCGATTTGGCGATGAACAATCCAGCTGCATTCAGCGCAATTGTTAATAAGGTGAAATAATTTGAAAAGTTAGGCGAAATAAATTTTCAGATAAGAAAAGGAGCTCAATGAGCTCCTTTTTTATTTGGGGTAAACCCGGGGGGATAGATTAAAGCAAGAAAACTTTTTTTCATAATGAGTTACAAAAATCAAACATTACAATTACTTCCATTTTTATTTTTTAATCGTAGAAACTTTTTTTAATTTTACTGGCACTTAAACTGCACTTGTCCCATGCCAGCTCTTAATCTATCACTTCTCCTGCTTCTTGCCGGATGTTCTCTGGTAGCCGTAGCCCAGAAATCCGCATCTCATGAGCTTTTTAAGTCTTCTGTATTCACGCCCGTGAATAGCTTTACATCAGGTGTGGAAGGGCCTGCTGTAGACAAATCAGGAATTGTATATGCCGTAAACTATAATCATCAGGGAACTATTGGTCAGGTTACACCCGAAGGCGTCGCCT
>Ga0209585_10000098_pt1 | contig 32249 bp, 39 predicted proteins | sample NGEPerone_FD_185491 | JGI IMG/M metagenome (GOLD analysis project Ga0209585, IMG submission 185491) | Arctic peat soil microbial communities from the Barrow Environmental Observatory site, Barrow, Alaska, USA - NGEE Permafrost154B-one... | ecosystem: Environmental > Terrestrial > Soil >... | reverse complement strand
TAGTCGATGATAATCTTCTTTATCGTATTCAGGTACAGGTTTTTTCAAAAGTGAGTTGATAGATTTTGCTATCTGTTTAAAATATTTTGAATAGGCGGTAGAAGTTTTCATCGATTTTAAATATTAAGTCAAATGTTCATTTTCCTGCATTAATTTCCTCAACAACTTTGCCGAAATTTAATTCATCATTTGATGGTTTTGGTCCGGGTAATTTACTCAAAATTTCTCTCACGTTTTTTTAACATCCGGTTTTTTTGCTAATTCGTAAATTTGAGAAACAACGATTATGAAATCTTTATTCAGCCTTGTTATTTTAGCTGCAATGTTACCCGGATTTTCTTCCTGCGCACAAAGAGCATCAAATGATAATCTTAAGAGTAATACTAAAAAAGACCTTTCAAAATACAGCCAGGCAACATTTGCCGCAGGCTGTTTCTGGCACGAAGAAGCATTATTTGAAAGTGTAAAAGGTGTTGAAGAGGCAGTTTCCGGCTATGCAGGCGGAACCACTAAGAACCCTACTTACGAATCAGTTGAAACCGGAAATACTGGTCATGCTGAAAGTGTAACCGTTTATTATGATCCTTCTGTAATTTCGTATGCTACTCTTTTGAAAGTGTATTTTGCAGGCCAGGATCCAACTCAGGTAAATGGGCAAGGGCTAGACGTTGGGACTCAATACCGATCTATTGCTTTTTACGCCAATGAAATTGAAAAAAAGCAAATTGAAGATTATATAAAGCAACTGACAGCATCGCGAAAATACAATGCGCCGATTGCTGTGCAGGTAATGCCATTAACTAAATTTTGGCAGGCTGAAAGCTATCACCAGGATTATATAGCCCATAATCCCGGTAGCCGTTATGTTCAATATGTTTCTATCCCGGAGATAAAACATTTTCAAAAAGAATATCCTGAATTAGTAAAACCGGGTCATTTTTTTTAAATAAACCCGTTTTCTATTCATATAATTTCACAGGATATTCTCCATTTTCAATTAATTGGTTAATGCTTTCTTTTACACCGGGAGCATCCTCTTTATAAGTTACCCCAAACCATTGTGATGAGGTAGGAATTACTTTTATTTCACCTTTATCTTCATTAATAAATGCATCGCCAATGATGGGAATAAAAAATTCTGCCTTTGGATTTTCTACATTCTTATGCAAAAAATCACTGAATAATTTTTGAATGAATTTAAAAACATTTGGATCAAATCCCCAAAAATTCATGCTGACAGGCGTATCGGGAGGCAGTGGCACCCGCAATGAATTTTCTTCGTAAAATATTTTATCTCCTTCCGGATAAATCTTAATACGCTCAACTATACTTTGCAAATTTCCATTCGCATCTACATCGCATACACCACGGCTTACTGTACCATTTTCTGAAAGTGTTTTTGAAAGCTCATATCCTATGATGCAATATTTTTTTGGCGAAACTTCTGAATTTAAAAAAGCCACTGCCTTTTCAAAAGCATCTCTTCCATAAAAATCATCGGCATTAATAACAGCAAAAGGTTCATGAATTACTTCTTTAGCGCAAAGTACTGCATGCGCGGTACCCCACGGCTTGGTGCGCTCCACCACAGAATGCAATCCTTCAGTATAGGAATCCATTTCCTGCATTACATATTCTGTTTGTATTTTTCCTTTTAATTTTGGTTCAAAAAGATTCTTAAAATCTTCCGCAAAATCTTTACGGATAATAAAAACCACTTTGCCAAAACCGCTTCTTATAGCATCATAAATAGAATAATCAATAATAGTTTCTCCTGAAGGGCCAAAGGCATCCATTTGTTTAATACCGCCATAACGGCTTCCCATGCCTGCTGCCAAAATTAAAAGTGTAGGTTTCATTTTTAAAAAAATTATGTTTTAGAGTAAAAGCTAATAATTAAATTGCTGCGAAAGTAAGCAAGAAAGTTTTATGCCACAATCTTTGATGCAGGATATAATACCCGGAATTGTTTTAAATAAGCCATTTATTTCTGTATTGAAAGCCCATCCATACGAAGAAAATAATGTTGAAGTTTCTATGTTAAGGCTCGATGAAATTCACCCGATCATTTCGGGGAATAAATTATTTAAACTTTATTATTTTTTACAAGAAGCAAAAATTTCTACCCACAAAAAGATCATCACTTTTGGCGGAGCTTATTCCAATCACCTTGCTGCTACTTCGTTTGCCTGTAAAAAAAGTAATATCGCCTGTATAGGATTTGTACGTGGAGAACAACCTGTAACCCTCTCCCCTACTTTATTATTTTGCATTGAAAATGGGATGAAGCTTGAATTCTTAAACAGATCATCTTACAAAAATATAAATGACAGTAATTTTCTGCAGCAACTAACAGAAGAATATGGAGAACATATTTTAATTCCGGAAGGAGGATTTTCTTTAAAAGGAGCAAAAGGTGCTGAATTAATTACCCGGTTTTTTAATGACACAAATTATACTCATGTTTGTGTAGCTACCGGCACTGCTACTACATTTGCAGGCATCATTAACGGGTGTAAAAAGGATTGCAAAATTCTTGGATTTAGTGTTTTAAAAAATATGAATGATATTGATGAGCGACTTGAAGAATTAGAGGTAAATACTTCGGGGCAATTTTCCTTTATTGGCGATTATCATTTTGGAGGCTATGCCAAAAAAACGGGTGAATTGATTTCTTTTATCAATCAATTTTATGAACTACACAAAATCCCTTTGGATTTTGTGTATACCGGCAAAATGATGTTTGGTGTAAATGATTTGATTCAAAAAAATTATTTTCCAGCCGGTTCCAAAATTTTATGCATACATACCGGAGGTTTGCAGGGCAATAATTCTTTGCCAAAAGGAGTTTTGATTTTTTAAATCTTTCATACCTGGAAGATTTTAAAGCCCCGGAGTTTAATCAATAAAATTATTTTGCAAAAATTGAATCCTTATTTTCTCCACAATGCAACATCCCCGATTTATATTCCGGGTGATTTTTACCAAGATATGGATTCACAATTTCTGAAGTATTACTTAGCCAGTTTGCTGGTTTATCATCACCAAAAGCCATTGGGCAATTTTGCCAATATAGTTTTTCCCCTTCATAGCCTATGGTTTTTAAAAAAGGGTATAAATTTTCTGAAACCATACTAAAATCCTGTCGCATTTGAGTAAGGTCAGTATCCTCCAGAATTGGGCTTGCATTAGCTTTTATTTCGCCTACTTCCTGTTGGGCTGCTATTAAAATTAATGAATCATCTTTTTGAAGATCAGTAAGAGGAATACTATCTACCGCCGCAATAAATTTATTCACGTTTGCTTTAATATTTAAAGTATCACCATCCACAAAAGCATTCTTCATATCAAGATAAAAGTTGATGGCATCAGCCACTTTTTGATTAAATTCATCAGAATGTTTTTTTACAGATAATGGAGCTTCCTTAGGTTCGGATTCAGTCTTTCCTTTTTCAGTTTTAAAAAACAACCACCATGCCCCAAATACAATAATCGCCAGGAAAACAATTGCTAAAATCCTTTTCATACTTTAAATTTTATATTAGCAAAGTTAAGGATAAACTTAATCTCCCTTGTCCCGCCTTTTTCATTATAAAAGATGCCCCAATCAGAGTCACGGAAATCCTGACGGGTTTAATTAAAAAAATAGACATAAATAATTAAATTCAATTTTACTTAAAGAAGTAATGTTATTTGTAAATTTATATTACATGGCTAATCGAACCTCATTTACCGGGTAACTTTTCATTGATCAATGGAAAACGAGAATTTTTCATGCATACAGTTTACTAAAGACCAACGGCTTGAAACAAAGGGTTATGATTAAATAATTTTGATAAAAAGTGAATCTAAAAAAAAGTAAGGGTTTTAAGGTAATTAGTGAATGGCTTGCAGCTAAAGATTTTATTCCGTTTGCATTCCAGGAAGAAACCTGGCAACATATCATTGATAAAAAATCAGGATTGGTAAATGCGCCTACCGGTTGCGGAAAAACATTTTCTGTTTTTCTTGGTTCAATTATTTCTTTTATTAATAACAATCCCGATGATTATAAAATAAAAAATAAAAACGGCTTACAACTTTTATGGATTACTCCTTTGTGTGCCCTTGCCAAAGATATTGGCCGCGCAATGGAAGAAGTAATTGCCGAATTAGAAATGGACTGGAAAGTTGGGATTCGTAATGGCGATACCAGCATTAGTGACAGAGCAAAACAAAAAAGGCAAGTGCCCGAAATTCTCATCATTACTCCTGAAAGTTTACATCTTTTGCTGGCGCAAAAAAATTATCCTGAGGTATTTCAATCTTTACAAATTATAGCGGTAGATGAGTGGCACGAATTGCTGGGAAGTAAACGTGGCGTACAAGTGGAGTTAGCATTGTCAAGAATTGTAGGATTAGGAAAAGCGACCACCGATAACCACCAACCGGCAACCGGGCTTTGCATTTGGGGCATCAGCGCTACTATTGGAAATCTTATTCAGGCGCAGGAAGTTTTACTTTCTCCACTTTCACAAATAGGATTTGATACAAAGAATTTTAAAACAGTAACTGCTAATATGAATAAACCTATTCATATTGAATCCATTTTCCCCGATGAAATTGAAAATTATCCCTGGGCCGGGCATCTAGGAATCAAATTGGTTGAAAAAGTGATTCCCATAATTCTGAAAAGTAAAACAACACTCATCTTTATCAATACACGCGGAATGAGTGAAATGTGGTACCAGGCCTTGCTTAAGGCTTGTCCGGATCTTGCCGGAGCCATTGCATTGCATCATGGAAGTATTGAGCAGGAGTTACGATTTTGGGTAGAAGAAAATTTACATTCCGGAACATTAAAAGCAGTTGTTTGTACGGCAAGCCTTGATCTTGGGGTTGATTTTCGTCCAGTCGAGACTGTTATACAAGTTGGTTCTCCAAAAGGAGTTGCAAGGTTTTTACAAAGGGCCGGAAGAAGCGGACATAGGCCCGGCGAAGTAAGTAAAATTTATTTTCTACCAACGCACTCCTTAGAATTAATGGAAGCCGCCGCATTGAAAGAAGCTACTGAAATAAAATTAATTGAAAGCCGGGAGCCAAGAGTTTTATGTTATGATGTACTCATTCAATATTTAGGCACACTGGCTATTTCAGATGGATTTTATCCAGAAATAATTTTCAAAGAAATAAAATCAACTTATGGCTATAGCCATATTACACAAGAAGACTGGCAACAAATCCTACACTTTGTAACATCGGGTGGCATTGCCTTACAGCAATATGATGATTATAAAAAAATTGAAATCATTGATGGGCTTTACAAGATCAATAACCGGCGGATTGCAATGCGGCACCGAATGCACATTGGTACAATTGTAAGTGATCCTATGTTGAAAGTAAAATTTTTAGGAGGCGGCTATATAGGCGTTATCGAAGAATGGTTTATTGCAAGAATGCAACCGGGAAATGTATTTACATTGGCAGGGAGAACTTTGGAATTTGTAATGATAAAAGACATGACCGCCATGGTAAGAAAATCCAGTGCAAAAAAATCCATGATACCCAGTTGGCAGGGAGGTAGAATGCCACTTTCGGCGAATCTTGGTTTTATGCTGAGAAGAAAATTTGATGAGGCAGGGTCAGGAATTAAGCATAAAAAATTGAGAATTAAAAGGGATAAGGAATTGTTAGTATTACAACCGCTTTTTGAATTACAGGATTATCTTTCGCATATTCCAAAACAAAATGAATTATTGATTGAACAAATTGAAACAAAAGATGGCTTTCATCTTTTTGTATTTCCTTTTGAAGGAAGGCTCGTGCATGAAGCCATGGCGGCTATTTTAGCTTATCGCATCAGTTTGATAACACCCATAACTTTTTCATTCGCCATGAACGATTATGGTTTCGAATTATTAAGCGACCAGCCGATACCATTAGATGATTCGAATGCTTATGAACTTTTTTCTCCTGAAAATTTATTCGCAGATATTCAGCGAAGCGTTAATAGTGTTGAGATGGCCAGGAGAAAATTTCGTGATATAGCTGTTATTGGAGGATTAATATTCCAGGGCTTCCCTGGCGAACAAAAAAAAGCACGCCATTTGCAATCATCCGCATCCTTATTGTTCAATGTATTTTCTGAATATGAACCTGGTAATTTATTATTGCGCCAGGCCTACAATGAAGTGATGGAACAGCAAATGGAAGAACAGCGCTTAAGAGATATGCTCTTAAGAATTCAAAGCGGTAAGATCATCATTACTTTCCCTAAAAGATTAACGCCCTTTTGTTTCCCCATAAAAGTAGACAGCATGAGAGAAAATCTTTCATCAGAAAAATTAGAAGACAGGATAAAAAAAATGCAGATGCAATTGGAGAAATAATAAAATGATCATCTTAACTAAATCTTAATCCATGTTTTTATAACTTGCCTGCTTAAAAAAAAATTGTCTGCCCCGCTTCGTTTTATATTTCACCATCAAACACTTTGGCTGTCGCCTGCCCGTTGTATTTTTTGGGAAGAAGAAAGCGCCTTGATCCTTTCTGATCTGCATTTTGGAAAGTCAGGTCATTTCAGAAAATCAGGAATTGGTATTCCTCAACATATTTTTAAAGAAGATCTCCAAAGATTATTTTCGCAGATTCAATTTTTTCAACCCAAGAAATTAATCATTGCCGGAGATATGTTTCACAGCTCGGCAAATAAAGAAATCAATTTTTTTCAAAAATGGAGAAATGACATTCCAGAAGTTGAATTCTATTTAATAAAAGGTAATCATGATATATTGCCCGAAGAGTTTTATAAAGAATCGAACATTAAAGTATTTGAAAATAAATTATCAATTAAAAATTTTTGTTTTACCCACGATATTTCATCGAAGAGCGATGAGAAGAAAAAAGAATTATTTACATTTTCCGGGCATATCCATCCGGGCATAAAAGTGAGCGGTTTGGGTAAGCAATCTATGATGCTTCCTTGTTTCTATTTTGGAGAAAAACATTGTGTGCTACCAGCTTTCAGTCACTTTACCGGATTATCAAAACTTATTCCGTTAAAAACTGATCATGTATTTGTGTTAGTTGAAAACCGGGTAATTAAAATGTAATAACTATTCATGAAGAAAACCAATAATCAAAATTGAAAATTTTTCATGTAAGGATACCTGCAATCATTCAAATGCTTACAACTTCCTGCATTTTATTTCTTTTTTTATCAAATCCAATTCTTTACCTGTTTGTCCGCTGACAGAAGCATTTTCCTGTGCACGCCGCATCAGGTAAGGGATTACATCATTAATAGGGCCGAAGGGCAAATATTTACTTACCAGGCAACCCGCCTTTGCAAGGTTGAAAGTAATATTATCGCTCATACCATATAATTGCGAAAAATGAACATGAGGATCGTTTAATGGCAAACCAAATTTTTCCAATAACTGAGCAGCATACAAGTTGCTGTATTCATTATGCGAACCTACAATGATATAAACGTCATTTAAAGGATTGATACAATATTCTAGCGCGGCATTATAATCATCATCAGTAGATTGTTTGTTTACATGTATAGGTGAAGGATAATTAAATTCTATGGCACGCTCACGTTCTTTATCCATGTATGCACCTCTTACTAATTTCATTCCTAACTTAAAATTATTTTCATTTGCAAACCGGCCACTATCCTTGATAAATTGCAAACGATCGTGCCGGTAAAGCTGTGCAGTATTATATACAACCGCTTTTTCAATATTGAATTTCCGCATCATTTGCATGGTCAATGCATCTACAGGATCCTGGATCCATGTTTCTTCAGCATCTACTAAAACGCCAATATTATTATTTTTAGCGGTTTCACAAATTACTTCTAACCGGTTTACAATCCTTTGCCACTCCGCTTTTTCGTTCTCGTTTAGTTTATCCAAAGGAATATTGCCCTGAATAATATCGTTATAATTGGAAGCCTCATTTAACTTTTGTAACAAACCAAACCTTGCATAGCCGGTTAGTTTCACACTCATAAATGGAATATTGGATTGAGAAGCAGCGTATCGGATTGCATTAATGAATACATCCCTTGCTTTATCAAAATTTTCTTCTCCTTCTTTTCCTTCTACTCCATAATCGAGTATTACCTGTACATGAAATTTTCCTAATTTATCGGCTACAGTGGAAGTTTCCTGCAATGTTTCTCCACCCACGAACTGACTAAAAATCGTTTGACGGATCAATCCTTTTACAGGCAAATTTACTTTAAGGGCCCAAGGCGTAAGCTTTAATCCTAATTTCACCAGCCATTCTGTTCCCATCGAAGCAAAAAGGAATTTGGCTTTTTTAAGTTCTTTATCGGTTTTGTAGGCAAATGCAGTTTCGGTATCTTCAAATGAAATATTCATTATTTATAAATTGGAAATCGAAATTCAGCAATCAAAAACGATTCACCAAATAAATTAAATCTTAAAGAACTTATTGGAATTGATTTATTAAAAAAATGATGTGCTGAAACAAAATTTCGAAAACTATCTTTGCAAAAATTTTTTTAGATGAAAGCGAAAAAAGCTGCTGAAAGTTTGATTGTAATGACAGAACTGGTTTTACCAAATGATACCAATTTATTTGGAAATTTAATGGGAGGAAGATTAATGTACTGGATGGATATTGCCGCTGCACTTGCCGGAAGCAAACATTGCAACGCCCCTGTTGTAACGGCTTCAGTTGATAATATATCATTTACCAATCCAATAAAATTGGGCAATGTTGTGCATATTGAAGCTAAAATTACCCGTGCTTTCAATACGAGTATGGAAGTACACATGAATGTATGGGGCGAAGATATCATTCAACAATACCGCTACAAAAGCAATGAAGCTTATTATACTTTTGTTTCTCTGGATCCCAATGGCAAACCCAGGAAAGTGCCACAACTTGAGCCAGAATCAGAAGAGGAAGTAGAACTTTATAAAAGCGCATTACGCCGCCGCCAGCTTAGATTAATTCTTGGAGGAAAAATGAAAATAGAAGAAGCCTCTGAATTGAAAGCGTTATTCATGAACGGATAGTAAACGATGCCCTGGGAAAGAAAGATATTTAAATTGAAGATTAACTATTATCGCATTTGGATGAAATGGGATTACTTATCTAGCGCCGAAATTAAATGATGCCTACTTTTCAACATAAATTTTTTGCTTTGTTCAATTGCATCCATTACTTTTTCTAAAATTACATCAATAGGTTCCTCATAAGTAAACTGAAGTGGTGCTTTAAACTGTACGCTCAAAAGGGTACCTTTCTTTTTAAATTTTAAACCTTTTTTATTAAAAGCCCTCCAGAATCCGCTAATCACTACAGGTATTACCACAGGTTGATGATGTTTTATAATAAAAGCTGTTCCTTTTCTTCCCGGCGCAAATGGTTTTGTAGTTCCTTGTGGAAAAGTAATCACCCAATTATTTTCAAGGGCCTTGGCAATTTTCCTGGTGTCTCCCGGATCAAGCCCGCGCCTCACTTCATTTCCTTCTGTTCGCCAGGTACGTTTTACAGTAATAGCGCCGGCGCATGAAAAAAGCCTACTGATCCAGGTGCTTTTCATTGTTTCAGCCGCTGCTACATAATACACCCTGGTAAAGGGACTAAGTAAATAAAAAGGAATACCAAGTTTGTTTTGCTTTCTCCATTTTATTGCGCAAAAAATATGAATAAAAGTAATTACATCTGCAAAATAAGTTTGATGATTACTTACAAATAATACATTTTTCCTCGGAAGATTTTTTAAATTTTCGGTCCCGCTGATTCTTATCTTGTTTACAATAGCGATCCCGGGATAACTAACTACTCCAATTATAAAATAGATCAGCGATTTTACAATGCGGGTTTGCTGTAAACTTTTTATCCAACGCTTCATTACTATTTATTTAAAGGTGCAATCTTTTGCAATTTAGCAATTAACTTCAAATAACAAAAGGCTATTTGTTGGCATAAATTTTAACAAAAAAAGACCATTACTATTTGTTAATAAAATTTCCAATAAATGCAAATACAGCAATGGCTATTTGTGAAAGTGAGCTTACATGATAAATTAATTCCCATACTTTTTTAATATTATTTGCCGGGTAATTACATTTAGTTTCCTTTTTTGAATATTAATTTTTTACGCCAATTATTTACACATTTTACCCTGTATTTTCTTACCTTTGCACACCCAAAATAGAATTCTTTGGGATTGAAGATTATCAATGTAATTATTAATTAAATGCTGATAAGCGGGAACCCGAAAACGATTGGGATACAGCAATAACAAATTTACCCGCAATAGATAAAATGGATACACAAAATGAAACAAAAGTTGATAACACTGACTTATCAACAGAAAACAAACAACAGGGCGGTATTGAAGGAGTTCCTTTCCCTGATTTTCCTGACACAGCATCAACAGCAGCGGCAAATGAACCTCAGCCTACAGATACTGAAATTCACCAGGAAGCGCTATCTACGCCCCATGACGATTTTGACTGGAGCGTTGATAAAAGAAATGTAACTTCTTACAACAAGGCAGAAAGAGAAAAGTATGATGATGTTTATGATAAAACTTTTAAACAAATCAACGACAATGAAATGGTTTCCGGCACAGTGGTGGGCTTGACAAAAACAGATGTCGTTATCAACATTGGTTTTAAAAGTGATGGATTGGTGGGCTTAAATGAATTTCGCGATTTACCGAATTTAAAAGTCGGCGACGAAGTAGAAGTAATGGTTGCTGAAAAAGAAGATAAAGACGGTAACCTTCACCTTAGCCGCAAACAGGCACGCACTACACGTGCATGGGAAAGAATCGTTGATATGCATAAAACCGGCGAAATTGTTACCGGCCTTGTTACCAGCAAAACCAAAGGCGGACTTATTGTTGATGTATTCGGTATGGAAACATTTTTACCGGGTTCTCAAATCGATGTTAAGCCGGTTACTGATTACGATCAGTTTGTTGGTAAAACAATGGAATTTAAGGTGGTGAAAATAAATGAAGCCATTAAGAATGCTGTGGTTTCTCACAAAGCGCTTATCGAAAGTGATATTGAACAACAACGTGCTGAAATTATCGGCAAGCTTGAAAAAGGCCAGGTACTTGAAGGCACTATCAAAAATATCACAGACTTTGGTGCATTCCTTGACCTTGGCGGCTTAGACGGTTTACTTTATATAACTGATATTAGCTGGGGACGTATCAATCATCCAAGTGAAGTATTGAAACTGGATCAAAAACTGAATGTAGTTGTTCTTGATTTTGATGATGATAAAAAACGCATCAGCCTTGGATTGAAACAATTAACTCCGCATCCATGGGATACTTTACCAGAAACCATTAAAGAAGGTGAAATAGTAAAAGGAAAAGTAGTAAATATTGAAGATTACGGTGCATTCCTTGAAATTTTCCCAGGTGTGGAAGGCCTTGTGCATGTAAGTGAAATTACCTGGGCCAATACGCCAATCAATGCGAAAGAATTTTTCAAACTCGGTGATGAATACGAAGCTAAAGTGGTAACACTAAGCAAAGAAGATCGTAAAATGAGTCTTTCTATTAAGCAAATGACTGAAGATCCATGGCACACCATTGAAACGCAATACCCGGAAGGTAGCAAACACAAAGGATTAGTAAAAAACATTACACCTTATGGTGTGTTTGTTGAACTTTCTCCTGGCATCGGCGGAATGATACACATTAGTGATCTTAGCTGGTTGAAGCGTTTCAATAACCCTAATGAATATACGAAGGTTGGAGAAAGTATTGATGTAATTATAATGAGCATTGATAAAGAAAACCGAAAACTACAATTAGGACATAAGCAAATAGAAGAAGATCCATGGAATTCTCTTGAAGAAACTTTCCCGGTTGGCAGCATTCATGAAGGAACCGTAACCCGTAAAGATGATAAAGGCGCTACAGTTCAACTTCCTTATGGTTTAGAAGGCTTTGCCCCGGCACGCCATCTCCGCCGTGAAGATGAAAAAGTAATTGGCCTTGATGAAATTGCACCGTTTATGGTTATTGAATTTGACCGCAACGATAAAAAGATCATCCTTAGCCACAGCCGCATTTGGGAAAAAGAAAAAGCTGATGAAAAAGATGCACAGTTGAAAGAGAAAAGAGCTGATGTAGAATCAACCAAAAAAGCTGTAAAGACAATTCAGAGCAAAGTTGAAAAAACGACTTTAGGTGATTTAGGCGTTCTGGCCGATTTGAAAAAGAAAATGGATAGTGAAGTAAGCCAGGAAGTGACTGAATCAAAAGCAAAAAAAGAAGTTACTCCAACACCTGCCCCCACTGAAGTAACTGAAGTTGTTGCTAAAAAAGCTCCGGCAAAAAAGAAGAAGACTGAAGAAGTGAATGAAGAAGTGCCAACTGCTGAGGTTGCAAAAACAGAAGAGCCTAAGGCTGAAGATTCAAAAGAAGATGAATCTAAAGCAGAAGAAAATGTATAAATAAATTTTCACTTGTTAAAAAATCCCGTTGCACATGTAACGGGATTTTTTTTGCTCATGCGTTTTGATTCCCCCTGTTTTATAAATAATAAATAGAAACTGATAAAATTATTTATTATCTGGTATAGTTTATGAGAGCTTCAAAAAGAACAATATTCTTCTTTAATCTGAAACAAACAAAATGGATAAATCTAAATTTATTATTTACATTTTGATGTGATTAATTGTAGTAGCCAGTATAATTTTGTTAGTACTTATCATAACTACCTAAGAGAGTTCTCAACTCTGCGAAACTGAATTGATCATAAAATCGATTTAATATCCCGGATGTTCAATCTTACTAATTCTGTTAATCTCCTTTGCGGCTATCCAGCCACTCGTCCAGGCATGTTGAAAATTAAATCCCCCGGTTATTCCATCTACATCTAAAATTTCTCCCGCAAAAAAAAGATGGGTGACTCTTTTACTTTGCATGGTATTGGCATCTACTTCATTTAATGTGATGCCTCCGGCTGTTACAAATTCTTCTTTAAAAGTTGTTTTCCCTTTTACCAGGAATTGCTGATCGCATAATTGTTTGGCCAATTGGTTTTGTTGCTTTGCTGGTAAATCAGCCCATCTTATTTCGGTATTGATGCCACATTGCTCTAAATGATATTGCCACAATCTTTGCGGAAGGTTAAAAGGATTTTTATTGATGACTTTTTTAGAAGCGAATTCGTACCTGATTGATTTGAATTTTTCTAACAAAGAATTTTCATGATAATCGCTTAGCCAGTTTATGGAAATTGAAAAATTATAATTCATTGCTGAAAGTTCTTTTGCCGCGAATGCGGATAATTTCAAAACTGCCGGTCCGCTAAAACCCCAATGAGTAATAAGTATTGGCCCGCTTTGAGAAAATTTGGTTCCATTTATTTTAATGCGGGCATTCTCTACTGAAATCCCCATAAGTTCTGAAATTGGATTTTTGGGAACGTTAAATGTAAATAAGGAAGGTACAGGGCTTTCATAACTATGGCCAATTTCTGTAAGCCAATTGTATTGTTCCGGCTTATGAAATCCTCCGCAGGCGATACAAACAAAATCAGATTCCAAAATGGAATCATCTTTACAAACCAATTGAAAATAATTTTTATTTTCTTCTGAAGAGATTTTTTTAATCTTTATTATTTCACGATTCATCAGAATTTGCACATTGTATTTATTGGCTTCCTGCAACAGGCAATTGATAATTGTTTCCGAAGTATTGCTTTCGGGAAACATTCTACCATCGGATTCAGTTTTTAATTTTACATTTCTTTTTTCAAACCATTCAATGGTATCGCCTGTAAAAAAATGATGAAATGCCTGTTTTAAAAATTTTTCACCGCGTGGATATTTTTTAATCATTTCTGCTATGCTGAAGCAGGCATGCGTTACATTGCAACGCCCTCCCCCACTCACTCTTACTTTACTAAGTAATTTATTAGATTTTTCAATTAGAATTACTTCAAGTCCCGGATTTTGAGAGGCTGCATTTACAGCACAAAAAAACCCTGCGGCGCCAGCACCTATTACTATTAGTTTTTTCTTTTGCATAAATTAAGTGTAACACAATAAATGTACAATCATGTATTGTAAATAATTTCAAATAAATATTATAGAGAAAATAATATTGAAATTATTAAGATGAAAAATGGGATTTATTTCATCAATAATCAGAACATAGATTTGTATTTGCTTTTTCCGCCGCTTCAATAGCAGAAAATGAAGAAAGGATATCTGCTTTATTTTTTCTTACACAAACAGTATGTTCATAATGCGCCGAAGGTTTGCTATCTTTTGTGCGAATGGTCCATCCATCTTTATCATTATAAACTTCTTTACTTCCAAGATTGATCATGGGTTCAATTGCTATCACAAGCCCATCTCTTAATTTAGTGCCACTGCCTCTTTTTCCATAATTGGGAACCTGCGGATCTTCGTGCAATTCTCTTCCCAATCCATGACCTACCAATTCACGAACAACTCCATATCCATGTTTTCTTTCAGTATAATCCTGTATTGCAAAAGCAATATCCCCAACACGATTTCCAACAATAGCCTTTTCTATTCCTTTGTAAAGAGATTCTTTGGTAACACGTAGTAATTCTTTAACTTCTTCATTAATATTTCCTATAGCAAAAGTATAAGCGCTATCTCCATGAAAGCCATTTTTAAATGCTCCGCAATCCACTGAAACAATATCGCCTTCTTTTAATACATCCTTGGTGGGAAAACCATGCACAATAGCATCATTCACCGACATGCAACAGGCAAAAGGAAATCCATGGTAATTTTTAAAAGAAGGTATGGCGCCATGATCCCTGATAAATTGATCAGCAATATCATTTAATTCTAAAGTAGATACCCCGGGTTTTATTAAAGAAGCTATTAGTGCAATAGTGTCGTTAACGAGCATACAACTTTGCCTTATCAACTCTACTTCGCTATTATTTTTATAATTAATCATTTTTTTAATTTAAAAAACCCTGACAGAATAGGCCAGGGTTTGCAAAATATTATTCTGAATATATTTTATTAAATACCACCAGTAACTCCGGGCGCAGATGTAGATTGCCTTCCCTGTATGCGTCCCGTACTCATTAAACCATCATATTGGCGCATGAGCAACTGGGTTTCTATCTGCTGCAATGTGTCTAAAACAACTGCCACCATAATCAATAATGAGGTACCACCATAGAAAGTAGCAAATCCCTGGGTAACGCCCATCAATTGCACTAAACCAGGTAAAATACCAACAATTGCCAATAATACTGAACCAGGCAAGGTAATCCTATCCATAATCGTTCCGATATAATCCGTAGTTGGCTGACCAGGTTTTACACCAGGAATAAAACCATTGCTTCGTTTAAGATCATCCGACATTTGTTTAGGATTAAAAATAAGCGCTGTATAAACAAAAGTGAATCCTATAGTCATTATTCCATAAATGATCATATAAACACCATTAGTGTGATCAGTAAAATAAACAGCCCAATTTTTTCCTGAAGTTTGGAAGCCGGCAAATATGGTAGGCAAAAACATAATAGCTTGCGCAAAGATGATTGGCATTACGCCTGCAGCATTTACTTTTAATGGAAGAAATTGCCTGGCTCCGCCAAACTGCCTGTTTCCCACTATTTGCTTCGCATAATTCACAGGTACTTTTCTTACGCCCTGTACCAATACTATCAATCCTAAAATTACTGCGATGAAAGCTGCGATTTCAATCATAAATATTAATAAACCACCACCACCGCGGGTTTGCTTGGCAAGAAATTCCTGCCAGAACGATTGTGGAAGACGTGCCAAAATTCCAATCATGATAATCAGAGAGGTACCGTTACCTAATCCTTTATCAGTTATTTTTTCACCTAGCCACATTACAAATAGAGTTCCAACAGTAAGAATTATAACCGTAGAAACCCAGAAGAAACCAGAATAAGCTTCCAGTAAGGCATCCCGGTTAGAAGACTTTAAAAATCCAATATAAGCTGCGGCCTGAAATGCAGTAACGACAACTGTAAGATAACGTGTCCATTGATTAATTTTTTTCTGTCCGCTTTCACCCTCTTTTTGAATTTTAGATATTTGCGGAACCAGGATCGTAACCAACTGCATAAAGATAGATGCAGAAATGTAAGGCATAATTCCTAATGCAAAAATAGATGCTTTTGAAAAAGCACCACCCACAAACGCATCTAAAAGTCCAAGCATACCTCCCTTGGTACTGTTTTGTAGATTAGTAAGTTTGTTGGGATCTATACCAGGCAGAACAATGTATGAACCCACTCTGTAAACCAGGATAAGGCCTAAAGTAATGAGAATTTTATTTCTCAAATCTTCAATTGTCCAAATGTTTTTTAATGTTTTAATGAATTTCTTCACAGAATTATCTAGATTTAATTATTTGCGGTTCCAAAATCGGTCAGCAAATATCTATTAATTATTTAACTATTTCTACAGTTCCCCCGGCAGCTTCAATAGCACCTTTGGCTTTTTCACTGATCGCATTTACTTTGAAAGGAATGTTTGCTTTCAAAACTCCATTTCCCAAAATCTTTACTTTATCAGTTTGGCTGATAAGATTATTGATATAAAGGTTTTCTAAATTGAATTCTTTAATATCATGTTTTTCAATTAACTGGTCAATTTGTCCAAGATTGAAAACTTTATATTCTATACGATTATTATTTTTGAATCCACGCTTTGGAATTCTGCGTTGAATAGGCATCTGGCCACCTTCGTGAGCCATTTTAATTTTATAACCGGCACGGCTTTGTCCACCTTTGTTACCTTTTGTAGATGTTCCTCCTTTACCTGAAGCTTCACCACGGCCTAATCTCTTTACTTTGTGTGTAGCGCCTTTTGCGGGCCTTAAATTGTGTAATTGCATTGTACTTTTTTTTGAACTTAACGCTCCGGGTACCCGGAGCTCGCTTTTATAATTGTTGAATAAAATAAAAAATGGCTATGCCATTTCTTCAACTTTGATTAAATGATTTACTTTTTTCACCATGCCCAAAATCTGGGGAGTAGCCTCTACCTCTTTTGAAGCATTCAATTTATTAAGACCAAGAGCCTTTAGAGTAAGCTTCTGGCGCTCAGAACGGTCAATTCCGCTTTTCACTTGTGTTATTTTAATCTTTTTCATAATTCTTAACTCTTAATTCTTAACTCTTAATTTATATTATCCATTAAAAACTTTCTTTAAAGAAATGTTTCTTGTTTTAGCTACAGCAATAGGTTCTCTTAAAATAGATAATGCTTTTACAGTTGCTTTTACCACGTTTTGCGGATTTGCAGAACCAAGAGATTTTGCCAACACATCTGTTATACCTGCACTTTCTAAAACTGCTCTCATACTTCCTCCTGCTATAACGCCGGTACCATGTGCCGCAGGCTTAATAAATACTTTTGCTGCACCTTCCTTGCACCACTGCTCATGCGGAATAGTACCATGCATCAGCGGGATCTTTATCAGGTTCTTTTTTGCATCATCTATTCCTTTAAGAATTGCTTCCTGAACTTCTTTGGCTTTGCCAAGACCCTGGCCTACAACTCCGTTACCATTACCCACCACTACCAAAGCGGAAAAGCTGAATGCCCTGCCTCCTTTAGTTGTTTTTACTACACGGTTTATAGATACCACTTTCTCTTTTAATTCAAGATCAGCACCTTTTATTCTTTGCGTATTTGGTTTCAACATTATAACTGTTTATAAATTTTTAAATTTTAATTTTAAAACTGAAGCCCACCTTCTCTTGCTCCATCTGCTACCGCTTTTATACGGCCATGATATAAATAACCACTACGATCAAATACCACATCTTTAATTCCAAGTTCCTGTGACTTTTTTGCTATAGCTTCACCAACCAACTTACTGGTTGCCACTTTATTTCCTTTTTGTGCGACAATATCTTTTTGCCTTGATGAAGCTGCAGCAATAGTAGTTCCGTTTGCATCATCTATCAACTGAACATAAATGTCTTTGTTGCTTCTAAATACACTAAGCCTCGGCTTAGCAGCAGTTCCACTTATTTTTTTGCGGATGCGATAACGAATTTTTTGCCTTGCACTTACTTTTGAGTTCATTTTGTTCTTATTTTATATTTCCGATACTGCCGGAAATTTTTTCTGTTGTTGATTTATTTTTACCCAAAGGGTTAAACTTTATTTTCCTGCAGACTTACCTGCTTTTCTGCGCAATATTTCACCTTCAAATTTCACACCCTTTCCTTTGTATGGTTCAGGTTTACGCAAACTACGGATCTTGGCAGCCACCTGACCAAGCAATTGCTTATCAATACTGGATAAAGTAATTTTAGGATTTTTACCTTTTTCCTGGGAAGTAACAATAGTAAGTTCTTTTGGTATTTCAACAAGAATATTGTGTGAATAACCTAAAGAAAGATCAAGAAGATTACCTTGGTTAGAAGCCTTATAACCCACACCAACCAATTCCAAAGTTTTGGTATAACCTTCAGTAACGCCTTGAACCATATTATTTACAAGTGAACGGTATAAACCATGCATTGCTTTGTGCCGTATTTGATCTGTAGGACGCGCAAATTCTATTTTATCATCTTTCACTTCTACTTTAATATCACGATCAATGGCCTGTTTTAATTCACCTTTAGGTCCTTTAACAGTTATCACATTATCTGCACCCAAACTTACATTTACACCTTTTGTAATTGTTACAGGATTTTTTCCAATTCTAGACATAGCCGGTTTTATTTATTTTATGAAATTGGTAGTGTTCAGCCACGACTAAGGCTTAATTATCTCACCAATATTAATTTAATTTTTATTCTTGCTCCAAAACTTTATAATAGCACGAAAAACTATAAATAATATAATAAAGATTATCCCGATTCTTACAATCATACTAATACCGGGATTTATAATTATTAATATATATTACACAATACTTCGCCGCCTACATTCTGTGTTTTCGCTTCTTTATCAGTCATAACTCCTTTAGATGTAGAAATTATGGAAATACCCAAACCATTTTTTACTCTTTTAAATTCCTGGGGTTTCGAATAAGTACGTAAACCCGGACGGCTTACTCTTTCGAGGCTTTGAATAGCCGGAACTTTAGATTGTGGATCGTATTTTAAAGCGATCTTGATTAATCCCTGCTTGGAATCATCTTCAAATTTGTACTTTAGAATATACCCTTTATCGTATAAAATTTCGGTGATACGTTTTTTCAAATTGCTTGCTGGAATTTCCACAATTCTGTGGCTGGCCATTTGTGCGTTGCGTATTCTTGTTAAATAATCTGCTATAGGATCAGTAACCATTGTTTTTTGTTTCTTTTATTTATAAATTAATACAATGCGATATCCAGTGATACCTTGTCAATTACCCAACAGGTAACCAACAAATTGTTTTTTACCAACTTGCTTTTTTTACTCCGGGGATTTTTCCCTCTAATGCCATATCGCGAAACATGTTTCTTGATAATCCGAAGTGCCTCATGTATCCCCTTGGGCGGCCTGTAAGCTGACAACGATTTTTAAGGCGAACCGGTGATGCATTTTTAGGAAGAAGATCAAGAGCTCTGTAATCTCCTGCTTCTTTCAAAGCTTTTCTTTTTTCGGCATACTTTTCCACCATTTTCTCGCGCTTTCTTTGCCTTGCTTTTATTGACTCTTTAGCCATATTTTATTTTTGATTTTAATCCTGCTTTGAAACAGGCGTATTATTTTTTTACATTTTTAAAAGGCATTCCCAATTCTTTCAACAACTCAAAAGCTTCTTCATTGGTATCGGCTGTCGTTACAAAAGTGATATCAAGTCCGGTAATTTTATTTACTTTATCAATATCAATTTCAGGAAAAATGATTTGTTCGGTAACACCTAAAGTATAATTTCCACGGCCATCGAATGATTTATCACTTATACCTTTGAAATCACGTACACGGGGAAGAGAAACAGAAACCAATCTATCCAAAAACTCATACATATTTACACCGCGTAAAGTAACTCTTGCACCTATCGGCATATCTTTACGAAGTTTAAAATTGGAAATATCTTTTTTAGACATGGTAGCCACCGCTTTCTGGCCTGTGATAGTTGTTAATTCCTCAATAGCTACATCTACTAATTTTTTATCGGCCACGGCTCCGTTCACACCACGGTTGATGCAAACTTTAGTAAGCCTAGGGGCCTGCATAATTGATTTGTAGCCAAATTTTTTCATTAAAGCAGGTACAACTTCTTTCTTGTACTTATCTGCGAGTCTTGGAGTATATTTTTCGGTGCTCATTATTTAATTACCTCCCCTGATTTTTTTGCTGTTCTGATTAATTTTCCGCCTTCTCTTGTTCTGCTGATTTTAGAATGGGCATGAGATTTAGCATCCCAAAGCATTACATTAGAAATTGCTATGGGCGCTTCAATTTTCATGATACCCCCTTTAGTATTTTGAGCAGAAGGCTTTGTATGTTTTGTTACAATGTTAACTCCTTCTACAAGCACACGATTCTTTTCTGTTATTACTTCCAGCACTTTACGCGGCTTCTTAAGGTCTTTATCATCACCGGTAATTACTACCACTGAATCGCCTTTTTTTATGTTGAACTTCGGTTTAAATCTTGTCTTCATTTTGACAAATATTTTGTCTTGATTAATTACTTATTAAATACCCTTTTTTTAAAGGGGTGCAAAGATACAATTATAATACTTCGGGAGCAAGAGAGATAATCTTCATATACCCTTTATCCCTTAATTCGCGGGCAACCGGCCCAAAAATCCTGGTCCCCCTGGGCTCATCAGACGCATTTAAAAGTACTACTGCATTATCGTCGAAACGGATGTAAGAACCATCTTTACGGCGAAGTTTATTTTTAGTACGTACAATAACTGCGGTGCTTACTGTACCTTTTTTAATTCCACCTGCAGGAATGGCATCCTTTACAGTTACCACTATTTTATCACCAACGTGCGCATAGTCCTGGCCTGAATTTCCGAGAACTCTTATGCAAAGCACTTCTTTTGCGCCGCTGTTGTCTGCTACATTTAACCTGCTTTCTTGCTGAATCATCTTGTTTGATTTTTAGATTTTAGATGTACGATTTTAGATTTCATCACAACCAAAATCATTTGTATTTATTTTTATTCGTTTGCTTTTCAATCTGCAATCTGCATTCTGAAATCTTATTATTTTACTTTTTCGATAACCTCTACCAGTCTCCAGCGTTTTAATTTGCTCATTGGCCTGGTTTCCATAATCTTTACCAGGTCGCCAATGTTACATTCATTTTTTTCATCGTGTGCATGAAAACCAGTAGTTTTTTTCACGAACTTTCCATAGAGGGGATGCTTTACTTTCCTTTCTACTTTTACTGTAATGGTTTTATCCATTTTGTTACTGGAAACTACACCAGTCCTTACTTTTCTTAAATTTCTTTCGGACATTATTTTATTTTTTAGGATTTTGAACCTAATTGTTTTTTTCTTAATTCTGTTTTCGTGCGCGCCAGGTCTTTTCTTACATCGCGGATGCTCATTGGGTTCTCCAAAGGAGAAACTGAATGTGCAAATTTTAATTTCTTTAATCGTAACTCATCTTCTTCGATCCTTGATTTAAGATCCTGCTCAGTCATACTTTTTAAGCTGTTTATGAAATCATTTCTGTTTGACATTGTTCTCTGTATTTGATACTTTATTTACTGTTAAACCCGAATATTAATTTCAGATTTATTAATTCTAAGCCTGGTAATCTCTTCTTACCACAAACTTAGTTTGAATAGGTAATTTCTGTGCAGCCAATTCAAACGCTTCTTTTGCTACTTCTAATGGAACTCCATCTGCTTCAAACAGGATTCTTCCCGGCTGAACCACAGCAGCCCATCCTTCAGGGTTACCTTTACCTTTACCCATCCTTACTTCCGCTGGTTTTTTAGTGATTGGCTTATCAGGGAAAATCCTGATCCAAACATTACCTTCACGTTTCATGTGCCTCGTCATTGCCTGCCTGGCAGATTCAATTTGTCTGCTGGTCAACCAAACGGAATCCAACGCTTTTAACCCAAAGGTTCCAAAAGCAATAGTAGCTCCACGTTTAGTATCGCCCTTCATACGGCCTTTCTGCATCTTTCTATGCTTCGATCTTTTTGGCTGTAACATAATAGTTTGTTGTTTATTGTTTGTTGTTGCACTTTAGTGCTCCAAACTTATTCTTTAATAATATTAATTAGCTACTTATCTTCTTCCGCCTCTTTGTGGACCACCACCTCCGCCTCTTCTATCGCCGCCACCACCGCCTCTTCTATCACCACCTCTATCTCTGTCACCACCTCTTCTGTCTCCAAAACCACCGCCGCCTCTCCTGTCACCCTGCATTTCATTTTCATTCTTAGCGCCACCACCTGCAATGATATTTGGATTTAAATCACGCTTAGCCAATACCTCACCTTTACAAATCCAAACTTTTATACCAATTTTACCATAAACTGTTTGAGCAAAAACATTAGCATAATCTATATCCATACGTAATGTATGCAAAGGTGTACGGCCTTGTTTTATTTCCTCACTACGTGCAATTTCAGCCCCACCTAAACGACCACCTACTCTCACTTTTATTCCTTCGGCACCCATCCTAAGGGCAGATGCGATAGACATTTTAATAGCTCTTTTATAGTTGATACGGTTTTCAATTTGTTTGGCTATAGTATCAGCTACTATATTAGCATCCAACTCCGGACGGCGTATTTCAAGAATATTGATTTGTACATCATCTTTGCCGGTTAATTTTTTCAATTCTTCTTTTATACGGTCCACTTCTCCACCACCTTTTCCAATGATGATCCCTGGCTTTGAAGTATGAATAGTAACGATAAGTTTGTTAAGGGTACGTTCAATAACAATCTTAGCAATACCGCCTTTGTTGATACGTGCATTCAGGTAAGTTCTGATCCTATCATCCTCAATCAACTTCTTAGCATAATCTTTAGGATTAGCAAACCAGTTACTGTCCCATCCACGGATGATTCCTAACCTTGCACCAATCGGATTTGTTTTTTGACCCATTATTTGGTTTTTATTTTTTTGTATTTTTATCTGTTGATTTCTTTTCTGTTTTTTCTACAGCAGGTTTTGCCTTTTTTGCCGGAGACGCTTCTTTTTTAACTGCTGCTTTTTTAGGAGCTGCTTTTTTAGTTGCAGTCTTTGTTACCACAGTTTCCTGTTTATCTTCAACCGGTTTTGCTTCTGGTTTTGCAACAATCTTTTTTGAAGAAGTTTTTACACTATTGTTACTGTCAACGATAATAGTAACATGATTACTACGTTTACGAACACGGTACCCACGACCTTGAGGAGCCGGGCGCATACGCTTGATCACTCTTCCACAATCCACCATTATTGTTTTTACAATCAGACCAGCATCTTCCACCTTTTCATCAGCATTTTTCTGTTCCCAATTATTGATGGCGCTTTTTAATAATTTATACATTGGCACAGCAGGATGCTTAGGATTGAATTGTAAAATTCCTAAAGCCTTTTCTACTTCAAGGCCACGAATCAAATCTGCCAGCAAACGCATTTTGCGAGGTGATGTGGGATAATTATTAAGTTTTGCTACTGCTTCCATATTAATTTATTTCAAAGTTGATTGATAAAAATTGGCTTTCTGCCAACTTCAAACTGCCAACTGATTTATGCGATCTTTTTACTTGAGTGTCCTTTAAAGTTTCTTGTTGGTGCAAATTCACCCAATTTATGGCCTACCATAAACTCTGTTACATAGACCGGAATAAATTTATTCCCGTTATGAACGGCGAAAGTATGTCCTACAAAGTCAGGCGTAATTGTTGATCTGCGTGACCAGGTTTTAATAACACCCTTTTTTGTTGTTCCTTCATTGATGCCAAGCACTTTATCTTCGAGCTTTGCTTCTACATAAGGACCTTTTTTAATTGAACGAGCCATAGTTGATTTATGATTTTAGATGTATGATTTACAATTTGTAAATTATTATTATCTAATTTTTTATTTTATTTATTTGGTAATTTTTTTCCGTTTCTTCTTTGAATGATCATTTTATCTGATCCTTTTCCACGGGTACGGGTAATTTGGCCTTTGGCGTATTTACCTGTTCTGCTACGTGGATGACCACCGGAAGCTTTACCTTCACCACCACCCATCGGATGATCTACAGGGTTCATTGCTACACCGCGTGTTCTCGGACGAATCCCTAACCACCTGTTTCTACCTGCCTTTCCTTTGCTTTCAAGGCTATGGTCGCTATTGCTTACTTCACCTACAGTAGCATAACATTTTATCAAAATTTTTCTTAACTCACCACTTGGCATTTTTAATACTGCATACTTTTCTTCCTTATTTGCCAATTGTGCGGAAGCTCCTGCACTTCTTGCAAGTTTTCCTCCCTGGCCAGGTTGCATTTCAATATTATGAATAATAGTACCCAGAGGCATATTTTTCAACATTAAAGCATTTCCTAATTCGGGAGCTACTGCATCTCCGCTAATAATAGCAGCGCCAACCTGTAAACCTCTTGGTGCAATAATGTATCTTTTTTCTCCATCTGCAAATGCGATTAAAGCAATAAATGCACTCCTGTTAGGATCGTATTCAATTGTTTTTACCGTAGCCGGGATATCTTTTTTATTTCTTTTAAAATCAATAACACGATACATTTTCTTATGACCGCCGCCAAGATAGCGCATACTTCTGCGGCCCTGCACGTTACGGCCTGCGGTATGGTGCACTTTTTCAACCAGGCTTTTTTCAGGAACATTGGTAGTTACCTCAGAATAGGCATTGCCTATTCTCCATCGTGTTCCTGCGGTAGTCGGTTTGTATTTTCTTAAAGCCATGATGATTATGATTTTAGATTCTTCTAAATCTTAATTCTATTTATAAATTAATTAGTACTTTTTATTTATCCTTTATACGTTACCATATAAGTCAATAGTTTCTCCTTCCGCTACAGTAACTACAGCTTTCTTTTTGGCTGATTTGCGACCTGTCAGTAAACCGGCTTTTGTATTACGCTGTTTTACCTTTGATGGCATCGTTAATGTGTTCACATCTACAACCTGGATGCCATAGAATTCTTCTACCGCTTTTTTTATTTCCAGTTTATTAGCCTTCCTGTTAACAATGAAAGTATAACGGTTATACTTTTCAGTAAGTTTGTTTACTTTCTCTGATAATACCGGCTTTATTAAAACTTCAGACAATTTCATGATCTTTATTTAAAATTTGTCCCGATTGAATCGGTATATTTATTTAAGCTTCTGCAGCTTCTTTATTTTCTTCTACAAATATTTTTGCTGCACTTTCTGTAAATATTACAGAATCTGCATTTACAATATCATATGTATTAATATCGCTTAACAGTGTACCGCAAATTGAAGGAACATTACGAAAACTTTTGTAAACCATTTCGTTGTGCTCAGGCATTACAAATAATGTTTTTCTTCCGCCTGTTTCAATCTTATTAAACATTTGGGTGAATTTCCTGGTGCTCGGTGTCTCCATCTCCATTGAAGCATCTTCCAAAACAATAATCTTATTATCTTTCGCTTTGCTGCTCAATGCGCCAATTTTTGCCAGATCTTTTACTTTGCGGTTCAGCTTTAAATCATAACCATGTGGTTTAGGTCCAAAAACAGTACCACCGCCTTTATACAAAGGGTTACGAAGATTACCTTTACGGCTACCACCAGTTCCTTTTTGTTTATGAAGTTTTTTTGATGAACCCTGAGCCTCAGCACGGGTTTTAACTTTATGCGTTCCCTGGCGCTGTGCAGCCCGATATTGTTTTACTGCAAGCCAGATAACATGGCTATTTGGTTCTGCACCAAAGATTTCATCCGGCAGCTCAATGGTCCTGCCAGTTTTGTTTCCTTCTATATTTATTATATCTAATTGCATATTATTTCTGGATTAAAACGATTGAACCATTATGGCCGGGAACCGAGCCACTTATTAATAAATAATTTTTTTCCGGGAAGATTTTTACAATGGTAAGCCCTTTCATCTGCACTTTGTCGTTACCCATCCGGCCAGCCATACGCATTCCTTTAAAAACTCTTGCAGGATAGGATGATCCACCGATAGAACCCGGAGCCCTTTGCCTGTCGTGCTGTCCGTGTGATTGCTCGCCCACACCATGAAAACCATGACGCTTAACAACACCCTGGAAACCTTTTCCTTTAGAAGTGCCCACAACAGTTATTTTGTCGCCTTCATTAAATATGTCAACACTTATGGTGTCTCCAATATTTTTATCTGTTTCGCTATCGCGGATTTCTTTTACGAATTTTTTTGCCGGAGTGTTTGCTTTGGCAAAGTGGTTTCTTTCTGAGAGAAGAGTATGCTTTTCTTTTTTATCTCCAAAAGCAATCTGAACTGCATTATAGCCGTCAGTATCTACAGTTTTTTTCTGGGTTACTACACATGGCCCAGCTTCAATAATGGTCACGGCTGTTTGCCTGCCATTATTATCGAAAATGCTGGTCATGCCAACTTTTTTTCCAATAATACTTTTCATTTCTATTTTATTATACTCAGCGGTACCAGGTAATCCGGTACTTGAGTGTTACAATTTTATATAAGAACTTTTAAGGTATTTACTTTCCTTTCGGGCAGTAACCTTATGCTTTAATCTCAACATCAACACCTGATGGTAAATCAAGTTTTGAAAGCGCATCTACGGTTCTTGAGCTGCTGGTATAAATATCCAACAAACGTTTATGCGTACATAACTGGAACTGCTCACGTGCTTTTTTGTTTACGTGGGGAGAACGCAATACTGTAAATATTTTTTTGTGTGTAGGCAAAGGAATTGGTCCTGTTACTACTGCACCGGTACTACGTACTGTCTTAACAATTTTTTCTGCTGACTTGTCAACTAGGTTGTGATCGTAAGACTGAAGTTTAATCCTGATTCTTTGAGACATTTTTAAAGAACTTTTAATCCAAATTTATTTTGGGATTGCAAAAGTAGGTTGATTCATTTAAATAACAAAAAATTTATTTGAAGTTTTCAAAAATACTTTTGAATCCATTACTGGCACTAAATTTAGTGTATATAAAATAAATATTTAACATGCAAGAAAATAATAAAAAAATCAACAATGATCAATTATCTAAATTAATTGATTCTCCAAAAGACAGGGAAGAAATGAAACCCGAAATTACAATAATCAATTTACCGGATGTAAGTGATATCCCCGGACAGAAAAATATCATTCCGGCTCCCTTGGGAGAAATGGCTGATACGACTGCTTCTTCTGCTGATGAAGAAGGAGAAAATATATTTTATCAGGACAATGATGAAGACATAGAAGAAAATCCTGATTCAAATGTTTCTCCTTCTGAAAAAGAAGATCTTTTTATTGCTGCAAATGATTTACCCGGTGATGATGAAAGCCTGCGGGAAGCTGCTCTTGACGATACAGATAACGATGGCACTCCTTTGAATGAGGAAAGCTTTAAAAAGAATGTAACTTCAAGCGATCTTGATATACCCGGGGCCGGTCTAGACGATGAAGATGAACTCGTTGGTGAAGAAGATGAGGAGAATAATGATTATAGTTTAGGCGCCGATAATGATGTATTTCCTGACGATCAGTTTTAGGCAGAAGGTTGTTTATTTAATATTGACATGATAAAGCAATTACAATACCAAATCTGTGATAAATATCCGGCAATTGCAGAAAAATTTTGGGATGAATATGCTATCAGATTTTAATTTTATATCAAACGTATAAGTATATTATTTTTTTAATTGTAATTTCATCATGCCATAATTTCAGGTTATTATTTCATAAATTACATTATGGATTTACCTGACTTCACCTCCAATTTTTGGCCTGTTATTCTTACAATTATTTTTTTCATAGTTGTTACAGGAAGATATTTTCTGGTAGCAGGTTTATTTTATTTTATTTTTTATGTTTGGTTTCCTCTGAAATGGAAGGAAAGAAAAATAAACAAAAAGATATTTAAAGCAGGCCAATTGAAAAAAGAGATAAAATGGAGTTTAATCACTTCTGTCCTATTTTCTGTTGCAGGCACTATAACAGTTATTTTATGGCAAAAAGGATATACTAAAGTATATACTCAAGTTGATCAATATGGATGGTGGTACCTGCCGGTAAGCCTTATTGCATTTATGCTTTTGCATGAAACTTATTACTATTGGCTTCACAGATGGATGCACCAACCATGGGTCTTTAAAATAGTTCATAAAGTTCATCACGAAAGTAATATTGCATCCCCGTTTACTGCTTTTTCTTTTCATCCTTTAGAAGGTTTATTGCAGGCCATTTTTTTACCCGTAATGCTATTGATATTACCAATGCATTATTATATCATCATTATACAATTAACCATCATGACCTTCAGCAGTGTTATCAATCATCTTGATATTGAAATTTATCCTAAAGGCTCTCACAATATTTTGGGAAAATGGGTAATTGGCGCTACGCATCATTCTCTACACCACAAGCAGTTTAAATATAATTATGGATTGTATTTTACTTTTTGGGATAAAATAAAAAATACAGAAAGCCCCGGTTTTCAAAAATTATTTGAAAAATTTACTACGAAACCTTAAATCATGCACTAGTAATAGCTTGTAAATTGCTAATCCAAAAGTTAAATATTTCAAATTAGTATCTTAGTATTAGTAAATTGGTTTTTAAACCCTAACTTCGCAGTTAATTTTTTTAAACAATACAATACAATGGACAACAAAAACACAGGAACCGTTAAATTTTTCAATTCTGAAAAAGGATTCGGTTTTATCAAACACGACGATTCTTCTAAAGAAACTTTCGTGCATGCAAGCGGCTTAATTGACGAAATTAAAGAAAACGACAAAGTGGAATTTGACTTGCAGAATGGACAAAAAGGCATGAATGCCGTTAATGTGAAATTAATCGGCTAAAATCGATATTTCCCAATGCAAAAGGGCGACCAAAAGGTTGCCCTTTTTTTATTTTTTTGATTTGAAATTTGGTATTAACCCCGGTACATTTTTAATATATTCTTCATATTTTTTCCCAAATTCTTTTATCAATTTTTTTTCTTCGAATTTAATTCCAATCAAAACATAGAGTGTTAATAAAATGACAGCGATCAAATTATTGAGCAGTGGAAAAATAAAAAAAAGTCCCCAAACAAATAAAATAGTTCCGGAATATAATGGATGCCTCACAATCCGATGAATTCCTTCAATCTTTAATTCGTCTGGAGGGCTCGCTAAAAAAACAGAACGAATTCCGCTTAATAACATAAAATATTTTTTAATGGCAATAATCATTATAATTATTCCTGGCGTAACCAGGAATATTAGAGAAATATATTTAAGTACAGTTGATTTTATGAGAAATTCACTATTAATAGAAAATTGAAAGTATAAAAGCAGGCCCAATGTAAAGGTGGCAAAAATGGTATAAAATAATCTGTAATAACGAAACCATTTCCCTGTTTTGTTTTCAAAAAATACTTTTACCGGTGTAGAAGCCAGCAAACTATGAACAACATAATAAATGATCCAAAAAAATATCAATAACCAACGGGAAGAATTCATTTTTTTTGAAAAGATAAAACTAATTTCTTAATACAAAACCGTTCATAAAAATTAATATTGCTACTTGTTAATTAATTGTACATTTCCTAAATATATTAAATTGATCTTTTATATTCGCCAATCAAAACTAAAAAAAACATGAAAAAAACAATCTCAATTATTATCGGCATCTCTTGTATTACTACCGGACTATTTGCACAAAACAACAGTTCTTTAAATCTTAAAAAAGGACAAAAATATTTGGTTGAAAATAAAGTATCAACCAAAAGCTCAACTGAAATGCAAGGGCAGCAAATGGAAGCTAATGCGGATGTAACATCTACCTACAGCATCGAGGTGAAAGATTTGGTTGATAATAATTACAGCCTTACCAATACTGTTACAGGTGTAAAAATGAATATGACCCAAATGGGCCAGGAAATGAATTTTGATTCTGAAAAGAAAGAAGATATTGATGGACCAATCGGTAGTGCTTTAAAAGAATATATAAACCAACCTAAAAAAGTGGTTATGGATAAATCAGGAAAATTAATTCCCCAAAAAACTGATGATACCACTCAAGAAACAAATATGGTTGCAAAACAATTAGGTAATTTTGAAGCTACAGGTTATGGAGCGGATATGGCTTTCGAATCACTACCTCAAAATGTAAAAGTAGGTTCTACCTGGACCAGCAAAACAGATAATGAAGGCATTTCAAAATCAACTACTTTCATGGTAAAAGAAATAAATGGAAATATTGCAACCATCGCGCTTACAGGAGATATGGCTGCTGATACAAAAATGGAAAACCAGGGAATGGAAATAACTACAAAGACAACAGGTAAATTTTCAGGAGAAGAAAAAGTAGATATCACCACAGGTGTTATTCAAACAAATACTTCAACCGTAGATGCCTCAGGAATAATTGGAGTAATGGGGCAGGAACTTCCTACTTCTTCTAAAGTAACTTCCACTACTACAGTTAAAGTAATGTAATTTTAAAAATATATTTATTTCCCAGTAGAAGCCCTGCATATTTTGCGAGGCTTGTCCATTTATCAGGCACAATTAATTTAACTTTTATAGTACAAAATCATTATTTGGGTAGTATTACTTTTGCAACGTGAAAAAATATTCCGGACACTTCTTTTATTTTTTGTATTGGATTTTGTTTTTCATGGCAGCTAAAGCCTTATTCCTGATTTATCATTTTCCTCTTACCAAAACTTTAAGCGCAGCAGAAATTTTTAAAGTCTTTTATTATGGATTAAGAATGGATGCTTCTTTCGCAGGCTATATTTGCCTTCTTCCTTTTTTCCTGTTATTGATCAAATCAGTTGCTATAAACTTTCGCATTAATAAAATAATCCGCTTTTATACTTTCTTTCTTGAAATACTAATTTCATTTTTGGTAATTTCTGATCTGGAATTATACTCCGCATGGGGTTTCAGAATGGACGCAACCCCTCTGCAATATTTTAAAACTCCGAGAGAAATGGGAGCTACCATTTCCACCGCTCCGCTTTATTTATTACTGCCAATTTTTGTTTTATTTTCTATTCTTTATATCTGGATTTATAAAAAATATTTCAATTCTTTTATTGATAGAATACAAACTAGATTCAGGCTGATTGATTCACTAATTTCTGTTTTTCTATTAGCTTTTCTTTTTGTTCCCATTCGTGGTGGTATTCAAAAAATACCCATGAATATTAGCGATGTTTATTTTTCTGATAAATTATTTGCGGATCATGCCGCCATTAATTTACCATGGAATATAATGTTTTCGATTCTCAACAAAAACAATGATAAAAATCCATTCAATTATTTTACCGAAAACAAATCCGAGAATTTAGTTGATAGTTTGTATCATACAGGTCCTGTTAAAATTCCTTCGATTCTATCTGTAGAAAAGCCAAATATCATTATCATTATTTTAGAAAGTTATACTGCAAAATGGGTTGGTTGTTTAGGAGGCGTACCCGGCGTAACTCCCAACTTGGATAGGATTGCAAAAGAAGGATTATTATTTACCAATGTTTATGCAGCCGGCGACAGAAGTGAAAAAGGACAGGTTGCCGTTTTAAGTGGGTATCCCAACCAGGCAATTACGTCTATAATAAAAACGCCCAACAAAACAAGGCAGCTTCCCTCCTTAAATAATGTGCTCGAAAGTGCTGGTTATACTTCCAGTTATACTTATGGCGGAGAATTAGAGTTTGCCAATATAAAATCATACCTCATTAATACAGGCTACGATAAATTAGTGGATAAATATTCTTTCCCTATTGCTGAAAGAACTACCTCATGGGGAGTGCATGACCAATATGTTTTAAGCCGTTTTTATGAAGATATTCATAAAGAAAAACAACCATTTTTTGCAACACTTTTTACACTGAGCAGCCATGAGCCTTATGATGTACCAATGAAACCGCGTTTTAAGGGAAAAGATGAAACTACACTTTTTAAGAATTCAGTTTATTATACTGATAGTGTAATTGGCAACTTTGTTAATAAACTCAGATTGGACTCATTGTGGAAAAATACATTGATCGTTTTTGTGGCAGATCATGGCCATCCGTTACCAGGGCATGATCCCAACGACAGACCCTCAAAATTTCATATCCCTTTAATTTTTTCCGGCGGAGCATTAAAATTAAAAGGAGTTATCAATAATATTGGTTCGCAAACAGATATCGCTACTACTTTA
>Ga0209585_10000097_pt1 | contig 32638 bp, 38 predicted proteins | sample NGEPerone_FD_185491 | JGI IMG/M metagenome (GOLD analysis project Ga0209585, IMG submission 185491) | Arctic peat soil microbial communities from the Barrow Environmental Observatory site, Barrow, Alaska, USA - NGEE Permafrost154B-one... | ecosystem: Environmental > Terrestrial > Soil >... | reverse complement strand
CGTAGAATCAAATATCAATGGCTGAGTTTTGATGCCTACCTCTGTTTTCAGAATCTCAAAGAACGCTTATCGTATGTGTTGAATAATTTTGGCAACAAATACGACATTATATTTTAACCATTACTTATCTATTAATTGTTTCAATATTTTAGTAAATATGGTCTCTGGCTGTAACTCCGGCTGTTGTTTAAAATTCTTGTTGGTAAATGTGACACAGAATGTGATTACAGGTTCTTTCCAGTCGGGCCCAATTTCGGGATAGTTTTGTAGCTCTTCAGCAATCAGCTTTAAGCCGTTACCCCACTGTTCAAGGATTCCAAGCTTTTTGAAAACTGGTGACAATATTTTGTTTCGAATATCAGATTGACCTGATTCCATATCGTTGAAATCAACTGAGGACATGAGTTTACCTGAGCAGGTGATTTCTACTTTATCGCCAAAGATGGGAACCTTAAAGTCTTTGCCAGTGAGCAAATTATTGCGGAGAATCACTGCGTTTGGGATGACCGCACACATGGCAATGACAGGATATTCCCAACAGTCGTTACGATAAAAGCCAATACAGTCAGAGGACTCCTGAAATATATGCCTCAATACAAGCTATTAAGCTTGCTCCTGCTTACGGCCAACAATTATATTGATCGTTTTTTTGGTCGATGAGGTTTCCCGGAAGCGTAACTTTAAATCATATACATTCAATTTTGGAATAGGTAAAATATTGTTTCTGAAATTAATCCTCAGACAATAGAATCAAGGCAAAAGTCTGAAGGTTTTTGCCTTGCTCCGGACAGAAAAGTTACATTTTTTAATACTTGAATGGAAGGTCTTCGCACGTTTTCTCACATAAGGATTCTTTAAATGTGCTGATCGAATCGGGTAACAATTAGCATATTCTTTATTCCCTACTTCCCAAGCTTTCAGAATGTCTGAATCTGAGGTAGGTGAGGATTGAAACTGATGATGAAACTTTCGATACCTCAATTATAATCAGGATTTTTTATGTCATTTTTATTTTAGTGGATATTTTCTGCCTGACAATCATAAAAATGACAATTAAAAACCTAAATAAAATCTACTTTTCTACCTACTTATCATTGATCAATATAATTACATATCTTTAAACTTTAAGTTTTTTAAAGTAACATTTATCATTACAATTTCATTAAATGATGGAGGAAGATATTGGGGCATTGGTTTTTGCGAAAAAATATTTCATTAGGCGGGGAAAAACCAATTTGACCAATAGTCATTAACAATAGAATTTACTTTCGGTGTAATGAATATTCGTCATATATTTCTCATGGATCATTTTTTTTAAGTGCGTAACCCATATACATAATTTGAGTACTCCGGCTCTCAACCATTCGGAATTTTTCACCAAATTCTTCATAGGTCAAATCCCCAATCGCTCTTTTGCGGAGATAATGAAGCATTTTCGGATACGAGATATTTGGCTTAATTCCACGGTGTTCTTTCCAATCCAATTGGTTTTCCAGTAATAAAGATCTTATCTCATCGGGTTTGATAAACATTTCCCAAACATGAAGGTTAGGAGGCATAATGGCCCATCGTTCCCACTCCTGCAATATTTTGATAGCAGCTATTTTGCTGAATAATGTACGATTGAAAGTGTCGTAAATAAAAATCCCGTCGTTTTTCAAAACACGTGAAATCTCAGAAATTACTTTTGGTAAGTCACGAACATGTTCGAGCACATCGCAACAGAGGACTACATCGAAGGTATTATTCTGAAATGGCAGATTTTCGCCGGTTCCCTTCTCATATTTTATCTTCAGGTTGCTTTCTTTTGCATGCTTGATAGCACTATTCAATGATTGCTCTGATGGGTCGATTCCGGTAGTAATAAACCCCATTTTCGCTATCTCTTCGGTTAATATTCCTCCCCCACAACCAACTTCAAGTGCATTTATTCCTTCTGAATTTATTTTAAGTTGTCCACATATTTTTTTTGCATAATCTACGCGGAATGGATTAATTAATGTTCTAATCAGATTAAGAGAGAAGTCAGATTGCCACCATTTGTCACCGTCCAAATTATAAATATCATTATCTATTAAACTGTATATTTCTTGGGGAACTTTCTGCATTTTTCTATGTTTTAGGATGTAATTTATGCGTGAAAAGAGAAAATCCATTGATTTTTCGACTTTTCTTTTCATATGAAACCCTTTTTATTTCAAAAACAACCCTTTTCACCAAACTTATTCCCATTATCCACTCAATCCATTTTAAAAGTAGGAGTAAACGCCAAACGGGTTGACGAGAATGGAGCAGATTTAATAAAAGATTGCCAATACGAAGAATCGGTCCTGGAATTATATGTTCCTTTTCGTAAAAATAAAAGTTCGGGTATCGGAATGAGAAACGTTTTGCGATTATATGAATATCCGACAAACTTATTTTCTCCGGTTCAATTTTTACAGGATGCAAAAAATTGTCATTTGTACAATAAATATCATGTTTCAATATCTCATCTGCAAGGGGAGACCTATTGTAAACGCGAACACCTGTAGATACAAAAACCAAATCCCATTTTGATGCAAGTCTGCCCATCGTATACAAGGTTTCAAGAACAGTTTCCCTTGTTTCGGCCGGTGCGCCAAGCATAATGAACCAGGTTACAGGGATCTTTTTCTTCTTTAGCAAATTTGCGGTGCTGATAACATCCGAACGTTTAAAATTTTTGGAGAGACTATCAAGTATTGAATCACAAGCGGACTCGGCACCAATGTCCACTTCGTTAAAACCAGCACTTTTCATCAGATCCAGAAGTTCTTCGTCCACAGCTGCAGGAGAAAGCCCCATGGTATGCAATTTGAGGTCAAGATTTTTCCGAATGACTTCCCTCAAAACCTCTTTCGTATGAGCAAGCGGAATATTAAAAATGCTGTCAGCAAATTCAACGTGATTGATGCCTGTTTCTTTAACAAGAATTTCAATTTCATCTGCTACACGTTTTGGATTTATTAAGCGATACTGCTTTCCTTCAATATTATTATACGTGCAATAAGAGCACCTTAATGCACAACCCCGCTTGGTCTGTATCTGGATAGGTGATCCAAATTGATGATATCGGTCAAGGTCCAAATAACGGAGTAGTTTAGGAAAAGGCAGTGAGTTCAAATCCGGAACACGATAAGGTTCACTGTCCTGAATAATTGTCTTATCCCTGCGAAGAATTAAACCTTTTAATCCTTCCAAAGACTGCCGGTTTTCAATACGTTCAACAAATTCAAGCATTACCGCTTCACCATCGCCACGTACAGCAAATTCGAGGTCAAAATAATCGAGCATCTCCCTGCCGCTGATACCGACCGAAGGACCTCCAATAACTATCGGACCTGAGAATTCTTTTTTGCAATAATCAACGACATCATTTTTAACATCTTCCAACAAAAAATGTATATTATAGCCTCCTGTATCATCAATGTTTCTTATGCTGATACCTATCACATCAGGTGCAAAATTATGAACTGCCTTCTGTATATCTTTTTCGCAATTTAAAGAAAAACACAAATCGAGAAAACAGACATTGTGACTTCCATTGGCTTCCAGAATAGTCGCTATGTAACAGAGCCCGAAAGGTATGACAGGCCATGGATGTTTGAACCTATTGGAGTTAATAAGCAATATCTTAGCCATAATTAAAATGCATTTTAATATTGTTAGCTTTTCACATTTACTTCTGCAAAAATCGATTCCCCCCAATTAACACGAATTGCATATTCCATACAGTTTTTGAATATTTCATCAGTAAATTCGGGTGGATGCAAATTATCTGTTACCATGTCGGAATTTACTCTGTCGAACCTTCTATTGTCGGATAAATAAGAGCGGTAGGGTTCTACAAAACGGTCGAACAATTCTTCAGCAGGATTGCGTAAAACGTTGTCTGCTGATTTGCCATAAATAATCTCCACCCCTTTTATCTTCATAAATTGTTCATTATAGACGGAAATGGTTTTCAGCTTTGTAGGAGAATTATTTGTTAAATGATAAATTCCGACAGAAGATGGATTGGCAATTATCTTCATTGTGGCATCAACAAAATAATCAACCGGAATGAGATTTAGAGCGCCTTCATGAGGCAAATATATTCTTAAGGGTAAAAAAAGATAACCTTCATTATCAATGAATATTCCATGCTGACCCGATTTCTTCCCGCCATGATTTATTATATCATTCAGATAAATTTCCTGGATATATTTTAATGATTGTAACGGGAAATACAAAGCATTAAATCGTAGCGAACGACCTGTTCGCGAATCACCGTAAACAATAGAAGGACGAATTATTGTATAAGGTATTTCATTCTTTTCGCAAAATTCGGAAATTATGCTCTCCGCCTGTGCTTTGCTTTCTTCATAAACATTCAGAAAATCGGTTGCTGAAGAAATACTTTCTTTGCAAATTGTGACATTCGCTCCTGCAACATAGGCGGTACTTATATAATGGAAAAAATTCACACTGGCATTTGCTGCAAATTCAAGAATACCTTTCAGGCTTGAAACGTTGGATTTGAATATAGTATCACGCTTTCGTTCGGTAAAACTTGTGTCTGAAGCACAATGGATAATCTGCTCAGTGATTGCACATAGGTTTTTGTATTCAGCTTCCGGTATGCCCAGCATAGGCTTTAAAAAATCAATTACCACCAACTCTAATTGACCTGCTAATTCTTCAATACCGAACCATCGTAAAAGTTTGGAGATTCTTTCCTGCAAAGTTTCTTCTTTAGATGGACGGCCAAGTATAATGATTTTATAACCACCGGTAAGCATAGAAGCCATAAGGTGACTACCTAAAAAACCAGTTGCTCCGGTCAAGGCTATTGTTGGTTTATTTTTGACTAACAAAACTTCAGATTTTTGATTTATGAATATAATAAGTTCTCTTTTCTGCAAAATCCCTGGTACAATACATAAGGATGCCCTTTCACTGTGCCGGTTTCAACTGAATACTCATCAACCAAAATATTAGCTTCAGTTGCAGCAAGACGAATTCTACGGATCTCGTCCGAATCATTATAATCATAGAAGTAATCATATTCGAAAATGCATCTTTTCCCATTATCTATAGGAGTGATAAAACCGAAATCATTGTCAATCTGATACTTTTCTGCTATAAGCCTGAACTTAATATTAAGTTCATTAATTAAATCATTATCAATGGGTAAATAAATAAGAACAGGTAAGAAAGGCTTTTTGCGACCTAAACGAGTACTCATTGCCCTGAACATATTCAGCCACACCAGGTCAGTAATTTCCGGGCGGGAGAAAAGTTTTTCAAAAAAAGGTCTTAGTTCCGGATCAATTTCCTGTGAATACAATTCAGGAGAAGGAGCAAGTGCAGTTTCCAGAAGTTCGGCGAAGCTTTTAATTCGTAAATAGGAGTATGGTTCATCATCAGAAAGTTCTTTTACTAGGTTTAACCATTGAGCTGATTTTAAAGCGGGTAATCCAAGGTAAAGTGCTTTAAACATACGCTGGTCAAAGAATGGAAATCCCATTTCGCTGATTGTACGAATTGCAAATTTATCTCCGATTACAACAACAAGATTAGGGATATCCAATTTATTAATAAAAACATCTTTTATCTCAGTTGCAAGTTTTTTAGTAGTCGCTAGAAATGTGGAAATATATTCGGGCCCGACGACTCCCAAAGCCAAACCAATATGCCTTACTGCACAGTCCTTAATAAAATCAAGCGCATTGTCAAGCGTTTGAAAGGGTACAAGAATACCAGTTTCGTCATCGGTGACCGGATGAAGTTTGATGTTTGCTGATATACAAATACCGGGTGATTTTTTATGCTGCAGATTTGTATAAGAATAAAGATTAGGCGAAGAAGTGTCATTTAAATTGAAAAACAAACCGTCATTATCAACAAATTCAGCATCAATAAAATTGTCGGCATTTATCCCATAGGTTGTTGAAAAAGTGGACATAATTCCTGAACACATAATATTGGCACAAACAAGAGCTGCAGGTTCAGATGCATTAATTCTGTAACCTCTTTTTTGGGCTTGCTTTTGAAGTTCAAATGCGGCTACTCCCGGTCCCACTTTCACAAGCCAGTTTTTTTCATCAAATTCGATTGTTTTCATTCTGTTAAGATCGATAATGACTCCTTCATGAATAGCAAATCCCAAGAGATTCTGACCATTGCCACGCATCGTATATGGAATATTATTTTTTCTACATAGTTTCACAAGAGAGGCAATTTCTTCATTCGTATTTGGCATTACAACATAATCAGGTATTTTGGGTTCTGAAATCGCACTAAGGTCATGAGAATAGGTTACCGTAATTCCTTCATCATTTGTTGCCCAATCATCTCCCACAATTTTTCTTATTTCTCTAAGGATACTGTCCTCTTTTGCAGGTTTAATTTTTCCACCGTTATTAATAAAAGTCTCCACATGATTTTTTAATGCTTCCATAACTTTTGTCGGCCGCATCTCATTTACAAAGTAACACTGGTAATCGCATTTGCCACATAAGTCACAACTGTCTGCAATCTCAACACATTTATCTGTTACGGAAATTTTATTCTCTGCAAGTGCTTCGTAGAGTATCATCCTTCCCTGTGGATAAAAACTTACGAAATGTTTTTTCAAGCCGGAAGAACATACACCATTGCCAAGAAAATCGATTTTGCACATAGCATAATGACGGCAGTTTTTGGCAGTTTTTAAAATTTCATCCATAATTCCCTATATTAAGATTAAAATTTGATTTCAAAAGCAACGACTGATGAATTTGAGATTGCAGTTGTTCCTTTGGTTCAAATGTATAAATTTTATCTTGTTATTATGAATATTCAATATTCGAATTGTTATTTTCATCAAATCATTACTATGGTCCGTTTCTCAGAAAGAAATTAAGCATTGAAATTGTTGAATTAATAGCTTAAAAACTCTGTTTTTATACCTTAAAACCACATATGATCTGTTATGTTAGAAATGGATTTTAACCTTCTATTTGTTTTACGACACGATTCCCTCCGGCCTTTTTGTCGTCAGCTTTAATCTTTACAAAAGTGTGAATCATGTAAACTTTTCATGGAATTTTGTAATACGAACCCAGTTAATGATTACGATATTTGTTTATAGAATATGGACTTTAAATTATTGCAACTTTTAAAAATTACTGATTATGGGAAATTTACTTTACCTTATTGCGGTCATACTGATTATCGGATGGCTTGTTGGATTTATAGGTTACGGCGCAGGAGGTATCATTCACATTTTACTTGTAATTGCTATCATAGCAGTGCTGTTTAATATTATACAAGGAAGAAGGTCTATTTAAATCATCTTTTATGGTGGAAATGGAATTATGCTTTCGTGCTAATGTATAATGAATTTTTGAAACCCGGGGACTAAATTAGTAGTATTGGAAATTCAATCACATTTAAAAATTTAAAAAATGAACACAACAGAATTGAAAGGAAACTGGAATGAGATGAAAGGAAAGCTCAAAAAAAGCTATGCAGAATTAACTGATAATGACCTGTTATATGAAGAAGGTCGTGAAGATGAACTATACGGCAGACTTCAACAGAGGCTGGGAAAAACCAAAGAAGAAGTCAAAAAGCTTTTTGAGGATCTCTGATTAGTGTTGATTGTTAATGAAGCCGTTTAGCTGAAATTCTGTTAAACGGCTCATTAAAAATAGGATGAAATTATTAACAATTAAAACTAAAAAGTATGAACTCAAAAAAAATATTAGTCGGAGTCGTTGCGGGTGTCGCAGCAGGTGCATTGTTAGGTATATTATTTGCCCCTAAAAAAGGTTTTGAAACCCGAAAAAAAATACTTACCCTGGGAGGAGAATTTGGAAATTTGGCTAAAGAAAAATTCAATGAATTTCTTGATGGTATCATTGAAAAGTTTGAAAGTGCGAAGGGCGAAGTTTCAGAATTAACCCAAAAGGTTGAAACTAAAATTGATGATGAATTTGATGATGTTTTAAGACAATAGTGATACTAAGTCATCATATGAGTTTTAAAATAGCCAGAAAGACTATATGGTACTAACTTTTGCAATGGAAAACAATACGATATTTTTCTAAAATATAATCATATGGCAAAAATTGCAGCAGGCGACCGACTAAAACATACGATCAAAGTCTTGCAAGATGATCAAGCCGTTAATGGGGAATTAGTGAAGAAACAATTCGATCATATGGCAGAAAATATGAAACCGGCCAATATCGTCAAAAGTTCATTTAATAAGGCGATTACCTCCCCGAATCTGGTCGAAAATGTGTTTGGTCTAACCACTGGTCTGGCTACGGGTTATCTTACCAAAAAAATAGCAGTAGGTTCTAAGGGGAATTTATTGAGAAGGTTACTCGGCGTATCGATTCAATTAGGGATTACCACGATTGTGGCTCAACACCCTAAAGCGATTAAATCGTCGATTCTCGTTATCCTGAAATATATCCGTAGCAAAACTAAATGATATATCTTGTTACGTAAAACGAAAGAAATGGAAATGGCTCTGACTATTTAACAATAAATAATTAGCACAAAAAGATATGTCAAAATATTCAAAAAAATCGCAGGAAAAAATCGGGGAAGTAATGCACGAATTTAAAGAAGGAACTTTAAAATCAGGCAAAGATGGCAAAGGCGGGAAAGTGACAAACAGGAAACAGGCAATTGCCATTGGTATAAGTGAAGCAAAAGAAGCCGGAGGAAAAGTTCCTGCACAAAAGGACGATAAATAGATTATGACAGTATTTATATTAAGTACTCGTGTGACCTTGCTTCTTGATTTAATGGCTGTTTGGACAGCAGGAAAGTTCTTAAACAGGAAATTGATCGCCTTTAGGTGATACCAGTGTAATCTATATTACCCATAATTCCAGCACCGTCAGCAAAAAATGAGGTGCTCCGAATTCCTCAATTCAAAGTCAGATTTTCACCGATATTTCCCAAATCCCTTAATGGGTTTCCAATCAGATAATAATTTCGATGCTACTCCTTAAATTTGATTACTTCGACCGGGCAGCTTTCTGCCGCTTCCTTTATTTTCTCCTCGTAATCAGTGTAGTTTACTCCTTTAATTACTGTTGCCAGATCATCCAGTTTAAAAACTTCAGGACAAATATCTTCACATAATCCACATGCAGTGCAACCTTCCTCTATCCAAACTTTTTTAATGGCCATGATTTCTTCTGTATTTTATTTATAATCAGCGATTAATCTTTAATTCTTCCAACAACGCTTTAGCCGCAGCTTCGGACGACGCAGGATTCTGCCCGGTAATCAATAAGCCGTCTTTTTTTACATAAACCCTCCAATCAGGACCGCTGCTATAATGGCCACCCAACTTTTTCATTTCGTCTTCCAGCAAAAAAGGAACTATCTCTGTTAATTTTACGGCTTCCTCTTCCGAATTCGAAAATCCTGTAACTTCTTTACCTTTTACCAATGGATTACCATTTGGTGCTTTAACATTCAACAATGCTGCCGGTGCGTGGCAAACAAAAGTCACCGGCTTATTATGATTATAAAAGCTTTCAGTCAAAGCAATAGATATTGCATCTGTTGCCAGATCCCATAATGGACCATGACCACCCGGATAAAAAACTGCATCATAATCCGCCTCATTAACTTCACTTAGTTTTATGGTATGAGCTACTTTATCAATTAAATCATAATCGCCATAAAATCTTTTGGTGGCAATGGTTTGCGCATCAGGCGCTTCACTTTTAGGGTCAACCGGTGGTTGACCCCCTTTGGGAGAGGCTATGGTTAATTCTGCACCTGCATCAGCCAGCACATAATAAGGTGCGGCGAATTCCTCAATCCAGAAACCGGTTTTTTCACCGGTGTTGCCCAAATCGCTGTGCGATGTCAGGACGATTAATACTTTCATAATTGAATTCATTTTTTAAATATTATTTCAAGAAAAAGGATTTATCACAAAATACTTTTTAGACTACAATATCTCACCCAAATGTTTATAATTGGACGAAATAACTTTAAATACTTCATCCATACGCCCGCTTAACATCATTTTCCCCATGTATAAGGCGACCCCTTTCATCTGGTCAAATTCCAGTTTGGGAGGCATGGCGAGGGCATTCGGATCAGTCTGAATTGAAACCAATACAGGACCTTCATGCATAAAGGCTCTTTCTAATCCTGATTTTACGTCCTCCGGATCATCAATACCAATACCTGTTATTCCCATTGCTTCCGCTATTTTTATGAAGTCAGGGTTTAGCATATCCGTTTCCAGATCGGGAATTCCGGCTACTTCCATTTCCAGCTTCACCATTCCCAATGATCGGTTGTTAAAAACAATGATCTTCACGGGTAACTGATATTGAACAATGGTCATGAGGTCACCCAACATCATCGAAATACCTCCGTCGCCGCAGAAGGCAATCACCTGTTGGTCAGGACGGGCAAGCGCAGCACCTATCGCCTGTGGCATTGCATTTGCCATGGACCCATGATTGAACGAACCCAGCATTTTTCGCTCGCCTGTTCCATCAATATAGCGAGCAGCCCAAACACAAGACATTCCGGTATCAACCGTGAAAATGGCATCTTTGTCAGCCAGTTCATTAATCACAGAAGCGACAAATTCAGGATGAATTTCATTGGATTTCCTGGTATCCTTTACATAGGATTGTAAATTCTTTTTTACTTCCTGATAAAATTCCAATTGCTGATCAAGAAATGCGACATCTTCCTTTATTTCCAACAGAGGCAAGAGCGCCTGCAAGGTATCTTTCACATCTCCGCAAAGTCCCAGATCGAGTTTAACCCTTCGCCCGAGGTTTTCGGGTTTAATGTCAATTTGAACAATCTTATTTTCAACGGGCATGAAAGGTGTATACGGAAAATCTGTGCCCAATAATACCAGCAAATCACATTCATGCATAGCGTGATAGGCCGATGGAATCCCCAGCAATCCGGTGAGTCCAACTTCATATGGGTTATCATACTGGATCGCCATCTTGGCTTTATAAGAATATGCCACCGGTGACTTGAGCTTTTCGGCCAGTTGAATAATTTCTTTGTGTGCCTCTGCAGCGCCCAGTCCGCAGTAAATAGTGACCTTTTTGTGCGAGTTTATCAGTTCAGACAGTTGCACTAGTTCGTCTTCTGATGGCCTGACAACAGGCTGATTTCTGAAAAGTACAGTCGTAGTTTCAGCAGCTACTGCAGGAAGATCGGTAATATCACCGGGCAATCCAATAACTGCTACGCCTTTTTTATGCACGGCATTTTGGAGAGCTGCCTGTAACATGCGTGGCAATTGTGAAGGTGTCGTTGCTATCTGATTGTAGCAACTGCAATCGCCAAAAAGTTTAATGGTGTTTGTTTCCTGAAAAAAGTCTGTTCCAAATTCTATGGTAGGGATCGTCGAAGCGATAGCCAATACGGAAGCCGATGAACGGTGAGCATCATACAACCCGTTTATCAGGTGGACATGCCCAGGGCCGCTGCTTCCCGCACAACATGCCAGGCATTCAGTTGAGCCTCAGCTCCGGCGGCGTAAGCAGCAGTTTCTTCGTGCCGTACATGGATCCATTTGATTTTTCCATTGCGATGAACTGCAGCATTTACATGATTTAAACTATCGCCTGTTACTGCATATATCCTTTGGATACCTGCTTCAACCAATGTTTCCACCAGTTGGTCTGATACATTTTTACTCATGATTCAATGTTTGTTCGTTTTCCTTAAGGTTCGATTCTTTATGTTGTTTTATGGTATAATTCTTTGTTTTGAAGGTATGCTTTCGCTTCATCGGGTGTCCCCAAAAGTATTGCAAGCCACAGTGTTTTCTCATTTTGTTCCAGAATGATGCTTATGAAAAGCGCATGTAAAAATGGAGCGATGATCGATTTTGCATAAATAACCCCTGCAAAAATGATCATTAATGCAGCGAGCTTTATAATGGGCAAACCCTCTATCGATCCTATGCCTTTCAAATTCATTTTAGTAATGAATTTTATAGAAACAAAGTTAGAAGCCTTTAACAGGAGAAATTTTACATAATTCTTTAAAAGAGTTACATCTTTCACACATTTAAAAACAATATAACCTTTCAAAATTAAGTGCGGATTATCCTTGAGCTAAAGTATAAAACATCGCAACCGCAGATGCCAGCATAACTATGAATGTAATCCAAACTACCGTATTAGATAACCACCCACTGCGGTATTCACCCATAATTTTTTTATTTCGTGCGATTCTTGCAATCAAAAAGATTAAAGGTACAGCGGCCACTCCATTAAAAACAGCGGTAAAAACCAGTGCTTTAATTGGATCAATGCCGATAAAATTAATCATTAAACCAATAAGCGATGCAATAGTAATTACGCCATAAAAACCGTGAGCTTTCTTTAATTTAAGGTTAAGCCCTTCTTTCATGTTAAATGCTTCGGATAAAGCATAAGCTGGAGAACCGGATAATATAGGAATGCCTAATAAGCCCAGGCCCATGATACCTATAGCAAAAATTAGTTTGGCTGAGAAGCCGGAATGAGGGAAAGTCTGAACAAGAGGATCCAGTGCTTTGGCGGCCTCTGCTGCTGTTGTGACATTAGTAATTCCATTCTCATGTAAAACTGTGGCAGCCACCACAATGATTGACCAGGTGGCAAATTCCGAAAATAGCATACCCAAGAAATTATCAATACGTAGATTTCTGATGAATTTTTGTCCAATTTTAGGTTTTCCATACCTACCAATCAAATGTTGAGCCTTTTCCTCCTCAACTTCTTGCGCAGCCTGCCAGAAAAACATGTAAGGCGAAATTGTTGTTCCCAAAACAGCAGTAATGATGAAGAAAAACTCAAAATTTAATTCCACATTGGGCAAAAAAGTAGCAGAAATAATCGTCTACCAGGGCTTGTCAATAATAAAGAGTGTGAGCGGATAGGCAAGTAACGTTAAGGTTAGCCATTTTAAGATACGTGAATAAACCCGGTAGGAAGTGAAAATTTCTAAAACTAGAATCAGGGCCGTAAACCCTAAAGTTAAAATAACAAAACTGATGGGAATAATCAGTTTGGCCGCGGCCGCGATAGCTCCAATATCTGCACCGATATTAATTGTATTAGCGACAACCACAAGTAAGACAGCAGCATAAAGCACCTTCTTGTTATAATTAGCTTTAATTACGGCCGCTAAACCGTGACCGTTTACGGCACCAATTCGTGCGCAGGCTTCTTGAACAGCTACCATGAGCGGAAGCATAGCTATCGCTGTCCAAAGTTGTCCATAGCTGAATTTGGCTCCGGTTTGAGTATAAGTAGCGATTCCTGATGGGTCATCATCAGCCGCTCCGGTAACCACCCCTGGTCCGAAAACCTTAAAAAAATTCTTTATTTTTAAAATGGTTTTTTTCATAACGAACTTAGTAATCCTCTTTGTTTTAAGAAAAATATTTTTCAGTTTATTCAGTGCCGATCTGTTACAATTTTATTGACAAACCTTAAGCGTATCTTTTCAGAATCACTGTAAGTCTTGTTAGCCAATCAAGCAATAAAGTGTATCAGTGAAAACCATTGATTATTGTCGGTATAAACTGTATTAATTTTCAAACCTGTAATGCTTGCAAAATCACAAATATGCCAGTGAGTATATTTGTGTGAGTTCTCAGTGTGTATGGTTTCTCCTTTTTTTATCAGGATATTATCTGGCAAATACATGCAACTGATTTCTAAATCCTTAAGTGCTCTCAGGTGCATTTCTATTCTGTCTTTTGCTTGGTTATAAAAGGCTACATGTTCAAACCAGTCGGGGCTAAATGCAGTTTTAATGTATTGGTTTACTGAACTCAGAATGTTTTTATTGAATGCTGCTGTAACTCCCTGATTGTCGTTATACGCATTTTCTAAAACTTTTATATCCTTTACCATATCAAGCCCAATCAATAATTGGTCTCCAGGTTTCATGACGGCTTTTAGATCCAATAAAAATTGAACTGATTGCTTACGGGTTAGGTTTCCCAACGTGCCACCAAAAAAACAAAATAATCGTTTCGTTTCCTTCGGTATAACATTGAGATGTTTAAGGAAATCGGCAATCAGGCCATACACTGTAATATCCGGGAATCTTTCGACCAGTATTCTTGCTGATTTCGAAATGGCAGCATGACTAACATCAACCGGAATGTAACGCACAGTTGCCATATTTTCAAAAGGTATTGCATCGAAAAGTATTGATATTTTTGAACAATCGCCACTTCCTAGTTCAACGATATCAATGTTTCTAAAGGTTTTTGAGATTTGTGGTGCAATTTCTTTTAACAGAGCTTTTTCGGTGCGTGTAGGATAATATTCCGGTAAACAGGTTATATCCTCGAAGAGTTTAGATCCATTCGCATCATAAAAAAATTTACTTGGTATGTACTTTTGTTGAGCAGAAAGGCCATCGATTATCTCGGATACTTCTTCTTCTTGCTCAGTACTGCATAAATAATTCCTGATAGCAATTTGCTTTCTGATAATGGCAGATGTTTCAGAATTATTCATTTTAATTCATTTTTAAGTAAATACTATTTCTACTACTCCGTAACAAGGTAACCTACCGGAATTCCTGTTTCTATAGGATTATTCGGGTCGCTGCTCCATTCGAACCAGCCACCATCATATACTGAAACGCGTGGCCAACCCATTAACCATGCATTGTAGAATGCTTCGCTGCCACGCCATCCTGTTCCGCAATAAAATGCATTGTGCTTTTCGCGTGAAAGGCCTGATGATATCAGATTTTCTTCTATCTCGTGATATTCACGCGTTGTATGGTCGAGGTTGCAGTAATTTTCCATGTGGTAGGCATCACTGCCACAGTCACTGAATATTGCACCGGGAATTCTGCCCTTTCTTTCGATATAATTGTACCCACTCACTTCACCTATATACTCGCTCCAGCTTCGTACGCATACCAAGTCTCCATCATCTGATCTCAACAATTCCTTGGCTTCCGGCAAATCAACAGCAAGACTGGGATTTGCAGGGATTGGGATTCCAAAATCAGACGCTATATTTTTGGACACATCTTCAGTGTTTATTTCGTATCCGGCATCAAGCCATGACTGAAAACCGCCATTGAGTACCCTAACATCGTTAACCCCTGCATACATCATAATGAAAGCACATCGGATTGCACCAATATGCCCGGCAGCGCTACCCGGAAAAGGATCGTCGTTATTCGGGAACAGGAATTTACCATAAAGAATTACTGTTGTATCTGAAGTGATGCCATGCTTTTCAAGTGCTTCCTTCAACTCTTCCGGTGAACGCCGGTTCCATGTATCAGGCGATTCGAGTGCGAGTGTATCCATGTCAATAGCGCCGGGAATATGTCCTCCCAAGTAGGCATCACGGTTTCGGTAATGAGCATGGCATATCACAACCTTAGAATTGTTATAATGGGGTGGCGTTTTACCTGAAATCAGTGTTTGGATCCATTGCGGATAAACCAATTGTGTAAATCTTTCCAGTCGTTGCATTGGCATTCCAATGGTTGAAGACCACTCTGCAATAAATTGATTATAAATGCTTATATCGCTATACCCTGCATGCAAAAAGGCTTTTGCCGCCTTCTCTGATTCTGCTGAAGAATATCCATAAATGACTATTTTATGTTGGGGTAATATTTTTTTTGACCGGACAATTTCTATCCAGTCGATATATTCTATCCATTTTGCCGGTAGGCTTTTTGCGCCTTTGATATGTCCGCAACGGGATTCATTTTGCATACACCAGCCGTTATAAGCTTCTATAGGCCGGATATCAATGATTTTAGTTTCAGGCTTATCCAGAAGACTAATTAGCTCGTCAGTCGAAATTTCTTTTATCGTATTATTCATAAATAGTAATGCTTTTCTTTAGTAAGCAAATGCCAATAATGCAATATCAGGATCAATCGGCTCGAATGAATTTAGTTTTGAGTAGCCAGGTAATTTTCCAGACCCATTTGCTCAATCTGCGCGTTTTGTATTTCGGCCCAGTCCACGTGACCTTCTTCCATTTTTAATATTTTGGTCAGCAGGTCAACAGTTCCCTGATCATCAACCTCGCGGGCAAGTTTGATTGCATCGTTGTATTCACTGACAACTTTGAGTTCAGTTTCGTCGTCATTACTGATTATTTCTGAAACAGTTTTACCAATTTTCATCGGATTAAGTTTGGATACCGTTGGCGAGCCCTCGAAAAAAATGATTCGTTCGATAAGCCATTCGGCATGGAGCATTTCATCCATTGCCTGCTTCCGGATAGCTTTGTGGAGTTTGCTGTAACCCCAATTTGCACACATTTCAGATTGTACCATGTATTGGTTGATAACCGTAAGCTCATCAGCCAGAAGTGAATTTAAGACTGCAAGTAATTCTTTGTTCCCTTTCATTTGTGTGAGTTTTTTTAATGAATATTGAGAGAACGAAGTTATGAGCCTGTAACTAGAGATGTTTTACAGAATTCTTTAAAAAAATTACATCATTCACACATTTGCTACAAGCATTCTTATACCGCCACAAAGGTTCCCCTGAGTTCCGCGCGAACGGGGCGATGCTTTGACAGGTATTTTTCCATTGCATCTATAATCCGTTCTGCCCGGTTTTCCCGATTACGCCCATATTTTTGAGGGACTCCTTGCATCGTGACAAATGCTGCTGAGTAATATTTGTCAGCCTGAATCTCTTCATTGCCAACAAATAGTTTTTGAATTCGGTGGCCAGAGGGATTTTCTATCTTGAAGTACACATTAAGTCCAAGACATCGCTTGACATATCCTCCCATCTGCTGGTAGGGATCACATGAAAACGTCCTTTCGAGATTCTCCTCCAACATTTCCTTGATTTCCTCTCCAGATAATTCAACAGTTGATTCGGGCGGATTCATAGGGATAATATTGTTCCGGATTCCGTGTTTCGGCCCGCATGAAAACCAGTCCGGACACCAGTCTGGAGCATACAGGATTCAGGTGTGTGGTTTCTTCCAGATGAGAAATTGAAGAACTGGTTATATTTTAAGTCAAAAAATCTTATTGCCAATCCGAAAATTCTTAACTACAGCAAATGCACTTTGGTATGAATTTAGCTTTTGATTGGAGAATGCCGGTAATATTTTATTCAAAGCCACTACCTTGGATTGTTTAATAATTTTCAATGATTACCTAAGGTTCAGGAAACATGGGAAAATGTATTTTTCAAGACATGTTGTTTCATCAATTTCAAATCGCTGAAAAAGGCGTAGCAGCCATTTTATAAAATAGACTGCTACGCACATTTTCAGTTATAATCTGGTCTGTCTAAAGTTCGATACTTAGATATCCTTTTTTCTGTAATTGAAAGTTATACAGGATCCCATTTTTAGTCACCTGAATTTGTTTTGGCAAGTCCTCCGGATTGACTTTAAATTGTTTTAAAGATAATCCACAAGCATACAATTCAACATGATATTTTTCTGCCATTTCCAGATAAGGAGTAATCTTGTCCTTTTGGATTAAATCGGTAATTGTTTTGCCACAAATTACAACTTTAAACGCACCGAATTGGTCTCCATCTTCAGACGCTAAATCATTAGATGCCAAAATAATAGGCTTTAGTTGTTGTATGTCCCTGGTTAGGACGGTGTAATTTTTAATCGTTGAATCTGCCGGGTTTTGGGCAAGGCTATTACCCGAAATTAGAACCGAGAACAGGACGCTTATTAACAAGATATATGCTTTCATGCTTTTATACTTTTATGGTTATTAAAATTGTTCATTATAAAAAATATTAACCCTCCAAAGATTGCTACATTTTTAAATAAAGGGCCAATGGTTGACATTTGTCCAACCTGAATGGTAATTGTGATAGGCACAAGTATCAGTGCTAAAATGATAGCCGCATATTTTGTTCTGAACCCGATCATTAAAGCAATACCTGCAATTAGCATAGCAATCCCCGAGGCAATGACGGAAAATTCAGGATTGCCCAACATAAAGGCTAACTCTTTAAATCTGGCATGGCTGATTTTGCCAATCACTTTTTCAACATTAAACAAGTGGTTTATACTTGCAACGATAAATATCAGACTTAATAAGACTCTGAATACCGTTATCGAATTTTGATTTATATTTACTGTTTTTGATTCCATTTTTTTGATTTAAATTTTCATTAATTCGCTCCATGTGGCACCGCTAATATCAGTTAGTTTCAGCTGATATTGTCCTGAGGGCAAAGCTGATAATCGTTCATCTTTAATCGTGATGGTAGCTTTTGCCCCTAAAGGAATGATTAAACTATGTTTTCCGGGTTTCACTTTTGCCACATATACATTCTCTATGTTTTCCGTTAGAAATGCAGATAAATCTTCTCCATTTAGTTTGAGTATGTTATTGCCATTTTCGTCTGTTATTTCAATACCGATTAAAAATGAACCATAAACATCCACCCCTTCTACACGAAACACTTGGAATGATAGTGTATTGGATGATAGATGCGCATGTTCAATTTCAATTTTGGGTTTTACTGACTTGTTGTGCAAGTCGCCCCACACGCCACCATGAAAATACTGGTTGGTAAACAATGTGATAAATAGAATTATCAATGAACCTGAAAACACAACCCTATGCAACACATTCAATTTAATTGGCAAAACACCTGACCCTATCCAGCTAAACCATTGGCGGGTTGTTATCTTGCTTTGACGGCTCATCAGAAAGTAATCCATTGAATATTTACCACTGCCAGACAGAAACAGGGTGAAGCCGGCAGCTATTCCAAGAATACCAATTTGCCATTCATCCAAACAGGTGGTGCCTATCCAACCGGAACCTAACAGTATTCCCATGGCCAGGCCGAAAACACCCACACTCATGAGTCTTGTAAATAATCCAAACATAAAAAATAGCCCGACAACTCCTTCTATAATGGTAAAACTTACCATAGTCCACCATAAGGTTTCAGGATTTGTTACAAGGTATTCGATGATTGGTTTTATGCCCAGTGCATTGGGCAGGAAATGGTTGAACTTTTCACCAATGTAGCCCAATGCTTCCGGATCTAATTTGTTGGTTAAAACAAGTCTTCTCCAAAAAGCTGAGAAATAGGTCCATCCTACGACCAGGCGCAAGGATAGCGTGAAGAGTCCAGCCAAATTATATGACTGCACTAATTTTTGATTATGCATTTTAATGGATATTTTTTATACTAAAAGATTTATTTGATTTTAACGGAGTGATGTAAAATCAAATCATGTACTTTAATCTTTTATATAAAATGTAAAGAGGAATATGTTTCGCGCTTTGATTTTCCCAAGTTAAGGGATTAAAAAAAACAGGACAACCAATGTTGAAATTTGAAAATTGATTTATACCCGTTGCAAAAGATTTGAATTTAAGATCTTTTTTAACAAGCTGTACGTTTACAATCTCTGCCTGACTGTATGTGACACAACAATCGGTGGCTTGTTGAATAGTTGTCTTGCTTGGATTAAGTGTTTTAGTCGTTTTTACACCTAACGCATGTTGCAGGGAATTTCGTACAGAACAAGGAGCGATAAACAATAACAGCCCTAAAAATAGAACTGTCCATGTTTTGCTACTACCACTCCTATGTTTTAAAATCTCTTGCATTAATATAATAACGTTTACCAATTGGAATTGTTTTCCAATTAATTTTCAGCAGAGCTAATCAACTATTTTTTTCAACAAGGGAATCCAACTACTTTTAATCAGTTTTTTTTAATACGTTGATATTGGAAGTGCTACATTTAAGACGAAATTAGAATTGGCAGTGAATATCATTGATCAACAAGTTAAAAATGGAGTTTCTTTTGATTTCATTGGAGGGGACGGCTATTACGGCAACGATGCCAAACTTGTCAGCGCCATTGACCAGATGGTCTACATTTATATACTGGACATCCATTCAGACAAAAAGATATTTATTAATCGACCAAAACTGTTCCTCTTCGAACGTAAAAGCACCAAAGAGTAAACCACTAAAAGACTTAACGCCACAACTCCGGATATGAGTGTAACCAATAACACGGATAGCCTTTTTTTAGGCAAAAAAAACTAAATCTTTTGTACTTCCTGTCAGTCATGGTTTTCAATATCGTATTTCGTAGTTAAAATATTTTTTATCCTTTCAAGTCTGTAGTACGCTGTCCTTTTTTACGCCTTATTGCAAACTTTTGGTCATTCACATAATACTCTTCCCTTTATTATCAAAACATTCGTTAATATGCGCTTGATATCAATGTAAATATATTTTATCATCAGACCGTGTATATGCACAACGATAAAGACATGAAAACTTCTATTTGTAGCTGTAAAAAAACATTTACTGACGAAACAGCAATGCAATCTGGCTTTTATAACAGGTCTTTTAACTGCCTTATAAATGCATCGGTGTTATAACCCGCCAGGCCTTCATGCTTTAATACTACTTTCCCGTCTTTGTTAATAACAACCGTGGTGGGTAAAGTGCCACTGAAAATTTCATTAGGTACGTCTCCTAAGGGGCTGTATAAAGGAATAGTAAAATGATTTTTTTCAAGATACTTTATTGCTTTTGACTTGTCTTCATCTTCGTTAATAAACAGAAAAACAAACCTGTCATCATTTTGTAGTTTCTTGTACAACTCATCTAAAGAAGGCATTTCGGCACGGCATGGCGGACACCAGGATGCCCAAAAATTAATGAATACAACCTTACCTTTTAACCCCGCAGTAGAAGCAGTTATGCCAGCTGAATTTGTAAAGGAAAAGGAAGCCGTTTCAGGTAAATTATTTACCCCATTTTTCTTTATTTCCGTTTTAAATAAACCAACTGAAACCAATTGTTGTAACAGCAAGGACTTTGCATCCGGAACGAAAATAATGATAATAAGAAAGCTAATAAGCAAAACGCTTAGCCCTCTTTTTTTTACTGCACTATAAAAAGTTTTAAAACTCATAAATTGTAATGATTTAATTGTTATTAGCTTAAACCTATGGCTGAATTTGTACGTAACCTTCCTGCACCAGTTGAATTAACCTGCCCACGGCTCCATTATTGACCTTTATACCAGGTAGCAAGTCTTCATTGCCCCACTGATGATTTTGCATAGAAACCACACACTCTTCGATCTCCACATCCTGTTTTATCAATTCGGCAATGAGTTCTTTGTAAGGATTGCCGGTTGTAACTTTGCGGTATACATTGTAAGCCTCGTCATTCAAGGTTATATATGCCGTGTCGCCATGAAAAACGCCGATAATCTGTCCTTTGGCTTTCAATTCCTTGAATCGGTTCGCCAAGAGGTGCATGTAGTTGATACCTACAGGAAGGTCACCAGCAAATGCCAGATGATCCATGTTAAATACGACATTTGCCTTTTCCAGCACTACTGGAATATCGACAACGATCTTGTGCTCAGCTGTCTTGTCTTTGGAATCAATCGCTAACAGAAATTTTCCTTTGTCTTTGCTCATTATATTATCTCCTTTCTAATGATAAATGTTGTTTTATTCCTATCCGCACTATGCCTTCTTATACCGCCACAAAGGTTCCTTTGAGTTCTGCGCGAACGGGGCGATGCTTTGCCAGATACTTCCTCATTGCATCTATAATCCGTTCTGAAAGGTTTTTCCGATTTCGGCCGTATTTTTGAGGTACACCCTGCATCGTTACGAATGCCGCCGTGTAATAGCGATAGGGCTGAACTTCTTCATCGCCTGCAAATAGTTGCTGAATTCGTTGGCCTGATGGGTTTTCTATCTTAAAGTAAACATTTAGTCCGAGACAACGCTTGACATATCCACCCATTTGATTATAAGGGTCGCACGAAAACGTCCTTTCGAGATTCTCCTCCAACATTGTTTTGATTTCCTCTCCCGTTAACTCTACTGTTGAAACAGGCGGATTCATAGGGATAATATTGTATAGGTCATTCAACGTTATGTTACCCGGAACTATTGGCGCGCCGTAACGCCAGCCATTCGAAAATGCCATTTGTGCTCCGGTGCTTTCGAGCAATACTTGGAGAAGGAAATTGTCCATAGTGGTTTCCAAGGTTGTTCCCCGGTTGAGCGCGGTGGCAGTTTCACCGACAACATCTTCGAGGTCAATTTTGTAGGGCGCGAGTGCTTGCCTGATAAGTTCGTCTACTTCTGGATCAGGTTGTATGGCCGCTTCAACTTCAATCAACTGATGCTTATAATCAGTAATTTGTCCGTCAACTATTTCCAAATCCAGACGACCCAAAAAAGAACCATGGCAACCTGACTGTATGACAATAGTTTTCCCATTAAGAACCGGTTTGTAAAGCCGGTTATGGGTATGGCCGCTGAGACAAACATCAATGCCTTGTACTTCAGATAAAAGCTTCATATCCTGAGTGAAGCCAAGATGTGAAATCAGGACAATTAAGTCAACCTTTTCCTTAATGCGCAGTAAATCAATAATTGGCGGAAGTTCATCTTTGCCCAAGCTAAAGTATATACCTTCGCTGTACGATGGCGGCATAGTCTTGTCAACAATATTCGAGGCTATCCCAATAAGTCCGATACGTAATCCGCCAATCTCTTTTACAGCATACGACTGATAAACCGGCTTCTTAGTCACTTTATCAAAGATATTATTTGCCAGCATCGGATAATTAAGTTCAGCAACCCGCTGGTTAAATACCTTTGGACCATAAGCAAATTCCCAATGGGCTGTCATGGCATCAAGCCCCAAAGAATTCAGGACAGGAATCATGGCCTTTCCCTGTGTATCCAGCGCAGGATAGGTACCGTGCATGGTATCGCCGCAGTCGCAAAAGAGAATGCGTCCCTGATTTTCGGCCCGTATTTGTTTTACAATTGTAGCAATGCGGGCGTAACCTCCAGCCTGGCGGTAAACGGCATGGTCACCCTGCCAGAACATCTCCTGGTGTAAATCAAAATAAGCGTGGGTGTCGTTCATTTGAACGATGGTGATCAATTTTTTAACTGCCATTGTTTTTCTTCTGATAAATAAAGGTTTCTTCTGATGAGATATTTTTATACTTAGATGTTGCTCTAACTTTTAAATCCATTTTGATATCTACATTAAGTACTATGAATCAGATAAATTACAAGGAAGATTCCGACTGCCAGAACTGCCAGGAGAAGCAGTATGTCAAGTATAGATGAAGGTTGGTATGTATCCTCGTCTATTTGTCTTTCAACTTTTTTGTACCTTACATATGCGAGCAATACCAGTAACGTACCCAAACCAACAAGGAATATCCCAATGATAGCCGAGTATCCATGAGAAGGAGGTAAAGTATTTCCAGTTGTTGATTTTTCCATAATTATGGACATTTGTTTTATGAACAAGGCAAACTTTTCAACAACAAAACCGAATGCCATTATCCCAATGCTTGTCCTAATCCATGCAAGAAATGTTCGTTCATTCGCCATGTGAACTCGGCGATTACGAACTTTTGTTGATTCCATATTTTCAATTATCTCTGTCATAATGCTATAGCAAAATTAAATTGGAATAGATTGATCAAGGGTGATAGTTTTGGTTTACTTCCGATACCGGCAAAGCGATTACCCAATCCCATGAATTGCCTAAATAGATGGTGCCACCGACAATAGATGGATTTACGATACCGAAACGCCCCCCGATGTGCTTCTGTCCAATCAGTTTTCCGTCTTTCGGATCAACTGCAAATACCGATGGACCTGTTGACATATAAAGTACTCCTTCATAATAAGTTGCGGGTCCACGCCCGGCTCCTGCCGGTCCGGCATCAGGCACATTCCAGGTCCATAACAATTTGCCTATCTTTAATTCATATGCCTGATAGACGCTGTTTACAGGCGTACCTATATAAACAACGTTATCATGGATCATTGGCATGCCGCCTTTGAAGGCTGGTGGCTTAGGACCTTCCCCCATTAACTTGGTCCATAATACTTTTCCTGTGTTAGCATCGTATGCACGAATACCTGTATTCATGGTTTCCTTGCCGCTACTGGTTGTTTTTAGCATGCTTACTGCATCCATCACCACAACACCGTCAGCCACGACCGGTGAAACGTCGCCCATACCCGTGTTCTCTGCGTTAGGGATAGTACCCTGCCATAGTACTTTGCCTGTCTTTGCGTCAAAACAGTATATAAATGCTTTGAGCGACATTGCTGTATATACTTTCCCATCGTAATAAGCAGGGCTCGACATATTTGCCATACCACCCACTTCATTTTTCCAGATCTCTTTCCCGGTTTTGGCATCCAGCGCATATACGGTACCATCACCTGCAGAAAAGAATATTCTACCTTCTCCAAAAGCAGGGGTCGGCATGGTGCCGCCTTTCGTTAAATAGTACCATACGAGTTCTCCTGTATTCTTATTTAAGGCAAACACTCCATTGAAGCTTACATCTCCACCTCTGATCGCCATTCCTGTTTTCTTATAAGCCATAACATTGGAAAAATTGAAACCAACGTTCCCGGGAGTGACATAGACAAGATCACCAACAACTACGGGATTCCCCATGTATGTATTGCCTACCGGGCTTGTCCGCCAAATAAGCTTGCCGGTTTTAGCATTGATCGCATAGATGAAGTTGTCGTCACTCTCCGCATAAACAATTCCATCAACAACGCTTACGCCCAATGCATTTCCATAGAACTGGGTTATTGTCGTCAGACTTCCTTTTACGCCATAAGCGCTTTCACCAAATGCCTTTTCCTCCGATAGTGGCCATGACCTTGCTTCGGCAAATTGCCACGAAACACCTTTTACCATCCAGTCCGGTGCATCTTTGGCAATGGTGAATGCCGCGTTATGCCGGGCATTGCCATAACTTTGAACCCATTCATGCGGATAAAACGAACCATCATTTTTGTCGGGCATGTTTTCAGGAAAATAAACCACATCGAATGGTCCACCTTTCAGCATAGGAATTGGAAAATCATTTTTTACCTGAGCCTGAACACTTTTTGATGTATTCAGAACCATAAAGGCAATCAATATTGCAGACATCACCTTTATTGCCTTAACCGTTTTCATTGTCTTCTCTTTTTTTAAAGTTTCGTATATCATTTTGATCTTTTGTCATTAATAATTTTTACCAGTCCCCAGCGAACATCTTCCGGCAGGTTACTGAAAGGATACATTACTGTACCCGGATAACCATTTGTTATAATATCAAATGCTCTTTCGGGCGGATAAGCTGTAAACAGTAAAATAAGGCATGACAGAGCCGGAAATGCCTCCGGTAAGGAGGCTCTCTATCCCCTTGCTTCCCGACTTGCTTATTTCTTCTTCTGCGCTGCCTTTATTGGCTGGAACGGTCCGTACTGATGCTGTTCCTGAGAAAAATCATCTGCATAGGGTGGATACGGGCAGTCCACTGCTTTTTTCTCCAGTTTCGGATAGTCCTTCTCCAGTCCACGCATTTGCGGACGCTCCTTGGAACTGAGATAGCCAGCGACATCGTAAGTGTCTTCAATGGTGATTGCCGGATGGTTCCACACCGTTCCCAACGGCATGTTGCTGTGAACAAACGCGGCGTTGGTCAGCACCCGGTTCATTCCCGCTCCGTTGTTATAGCTGTTTGTTCCCCAGAGCGCCGGGGCTACATGGCTTGAACCTCCGGCCGACATGGACTGATAGCCGTCCCCATTTGCACCATGGCAAGACATACAGAACCTGTTGTACACCTCTTCACCTTTTTTTACATTGGCCTTGCGGTCCGGTCCTTCGTATTTAGGTGTAACCAGGCCAAAAACATCCTTGGGCATATCTTTCGATAACCAGTTTATGTAGGCTACCATTGCCTTCATTTCCTTGCTGTCAACAGCCATTGCCTTACCGTTCATGCTGCGCGCAAAACAACCGTTAATTCGCTCCTCTAGTCCAGCCACTTTGTCTTCGCGGCCTCGGTATTGAGGGTACATCTGGCTAACCCCCATCCAGGTGAGTCCGAACTGCTTAGCCCCGTCTTCCAGGTGGCAGCTCGTGCAGTTCAGGGTGTTTCCGGAAAACCTCATTTTCTCATCCTTCACCCCAGATCCGAGTTGAGCATAAGTATCGGTCAAATGCAGTGCACCAAAACGGATGAGATCACCGTCCTCTCCCTGGGGAATATCTTTCATCAATGGCGGTACCCAGGCGGCAGAAGACCCTTCTACCTCCAGTGGTGGTGCGGTAGTAAGCTCTGCATCGGCCAGCGTAGTCGAAAATCTGAGGATATTTTCGATTTCTTCGTCCTTAAGTTTCTTGTTCAACTGCAAGTACCCCATCTGATCCACTGCCTCTGCCAGGTTGCCCACCTCGCCGTCATGGAAATATGGAGCGGTAAGGGTGACATTGCGCAGCATGGGAACTTTGAAGATATATTTGTCACTTTCCAGGTTGGTGACCTTAAAGCGTCCAAGATCCTTGTCGTTGGTGTACTTATGGAACACGCCCATTTTCTGGAAGGTCATCCCGCCCAGGTTGGGGCCGCTGTGGCACTGCACACAGCCGACATTGATAAAGGTGCGCATTCCTTCCATTTCCTGTCCGGTGTGAACCGGTCGAAGCGGCCCCGGCTAATCAGCGTTCGTTCAAAGGCCGCAACCGCTTTGGCAAAGTTATCGAAAGTTACGGGGTCTTTCTCTCCAGGAAAGGCCTTTTCGAAATCAGCGGGATACTGTGCTATGTTTTTCAGCCGTTCGGCCACCGCTTCGCCATTGGGCATGGCCATTTCAACGGGGGCGAGAGGGGGCCCCTGAGCTTGATCTGCCAGAGTGGCCGAGCGTCCGTCCCAGAACTGGGCAATCTGGAACCCAGCATTCAACGCAGATGGATCATTGCGGTCGCCGAATTTACCCAGAGCACCCAAGCCAGTTTTGAGATTGTCAACGCCTGCGCCTTTGTTGTCAATGGGATGGCAAGAGTTGCAGGATTGGGTTTTGTTGATTGAAATGCCTTCCTCGAAATAGAGTTTCTCTCCCAGCGCAATCATGGCGGGGGTGTCCTGTTCGCTCCCCGGCATGGTCGCGGGAAGTTTACCGTAAAGCGCCTGTGCCTGCATCATCAGCACACCGTCAGGGATGCCTGGAACCGCTTTGATTGTGCGCGGAAAATCATTTTTTACCTGAGCCTGAACACTTTTTGAGGCATTCAAAACCATGAAGGCAATTACTATTGCCGACATTACCTTTTTTACCTTACTTGTTTTCATTGTCTTCTCTTATAAATGAAATTTTGTTTATCATTTTGTTCTTTTGTCATTAATAATTTTCACCAGTCCCCAGCGAACATCTTCCGGTAGGTTATTGAAAGGATACATTACTGTACCCGGATAACCATTTGTTATAATATCAAATGCTCTTTCGGGCGATAAGCTGTAAACAGAAAAATCCGGAGGTGGCGGTTGAAATCCTTTTGAAAGCGCTGTTAGTTTACCGTCTATTCCATGGCATTGAGTGCAGGTTTCAGTATAAATTTTCTGTGATTGTTTAATTAATGAGTCAGAAATATTAACAGGAAGAGGTTCAGGCAAGCTTAACACGTGATGATTTTTATCAAGATAATCAATCAGACTTTCTAACTTATACTTGTCAAAAACAGTAAAATATGGCATGGCAGAGCCGGAAATGCCTCCGGTAAAAATTGTGTGCAGATATTGGCGGGTAGTTCTGACAGTCGTTAAATCTTCAGGAGAGATTGATAAGTTTCCTGCTTCTGATCCTTTACCGTCCATATTTTCTCCATGACAGAAAGCGCAACTTTTCCAGTAAATTGTTTCTCCATTATCATATACAACATTAATTTCGGACTTATACTTTTCGAGGGCTTTCTGGTTATAAGCTTGCACTGCCTTTTGATATGCATGAGTATTTGCCTGCAACTGTTTTTCAAAAGGCACAAAATTCTTATCCTGAATAAACTGTCTTGTTAAAAGCATCGGAACAAGGATGAGCATTAAAAGAGTTAATACTGCCCAGATATTTAAAGTGCTCCTTCTTTCCATACCGAGATAAATTACCCACAACAATAAGGCTGCTCCAATTATGCCGATAAATAAAAAAACATTGGCGACGGAATCAGCCTTTCCAAGTAAAGAAGTATAAAGGATTATGCCTAGAAAAATCTGAAGCAGAATACCACCCACCATCCATTTAAGCAGTGATTTCTTTTCTGTTTCGTCCTTAGTTGAGAAGAAATAATGAAATGCTGCGCCAAACACAAGAGCAGCTCCCAGAACATGTAAGTATCTGAACAGCCATAGATATGCCAGTGAGCCGTGTAATTTATAACCGTGAGCAATTATTGTAAGCCACTTATCAGGATTTTCTGCCGTCACCAAAACAGCAACGAATATGGCCGGAACGATAAGGAGAGAAAAAAGCGCAATAATTCCAAAAATCAAATGGCGGTCAGGATGGACATTTATTTTATGGCCTAAGGTATCAAATGAGATAAATGAAACTATCAGGAGAACAATAATGAGCATCCAAAATGGAGCAAACAGATTAACAGCAGTAAAAAAGGGAATGGTATGACCAACCTGGATCAGCAGTAGAGGTGCGATTCCTAAAACTACGGCAAGGCTTTTATGTGCCATAAATATTCTAATAATTCTTTTATCCAATCGTAACTCATTTGTTTTTCCTCCCCACCGGGAATCGAGAAAATAGTAAACAGAAAGTATGGCCGTTCCAATAGTTAAAAGGACAAATACCATATGAAGGGTAAAAAAGGTAAAAAGCAGGCCGTTAAGCCATTCATCGGAAAGGGGTTTCTCAAGCGGGATGTCATAGAGGTTATTCATTTTCTTTCGTCCTCCTTTATTGGGGCAAAACGCGAAGGCGCTTTTATAATGATTCTCCCGTTTGCCAGTTGGTAGAGAAAGCGTGCCATAATCCGCCGTTCCTGTTCCGTTCCTGAAAAAGGAGGCATGAATGGCACCATTTCATGCGTATGCCCGAGGATAACAAAAATGCCGTCTTCACTTCTGCCCTTAACCGCATTCTGTATGCTGTTAATCCCACCTATAGTATGGCAGGCGGAACAGTTGCGGCTAAAAAGATATGATCCTTGATTGATAATATCAGCTTTATCAGTAATCGTATTATACCAGTAAGCATTTTTCAACATACTGTCTTTTTCTAAAAACAGACTTTCGTCCAGTAAAACCTGATTGGCGTACATGTATCCAGGCATGAGATATGGTCCCCTGATAAACTCCCGGGTTCTTTCAAATTCCGTTACAAAGCCCATACAGAATAAGAGTGCCGGGACAATCAAAATCCTGGAAAAAGAAACGGAACCCTTAATTGCAAATAGTGCAATCAGGAACAGGATAAATACACCAATGGCATTCATTGCATAGAAGATTTCGGGCCGCTGTGAAAAACCGGGAGTTAGGATGGCCATGATAGCGTGTGTTTTGAATACCGATGGAACTACGGAAAAATACCACCACGTGAATACAATCATTGCAGAGAATGAAATGAAGAAAACCTTTCCGAAAAGGCGTAGCGCCTCTTTCCGGAAAGCATTTACATTGTGTGTACCAAGTAGAAATGCCATAGAGAATAAGGCGCCGAGGGCAAACGCCAGGGCTGCTCGTAAAAGCAATTGTGGAAGAAAGCTCGGATTAAAAAATGCTGACAGGAAACTTTTATCCCATGGCCAGCCATCGGACGTAAGCATGAAGCCCAATATTCCCGTTATCAAAAAAGCAGAGGAAACAGATAAAACAATATAACTGACGCCAAGATATATATGCTGTTTTTTCCGTTCGCCTATCCACTTATCCCAGGTAAAGTAGTAAACAAGAAGTACGACTACCTCTAACGTGAAGACTATCCATTCAATAAACCAGGGCCAGAAAAATATTCGCAACATTGAGCCTATGCCATTGGGTGCCAGGGCGCTGGTAATAAGCCATATTCCAACTCCGGTTACTACCCCGATTCCTGTAATGACTATAATAGTAAACTTCAGAAAATTCTTTGCAAAATGTTCCCAATCGTTGGACGACTTTCTGAAGCCGAAGTATTCGCTTATTACGATGAGCGTTATTGCACCTATTGCCAGTCCGTGACTGATAATAACATGCAACACCGCATCCAATGCGATAGTCATGCCGTTGCCTAAATAGGGTACTTCGTAGATCGGGAATTGCATAATCTCCTCCTATTTCTTTTTGGATGCAAAGTGAGGTCTCGGTTGCGCAGAAACAAAGGCAGCCACATCCAGCGCCTGTTCAGCAGTGAGGTCGGGATTGGTTCTCGGCATATTTTGAAAGGCAAAGGCCGCGAGATTCTCCACCTTATTCATTCCGGCTCCGTCATTGAATGAACCGCTCCCCCATAAAGAAGGCACTTCCTGTTTCCCTTGTCCGGCATTACCATGACATACGGCACATCGTTGCATGAAGATCTGATTTCCATTTCCTGGTTCAGGGGTATGGACTTTTTGATAAGCTTTATACCCAACCACGGAATATCCGCATATATCGGCAACCCTTTCGAAATCCATTGATAATAGGTGACAATGGCTGTCATTTCCTTGCTGTCAGGAGGCAAGGGCTTTCCATTCATGCTTCTTTCAAAGCAATCGTTTGTCCTTGCAACCAGGTCCACAGCATAGTTTTGTCTTTTTCTGAATTTCGGATATGTTGCCGCCACACCGACGAGCGAAAGACCGCCGTTTTTCCCTCCCTCGGTAATGCCTCCTTTAAAGTGGCAGTCATCACAATCGAGCCTGTTGCCGACATATCCGTCGGCATATTTCCGGGTGTCAGTCATGATGTTGTACCCGAGCATCACTGCGTCCTTTATGTTTTCGGGCGCATCCTGTGGCATAGGCGGATTATAAGAAATGGTGTCTTTCTGTTTGGTTTTGGGTGCAGTTGTCTCGCTTGACTGGCTACTGCTGAAATCGATAAATCTGCTGAAAACAAGAGAAACAGCAGATCCAATGATAGCGAATACAATTACCACCATTACTCCAAACCATAGCTCTGATTTTTTCATAGCAGTTCCTCTCTTCTTCAGTGACTAAAAGTCAAGTTTCACAATGCACCTTGATTGATTTATTAGTTCAAATAGTTTGAACTACTTTTTTACAGGTGGATTTTTTACCTGTTCGATGGATAATTTTTTAGTGCAGAAGAACCAATCATAGCAAGTTATTTTCTCATCTTTATTTTCCATACGTTCTTTCGCAGCCCCGCACGAAGATGCTGTTGAAACGATTACATCATCGCCGGGATTCCAATTGGCCGGAGTAGCAACGCCATAGGCGTCAGCTGTTTGCAAAGCGATTATTACCCTTTTCAATTCGTCAAAGTTCCTACCCAACGAAAGTGGATAATAAATAATGGCCCTGATGGTTCCTGTGGGATCGACAAAAAATACGGCTCTTACTGCCTTGGTGTTACTTTCGCCAGGTTGTATCATCCCGTATTTCTTGGCTATGTCCATTGTAATATCTTCAATCAATGGAAATGTAACATCCACATTTTTCATGCCTTTGAACTCTATTTTCTCTTTAATAGTGCGCAACCAGGCTATATGGCTGTATAATCCGTCAATTGACAAACCTACCAATTGAGTATTTAATGCTGTAAATTCATTTTGCATACTTGCAAATGTCATGAATTCTGATGTGCAAACCGGTGTAAAATCAGCTGGATGGCTGAAAAGAATGATCCATTTTCCTGAATAATCTGTAGGAAAATTAATATTTCCTTGTGTTGTTACCGCTTTAAATTCAGGTGCTTTGTCGCCAATGCGTGGCATGGCAATGATTTCATTTTCCATTTTTTATAATTTTAAGATTGTAGCAATTCAATTGTTCTTATAATTCATCTTTCTATGCATGAAGGCTTACTGAAACATACTGTGGTTCAACTCGGTTTCCCGCAAATTTGATCAGCTCGGCATTAAACTTATGAGTGTTTTTACCACTCTGGTTTGAGTATCACTTTCGTCCATCCTTTGTCACGTGCATCAAAATGCTTGTAAGCTTCCGGAGCCTCGCCAAGTGAAAGCTCGTGTGAGATAATTAATGACGGTTTGGCTTTACCTACAGAGATAAGTGTGCAAAGCTGACGATTGTAAGACTTTACATTAGCCTGGCCTGTTGCAATACGTTGCCCTTTCATCCAGAAGTTACCAAAGTCAAAATCCATGTGTCCTTCTTTCTGAAGTGGATCTTTTGATTTTGGATCTTTGGGTACAAACACACCTACAACACCAATAGATCCTGTAGCTTTCACTGCCTGTACCAGTTCGTTCATAGTAATGTTAGATTGTTCAGTACCATGCTTATCGCAACATTGGTAGCCTACGCATTCGCAACCTTTATCTGCACCTATACCTTTGGTAAGTTCAAGAACCTGTTCAACAGCAGAACCCTTTGAAAAATCAATAGCAATGGCACCAAATTCTTCAGCAAGTTTCAACCTGTCTTCATGATTATCAACAACCATGATCTGGCTGGCACCTTTAATACTTGCAGAGTGCGCTGCCATAAGCCCAACAGGGCCTGCCCCATAGATGACCACAGAATCTCCGGGTTGCACATTAGCGAGTTCGGTTGCGTGATATCCGGTAGGAAAAATATCAGATAACATCACATAATCATTTTCCTTTTCTATTGCATCTTCAGGTAATTTCA
>Ga0209585_10000096_pt1 | contig 32667 bp, 27 predicted proteins | sample NGEPerone_FD_185491 | JGI IMG/M metagenome (GOLD analysis project Ga0209585, IMG submission 185491) | Arctic peat soil microbial communities from the Barrow Environmental Observatory site, Barrow, Alaska, USA - NGEE Permafrost154B-one... | ecosystem: Environmental > Terrestrial > Soil >... | reverse complement strand
ACCCCATGCGATACCTCACGGCCTGCGCCTTCGTGATCGTCTTGCGAGTTGCCATCGTCGGTTCCATCAGCCAAAGTGACCCGCACCCCCTCACTCACCCATGTAGACACTCAGACCAGGCGGACCCTTGACATCTTCCGGCGTGCACACCACACTTCCACCTGACCGAGCTTCCACCTGACCGAGCTTCCACCTGACCGAGCTTCCACCTGACCGAGCTTCCACCTGACCGAGCTTCCACCTGACCGAGCTTCCACCTGACCGAGCTTCCACCTGACCGAGTTTGTGTGCCATGGAGAAGGGTTTCCGCACGAGATGACCATAATGCCGCAGGCCGAAGAACACGGGACTGTTGGCACCCATGAGCCGAAGACCATCGCCGGTCGCTCGCCGGCGCAGCTCGCCTGGTCCCGGCTGAGACGCGACAAGGTTGGCATGGTTAGCCTGATGGTCATCATCGTGGTGACGGTGATCGCCGTGGGGGCCCCGCTCATCGCCCACGTCTTCGGACTGCAGCCCAACGCGTTCCACGACGAGTTGATCGGCGATGGTGCTCTTCCCAAGTTCGGCCCACTAAACAGCGGAATCAGCCTGGCGCATCCGCTTGGCATCGAGCCTTCGACCGGCCGCGATATCATGGCCCGCCTGCTCTACGGCTCGCGGGTCTCCCTGCTCATCGCCTCGCTCGGAACCGTGTTCACGGTAGCGATCGGTGTCACCGTGGGACTGATCGCGGGCTACTCCGGTGGTCGAGTTGACGCCCTGTTTGGGCGGCTGATGGACCTCATTCTCAGTTTTCCCCAGCTGATCCTGCTCATCGCGCTGAGTCCGATCCTGATCCAGGTTCTTAACGACCGTTTTGGCCTCGAGGGAAACTCAGCGCGCGTCACGTTTCTCATCCTCGTGTTCGCCGTCTTCGGCTGGCCCTACATCGCCCGGATCGTCAGGGGCCAGGTCCTGAGTCTGCGCGAGCGGGAGTTCGTCGAGGCGGCGGTCTCCACGGGGGCAAGCACGAGGCGGATCCTGGTGCACGAGATCCTACCGAACCTGTGGGTCCCGATCATCGTCTACGCGACGCTTCTCCTCCCGGGCTACATCGCTGCCGAGGCGGCGTTGTCGTTCCTCGGTGTCGGGGTCATCGAGCCGACGGCGACGTGGGGAAAGATGCTGTCCGACTCGGTAACCTTCTACCAGGTCGACCCGCTCTACCTGTTCATCCCCGGCACGTCGCTGTTCATCGTTGTCCTGGCGTTCAACCTGCTGGGCGACTCGATGCGCGACGCGCTCGACCCTCGCGCGGGGCGCGCCTGAGCCCACCGCGTCGTTCACCCACCCGTCCCCCGGCTCGTCGCCGGGTCCGGTTTCCGCGTGCGGGAGCTGGACGATCATAAGGAGAAGATATGGACAAGGCTAAGATCGGCCTGCGCTGCGGTGCCCTCGCATCGGCAGCGGTTCTTGCGCTGACCGCGTGCGGCAGCAGCGGTGGTGGCGGCGGTAGCGGTAGCAGCGGCGCGAGCGGCGGCAACAACAAGGGCGGGACGCTCACGATCCTGACCCAGGCGGAGCAGATGGCCCACATCGACCCGCAGCGCGACTACGTCGGTGAGGACATGGCCTTCACCAGCGGCTACCTCGTCCGCACCCTGACCGCCTACCAGCTCAGCAAGGACGCCACGAAGTCCGGTCAGCTCGTGGGCGACCTCGCCACCGACACGGGCAAGGCCTCCGACGGCGGCAAGACGTGGGCCTTCACCCTGCGGGACGGCGTAAAATGGCAGGACGGTACAGGCGTCACCTGCGCGGACGTGAAGTACGGCGTCTCGCGCACCTTCGCCCAGTCCGTCATCACCGACGGACCGACCTACGCGATCCAGCTGCTCGACATCCCGAAGGCCGCCGACGGCACCTCCACCTACAAGGGGCCTTACGGGACCGCCAAGAACGATACCGCTGCTTACGACAAGGCGGTCGGGTGCTCGTCCGACAACAAGACCATCACCTTCCACCTGAACCGTCCTGCCGGTGACTTCAACTACACCGTGACGCTCACCGCGTTCGCTGCCGTCCCGAAATCGAAGGACACCGGCGAGAAGTACGACGACAAGATCTTCTCTGACGGGCCCTATATGGTCACCGAGAACACCAAGGGCCAGCAGCTCGTGCTCGACCGCAACCCGAACTGGAGCGCGGCTACCGACTCCTACCGGCCGGCGCTTCCAGACAAGATCGTGATGAAGTTCTCGCTCCAGACCAGCGTCATCGACCAGCGCATGGAGGCCGACGCCGGCGCCGACAAGTCGGCGATCTCTCGCGACGCGCTCGACACGCCATCGCTCACCACGGTGTTCAACGACCAGCGGTTCGCCTCGCGCCGGATCAACGAGTACGACCCGTACGTCTACTACCTCGCGATCAACACCACCAAGGTGCCGAACCTCAAGCACCGCCAGGCGATCATGGCCGCGATGGACCGAGCACAGATCCTCACCATCTACGGCGGGAGCTACGCCGGTGACGTCGCCGACGGCGTCGTCAAGCCCAACCTGAAGGCGGACTACGCGCCGACCGGGCTGTGGGACACCCTGCTCGGGGCCAAGGTGCCGGACGCGGGCGACCCCGAGCTGGCCAAGAAGCTCATCGCCGAGTCCGGCGAGCCGATGCCGACCATCACCTACGACTACGGTCAGGGCCCGGCGCAGGACAAGGAGGCGGCGTCGATCCAGGCCTCGCTGGCCAAGGCCGGGATCACCGTCAAGATCAACCCCATACCGCGCGGACAGCGCAACTCGGTCGAAATGAACCCCGCCACGGAAGGATCCCTGGAGTGGACCGCGTGGGCGCCCGACTGGCTGAACGCCTCGACGGTCATCCCCGAGATGTTCACGCCCTCGGGTGGGTGGCCGCTCTCGCGGGCCAACGACAAGGCCTTCAACGACAAGGCCGCCGCGGCAAAGGCGGAGCTGGACCGCGCGAAGCAGGGCACCATGTGGCAGGAACTCAGCAAGGAGGCCATGGCGAACGCCTGGGCCGTCCCGATCCGCTTCAGCCGCACCCAGCGCCTAGCGGGTTCCAAGGTCGGGGCCGTCAGCGGTATCAACGGCCAGGTCTACCTCTGGGCGCCGTACGGCTCCTGGAGCTACGCGGACCTCTACGTCAAGAAGTAGCTCGCTGGGCGCCGTAGGCTCCGGCACCCTTCCAACCGGCCCGGGGGGCGGGTGCGCCCCGCCCCCCGGGCCGTCAGCGGCCCGCTCCTGTGCGGCCGTTTTCGTCCCCCAGGTTAGGAGGCTCCCGTGGGGTCGTACGTCATCCGGCGTGTCGGCGCGATGATTCTGATGCTCGTCGCGCAGAGCATCGCGGTCTTCTTGCTCTTCGCGGTGCTGCCGTCGAACCCTGCGGCCCTCACCTGCGGCAAGACCTGCACCCCCCAGGTCATTAAGGCCAACGAGGTCCGGCTCGGCTACGACAAACCGCTGTACGTGCAGTACGGCCTGTTCGTCAAGGGGATCTTCGTCGGCCGGGAGTACGGCTCAGGCACTGCAGCCTTCGAGTGCCCGGCGCCCTGCTTGGGCTACTCCTTCAACCGCAGCGAGAACGTCACCGACCTGATCAAGAGCCGGCTGCCGGTGACCGCGGTGGAGGCTGTCGGCGCCTGCATTCTGTGGCTAACGGGCGGCACACTGGTGGGCATCCTGGCGGCACTGAAACGAGGTCGATGGCCCGATCGCCTGTCGATGGGGACGGCCCTGATCGGATACTCGTTCCCGACGTTCTTCATCGGGCTGGTGATCCAGTACCTCGTCATCTTCAAGCTGCGGATCATGGCCTATCCGTCCTACACGCCGTTCGCCGACGACCCCGTCGCCTGGGCCAAGGCGTTCATCCTGCCGTGTATCACGCTGGCGGTTGTCTACGCCGCCTTCTACGCGCGGCTGACCCGCAACCAGATGCTCGACACACTGGGCGAGGACTACATCCGCACCGCCCGGGCTAAGGGGCTGAGTGAGCGCTCGGTCATCGGCAGGCACGCCCTGCGCGCCGGACTGACGCCGATCATGACGGCAGCCGGCCTGGACCTGGCCGGGCTGCTCGGGGGGGTGGTCATTACCGAGCAGGTGTTCGGCCTGCCCGGCCTGGGCAACCTCGCGCTCAACTCCGTGCTTGCGGCCGACCTACCGGTGATCACGGCGGTGGTGCTGGTGGCCGGCGCGTTCATCATCTTGGCCAACCTCGTCGTCGACCTGCTCTACGCCGTGATCGACCCGAGAGTGAGGGTGGGATGAGCGCGTTCCTCGAGATCGAGGACCTCAAGGTCAGTTTCACCACCGAGGACGGCGTCGTCCAGGCGGTCGACGGCGTCTCATTGTTGGTGGCCCAGGGCCGCACCCTGGCCATCGTCGGGGAGTCCGGCTCGGGCAAGAGCGTGACGAGCGCTGCGATCATGGGTCTGCACAACCGGCGCCGTACCACGGTCACCGGGTCCATCCGGTTGGACGGCGAGGAGATCGTCACCGCGTCCGATGCCCGGCTCCGCGAGCTGCGTGGCAAGCGGATGGCGATGATCTTTCAGGACCCGCTGTCCTCGCTACACCCGTTCTACTCCGTCGGCAAGCAGCTGGTGGAGGCCGCGCGGGTGCACCAAAACCTCAGCAGGTCCGACGCGCGGGCCCTCGCTGTCGAGATGCTCAACAAGGTGGGCATCCCGCACGCCGAGCGACGCGCCGACGAGTACCCGCACCAGCTCTCCGGCGGTATGCGTCAGCGCGTGATGATCGCGATGGCGCTGATGAACGACCCGGAGCTGATCATCGCCGACGAGCCCACGACCGCACTCGACGTGACCGTGCAGGCGCAGATCGTCGACCTGCTCGCGACGCTGCAGGACGAGCTCGGCACGGCGATCGTCCTCATCACGCACGACCTGGGAGTCGTCGCCAACACCGCGGACGACGTCGCGGTCATGTACGCCGGCCGTGTCGTCGAGCGGGGCAGCGTGAGGGATATCTTCTACCGACCCCAGATGCCCTACACCTGGGGCCTGCTGAGCTCGTTGCCGCGGATGGACAACGACCGGTCCACCCGGATGGTGCCGATACCCGGCCAGCCGCCGTCGCTGATCAATCTGCCTCCGGGGTGCGTCTTCCGGCCGCGCTGCGAGTACCACCAGTTCGTCCCGGACGGGCGCTGTGACACCGAGCGCCCTGCTCTCGGGGACGTGGCCGAGGGCCACGCCATCCGGTGCCACCTCGCGCAGGCCGACCGTGCGCGCTTCGCCGCGGAGCGCCTCTCCCTGCCCACCAAGGAGGGCGCGTGAACGACCCAATCCTCAACGTGCGGGGCCTGCAAAAGTGGTTCCCGGTCACCAAGGGGCTGCTGCGCAGCCACGTCGCCGACGTCAAGGCCGTCGACGGCGTCGACCTCGCGGTCGGCGCGCGTGAGACGCTCGGCCTGGTCGGGGAAAGCGGCTGCGGCAAGTCCACCGCGGCACGCGCGATGCTCAAGCTGCTCGAGCCGACCGGCGGCACCATCGAGTTCGATGGTCGCGACATCACCGCCCTGACGCGCAAGCAGATGGTCCCGCTGCGGCGCGAGATGCAGATGATCTTCCAGGACCCGTACAACTCACTGAACCCGCGTCACACCGTCGGGACGATCATCGCCGCGCCGTACGAGGTGCAGCGCGTGACGCCTCCCGGTGGGGTGAAGAACGCGGTCCTCGACCTCATGGAACGGGTGGGCCTCAACCCTGAGCACTACAACCGCTACCCGAACGAGTTCTCCGGCGGCCAGCGCCAGCGCATCGGCATCGCGCGGGCGATCGCCCTGCGCCCCAAAGTAATCATCGCGGACGAGCCGGTGTCGGCGCTCGACGTGTCGATCCGGGCTCAGGTGGTGAACCTGCTCGAGGACATCCAAGAGGAGTTCGGGATGTCCTACATCATCATCGCGCACGACCTCTCGGTGGTCCGGCACGTCTCCGACCGGGTCGCCGTCATGTACCTGGGCCACGTGGTCGAGATGGCGGACGCCGACGACCTGTACGCCCATCCTCGCCACCCGTACACGCACGCGCTCATGTCGGCGGTTCCGACGCCCGACCCGGACCTGGAGAAGTCCCGCGGGCGGGTGCTGCTCAGTGGGGACCTGCCCTCGCCGGCTAACCCGCCGTCCGGCTGCGTGTTCCGTACGCGCTGCTGGAAGGCGCAAGACCGGTGCGCGAACGAGGTTCCGCTGCTGCGCGAGCTGTCGCCACGGCACACGGCGGCCTGCCACTTCCCGGAGGAGGGCGCCAGCGCCATCGACATCGGGCCGGCGGCAGCCGGCACCGTCATATGAGTAGGGTGCGGCTCTTGAAGGGACGCTGCGGGCGCCGTGTTTGCGGCGATCTCGAGGGTTGACCATCGGCTGAGCGGGTCTGCCTGAGCAGACGCGCCGTGCCAGCGTCGTTCCGGTCTGTCCGTTTCCCGTCTGTGCCTGGGCACAATGAATTTCGGTCCGCAGACCGAGGAAGCGGCAGCCACGCCATCATGGACTCCGCCCAAGAGTCGGGGATCAACTTCTTTGACACGGCCAATGTGTTTGGCGGCACTGCGCACGGTGGCTGGACTTGCCGTCCTCAGTGCCGCTGCGGTCGTGCTCGTCTATCTCGCGGTCGCCACTCTCATTTTCAAACGGCCGGTCGCCCAGACCGTGATCGGGGCGCTGGCCTAGCACCTCACCCAAGAACAACAACGCGTCCACCAATCCCGCTACGCCGACAACCTCATCCCGCAGGCCGCATGAGATCCCTTCAGAAAAGCCGCACCCATATGAGTAACTTTGGCGCCCGATGCCGGGTCTAGGGTGAGAATCATCGCCGGGACCAATCGACCTCACGGAGCACCTATGTCAACGAACCTGTCCGAGACCGACCTTGAGCTGATGCGCAAGCAGTTCTGGGCCAACCCCAAGAACCGAGTGGCTCAGAACGCCGTGGCGCAAACATCGATCGACGAGATCGCCCTAGACCGGGAGGTCGTCGTCGGGACCGACACAACCGTGTCGAACCTGCTCGACGACTGGAGTGTCACGAACCAGAAGAAAAGCGGTCGTTGTTGGCTGTTCGCGGGACTGAACCTCCTGCGAGTGGGCGCCGCGCAGTCCATGAATCGGAAGGAGTTCGAGTTCTCCCAGAACCACCTCATGTTCTGGGACAAGCTCGAGCGGGCGAACTACTTCCTCGAGGCGATGATCGAGACGGCGGACCGAGACTTGGATGACCGCACGGTCGCGTTCCTGCTCTCCGACGTGACCAATGACGGTGGGCAGTGGAACATGTTTGTGGCGCTCGTCGCCAAGCACGGTGTCGTGCCGAAGACCGTCATGCCGGAGACGTACAGCTCGTCCAAGACGGCGCGGATGAACGAGATCCTGCAAAGCGTCCTGCGCCAGGGCGCGTTGGAGCTGCGGGGATGCCCGACCGAGGAGCAGCAGGAGCGCAAGCAGCGCATTGTGGAGGCCGTCCACCGGATTCTCTGCATCCATCTGGGCACTCCGCCCGAGCGCTTTCTCTGGCAGTGGGCCGACAAGGACCGGGTGTTCCACCGCGATGGTGAGATGACCCCGCAGGAGTTCGCCGCGAAGTACGTCGCGCTCGCGCTGGAAGACTATGTCTGCCTGGTCGACGACCCCCGGCCGAGTAGCCCGAAGGGGCGGACTTTCACCGTGGACTACCTCGGGAACGTCGTCGGTGGGCCCCCCGTGGTCTACCTCAACGTCGACATGGCCGTCATGAAGAAGGCCGCCATGGACGCCATCGTCGGCGGCAAGCCGGTGTGGTTCGGCTGCGACGTCGGCAAGATGCGGAATAACGACCTTGGTATCTGGGATGCCCGCCTGTACGACCTCGAGTCGGTTTACGACGTGTCGTTCTCCCTAGACAAGGCTGAGCGGTTGGCGTTGCACGACACTCTGATGACCCACGCGATGCTGTTCACCGGCGTCGATGTCGTGGACGGGAGCCCGCGCAAGTGGCGTGTCGAGAACAGCTGGGGCGATGAGAAGGCCGACAAGGGCTTCTGGACGATGAACGACAGCTGGTTCGACGAGCATGTGTTTGAGATCGCCGCGCGCCGTGACCAGCTGCCGCCGGAGCTGCTGGTCGCTCTGGAGGCCGAGCCGATCGTGCTGCCCGCTTGGGACCCGATGGGCTCGCTGGCCCGCTGACCAACCCCCACGCACCCCAAGCCACCTCTGGCGCCGCCGCCGGGCCAGAGCGCGCAGCAGCTCGGCGACGGCGTTCTCCAGCCTCGAACCGGAAGGCGAGCTGCCTGCGGAACTTGCTGACCCCCTCGAACACCCTGCAGGGCAGGCACCGCAGGGTCGCGCCACACCGCGGGCACCCCGTGCCCAGCCGCGATCATGTCCGCCTCGGTGCGTTCGGCGCCCGAACGCACCGAACGCACCGAACAACGCGACCATCAGCTCGTCCGCTGCGTCAGATCATGGTTAGCAGCTGATCGCGGAGGTGGTCGGCGATGTCCGCGCCGGACTGGCCGGTGACGGCGGCTTGGCGATAGGCGTGCGCGGACGCCGGCCTGGACCCCGACGTCGACCCGGACGATTACACCCTGGCCGAGATCGCCCTGGACCTGTTCCACCTCCACGTGGGGACGAACCGGCGGACCGGGGGCGGGCGGGCCGCTGACATCGCCGGCGATCTGACCCGCTACGTCCTGCCGTTCGCGGTCGAGCTTGCCGCCGCCCGCCCCCCCGGCCGGCGCGGGATCGCGCACCTGCGGGTCCAGCAGGCCGAGGAGCTGCAGACCATCCTGGCCGGCGACCAGGCGCTGCCGGCCGCGACGGTGGCCGCTGACCGGCTCAAGGGGCGACTGGCGGTCACCTGCCTGTGGCTCACCCCCGCCGACGCGGCACGGGTGTGCACCGATGGCGAGCCGGCGCTGGCGCAGGCGTTGGCCGATGGCCGGTTGACCACCCGCGCCGACCGGTACGGCCAGCAGCTGGTCTTCGCCGCCGACCTGCGCGCGGCGGACCTGCTCGAGGAGCCCGACCGGCCTCACGGGCTGGCCGCGTCCACCGCGACGGTCGCGGCGCGGCCCCCGCCGTGGGCGACGGCCGGGTGGCGCAGGGTCATCTGCGCCTCGCCGTCCCCGACCACCCCGACCCCGACGTCAACCATGCGTTGATCAGGAACCTGGGGAGGAGATTGCAGCTGTGAGATCAGGCCGCTGTCCCTAGCCTCTGCTTCACTGGAGACACGTCCAGCGAAGACCGAGTGGAGGGTGGGCAAATGCCCAGGCAAGTGCGAAATCAACCGAGAAACCCAGGTGCCGCAACGGCGCGAACGCAGGTTTGCCAGGTCCCCCCGCTACCAACGTCGTCGCAGGTCAGAAGCCCTCTCCCATTGGGAGAGGGCCTCTTGCATGTGTGGCCCGTGACCAGATCCGTGACCAGATTGCTGACCAGCGACGTTTCAGTTGTCCCACTCCGTCTCAGGCGAAACGCCGAATTGAGATTCGTGGGACACCATTCGGCGTTTAGTGTTGCTTTCGGGACATAATGGCTCGGGGCGGCTGCGCAGGAGGCGGTGGGGGTCCCGGATGGTGTTGCGAATCGTAGGCCTTGTTGCCGGGCCCCAGCCCACACCCTGACCCCTGCCGGCACAGCTGCAGACCGCCGAGCAGTTGCATCCCTTCGCGATGACGCGACCTCCGGCAACCCTTGCCCGAGAACGAATCCCGGCGCTGAGGCCAGCGGCAGGATTTATGTCTCTCAGCGCACGCGAGAGCAACACTAAACGCCGAGTGGTCGTGGGACATATTGAAGCGGGTCGTGACATCTGGGACGCGGTCGCCGGGTCGAAAACCCAGCGGTCACACCCGGGACCTTGCAAGATTGGCGCGGATGGCAGCATCGTCTTGTTTTCGTCGTCTCAGGTCAACGCCGGTGGCCGCAACGGATCCGTTTTCGGTGACCAAGTTTGGCGGGCCGAGGACAGTCGCTGGTCACCGGTTGTCGTTCGTGTTCTGGCGATTGGCGCGTGTTGGCGCGCCGGCGAATGCGGGGCCATTGGCTACCCGTTCTCACCTGACGGGATGCCGTTACGGGGTCCCGACACGGGCCTTAGGCTGATGCTGGCTTGACGCCCGACGTCCAGTCCTTACCGGAGGCGCCACCGTGTTTCGCAAGGTCCTTGTCGCGAACCGTGGTGAGATCGCCGTGCGCGCCTTCCGGGCCGCCACTGAGCTGGGCGCCGCGACCGTCGCTGTCTTTCCCCATGAGGATCGCAAGAGCGAGCATGTGCTGAAGGCTGACGAAGCCTATGAGATCGGTGTGGTCGGGCATCCGGTCCGCAGTTACCTCGACCCGGCGGAGGTCACCAGGTTGCGCTCGAGGTCGGTGCGGATGCCGTCTACCCGGGCTACGGGTTCCTGTCCGAGAACGCCCTGCTGGCTGAGGCGTGTGCGGCCGCGGGTATCACGTTCGTCGGCCCGCCCGCAGACGTCCTGCATCTGACCGGCAACAAGGCACGGGCCATCGCTGCAGCCAAGGCTGCTGGGTTGCCGACGCTGAGGGGCAGCGCGCCAAGCGATGATGTGGAAACGGTGCTCGCGTCGGTCGAGGAGATCGGCTTCCCCATCTTCGTCAAGGCCGTGGCCGGTGGTGGTGGACGCGGTATGCGCCGGGTCGAGCGACGCGAGGATCTCAAGGATGCGCTACTAGCTGCCATGCGTGGCGGCTACCCCTGCTTCGATCCCGGCCAGCGCCAGCTTGACCCGGTCGTGGATCGCGTCCTTGGGCAGTTGGTCGTTCGACATGTCTTTGGTACTGGTAGCCGGGGACACTATCGCCCGAGATTCCCTCGGCGCTGGTGCCCGGGGTGGCGAGCCGCCGTGCTGAGGCAGTCATGATCAAGTAGTGACGGCAACCTGGAGGGTCGCCAACCAGAGGTCGGACCAGCGCGCTGCCTCCCGTACGCCTGCACCTCGATCACAGGGTCACCATGGGAGACGACGTCGCCAGCGGCGCCGCGTCCACGCGAATCCGATGCAGTGGGTCGACGCTCCGCCTGATGCGCGATCACAAACTCGATCCCAGCATGCTCAGCAACACGGTTCCTTCATTCGAGGGCTGGACGAGAAGCACCTTTCGAAGATCGTTGTTGTTGGGTGCGCCTCCGTTTCAGCTGAGCGGATCCGCCGGGCTCTGCCCGTCGAGAGCAAAGGTAGTTAGACCGAGTTCCTTCAACACCTCGTCTGTGTGCTCTCCCAATCCGGGTACTCGTGTGGCACCCGGCAGGTCGGGAGTGGTGTGGAATGGCGAGGTCACCACTTCCACCTCCTGGCCGTCTGAGAGTATGGTCGGCGACCAGCGGCCGGCTTCCATGGCCTGAGGGTGATCGACCACGTCGACGACCTGATTCAGCCGCGCATGGGGGACATCGGCAGCTTCCAGTCGATCGGTGACCAGAGCCAGCGACATTGCGGAGAGGGACTCCTGCACCACGCTTTCCACGCGGGCTCGGTTGCGAAGTCGACCGGCGTTTGTGGCGAGGGCGGGATCGGCGATAAGTGCGGTGTTCTTGAGAACATCGGCGCACAGCCGACGCCACTGACCGTCGGTCTGCACGGCGAGCAGAATCTGTTTGCTGTCACTCGTGGAGTAGGGACCGTAGGGGACGATGCTCGCGTGCCCAAGACCTACCGGGTCGGGGGTCTGGCCCGTGTACTTCTGCGTGAGCAGCAAAGGGCTCATCCATTCCAGGAGCACTTCGAACAAGGAGATATCGAGGCGCTGCCCTCGGCCCGTCCGAGATCGCTCAATCAGCGCGGCGTTGATTGCAGCAAGCGCGTACGTCCCGGCGGACAAGTCCGACAGAGACACGCCGGGCTTGGCTCGTTGTTCGGGAGTCCCGGTCGCCGCGATTGTTCCCGCCTCGCCCTGCACGAGGAGGTCGTAGGCCTTGCGGCCCGCGTAGGGCCCGGACGTTCCGTAGCCCGACAGGTAGCAGCGGACGAGCCGAGGATTGAGTTCGCCCAGTTCGGCGTCGGCGACGATGCGCTCCAGCGCACCCGGTGCCAGGTTGCACACGAGCACGTCCGCGGTCCTCAAGAGTTCGAGGAGAATATGCCGACCGCCGCCAGACTTCAGGTCTATTGCGACACTTCGCTTACCCCGGTTGAGCCAGACGAAGTGACTCGAATGGCCGCGGACGAACCCGTCGTAGTCGCGGGCGAAGTCGCCGTGCTGCGGCTTCTCGATCTTGATAACGTCAGCCCCAAGATCGGCCAGGTGACGTGTGCACAAGGGCGCCGCGACTGCGTGCTCGATGGCGATGACTCGGATGCCGGCAAGAGCATGCCTCATGCAGTGGCCGGTGTTCTGAAACCGACCATGGTGCCCACAGGCAGCTGGACGTATTCAGGGTCATCTAGGGCGTGAGCGTGTGCCGGCACTCGGCGGCAGGGCATAGCGTTGAGCGTGCCCACATGGTCTTGGGAGGTTGCTGGGATCAAACCTAGGGCCTCCTTCATATTCGGAGGCAAAGTCGAGACCTGAACAACCTGAAGGCGGACCTGTTCGCCCTCAGGGACTTGGCAAACGCCACGTTCTCCGGCCAGGGATGGTAGCGCCGCAGCTGCGGATGCCAAACCACGCGTTTTCTCGCCAGTTTTGCCAACGCTCAGGCCCAGATCGGACGACTCAATGGCGAGGACGGGAGCCCCCTGGTCGTCGCGCTTACGGGCTTCGCCTGCTTGCTGAACAGCATGTCAATCCGTTTCGCCACCAGGACCATGAAGCTGTGGGCCTCGAACATATCTTCCCCCTTCGCAAGCATCGAATGAACGGGTCTCTTGCGCACCTCAGGGCTGGTTCTGAGAACCGTACATCAACCGAGACGATAATGCATTATCAAGGAAACAATGTCAGATCGTTGGTACGAGGAACGTCCCGGCTCACGCTGCTCCGTCCTCCGGGTGGCCAGTCCCCAAAACCAGGGCCGCCTGGACTTGTTCCAGAGTTCTTAGGAACCCGGGGATGGTGGCTTCCGAGTCCGCTTCGGGAGCGTCCCCGGGTCGTTCAGCAAAGGCCTGGGACCTCCTGCTCGCCAATCGCTAGTCGAACAGCGGTGGCACTCCAAGCACTGTCTCTCCACGTGTGTCCGTGGCCATGAGAAAGGGTTCTGGCACACATTTGGTGATCGGCTTTCGACAGGTTTGCTCATGCCGGGTTGAGGATTCGTTTGCGTAGTAGGTCGAAGTTGGCGCGACCGTACATTTGACGCTTGATCATCTTGATGCGGTTAACGGTGCCTTCCACCGCGCCGGAGCTGTAGTCGGTGGTGAGCCCGGCGGTGACGGCGTCCAGATCACGGCGCAGCCCGTTGGCGAAGGACCGCAGTGCCGGCGCACCAGCGCTGTCCACATCACTCAGCCAGTCGTTGAGCTTGTCTCCATGCCGTCCGGTGAGCATGTGGGCGAACTCGCTCACGTGTCGGGCGGTAGTGGTGAGCGCCGGGCTGCGGGTGAGGACCGCCTTTCGTTGCAGGCGTTCGTCCTCGTCCAGGCTGTCGGGGTGACGAGTCAGCCAACCCGTAACCTGCCGGACGCTGGGCGCGAGCGGCACCGCTGGCGGGGCGGTCATGGCGACGCGGAACGGTTGTAGGTAGCGGCGCACCGTCTTGTCGCTGCCCCGGTAGCCGAGCGCGGTGATCTTGGCGGTCAGCGCGGCGGCATCGGTGTGTCCGGCGTTGAACCGCTCGTGCAGATAGGGCTTGAACTCATCGAGCAGGCTTCCGCGGGTGCGTGCCTTGACCAGCAGGTCCTCCACGTTCTGGGCGCGGGCGAAGCGTCGTGCGGTGCGCTTGTCCAGGCCGAGTTCACGGCTGATTGCGGTGATCGTCTGGCCCCGCTCACGCAGCGCCTGCACGGCGACGTACCGCTCGCACGTACGCGTCACCAATCGTCCGCCGATCTCCAGAGCATCGGTCTGCTGCTCTGCTGACTCTGCCGCCTGCTCGTCTTCGTGCTCTGCCGGCTCGGGCCGCAGGTCGGCGCGGTGCGCGGCGACGGTCTTGTCCACCGCCTCGCACAGGTTGTGCCACAGGTGCCAGCGGTCTGCGACCTGGACCACACCCGGGGCACCGCTGCGGGCTGCCTCGGCATACGCACCGGCCCGGTCGCGGCAGATCACCGCGATCCCGGGGTGCTGTGTCAGCCAGGCCGCTACGGTGTCCGCAGTACGGTCCGGCAGCACGTCCAGCGGCCGGTGCGTTTGGATGTCGATCACGATGGTGCCGTACACGTGCCCGCGGCGTAACGCGAAATCGTCGATACCGACCGCGGTGAGCTGCCCGGGCGGGTGCTCGGGCACTGAACGGACCAGGCGCAGCAGCGTCATCCTGCTCACCGGCGTCGCCAACCGCCGCGACAGCCGCGCCCCAGCGCGGCCGGCGAGCAGCAACCCAATCGTCTGTAGCATCTCCCGCAGCAGCAGGCTATGTCGCCCGTAGCGCACCGTCAGCCCGTCGACCTGTTCGACGAACGTCCGTCGCCTGCAGGTCGTGCTCGCACAGGTGAAGCGTCGTACCAGCAGCCGGATCCTCACCGGCTGCCCACCGACCGCAGCATCCGCCAGGCACCGTCGGTAACGGCTGTGCACCCTGCATGAACGCTGACCGCAATCCGGGCAGACCGCGCCGCTACCGCGTGCCCGCGCCGCGATCTCGACCACGCTGTCCACGCGGGTGATCTGCTCGATCACAACGCCAGCCAGATGAGGTAACAGGACCCGAGCACATTTGGAATCACATGCCGATCATGATCACACCGATCAGGCCGATCCCACAGGCAACACGCGCAACACCAGCATCACCAAATGTGTACCAGAACCTGAGAAAGTCCCCGCTGGTGGCCAAGTAACAGTCCCCACCCCTTGCTCGTCGTGTCGAGCCGGAGCATGAAGCCCTGGACGGTGACGGTGGCGGTATCAGCCAGTCACCACACCGCCCAGGGAGCTCCATTGAAGTCTGCGAGGGACCAAATGACCATCATTGCCGCCTATGAGGCGGCCGTTGCCCAGGGCAGCGGCGGGGCCTACCTGCGCCAGGAGAGCCTGTACTCCTCCCAGATCACCGAGTGGCGCAGCCCACAAAGTGGAACCGGTAGGTCGGATCTGCCTCGATGCCGCCGTCGCGGCGCTGGATCGGTAGCAAAACCGTCAAGGCATGTGGATGTAGGCGCTCGTACAGGTGAGGCACATGGGTCTGGTCCCGTCATGGCGGCAATCCATCGCCGTCAAATCGTCCTGCTCCGCAACCAACACAAACAGTGCTGATACCCATTTCCCCAGTCTCTTGATGAGATTCCCCACGCCCCAAGGCTCCTTTCAAAAACAGGTCGATCGATGTGCTAGCAGCGCTGCCCGATGCCGCACCGCATTATCCGCCAAGGCCATCAGCTCGAGCCTTGTCGTCAACATTGACCCGCGCGACGTGGTGCGTCAGTTGCGACAGGCTGGCCCCTGGTCAAGACTGCGAACCTGGGCGTCGCGTCACGATCCAGCTGGTGAAGCGACCTGGACGGAGCAGGAGATGCACGTGAGCACCGCCGATCTGTTGGACGAGCGCGGAGCAGAACTCGACAGTTGCGAGCTACAACTGCGCCAGTACGGCGGCCGTGTTTACTGTGAGGGCAGGGTGCGCACGGTCCGCTGCCTCGAGGATTTCGAGTTGGTGAGACGGGTTCTAGCCGAACCGGGCCGTGGGATGGTACTTGTCATTGACGGGGGCGGCTCCTTAAGGAGTGCTCTCCTGGGTGATCACCTAGCAGGCGGTGGCGCGCGCAACGGGTGGGTCGGAGTGGTGATTGCCGGCGCGGTCCGTGACGTCGGTGCGCTCGCAGTGATAGACGTCAGCATCAAGGCTCTCGGAGCGAGCCCAAGAAGGAGTGCTGCTCACGGGGTTGGCGAGATCGACGTGCCTGTGACCTTTGGGTCGGCGACGTTCACCCCTGGGGAGTACCTCTGGAGCGATGAAGACGGCGTTGTCGTGAGTCGTGCGGAGGCACGCCGTCACCGCATCGTTCCCGAGGCGACCGGATTCTGACGCCGTGAGAGGCGCCATACTCGGCGACCATCAGAGCTTGCAGGATCGTCCGCAGCAGCCGGCGCATCAATTGAGCACCATCGGCGCTGCTCACCTCTCGAACGCCTTGAGGCCCCCACAAGCTGGCCGAGGCCGTGTCCGCCAGGAGGCAGAACGTGGTCGCAGCACCGCGCAACCGCCGGCTTCCTGGTCGGTGATCGGGGCTTGCCTGAAGATCAGCAACAGGCCGCGGGTAAGCGGTTCGGGGAGGCGCGTACTCTCGCGCTGGCCGACGACAGCGGGATGGCGCCCGCCCCGGAAGGTGGTCGGATGGGACGTGCCGACACCGCGTCGCCGGACCCTTCTGCGGGTCGTGACGCGCCGCTGACCAGCCCCGCACTGGCGGCAGGCGCCTTGGGTCTACTGGGTTAGGTGAGGGCTAGCCGTCATACGCTTCCTCCCGATGACGAGGTACGTGCTCGTTTCTGGTGGAAAGTTCGGACCTGATGAGCCGCGGGGACCTAACCGAAGAGCAGCCTGGTGTAGTAGAGGTTGCGGACCGGTGAGGTGCGTCAGTGGGTCGAATGGATGTCGGCCTGGTCAGTCAACACGACTGCGGTTCCCGCCCACAGTCTCGGCAAAAACTTCTGGTCTCAATATGGCAGACGTAAGGCCGTCGCCCGGTCTTACGTGCAAGCGACACGCAATTGAGTGAAGAAGCAGCGCAGTCGATCGCCATCTGGTAGTCTCCGAGCACCAAGTGGCGCGGAGTCGGCTGCGATCTCTCGGCGTCGGAACTTATTCGGGGCGCCAGCGTCGCCCCGCCAGAGCCCCTCACCGCCACGTTCGTGCCTCCGTGCTGGCCCCTGCACTCTTCCGAGGAGATCCCCCGTACAGAATGGAAGCCTCGTGTTAATGCCGCGCCGGGACCACCGCACTCCGGTGTTGGTGGCACTTATGTTGGCCATGGCGCTGGTTGCGATGGACTCGACCATTGTGGCGACGGCGATCCCGCAGTTGGTGGGTGATCTCGGCGGGTTCTCGTTGGTCGGTTGGGTGTTCTCGATCTTCCTGCTCGCGCAGACCGTGACCATCCCGGTTTATGGGAAGCTGGCCGATCTCTATGGGCGCAAGCCTGTGCTGGTCTTCGGCGTCGTCATCTTCCTGATCGGTTCCGTGCTGTCCGCGCTCTCGTGGAACATGGTGGCGCTGATTGCGTTTCGCGGCGTCCAGGGTCTGGGAGCCGGTGCGATCGGGGCGACGGTCACCATCGTGGCGGGAGACCTGTACGACCTGCGGGAACGCGGCAAGGTGCAGGGGTGGTTGGCGAGTGTGTGGGGCATCGCGGCCGTGTCGGCACCGGCCATCGGAGGCGTGTTCGCGCAGTATGCGACGTGGCGCTGGATCTTCCTGGTCAACCTGCCGCTCGGAGGCGTCGCCCTGACCCTGATCGTTCGCGACCTGCACGAGCGGGTCGAGCGACGCCGGCACCGCATCGACTATTCGGGCGCAGTCCTACTGCTGGCCTCGGTCGGCCTGCTGATCCTGGGGCTGCTACAGGGCGGGACCGCGTGGGCGTGGCTCTCGGTGCCGAGCGTCCTGGTCTTTTCCGGGGCTGTGGTGGCGGCTGCGGTCGCCATCGTCGTGGAGCGGCGGGCGGCCGAGCCGGTGATGCCGCCGTGGCTGTGGACCCGCCGTGTGACGGCCGGTTCGTATGCCGCGACCCTGACCGCCGGGTTGATGGTCATCGGGCTGTCGACGTTCCTGCCCACCTGGGCCCAGTCAGTCATGGGGTTGGGGCCGGTGGCGGCCGGGTTCGTGCTCGCGGTAATGACCATGACCTGGCCGGTCGCCTCTGGCTTCTCCGGGCGGCTCTACTTGCGAATCGGCTTCCGAGACACGGCGCTCGTGGGTGGGCTGATCACCGTGATCGCCGGTGTCGTGTTCAGCCTGACTACTGCTGAGTCGCCTGTGTGGCAGCCGGTGGCCGGCAGTGCCCTCATGGGTGTGGGCATGGGGTTTATCACCTCGCCGCTCATCGTCGGTCCGCAGTCGACCGTCGGTTGGTCCCTGCGCGGGGTCGTCACCGGTGGCGCGATGTTCTCCCGGTATCTTGGCCAGAGCCTGGGGGCGGCAGTCTTCGGGGCCATCACCAACGCCGTCCTGCTGCGCCGCCTCAGCGAGGCGCCGGCGAACCTGCGAGGCAAAGTCCCGAGCCGGGTTGACGGTATCAGCCAAGCACTGGCGGGCGGTCATGAAGATCCGGCGGCCGCAGCCTTCATGCGTGAGGCGCTGCAGGCATCGGCCCATGCCGTGTTCCTGGGCTTGCTGATTGCCGGCATCGCCACGGTCGTCATCCTGATCGTGCTGGTGCCCCGCCGATTCCCGACCGGCGACGACCTGCCGGTCGACGAACCGGCCGAGTGACTACTCGGCTGGTCAGCCAGGGGTTGCAAGGACGGAGGGGAGCCGTGGGCGGCGGATCCAAGCGGTCAACGCAACAGGAGCGGTTCAATCTCTTCGATTGGTTTGCGGAAGGCTAACCGTTTTCGGGGGCGGTCGTTGAGCTCGGCGGCGACCCAGTCCAGATCGGCTGCGCTATGCACCGATAGGTCCGTGCCCTGCGGGAAATACTGCCGCAGCAGGCTGTTCGTACTGACGTTCCGAACGCCGGCCAATGATACGGTGGCACGTACCCCGATCGAACACAGGTGCGGACAGACCCGATAGGACGACAGTGCTGCGCATCAACGAGGAGATCTTTGCCCGGATGGACCAGCTGAGTACCGCCGAGAAGAGGGTCGCTCGGTCGCTTCTAGCGGATTACCCGAGCGCTGGCCTGTCGAGTGCAGCGGCTCTGGCCAACGCGGCCGGAACGAGCGCTCCCACGGTTCTACGATTCGCTGCCCGCCTTGGATGCGGAAGCTATCCCGAGTTCCAGAAGCAGCTCCGGGATGAGATAACGCTGCAAACCAGCAGCCCGGTCAACCGCGCGTCGCAGGCGCAGTTCGACCGATCTGACGGTAGTCGATTCGGAACGGCTGTGGCGGAACGCGTCACACTCGTGCAAAGGTTGTCCACCAGCGTGCCGCCCACCGAGTTCGACGAGGCGGTGCGGCTGCTGTCCTGTTCGCCACGAGACGTCGTCATCTCCGGAGGGTACTTCACCAGGCAGATCGCGCAACTGCTCGCGTTCCAACTCGATCAGATCATTCCGAACGTTGAGTTCGCAGGGGATCCCCTCGGGCACGACATCGGCAAGTATCTGCGCCGGCGCCGCGACTCTGTCGTCATCGTCTTCGACCTGCGCCGGTACGAGCTGTCGGCCAAGCAGCTATCTACCATGGCGAAAAAGCGCGGCGCGACGTTGATCGTGATCACCGACGAAGACTTGTCACCCAGCGCGGAGGACGCGGACGTTGTGCTGCCCGTCGCTGTCGACGGCATCCCGTTCGATTCTGATGTAGCGCTTCTCACGCTGATCGAATGCCTGGTTCAGGCGGTGTTCCGCGAGGTCGGCGACAAGGCGCTGGAACGCATGGCGCAGTGGGAGAACGCGGTCCACATCCATCGCGCATTCCGGGCGACCACCAGCGATGAGGCAGACGGCCGCCCGACCGCGAAATGAGTCAGTTGCTTGTATGAGCCAGTGACATGCATGAGTCACTTGCTCGTACGAGTCAGTTGCTCGCCTCCCCATAGTTGAACGTTGTGGTGCATCCGCCATCCACCGTGACGATCGATCCAGTCATGAATGACGCCCCTTCTCCTGCCAGGAACAAGGCGACCGAGGCGACCTCCGACGGTTGCGCCTGACGGCCAAGGGGTTGCATGCCGGCGGCCTTCTCGCGTCTGGCGCTCGCGTCGGCGATCTGTTCCGCGGTCATACTCGAGCGGCGACGGCCCAGGCTGGTGTCAATGTAACCGGGGCAAATTGCGTTGACGCGGATCTGGTCGGGGCCGTAATCCACTGCCAGCTGCCGCGTGAGATTGATGATGGCGGCCTTCGACGCACAGTACGCCGGCGAATTCGGCGCACCGACGAGTCCATACGTGGAGGCGATATTGACGATACGCCCGTTCTTCTGGGCCAGGAAGTGGGGGATCGCGTATTTGGAGCACAGGAATGTACCGCGCAGATTCACGTTGATGACACGGTCGAAGTCCGTGGGCTCTATCTCGTGCAGCCGGGCATAGCCGCCGCTCGTGCCGGCATTGTTGACGAGGATGCCGAGGCCGCCGAAGGTTGTGACTGCGGTCTCGATGAGGTTCTGTGCCTGGTCGGCATCCGAGACATCCGTCTTCACGAAAATCGCAGACCCGCCGAGGTCTGTGATCTCCTGAACGGTTCGTGCGCCATCGTCCTCGAGAAGGTCAGCGACGACGACCTTCGCTCCGGCGTCTGCCATGGCCAGCGCGATCGCGCGGCCGATTCCATTTCCTGAACCCGTGACGACGGCCACCTTGCCATCGAGTCTCGTCATCGCTTCTGCTCCTGCGGTCATTTGTTCTCCTTGTCGGTCACGTTTCAAGGCTATTCACAGTTCGACGTGATGTCGGGCGCTGAGCTTGGTGTTCATGCCGCACGTCGGGCGGCACTGCGCAGGAGGATACGGGCTTTGTAGTGTTCGGCGTTGCGGTACCCCCGACCCGTCCGTTTCAGTTGCTTGATGCTGGTATTCGCAGCTTCGGTCCGGGCGTTGGTCACGCCCGTGATCAGGAAGACCTCGACCTCGGTCCACCACGCGTTGATGGTCTCCCACAGCCGCCACGTCTCGGGCATGTCCGCGACCATGACGTAGTAGCCCAGGCGCATCTTCTCCTCGTGGGCGTCGGCCAGCGACCCGCAGGCCAGCAGGGTGTGCAGTTGCTCCTTGACGCCCCAGGCCGCGCCGATCTCCTGGGTCGGGTCGTCCTGGCGCAGGGTCTTGACCAGCCGTGCCCTGCCGTTGGCTGACAGGGTGTCGTGGCCGCGCAGCAGCAGCCGCCGGTTCGCCCACGAAGCATCGATGGCGCGACCGCGTCGGCCCTTGAGGTCGCGGGAGACACGCTGGCGGACCATGGTGAGCATCTGGTTGGCCAGTTGGACCAGATGAAAATGATCGACCGACACCGCAGCGTGGGGCAGGGCGTCGCTGATGGCCTTGCGGATCGCCGCACTGGGGTCGATCGCCACGACCTGAACGCCGCCCCGCCAGGCCAGGGATCTGGCCTCCAGCCACGCCTTGACGCCGGCGCTGCCGCGACCGTCGACCACCCCCAACACGACGCCGGTGTCCAAGTCCACCATCGTGGTCATCCACGGCTCATACCGGCACCACTTCGCCGTGTCGGGGTCGCGGAAGAACCGCACCCGCCGATACCGATGCTCGTCGATGCCCAGGTGCCGCACCGGCCGGCTGTCGGGGTTGGCCATCGCCTTCGCGGCGGTGTTGATCACCGCCTGGACCGTCCACCACGCCACCCCGAAGGACGAGGCGACCTCCAGGACCGCCCGCCCAGCCCAAGCGACCGCCTCCAACACCGCGACCTTCAGCCGTGCCGTGCACCGGGCCCGGACCGGGACCTGCCTGGTGTGCTCGGCGAATGTTCTTCTCCCACAGCCAGATTCGATACACGCGAAGCGACGCTTGCGCCACCACACCTCGAGCGCTCCGCCGACCGGCACGTCCCGAACCCGCTGAAGCGTCCGCTGATGCACCCGGCCGGTCAGCACCCCACACGAAGGACAGGCGCCTTCGCGATCCAACGACTCGACCACCACCTTGCGGATGCCCAACGGGCCGTCGACGGCCTGGACGACGCGGTATCCGGACAGGTTGAAAAGCACGCTCGCAGCATCACGCTGCGAGCACGTAGGCTCGATCACGGCTCGTGGTACTTCTTTGATGGAGTGTCTCGACAACACCCATCTCAGCGCAGGGCCACGAGCCCAGGGCCCCGGCAAAGTCGGCGCGTAGAGCTGTGACCTGCGGCGATGTGAGGCGAGACGCCCCGCGTGGCGTGTGTGACGGGTGTGGTCTGTGTGGCTTGATGGAAGTTCTCACACTCTCCATGACGCCAAGGACCACACCCGCCGATGTCATCTTCGCTCACACCATGGGCCGCTGCCCGACATGACGCCCCCGGCGGGCTGCTGGCGACGCTGGGTGCGGTGCCGGATCCGCGTGACCCGCGTGGTGTACGGCATGCGCTGCCGGTGGTCTTGGCCATGACGGCCGCGGCGGTGCTGGCCGGCGCCCGCTCGTTCACCACAATCGGGGAGTGGGTGGCCGACCAGGGCCAAGACGTCATGAAGCAGCTGGGCGCTGCGGGCTCAGAGCGGCCGAGCGAGTCCACGATCAGGCGGGTGCTCACGAGTGTGGACGGCCAGGTTCTGGACCAGCTGATCGGGGCGTTCGTGTGGACTCGCAGCGCCGTGATCGACCAGCGGCGCGTCATCGCGATCGACGGCAAGACGATCCGCGGGGCACGCAGCAGACACGACCCCGACCAAGGCACACCGCACTTGGTCGCCGCGCTGGACCACCACGCCGGCGCCGTCCTCGGACAGGTCGCCGTGAGCGCCAAGTCCAACGAAATCCCAGCCGTACGAACACTTTTGGCCTCCTTCGACCTGACCGGTGCAGTAGTGACCGTGGATGCGATGCACACCCAGACCGACACCGCGCAGATGATCATCGAGGCTGGCGGCGCCTACGTGTTCACCGTCAAGAACAACCAGCCGTCGCTGTACGCCGCATGCAAGGACTTGCCCTGGGCCGAGGTGCCCGGCCACAGCACCCTCACTACCGGGCACGGACGGCGAGCCCGGCGCACCATCAAAGTCGTGCAGGCCCCCCGCCTGGGTCCAGTTCCCCGGCGCGCGCCAGATCGCCCAGATCCGGCGCACCGTGACCCGAGCCGGCAGCAGGACCGTCGAGGTCGTGTACGTCATCACCTCCGCCGACCCCCAGACGGCCCCACCGGCCACCCTCGCCGCGTGGGTGAAAGGCCACTGGGGCATCGAAAACCAGCTCCACTGGGTCCGCGACGTCACCTACGACGAAGACCGCTCCCAAGTCCGCACCGGACACGCACCCCGCGTCATGGCCACCTTCCGCAACACCGCAATCAGCCTGCTCCGGATGACCGGCTGGACCTGCATCGCCGCCGGCCTCCGACGTCACGCCCGACACCCCGAACAGACCCTCACATGCCTACTGACGTGCTGAAACGCGACTTTGCCGGGGCCCTGGCCACGAGCCCCTCTACGACCGGGTCATCACGTCGAACTACGAATAGCCCGTTTCAATCGTTATATATCGTGAGTATCTACTGCTACTGTAATCAAAACAACAGCGAATCCGCGGTCAACGGACAGGAGGCACATGGATGTCGTGGTGAATGGCTGCCGACTGAACGTAGAGGTTTTGGGGCGGGATAACGGTCCTGTGCTCATCGCCCACCATGGCGGCGGAGGGATCGGTTCACTCGCCGAGCCCAAGGCCACGTTCGGGTCTCTCTCGGACCGCTTTCGGGTGATCGTCTTCGACGCGCGCGGCTGTGGGCTGAGTGAAGGGATCCCTCCGTATTCGCACGCACAGTGGGCAGCGGATGTCGATGGCCTGCGTCAGTGGGCGGGGGCAGAGAAGATCGTGGTCGCCGGAGGATCATATGGCGGATTTATCGCCCTCGAGTACGCGCTGGCGTATCCGGAGCACGTGTCGGCAATTCTGCTCCGTGACACTTCTTCGGACAACAGCGATGACGAACTTGCCTTTGAGAACGCCCGGAACCAGGACCGCGTTCAGATCAACTGGGACAACTTCAACCGGTACTGGTCGGGGAACATCCGCGACGACGCGGACTTGAAGGCCTGTTGGGCCGAGATGATTCCCCTGTACGACTTCGACTACGATCCGGTGCAGTCGGCTGCGGCCGTCGAAGCGGGCATCTACCGCCATGAAGCGCACAACTGGTGCTTTCAGCACAACTCGCCGAACTACGACCTCAAGGACGCACTTCCCTCCATAACGGTGCCGACTCTGGTGACTGTCGGGCGAAGCGACTGGGTGACGCCCGTGAGCTCTTCGGAGACAATCGCACGCCTGATTCCCAACTCGGAGCTCGTCATCTTCGAGAAATCCGGACATTCTCCACAGAAAGAGGAATGGGAGAAGTTCCAGCAGGTTCTCCGGGAGTTCGTCGACAGGGTCGTACCTGCGCCCACACTGTCCCCTACCTGCTGAGTTCCTCCCCAAAGCGCCCTCCCGCTCAGGTTGGAGGGCGGTTTGGGGGAAATCAGTGAGACTCTCGCTCGTGGAGCGGGAAGATTTGTTCTCATTGTTATAGATTGTGTTGAAAGTGCTGATAATGTAATGTGTATAACGGATAGCAAAGGGGCTGAACAGTGGCAGAACTAGACGGCATGGTTGCGGTTGTGACCGGCACGGCACAAGGCATCGGACAGGCCATCGCGAAGAGCATTCGCGACGCGGGCGCAACGGTACACGAGGTCGACAAGGATACGGTCGATCTGAGCGATTCGACGGCCGTCGAGGAGTTCTTCCGCACCGTTGACGACATCGACATCCTCGTCAACGTTGCCGGGGGTGTCGTCGGCCAGACCCATACGCCCATCGATGAACTCACAGACGAATCCTGGAACGCCGTACTTGACGCGAACCTGCGCACCGCGTTCAACTGCACCCGCGCCGCGGCCAGGATCATGAAGAAGCGGGGCTACGGACGCATCGTCAACATCTCGTCCGGCGCCGGACGAAGCGTCAGTCTCACCGGGATCCAAGCGTATACCTCCGCGAAGGCCGCCCAGATCGGTTTCACGAGGCAGATGGCGCACGAGCTCGGCAAGTTCGGCATCACCGTGAACTGCATCGCCCCCGGTTTCGTCCTCTCGAATCCGACGACGCAGAAGCAATGGGAAAGCTACGGCGAGGAAGGCCAGCGCGCACTGCTGGAGAACATCGCGGTGCGAAAGACCGGTTCATCCGAAGATATCGCCAGAGGCGTTCGATTCTTCGTCGCGCCGGATGCCTCGTGGGTCAGCGGACAGATCCTGTCCATCGACGGCGGCCACTCCCTCTTCTGAACCCGGTCCATACTCATCGCTCCTGACTCTCACCCCTGTTTCCCAGCGAGAAAGGCATCATGAAGGACGAAACGGCAACGACGCCAGGCAGCACATCCCTGCACGAACTCGGCGAGCGGTACTTTCACACACAGCACACATACGACCCGTACAACGCAACACTTCTCGGCTTGCACGAATTCGACCAACTCGCGGGAGACCCGAGCCGTGAGGCGAGCGAAGCAGTTGCCAGCGAATTCGCGCGCATCGCCGATGAGCTCGCCACCATCGACCAGTCGTCATTGAGTCTGGCCGACAGTGTGGATTACAGCGTGCTGACGGTGTTGACGCGCGGAGCCGAACGCGATGCGCGTGATTCGCTGTGGGCGGCCAATGCCTCGGCTAAGAGCTACGTGAGCCGCCAGGGACTGATCTTCCAAACCGTGCCGGTCATGACCATGACCGACGCCGACGGTGCCGAACGCTACCTGTCTCGTCTGGCCGGCGTCGGAGAGACCCTGCGCGCCCTCGGCGACCGCTACGTGCTCGAGGCGGGGGAGGGTCGCACGCCGACCGTGCTCGGCGTCAGTCACGCGGCCCGCCAGCTCGACGGTTACCTGGCCCTGGAGCTGGAACAGGACGCCCTGCTGAAGCCGACCATCGCGTACGGCGACGTGAATGTTCGCGCTCGAGCCATCGAGACAGTCGAAAAGACGATCCGGCCGGCGATGGCGGCTCTCGCCGCACGGCTGCGTGGCGAACTCCTGCCGAACGCCCGCCCGAACGACAAGGTCGGCATCAGCAACATTCCGGGCGGTGAAGAAGGCTACGTCGGCGCGCTGGCTCGTCACACGACCACGACGCTCACTGCCGAGCAGGTGCACCAGATCGGCCTCGACACCCTCGAGGAATTGCGCCCACGATGGAGCGAAATCGGCCAGAGAGCGATCGGCGAGGGCGACTTCTCCATCATCGCCGAGCGGATGCGCAGCGACATGTCATTGCGGTTCCAGAGCAGCGAAGAAATCGTGCAGGTCGCCGAAAACGCCCTTCGCCGCGCGGAAAGCGTTCGCAACGACTATTTCCCGCACTATGACATCCCAGACTGCGTCATCGAACAGATCAACCCGATCGATGCCGAGAACACGGCCCTGGCCTACTATCGGCCGCCGGCTGTTGACGGAAGCCGCCCTGGAGCGCACTGCCTGCTCGCGTCGGATCCGCAGACCCGCTTCAAGTTCGAATACGAATGCCTGGCGTTCCATGAATCGGTGCCGGGCCACCACCTGCAATTGGCGACAGCTCAAACGCTCGACATTCCTCGCTACCGTCGATACCTGGATGCAGAAGCGTGCAGCTTCAACGAGGGCTGGGGTCTCTACTCCGAACAACTTGCCGAAGAGATCGGCCTTTACACCAGCGACGTCGACCTGCTCGGCATGCTGTCGTTCTCGGCCTTGCGCGCGTGCCGCCTGGTCGTGGACACCGGCATCCACTACTACGGCTGGTCGCGCGAGAAAGCCATCGACTTCATGTGGCAGAACACCGCAACCACGGAATCCCACGTTCGCAACGAAGTGGACCGTTACATCGCCTGGCCCGGCCAGGCTGTGTCGTATGTGATCGGCAAGCGTGAAATCCTGCGCTTGCGAGAAGGCGCCAAGAGCGAGCTCGGAGAACGCTTCTCAATTGCCGGATTCCATGGCGCCGTTCTGGAGAACGGGGCGGTACCCCTTCCGGTACTCAAGCAGCAGATCTACCGCTGGCAATCGGCGGTTGCGGTTGCGCAGGACGCGGTCGCGCAGGACGCATAGTCGCAGCGACCTCACCCGCACGGACAGCACTTCCCGCACGGACAGCAATACAAAGGAGTAAAAATGGACGTCATCATCAACGGTTGCCGATTGAATGTGGAAGTCTACGGGCCAGAGGACGGTCCCGTGCTCATCGCGCACCACGGTGGTGGCGGCATCGGTTCGCTTGCCGAGCCGAAGGCCACGTTCGGCCCGCTCGCCGACCGGTTTCGGGTCATCGTGTTCGACGCGCGCGGCTGCGGCCTGAGCGAGGGAATCCCCCCGTACTCACACGCGCAGTGGGCAGCGGATGTCGATGGCCTGCGCCAATGGGCCGGTGCCGAGAAGATCGTCATCGCCGGTGGCTCCTATGGCGGGTTCATCGCACTGGAGTACGCGGTGGCGTATCCGGAGCATGTCTCGGCGATCATCCTCCGCGACACCGCCGCAGACGGAAGCAATCTGGAACTCGCCTTCGAGAACGCCCGCCACCAGGACCGCGTCGAGATCAATTGGGACAACTTCAACCGCTACTGGTCCGGGAACATCTACGACGATGCCGACCTGAAGGCGCGCTGGGCCGAAATCATTCCGCTGTACGACTTCGACTACGACCCGGTCAAGTCGAATGCAGCGGTCGAAGCTGGAATCTATCGCCACGAATCGCACAACTGGTGCTTCCAGGAGAACTGGCCGGTCTACGACCTCAAGGACGCCCTGCCGAACGTGACAGCGCCCACGCTGGTCACCGTCGGCCGTCGGGACTGGGTGGTGCCGGTCAGCGCCTCCGAGACCATCGCCCGGCTGCTCCCGAATTCATCCCTCGTCATCTTCGAGAAGTCCGGTCATTCCCCGCAAAACGAGGAGCGGGAGAAATTCCAGCAGGTCATCCGCGACTTCGTCGACCGTGCCGTCCCCGCTGTTGCCCTGTGAGCGCCAACTGACGGGTCAATTCCACCGGCTGCCAGTTTCACCGGCTGTCAGGCAATCAACTGTCAGTCCATCAGCTACCGAGGAGAACGAAATGAAAATCGTCATCATTGGCGCAGGCGCCATCGGCGGCACGATCGGTGCACACATGTTCCGTGCAGGTCACGACATCCTGTTGTGCGACGCAGATGAGAATCATGTGGCCGAGATCAAACGGAACGGCCTGAAGATCGAGGGTCCGGTGAACGAGTTCACCGTTCGCATTCCTGCGGTGACTCGGGATGAGCTCCCTGACACCATTGATCACGCCATCGTCGCCGTGAAGAGCCATCACACCCGATCCGCCGCGGAGCTGCTGCGCACCCGACTGTCAGCAGACGGCTACGTGCTGAGTGTGCAGAACGGTCTCACGGCCGGCATCCTCATCGACGCCGTCGGACGTGACCGGGTGGTGTCAAGCTTCGTGAACTTCGGCGCAGACGTGATGGGCCCCGGCCGTGTTCTGCAGGGCAACATCGGCACATTCCGTGTTGGCGAACTGGATGGCGGACCGATCACGCAGCGTGTGATCGACCTCGCCGACACCCTGCCGTACGCCGAACCGACCGACAATGTGCTCGGATACCTCTGGGGCAAGGAAGCGTACGGAGCCATGTTGTGGGCCGGGGCCGTATCGGACTTGCCCATCGCGGAGACGCTTCGACGCCCGGAGTACCGCCCGCTCATGATGACGGTGGCCCAGGAGGTGCTCGACCAGGCACCGGTGAAGGTGGAGAGTTTCGACGGTTTCATGCCGGATGACCTCGAAGGCTCCCTCGACCGCCTGGTCGACTTCAATCTGCGTACCGCGAAGAGCCACAGCGGCATCTACCGCGACCTGGCGGTGCGAAAGAGGAAGACGGAGATCGACGAGATGCTCCGGGACATCCATGGCCCCATCTTCGACAAGATCGGTGAGCTCATTCATGACATCGAACAGGGCCGACGCGTGTGCGAAGTGAAGAATCTCGATGAACTCGCGGAGTTCGCCGCCAAACTCGCAACTGCCTGAAGGAGAACCATGAGAATATTCGACCGCAACTGGATGCAGATCGAGAAATACCTGGAGACCGACGACAGGATCGTCTTGCCGGTCGGGTCAACGGAGCAGCACGGTTACCTGTCGCTGGGAACCGATGCGATCCTCGCCGAGCGTGTGGCGGTGGAGGCGGCCGAGCCGCTCGGGGTACCGGTGCTGCCCGTGATGCCGTTCGGCATGGCTCCGTACTTCACGGAATATCCGGGCACGATGAGCCTGCGGATGAGCACTTACATCGAAGTCATCCGCGACCTGCTCGACTGCATCGCCGGGCAGGGATTCCGCCGCATCGCGATCGTCAATGGGCACGGCGGCAACGCTCCCGTTACGGGATTGATCCGGGAATGGTCGAGCATCCCGCGCGAGAAGTCCGTGGAGGTGGTGTTCCACAGCTGGTACAACGCGCCGCAGACCGCCGAGGCAGCCTCGCGATTCGACCCCGACCAGTTGCACGGCGCCTGGGTGGAGAGCTTCCCGTGGACCAGGATTGACGGCGTCGACGTTCCAACAGGGTCGAAGCCGGTGTTGTCCCGCCAGCTCTCCGGCAGCGTCGACCGGGTTGAAATGCGCAAATTGTCGGCAGACGGCAGCCACGGCGGCGCCTACCAGCGAGCAGATGCCGACATGGAGAAGGTATGGCGGGCCGGAGTGCTCGAGGTTCGCAACGTGATTGAAAACGGATGGACGCAACGATGAAAAACCTGGATGCAACGATGGACGAACTCGACCTGATCCCCACCGAGCAGCTTCTGCCAGAATTGGCCGAGTACGTTGGCATTCCCAGCGTTAGCAGGAGCGCCTCCATCGAGACCATGCGGGAGGCCGCCGGATGGCTCGCCGAACAACTCTCATTCGCCGATGGCAGGGTTGTCGAAACAGCGGGTTTTCCGGTTGTCCGGGCGGACTGGTTACAGGCGCCCGCTGCGCCCACGATCCTGGTCTACGGCCACTATGACGTGCAGCCGACGGGCAGCCTCGACGAATGGGATTCCCCTCCGTTCGAGCTGACTGTCGACGGCGACATTGCACGCGGCCGGGGCATCACAGATGACAAGGGCCCTGTTTTCATCGTTCTGAAAGTGGCGCAGGCGTTCATGGCGCAGCGGGGCGGGCTGCCGCTCAACGTGAAGTTCCTGCTCGAGGGCGAGGAGGAGATCGGCAGCCCGAATCTTCCGCAATACGTGAAGGACCACGCACAAGAGCTCGCCGTCGACCTCGTGATCTCGGCAGATGGCGCCCAGTGGCGGGCGAGTGAGCCGTCGCTGTCGATCGCCTCGAAGGGGTTGGCCACTCTCAGCGTCGTGGTCACCGGCCCGCGCGACGACCTGCACTCCGGCCGCTTCGGCGGAACCGTCGCGAACCCGGTGCATGCGCTCAGCACGATCCTCGCAAGCCTGCACGACGCGGATGGCCGCGTGGCCGTTGACGGCTTCTACGACGGGGTGAGCGAGCTCAGCGCCCAGCGGCGAGCCGAGATCGACGCCGTCTCGTTCGACGACGAGGACTACCGGCAATCGGTCGGATCGCCAGAGCTGTTCGGTGAGGCCGGGTTCAGCAGCCTGCAGCGCTTGTGGGAGCGTCCAACCCTCGAGATCAACGGCGTAGAAGGCGGTGGCAAGTACACCGTCATCCCGCACATTGCGACCGGTCACATTTCGTGCAGGCTGGTCGGTGTGCAGGACCCAGATCACGTGATCGCGTCCATCAGCAGGCACATCGAGTCGCTAGACATCCCGGGAGTCGACATAGAGATCCGCCCGGACAAGGGTGGTGTTCCCGCGTACCGCATCGAAGCCGACCACCCAGCCGTCAAGGCCGCCACGGCGGCGTTGAATCATGTCTACCCAGGCGAAGACGTGCTGCTGGCTGTCATCGCCGGAACCCTGCCGCCGACGACCATGTTCGAAAAGGTGCTCGGCGCCAAGACCATCTTCTTCTCATTCTCGATAGCGGATGAGAAGCTGCATGCACCCAACGAGTTTCTGCGCCTGCGCAGAATCCAGGAGGGCATGAGGGCGTGGGAGAAGCTGTGGGTGTCGCTCGCCGAAGGGCTGCAGTCGCCCGTTCAGCTGGCAGGCGCCGGCGAGGCCGGATGATGACGGCCGGGATAGAGGAACTGAAATGACCGATTCACCCCTGTTCGTCGCCGACCTCATCGCCTCAGCCGGTCTCGGCGGGTTCTTCTTCGACGACCAGACGGCCATCAAATCCGGGGCAGAGCGAGACGGCGTAACCTATCGCGGGGCCGCCGTCACGCCGGGCTACCAGTCGATTCGAGAGCCGGCAGAATCGGTGTCGATCCTGCTGGTTCTCAGCGACGGATACATCGCAACAGGGGACTGCGCCAGCGTCCAATACTCCGGCGTCGGAGGCCGGCAACCCCGCTTCCACGCGCCGCAGTTGGCACACGCGCTCGAAACTGAGCTCGCGCCTCTGCTTCGAGGGCTGGATGTCACGAACTTCCGCACGGCGGCGCAAACGGCGGAATCTCTGATCGACAGCGTGCTCGCCGGCAGCGTGGAAGGGCTCGGCCGCCCCGCCGCATACGGGGTCTCCCAGGCGCTTCTTGACGCGGCATCCCACGCGGCCGGCCACCACCTGATGGCCAGGTCCGCGCACGACGAATGGAATCTCTCCAATCCGCTGACGACGGTGCCCATCTATTCGCAGTCTGGGGAGGACCGGTACTCGAACGTCGACAAGATGATCCTCAAGAACGTGCAGGTTCTGCCACACGGGCTTATCAACACGCGGGCGCTCGTCGGCACCGACGGCGAAACTCTGGAAGCGTACATCACCTGGATCAGGGACCGCATCACCGCGCTCTCCACGAACCCGGATTACTTCCCGGTGTTCCACATCGACGTGTATGGGCAGATCGGCGTTGAAGCGGAAGGATCCATTGAGAAGACGGCCGACATTCTGCAGCGGCTGGAACGCGCGGCCGGTCCGCATGAACTGCGCATCGAGCATCCGATCGATGCCGGCAGTCGCGATGGCCAGATCGAAGTCTTGGGTGCTCTGCGGCGGCTGCTGCGTGAGCGAGGTTCCCGCGTCGGTATCGTCGCCGATGAGTGGGCGAATACAGCAGAAGACATCCACCTGTTCGTTTCCGCGCAGGCCGCCGACCTGGTGCAGATCAAGACACCCGACCTCGGGTCGATCCACCACACGATCGACGCGATCCTGGACTGCCAGGCGCACGCGGTTGGCACTGTGCTCGGCGGAAGCTGCACAGAAACCGACCGCTCGGCGCGCACCACGGTTCACATCGGCATTGCCACCGGTGTCACGCAGATGCTCGCGAAGCCGGGGATGGGAGTAGACGAGGGTCTCTCCATCGTCACCAACGAGATGAATCGTGCTCTGCGACTCGACCGATATCTCCGCGAGAACCGCAGCGCATGATGGTGGCAGCGCAGCTATCTGTATGTCCGGCGACAGGCCGGAACGTCTCGGCCGCCGATGGATTCTGCCTGCCCAAGACAGAGACGGCGGCCTAGGTGCCGGGGGCGTCTTGGTGTCGATCGACGACTTTGGCATCGGCTACACGAGCCTGTCTCAGCTGCGCACCCTGCAGGTGTCGGGGGCTCTTCACAGCGATTGCGGCGCACTCGATGCTGTCCGGCAGCCCGTCCGGGGTGACGGCTCGTGCAGGCACGGTGAAGTTTTCGACCGGGCCCTCGATGGTCAGGCCGCCCATATTGATGGCGTC
>Ga0209585_10000095_pt1 | contig 32802 bp, 24 predicted proteins | sample NGEPerone_FD_185491 | JGI IMG/M metagenome (GOLD analysis project Ga0209585, IMG submission 185491) | Arctic peat soil microbial communities from the Barrow Environmental Observatory site, Barrow, Alaska, USA - NGEE Permafrost154B-one... | ecosystem: Environmental > Terrestrial > Soil >... | reverse complement strand
TTCTGGTTTTGACAATTCAACTGAAAACCGCCAAATTTACTCAAACATCTTTAATAACTTGCATTATTTGGAATATGGCATTGCCAACCTGCAAAATGCAATTCATACCGATGTTTGTATAATCGACATCATTGCAGTCAGTGACATATCAAAGCAATATTTCGGGCTGGGTTTAATCTTTTTTATTGATAAAAATGAGTTAAATGTCTGTGATACTTCATCATTATTAAAGTTTTGTAAAAAGGAATAAATCTCATTTTTTTCTTTGCACATTATTGTTATTATTGTCAGATATATAATCCGTTAACATACCAAAATCAAATTTGAACATGAACATTAAAAAAGTTGGAATCATCTTTCTTTCGGTCCTTATTATGTCTGTCGGCTATTTGAAAGCAGACGAAGGAATGTGGATGCTGCCCCTGATTCAAAAACTGAACATTAAAAAAATGTCAGAAATGGGTTTTAAGCTCTCTGCCAAAGATATTTATGACATTAATCACTCCAGTTTAAAGGATGCCGTTCTCCATTTTGGTGGTGGCTGTACGGCTGAAATAATTTCCAAAGACGGGCTTGTTCTGACCAACCACCATTGCGGTTACGGGACTATTCAGAAACTTAGCACTGTCGACCACGACTACCTTCAAAACGGTTACTGGGCAATGAACCGCGATGAAGAACTTCCGTCGAAAGGACTGACGGTTACTTTTCTTGACCGGTTTGAAGATGTTACGAAAGCGGTAACAGATGCAATAGCAGCTGCAAATGATCCAAAAGCAAAAGAGGAGGCGCTGAGGACGGTATCCGATCAGTTGACAACCAAAGCGGTCGGGGACAACAAATACCTTAAAGCAAGGGTCGTCTCTTACTTTGGTGACAATCAATACTACATGGTAATCACCAAAACATACAATGATATCAGGTTTGTAGGTGCACCCCCTTCCTCGATTGGTAAATTTGGAGCAGATACCGACAACTGGATGTGGCCGCGTCACACCGGCGATTTCAGCATGTTCCGTATTTATGCTGATAAAGACAATAATCCGGCAGAATTTTCGAAGGACAATGTTCCCTATCAGCCCAAAAAATACCTGACCATTTCTCTTAAAGGTATGAACCAGAACGATCCGGCAATGATCATTGGTTATCCCGGAAGAACCAACCGTTTTATGACATCTTATGAGGTGAAGGAAACCAGCGAAATTACAAATGCAATTACAATTCTTGTAAGAGGAGTTCGACAGGATGTATTAATGGCTGATATGGTGGCTGATCCTAAAATCAGGTTGCAGTATTCCAGCAAATATGCAGGATCCTCCAATTTCTGGAAAAAAGCGATCGGCATGAACGAGACCTTCGAAAAGCTAAAAGTTAGCGACAGAAGAGCTGCTGAAGAGAAGACCTTTTCCGATTGGGTAAAAGCTGATCCTGCAAGAATTGAAAAATATGGTAATGCATTGGCTGATGTGAAGTCGGCGATTGAGGGAAGGGCAAAACTCCAGGTTTTGGTAAAATACTACGCGGAAGCCCTTAATCCAATAGAACTGACCTCGGCGGCACTTCGTTTTAGTCCGAAACCTGAGTCTGATTCCAGGGATAGAAGAGGCGGCAGACCAACTATCACTCCTGCCGATTTTTATAAAGATTACAATGCTGCTACCGACAAGAAGGTCGCAAAAGCCCTGATTGCACTTTTCAAGGAGAAAGTGCCTGCAGACGATCTTCCCGATTTCTATAAAACTATTGATGCCAACTATCATGGCAGCATTGATGCATATGTTGAAGCAATGTTCAGTCAGTCGGTATTTGTTTCCGAAGAAAAACTCAACGCAGCTCTTTCCGGTGATAAAAAAGTGATGGAAAATGATCCAGCCTTCGTGGCCGGCAAAGAAATCTCCGGAGCAATGACGAAATATTACAATGAACTTGAGCCTTATCGTACCTTGTATGCAAAAGGACAAAAATTGTATATTGCAGGTGTTTTGGAGATGAAAGCCGGAAAAGCCATCTACCCTGATGCGAACTCCACGATGCGGATGACTTACGGTCAGGTATTGAGTTACTCCCCCAAAGATGGTGTGACCTATGACTATGTAACTACACTGGATGGTGTTATGCAGAAAGAAGATCCAAAAAACTGGGAATTTGTGGTTCCTGCTAAGCTTAAGGACCTATATAACCATAAAGATTTCGGACAATATGCTTTGAAGGATGGCCGGATGCCGGTCGCTTTCCTGACCAACAATGACATTACCGGAGGCAATTCCGGCAGCCCTGTAATGAATGGCAAAGGAGAACTTATTGGGACTGCCTTCGACGGCAACTGGGAATCGATGAGCAGTGACATTATCTTCGAACCGTCGCTGCAGCGTTGTATCAATGTTGACATCCGTTACACCCTCTTTATCATGGATAAATTTGGTGGGGCAGGTTATTTACTGAACGAAATGAAGATTTCAAAATAGAAATACGATTACTGTTTCTTCGCTTTATTTAGAATGGCTGAGCTAATTTTCTTTAACGGAAACAAGCTCAGCCATTACTTTTATTTTCATTTTCCCGGATGCAGGAATTCATCAACTGCTGTGATAAAAAGAGAAGGTTGGTCCACAAAGGTCATATGTCCGCTTTTGGGGAAGATAACCAGTTTTGATCCTGCTATCTTTTCATTCATCTCCTTTGAAAGTGAAGGATCACACTGGTCATTATCACCAACAGTAATGAGGGTAGGTACCTTAATCGTGGAAAGCCGGTCGGTGTATTCAACAGAAGTTAAATTGCCGTCGACGACAAACTCACCATGCGAACCCCACATCTCCCTGTAAAGATCCCAGGCCATTACCCCATTGCCAACCGGGTCATAGTTAGGATCGGGACGATTCTGGTAAAGGTAAGGGAAGTACCCTTCACCCCATGCAGCACTCATATATTCTGAGGTATACCGGTTTTTTTCATAATCCTTTCCGTGGCCATACAACCCTGCCTTCTCCAGCTTATCAATTCTGTCCCTCAGCTCTGGAGCCATTTTACCCTTCATCTTATTAAAAACTTCATTAAATTTTTTCGTGCTGTGGAAGGTACTGCACAGAATCAGGTGCGAAAGGTTTTCCTGGTATTTCAAAGCGTATGCCTGGGCAAGAACACCACCATAAGAGTGTCCCAGGAGGCTGATCTTGCCAAGCCCTAAAGCCTGACGCACTGCTTCCACATCATCGGCCATGTTCTCAACCGTGTAATCCGATACATTCTCAATTTTTTGAGAGCGTCCTGAACCTCTTTCATCAATGAAAATAAGTTGATTTTTCCGGGCTAAAGGAACAAGGTACGGAAGAAAATAGTCGTGTGATGCCCCGGGGCCTCCATGAACAATCACAAGGGGTTGCCCTTTGCCAAAGATCTTGTAATAAATCAGGACTCCATTTGCATCAACATATCCTTCTTTAATTTCATACACAGAGGATGTGTCTTTTGAAGAACTCTTTTCCACTGGATTTCTGTCGCAACCCACAAATAACAAAAGGGCGCCAAGCATTGCAAAAACGATCTGTTTCATATTGGATTTTTTATAGATTTTGAATGGTCAATAATAAATTTAATAAAGGCTTGGATCAATTAGTTAGTAATCATTCTTTAAGAATAACTCACTGGTTTTTTAAAAACCGTTGGAGGTTTTCAAACTCCTTTTCAATAAGCGTGTAACCATGATTATATAGTGCAAGTCTCTTTTCATAGCTCTTTTCGGTGCGCCCGATGGAGAATTCCGGGGAGGGAGCTATCAAAAATAATTTTCCTTCCCGCTCCATCTGCTCGCAGAAATCAAGCGTCTTATTGTATTCTTCATTCCTATTAAGCAAGGTCTCCAGAAACTCAGGATGTTTTCTGAAAACTAGTTTAAAAACAAGTTGGGCGCCCATTTTCTCTTTCCGGTAGCCTCTCGGACGTGTGAGAATGACAACCGCTTTTTCATGTTTACTCAATGCATATCTTGCAGGTATAGAATCCGATACCCCGCCATCAAAAAATAATTGCCCCCCGATGTCAACCGGTTGTGAAAGAAGCGGGATGCTTGATGATGCAACAAGCGCTTTGCTTATGCCGGTATTTACAATATCATTTTTAGAAAGGACGACACGATTTCCGGAACTCAATGAAGTGGTTACAATGTCAAATTCTGCCTGATTTTTAAAAAATTCTTTCTCATCAAAGGGAGCAAGCCTGTTAGGGATTTCGTCAAAAATAAACTTCATGTTGAAATAGGACCCTGATGTAACGAGATGGCGAAATCCCATATAGCGTTTATCAGCAGGAAATTCTACATTTACTTTCTTGTTTCTTCCATTTTGCTTTGACTGATAGGAGGCGCCGGTGCATGCTCCGGCCGATACACCGATCACCCGGTCAAAATTTAATTCCTTTTCAAGAAAGTATTCAAGTACTCCGCCGGTGAACGCTCCACGAAGACCACCGCCCTCGAGTACAATACATGAATTTTTCATATCAGCTCCATCCGTTAAATGATATCAGTGAAAATCAGGAACTAATGATAGTGATTTTTTATGATTCAATCGCTTCAAAAATCACTCAAGAATATTTCTCATGTAATCGATACACTTAATGACCTCTTTCACCGGATCCGAATCAAACGGAATGTTATACTCCAGTTCGACAAAAACATCAATGGGCCATTTCTCTTTTTTAAGCAGAAGTAGTACATCTGCAATAGGTGTTTCACCTTGTCCAAACGGTTTGTTCACATTTGGTGTCGGGTTATTTGGCCCGGTCTTATCCTTCATATGGATCATCGGGATCCGGTCATGGTATTTTATAATTACATCGTTTGGATGTTTCCCTGTTGCACCGAAATAGTGACCCACATCCAGATTGAGTCTGTTGGCAGGTGAATAGGCCAGCAAGTTATCAATGTCAAAGCCCGGTTCTCCAAATTGTCCGTGCGTGTGGTAGATTGCAAGGCTGTGGTGCTTTTCAGCAAATTTCCCCAAACGTTTGCAGGCAGCCACACTGGCTTCATCGGTTATCCCGTAGGCCCCCAACGCTTTGGTTGCATTATAGGCATAGTCAATCTCCTCATCCGACCAGCTTGAAGGAGCAAACTTTGCAATGTGTATATCAACCCCTGCATTGTTGTACTTTTTGCGTATATCGGTGTATTTTTGCATGGGCAGCGACAAGCGCCATTTGCGTTGCTCTTCTCTTGTAGCTTCAGCGGCTTTTTCACGTTCGGCTTTTTCCTTGTCCGTTAATCCCTCCCCGCGAGGTACCCGTCCAGGTCCTGCAGGTATGCCCAGTCCCTCTTCCAGGACACTTCTCATCTCTAATGCGTTGACCCCGGCCTTCAGCACATATTCAAGTACTTCATCGAGGTTGTGTGAAATTGTGCGGTAAGAATAGGTAGTGAGGCCCAATTGTACGCCGTTTACTTTGGAATTGGGTTTTTTACTTCCTGTTGCGAACGAATAATTAAAGGGAAGGACTGAAATTGCCGCGGCTGCTGCTGTTGTTTCTAAAAATTTGCGTCTTGAAATTACTTTATTGCTCATATCAAAAAGTGTTTAAGAAATTCAGAATAATTTGAGGTTAACGAATTTACTATTTAAAGTTGTAATCAGTTTATTTTTCTGAAAAAGAGTACAAAAATTTATATCCTCTTAATATCAGGTCATTGCCTGTTATTACAGGGGAAGCTTCAAAAGTATCATCCAACGTATTCCAGGAAAGCAATTCAAAATTATCACCGGCTTTTACAACATCTACAACACCTGTCGCCGCTATGTAAATTTTGTCTTTATTGCCCGTAGGCGATGAAAAGATGTTGGTTATTCCATCCAGTTTCTGATTGCTGTAAATGACTTTTCCGTCTTTGGCATCGAGGCAAGTTAAAATTCCGTTGTTATTTTTCAGGAAATATAATTTTCCATCCATCAATATGGGACTCGGTGTGTAGGGTGTATCCTGGTTGTATTCCCAAAGGATGGCTTTACTACCGGTCAGATCCCCTTTTGCCTGAGCCAGATCAATAGCCTTGAGGGCGTTGCCCCTGAATCCGCTCATCAGATAAACGATCCCGTCTGCGTAGACCGGACATGGAATAACGTTGCGCGTCATTCCGACGCATTCCCAAATAATTTCTCCACTCTCAGAATCGTAACTTCGAACCTTGTTGGTTGCACTTGTGATTACCTGCGTTTTTCCGTTAATCTCAACAACCAATGGTGTAGCCCACGAGGTGATTTCATCCCTCTCTTTTTTCCAGACATCTTCTCCGGTCTTTTTGTTCAGAGCATACATAAAAGATTTTCCCTGATGGTCCCATTGAATAAAGACTTTGTCTTTGGAAATTGCAGGAGAGCTCCCCTCACCAAAACTGGCTACAATTTCCATTTGACCAAAATTACGTTGCCATTTAATATTTCCTTTCATATCGAGACAGAACAAACCACGCGAACCAAAGCTGGCATAGATATATTCTCCGTCGGTTACCGGTGAATTAGAAGCCCAACTACCTAGATCATGCGTCCTTTCAGCTGGTAATTCTTCTTTTACAATGGTTTTCCAGATAATTTTTCCAGTGTTTTTATCAACTGAAATCACGATAAACTGATGAATAAATTCGGTTGAACTGGCTGCCATCGGACTTGCTGCAGATTCAACGGTTTTTTCTGGTTTTTTGTCAGTTGCAACTGCAGTCTGGATAATAATCTGGTTTCCCCAGACAATCGGTGTGGCATGACCTTTCCCTGGAATTTCAATTTTCCAATTCAAATTTCTTGTTTCGCTGAATTCAACAGGAGTGTTACCTCCGATTACTGCCCCTGAATTATATTTTCCACGCCATTCAGGCCAGTTACTGGTTTCTTTAGCATTATTTTGAGCCTTTATCTCAGCTAATTGAATTAGAGAGAAAAATAAAAAACAAAAAGAAGGGAAAACAAATCGTGTAAGTGAGATCTTCATAATTTGGTTATTAGCAAAAATTTTAACGATCAAAAAAATTGAATCTTTTATTAGACAAATATTTGGACTAATCGTTTAATGTTAAGGGAGGTTTAATTTTGAGATTTCTAAAAAAATTGCTCCAAACCTGGTGCAAATCTTTGTATATAAATGACCTTTTGGATTAAACGGAGAAGTTTTTGGTTCGTTGGGTGAGTCCAACTATACCAGGTTTTTTTTAATCCGGAAGTTCAGTTTGCTCTTAAAACATTCTGGTCATAAAAAGAATTTTAGAGAATAGTTTATTAACCAGGAACTTGAGTTATAGGTAACGTAAATGAAACGATAGTGCCTTTATCCTTTTGGCTATCGATTGTTACCGTTCCTTTGTTTTTTTCAGTGAAATCTTTGACGAGGATTAATCCAAGTCCAGTACTCTGCTCATTTTCTGTTCCTTTGGTATGATGCATATTGCTGATATCAAAGATTTTTGATAGTGAGGATTTTTCAATTCCAACTCCATTATCTATAATACTTATGTATGCATTATTAGCGTTTCGGACCTCTGTTTTGATGATAACCGAACCGCCCCGGTGCGTGAATTTAATAGCATTATTGAGAAGATTACGCAATATTGTCTGAACCATGTTTGGGTCAGCCAGCACAAAAATTTGATCATTTAATTCAAACTTGATCTCAACTTGTTTGTTTTGGGCAGATTGCATTAATCCCTTTATTGAATTCTGAATAACATCCGTCAGTTTTAATTCCGTAGGAAAAAATTCAATTTTGTTCAATTGTGATTGCGCCCATATAAGCAGATTTTCAAGTAATCCACTTACATTTTCGGCTGATTTATATAATAGCAACAATATTTCTTTTAATTCGGTTGGACTGAGTTCATCAAACGTTTCATTAATATGCTCCAGGAAAGAAGCAAGAGCCCCGGTTGGTCCGCGCAAATCATGTGCGATGATTGCAAAAAATTTATCCTTAGCAGCGTTGGTTTTCTTTAGTTCGAGATTCTTATGCCGGATTTTATTGTAAAACCAATAGGTGGATATCGATATTAATAATGCAATAAAGATTCCTACAATCATTATTAATTGTGAAGTCTTATGCTGTTTGATTATTAGTGAGTTAATTACGTTTTGTTTTTCAAGTTCTATAATCTGCCCGTTTTGTTTATCAATCTCATAAATTGCCTGCAATTGCTCAATTTTTATATTTGCAGCCCCCGAAAGAATTAAATCCTGAATTTCGATTTGCTTTTTCTGGCAGCTTATTGCATTTTCAAGATCCTTGATGCTCAAATAGACTTCGGTTAACTTTGAATATATGTTTAGCTGGATTTTTTTTTGGTTGTTTGATATGGACAAAGTTAACCCTCGCTTTAAACTGATGAACCCCTCTTCTATTTGGCCTTTTCCAATGAGGCATAATCCGAGATATTCATATATCGTGGGCAAACTAAGTAAATCGCCGATTTTATTTTTTATTTTAAGTGACTCATTTAGATATTTTTCAGCCAGCTCATAATCTCCCATTGAATATTCAATCATTCCCAGGTTTTTATGTGAGTTTGATAGTCCGTATTCTGATGCATTGGCGGTATAAATTTTTAGCGTACTATCAATGTACTTAAGTGCTTCTTTGAAATTGCCTGATTCTAAGTTGAGTAATCCAATTTGTTCATAACAAATAGCCACTCCATTTTGGTTTCCATCAATAGAAGCGCGTGTGGTATATATTTCCAGGGCCTCTTGAAAATATTCCAGTGCTTTTTGAGGAAGTTTTAAGTCTGAGTATATCCGACCTAATATATACGCGTCCCAGGCTTTACCCTCCAAAAAACCTGCTTTTTCATAATTTAGCTTTGAGTTAATAATATATTCTATTGCTCTGTCATATAATCCGTTTACTCTGAATATTGTTCCCATCATTGAGTATGAAGAACCCATGATTTTGAAATTGTCTGATATACGACAGGCCTGGAGAGAGGCATTAAAGTACTCAAGTGCACTTATTCCTTCATTGCGATTGTGCTTAATCACACCTTTATGGAACAGGATTTCTCCTTTGTGCCAATTGTCACCTGAAGCTTTTGTGATTACCAAGGCAGTATCGTAATAAGCCTCCGAAAAATCCTTGTTATCCCATACCTCACTTATTCTACCTAATGTCAAATAAGCATGCATTTCAAGGTTCTTATTTTTCGCATTCCGGGCTGCAATTAGTGCAGAATTTGCCAGGATCTGCGCTTCATATTCGTCATTTACCATGACTTGAAGGGCAAGTTCCAATTGAGTGGAGATTTTATCGGATCCTTTTTTAATATTTAATTCTTTACGGAGACTGTCTAATTTAGTATTACTAATTTTTTCCTCAGAGGAGGCAGAGTTGGGAATTGCAATTGATAATAAAAGCAGAAAAGGCCAGATAATCTTTTTATTCATCATTTTAATTTACTTAAAATATTGGATATTCCGGTGATGCAATCCTCCTTGTTTGGTCATATTGACCCTTTACAAGGATGATGGTTTAGAGAATGCTAAAGACTACCAATTTTACCGTTTTTTTCTTGAACTTTCATCTTTTTGTTCTATTTCGTAAAAACTAATATAGTTTAAACTATTGTAAAGAAGATATTATCAAACAAACTTATTTATGAAATTATATTAATCCGAAATAATTTGACTTTCGGCTCTCATTTTACACGTTAAAATGTTTGTAAGTCTTTAATATTAAACTTGTAATGGCAGAATTCCGTTTTTGACATCACCACCGGTGTGGAACTCGCCCCGATAAAACGGGGCTCGTTTCATTTAAAAATACGCGAACTTTCACCCCCCCAAAAGCTCCATAACCTATCAAAGTCTTGCGTAAAATTAAAAACACATACAGACTGTCTCCATTAGTGGTTGATTATGTGGGTGGAAAGTCCGAATAACACACTTAATATCTATCATTTTCTATAATGCTGATTTCAGCTTGGTGATGTATTGTTTTACTTTACTCTAGAAATGAAACTTATTCATTACATTTGTAATAAGTCATTTTGAGTAATCAATTCATAATAACAATTTTTATATTATGCCATTCATCAGAAAATTAAGAATAGACAAGCAAGATTATGATGATTTTGTTTCAGACAAACCTCAAATTGCTACACAATCCCATTCAATACTTACTGACTTAATGGGAGTACTTAGAAGAAAAGAATATAAAGTCATATTGACATCTGAAGGGAATGATATATATGAGCTAAAATTGGATGAGAATAATGAATTGTATTTTAAGGCATTATAGTTGTCAGCATTAGGATTTCATCTGAAATGAATGAATTTTATTGCCGCAGATTGTGTCCTCAACAAAATAAATAAAAAGTTGTAGGTTTTTTTTCTCTTATTACCCTATCCTCAAAACCTTTGTCACCGATCTCTTCCTTTAGATAAAAGATATCATTAAGATTTTCCTTTACTATATTTTTCATTTTTTGAGTCAAAAATTAGTGTAGAACAAGTATATTGAAATGTAATTATTTTACCTCAAAATCTTGCACAAAACAAAAAACACCTACAGATTCTTTCCGTAAGTATTAGATTCAGTGGGTAGACTCACCAGAACCCGGGTGGATTTGTTTGTGGCTGATATATAATTTGATAAAATCATATATCAAATTGAGAATGGAAAAATACGTATAAAATGTTTTACACTTTATTTCACATTGAAACCGATATTACGAACTAAATAATAATTAATTTGATGTATTTCCAAATTACGTGTTGAAAATCTTTGTTTTGAATTTAATATTAATATAATATTGTACTACTTTGTAAATTATAATTAAAAATCAATTCTATGAAAAAGATTTGTTTAACAATTACGATTGCCATATTCCTTTTAATAAATTTAAATGGATTGCAAGCACAAACAACGCAGCCAAAACTCAATCAGGTTGATTTATTGAAGCAGTTGATTGGCTTTTGGAAATCTGATGCTTACTACGATACAATCTGGACTGGAGAATATAAATCTTTCGGGAATGGACTGGTATGTTCTTCATCTACGATACTAAAAGGTGAGATTATCAGAGAAGTCCAAGAATTTATAGGATATGACAAGAAAAACGGAAAACTAATTGATTGTAGTATTTTTACTTCTGACCAGGATATTACAATATATTCAATGTGGTTCACATCACCAAATAAATTCACCGTGTTTAAATTGCAAGACTGGTCAAAGCCTGACTCAGCATGTTATATGTCAAATTATGAGTTTAAATCTTCTGATTTATTAATTCAAACCGATATAAACAATTACAAAACAATTGGAATTTATACTTTTCATCGTGTTAAATAAGCATTAACAGATAAAGTGAGAACTCGTAAAACTCTTATTTTTTGCTGTAGTCTACTTCTATTCGTCCTTTTGAAATTGAGTTAAACTGGCAGTTAAACTAAGGGGTGTAAAACAAAAAACACTTACAGATTATCTCTGTAAGTGTTTGATTCTGGGGTGGGCCCACCAGGGCATGATCCTTGGACCCCCTGATTATGAGAAATAAATTTATGTTTTATAATGATTTTCAATTTTTTATATTTGTTTGATAAAATATTGTAATTCAATTATATATGAGCAAAAATATTTTCTAAAATTTTATTTCATATTATAACTATTTGCTATATTTGTATGCAAATTGCATGTACAGTTTCATGCATTAAATATCGTGCTATGTACAGAGACTCCAAAGACGGTATAACGGTGCTTACAATTCTGGATACTCGCAGACAAAAGCAAAGAGGTCTGTATCCAATAAAAGTACAGGTGATCTATAAACGCATTCAGAAATACTATGCAACAGGCAAAGAACTAAGTGTAAAAGATTGGGACCGATTACCGGAAACCAAAGCTACTGAACTCTCAAAGATAAGAAATAGTATCAAAAATAGCTATGATCTTGTTTTGAAAAATGTGGAGGAGTTGGCCAATAGAGGTGATTTTACATTTGATTCATTAAATGTCCGTTTAGGCAAAGCCACAGGTGATACAGTAAATACTGCCTTCAAAGCGAAAATCGATATGCTTAGGAATGAAGAGCGCATTGGGACGATGATGTATTATGACAATATACTTAAAGGTGTAAAGGCATTTGCAGGTGAAAAGATTCCTTTTGAAAACATAACAGTAGAGTGGCTTAAACGATATGAGAAATTTCTTTTGATTGATAAAAATCATACCACTGTCGGAATGCATATGAGGGCCATACGAGCGATTATGAATGAGGCAAAGAAGGCCGGAGCCATCAAAGAAACGCAATACCCGTTCGGTAAAGACAAATATGAGATACAATCAGTTGAGGCAAAGAAAAAAGCACTTAGTCTACACCAAATTGGACAAATTGTGAGTTACAGGGATGGTTCGGAAACGACAGACCGTTATCGTGATTTATGGTTTTTTATGTATTTATGCAATGGGATTAATACTGCCGATCTTGTCAAACTTAAGTATAAAAATATTGTCGATGGCGAAATTTGTTTTGTCCGTCAAAAAACTGAACGAACGACCAAAACCCGCAAGGAGATACAGGCAATTATTACACCTGAGATCCAACAGATAATCAATAAATGGGGAACTCCTGGAAAGCAACCGAATGATTATATTTTCCCATATATCCAGGGTAACGAATCAGCCGAAAAGAGAAAGCTAATCACCAAAGATGTCACAAAACGTACAAACAAGCGGATGAAGATTATCGGAGCCGCTTTAGGTATTGACGGAATAAGTACTTACACTGCTCGTCATTCCTACGCAACGGTGCTTAAGCGTAGCGGCGCAAATATCGCTTATATTTCGGAGAGCTTAGGACATAATGATATTAAAACCACTGAGACCTACCTCGCGAGTTTCGAGAAAGAGGAGCGTCTAAAGAACGCGGGTTTTCTAACCAATTTTAAATGATATTTTGTCCCGTTTATATATGTTGAATTTGGGACATTAAACCCATGAGAAGGATACCGCTATATATTGCAGTATCCTTCTTTTTTTTGTATTTAACGCTAAATTATGCGTTTTGCGTTTTAAAAATCAGAAATATTTTAAATGAATATTTTTATTCAAATATTATTTATATGATGTATTGCATTGATATTAAATGTTATATAGGTTAGTGAATGTCTTTCTTTGTTCAGATTGTGCCCTTTTGTGCCAATATAGTTCGCATTTATTTGTTTTGATTTGATTTTTGATTTTTCTTGATACGTTTTGATTTGTTTCTGTTTCTATTATGTTGTAAATATTTTTTGATTGATTGTGCAGTTGAAAATATAAATATCTGATTAAATATTTAAATATCAAATATATAATGCCTATACATGTGCAAATAATTATTTATTTTACGTTCTGATAATCTATACAATTATTTGATATTATATTGCAAAGCAAAACATTAAAGCAATATAAGACATGAAAGTAATTGTATTAACAACAGAAGAATTGCAGGTCATAACAGACAATGCAGCAACCAGGGCAATTGAGAAGTTTTTTGAGGCTCAACCTTCTCATAAGCAAACGATATCATATGTCGATACCGATGAGTTTGGCAAAGAGACAGGCAGACATCCGGTAACAATACGCCGGTGGATTCACAGGGGCTATATTAAAGGCTATAAGGTTGGCGGGCGTCTGATGATCGACCGCGAAGAGGCCAATGCCCTCATTCGCCAAAAATCAGTTGCAATTCATCGATTTCCGGAATCATAAGTCATAAATCCCGTGAACAAAATGAAACCCTCAAGAGCAAAAGTTTATCAAAGAGTATGAAAATAAATGAGGGTTCCGTGTGGCCACTTAAAAACAAATTATTTCCACATGAAATAGCCATGACTAAAAAGTCACAAGCCGAAATGAATATTTCGCCTGGCTATTAGCTTCGCTGATCTTCGATTCCATCTGACCTTTAAAAACAAATCATATACAGATGAAAGAGAGTTTTCTAATTTACAAATCACTTTATGGTCCTTTAAAAACCCTGAGTTTAGAGGAGAAGGGATTATTGTTTGAGGCGATCTTTACCTATCAGATTGAAGGTGTTGTTCCCGATTTACCACCAGTCATAAATATGGCATTCCAGTTTGTGAAAGATCAATTTGATCGGGATGACAATAAATACAATGAAATATGCGAAAGAAATCATCGCAACGGTTCAAAGGGTGGCAGACCAGGAGATGAAACAAATAACCCGGAGAACCCAGCCAAACACAATGAACCCGCCGGTTTAAAATCAACCCATCCAAACCCAACAAACCCATTTAACCCAACTAAACCCAATAAACCCACTGGGTTAAAATTAACCCAACCATACCCAAAAAACCCAACCAAACCCGATACTGATACTGATACTGAAACTGAAGCTGATACTGATACTGAAGCTGGAACTGAAAATGATAAAAAAACGATTAAGGCTTTTAAGGATTTTTATTCTTGTTATCCTGGAACAAAAAGATCTCCTGGCACTGAATATGAAAACTTTACGAAACAAAACCGAAATATTAAATACAAAATAATTCATTTGCTTCTCCCTGCTCTTGAAAAGGAAAAACAGTTTCGGATAAAAAGATTTGAGTTAAATGGTTGGGTACCAGCCTGGAAAAATCTCTCAACCTGGATCAGGGAAAAATGCTGGGAACAAGAATTCTCAGAACTAAAACCAGCCATTCATCTGAACGGGAAATCGCAGACAGTGAATGAAGTAGCACTTAAAACCCCTGATAAATGGTAGCTAAAACAATTAATATTCAGGCTTTTGAAAAAATTCCGCCCCGGGATGAGGAGATTGAAAAGGCCGTATTAGGCGCTTTAATCCTCGAATCCGGAGCCATACACAAAGTAACCGGAATAATAGATTCTGTAAGTTTCTATAAACCAGAACATCAAAGGATTTTTGAAGTGATAAAAAGTCTTTCTCAAACCGAAAAAGTGGTTGATTTGCTTACTGTGACCAGGTTTCTAAGGGACAAAAATTACCTTGACAACATTGGCGGTCCCGTTTATATCACTCAGTTAACCAGCAAGGTTGCGTTTGCTGCCCATATCGAATATCATGCAGGAATCATTGCTCAGCTTTATCTTCAACGCGAATTGATAAGGATCGGATTAGAGATTACTTCGGAAGCTTATGACCCAAATGCCGATGTTGACGAATTGCTAGATAGCCTTAAGCTGAAATTATCCGGTATTGACAATTTTGCCGCAAGTTCGAATACCGGGCAATCACAGGCAAATGTGATTCAGGAGACTATTCAGAAAATTGAAACGGATTGTCTGCTTGCAAGGGAGGGTAAATCGCCGGGAATACCGACCGGGATAAAAACGCTTGACAGGGCAACTGGCGGATGGAGAAATACAAACCTGATCATTATTGCCTCCCGGCCATCGGTAGGAAAGACAAGCCTAGCATTGTTTTTTACCAAAATAGCTGCCCAGTCAGGCAGGTGGGTTAATTTTTACGGTTTGGAGATGAAGTCCGCGGACCTGATGCGAATAATGATATCCGGTGAATCGGGTATTAATAGAACGGGGCTACGTGATGGTCTTTTGACCGGCGATGACTGGAATGGTATTAACAGATCTATGTCGCGGCTCGAAAAATTACCCGTTATCTGGAATGATTTTGCCGGGATAACCTCCGCACAAATAAAATCACTTACAATCCGGAACAGGAAGGCCGGCAGGTGCGACATGGTGGTTATTGACTATCTGCAACTGGTGAAAGCACTGGACAAAAAAGCAATAAGGGAACAACAGGTGGCAGAGATAAGCCGAACATTAAAAGAGATCGCTTTGAATGAAAACATTCCGGTTATTTGCCTGTCTCAGCTTACCAGGGAAGCCGCCAGTGAAATACCGCAGTTGCACCATTTAAGGGAGTCCGGGGCCATAGAACAGGATTCTGATATCGTAATATTCCCATGGAAAAGAGAAGGTAAATTTAACCTCACAATCGCAAAAAACCGTCGTGGAAAGGTTGGAACATTCGAAATATACGCCAACGATGAAATGACAGATTTTGGTGATAAATCACACGATCCAATTATGAATTACAATCCGGATAGTTACACAGAGCCTTTTGAACATTCCAAAATTTAATTTCCCTCTTTTTTCGCCAAAAAACAATCCCTCCCGGACAGTCATGGAGATCGACCGGAGAGGGCAATGCAAGATGTGTTTTTATGGCCATAAAAACCTTCTTGATCGTTCCTGGCAGGGGCCCTTAATTTTCTTCGAAAATTTTTGTTAGAGAGAATCATGTTTCGGGTTGGAGAAAATAAAAATGTAAAAGTATGAGACCAAAATTAGCGGATAAAGAAAAACGGAATATCGTTGTTCGCATATTATTGACGAAAGAGGAAAAGATACGACTCTCCACTTTTGCCAGGCAGGGGAGGTATCCATTTTTGAGTGATTATATCAGGGTGAGGATTTTAAATTCCAACAGAAAGGTGATCACTTTTGATGAAGAAGCCACCATTCAAATATTAAGGCTTGACTATGATTTAAATAAGATCGGAGTAAATCTGAACCAGATTGCCAAAAAGATCAATACCCACGATGTGTACCAATTTACCTCCGAAGACAGAGTGGTTTTTAAGCAGGTTCTTCAGGAACTCAAGAATTGTTTTTCCGCTTTGCAAAAGTACGCTGATCGTATTGACCACAGTCAGAAAAATCCTTTTATCAATGAAAGGAGGGATTCCGGTGATTCGTAGCAACTGTAATGAATTTAAAGATTCACAATCTTACAAAACAACAGGATCAAAAAGCAGCTAAGAAGCTCAAGGTAAAAGTATATTATCATAATTTAGATTTTTCAAAAATGGCAATACAATCAAAAATTTGTTCACTGAAATTAACTGTGGTTCGCTATTTGACAAGAACTTTGACATCTTAGCTTTAATGTATAAAATACATTTTATCGCAAAAGCAATGATTAATATCAATTGCAATATATTGATATTAAAATATATGCAAATAAGAATGAAATTTGGTAAGGGTAAAGCTAAAAATCAAATTGAAAGGAGGAACTAAGTGGAACTGTCAGATTAGCATTGAGAGGCACTTTACCCAAATTGTACAAGCTACTTTACAATTGCAGAATAGAAATGCAGTCAATAATTATAAATTCAATATTTATAAAGGGATGTAAGAAGCACGACAAGAGGAACAAAAAATCTTATTCAATTTGAAGTCCATTGATTCTTTCAAAAGACTCTTCATTAAAGGATGCATTTTTTAATACTTTTGCTACATCTAAAAATAATTTATATTGAAGAAAGATTGGCAAATATGGGAGAGTTTTAAGTCGGGTGATCAGTCCGCACTTTCATACGTCTATTTTCAATATTTCCATTCAATGTTTCAATATGGCATCAGGTTCGAAAATGACCCGGAATTCATAAAAGATTGCATTCAGGATGTTTTTTTTAAACTGATACAGGCAGGAGAAAAACTGAGTACTACCGAAAATATCAGGTTTTACTTGTTCAGAGCTTTGAAAAATGCCATTTATAAAGAAATAGACAAAAGAAAAAAGATTGAATTGGTTGAATTCACATCATTGAAGTTTGATGCTCCATTTTTACTTGAGGAGGAACTTACTGAAAAGGAGAATGCATCAAATAAAGAATTAGCTCTTCTTAAAGCATTAAATAAATTGAGCGACCGACAACGGGAAATCATTTATTTACGTTTTGATTGTACAATGGAATACGACCAGATTTGCGATATTATGCAACTGAAAAATGATTCTGCCAGAAAATTGCTATTTAGGGCAATAAAGTCGTTGAGAGAAACTATGGATGACCAGTTGAAGCTTCCAATTCTGTTTCTGATTCGATTTCCCCAAAAACATGTTCTATAGCATGTTTTTTTTGTGTCCACAAAACGAAGTAAACCGGACTTAATAGTCAAAAGCTTTAAAAGTGGACGAGAAATACTTAAATTATTCGGTCGAGGATTTTACTCAGGATATCAATTTCATTAATTGGGTGAAGAATGGTATTAATCAAAAAGAGTGGAAAAACTTTGTACAGGAAAATCCAAACTTATCAAAAGATATTAGTACTGCGACCAAGATTGTTTCTGCACTTAGGATTAATACAGTTGAGTGTCGTGAAGATGAATATGAGTTATACAAGAAAATTGAAATCTTTTTTACCCTTCACCATAAGTCAAAACAAACTTTCCGATTCAGAAAGATGATGCGATATGCAGCAATCTTGGTGGTAATCCTTGCAATTGGGGTGACGATTCCTTATTTATATTCCAAAAAGAACAATGTTCAGTTTTCTGAAATTTCGGTTTCTTCTATTGGGTCTGATGATGCCAAATTAATAACTGCAAACGGAAAAGAAATTCTTCTGAAGGGAAAACAGTCGGACTTAAAACTTAACGCTTTTGGTAATCAACTAAATATTGATCAGGACAGTATCGTCAGACTTGATTCGGAACCAATTCAACTGGCGGAGTTAGTTGTTCCTTACGGGAAACGATCGAACATTCAATTGGCTGATGGAACAAGAGTTTGGCTTAATGCTGGTTCCAGACTTTTATTCCCGCAAAAATTTACCGGGAAAAACCGAAAGGTATTTCTTAAAGGTGAAGCCTATTTCGAAGTGTACAAAAACAAGGATATTCCTTTTATCGTGAGCACTGATAAAATGAATGTTACAGTGTATGGCACCGAATTTAATATGAGGGACAATGATTTGGATAATGAATTGGAAGTTGTACTAGTTGAAGGAGCCGTGAGCTTGAAAGAGAATGGCGCAATGAACTTTCTGGACAAAGAGATAAAACTTGTGCCGAAACAAAAGGCTGTCTTTAATAAGACAGACAATAAAACCAGTGTCGAATCGAATGTGGATGTAGGCAATTATATTTCATGGAAAGAAGGTTTGCTTGTGTTCAATCAGGAAAGCATTTTGAGTGTATTTAAGAAACTTTCGCGGTTTTATAATGTCCGTTTTGTTAATGAAAGCAGTGTCGAGATGAACAAGAAAATCAGTGGAAAATTGGATTTAAAGGAGTCTTTAAAGGATGTTCTGAAAGTAGTTTCGGATGCTGCACCTATTACGTTTAGAATCGAACAGGATAAGGTAATAGTGAACAGTAAAATTAATACTATACATATGCGATAAAAAAAGATCCGGAGAATGCGGTCAACAATCTCCGGACTAAATAAACGTCAATAATTATCAACGCTTAAAACAAACAAACAAAAGTATGGAAAAAAATTGTGCGAATTTGCGCTTCAGTAAAAGAAGTGCAGGAAATCTATTAAAAAAGATGAAACTACTAATTGCATTTTTCTTTGCTGGTTTGCTTGGGGTATCTGCCAACACTTATTCTCAGCAAACTAAATTGAGCCTAAATTTAGATGAAGTAACAGTAAGAGAGGCTTTTAAACAGATTGAAAAAAATAGCGAGTTTGTCTTTTTTTACAACGAAGATTATGTTGATGTCAATCGTAAAATAAACATAAATGTAAAAGATGAAAGCATAGAAACTATTTTGAATGAACTATTAATTGGGACTCAAAACACATTTAAAATTTATGACCGTCAGATTGTGATTCTTCCACCTGAAAAGAATGTATTGCCGTCGATTATCAAGTCTGAAACAAACACGGAACAACAGAAAAAAGAGCTTTCAGGAATTGTAAAAGATAGTAAGGGAGTTCCTTTGCCTGGTGTAACGGTAGTAATAAAAGGTACAACAACCGGAACAATTACCGATAATGGTGGCGTATTCCGGATAAACACTCCTCTTGATGCCAAAATACTGATTTTTTCTTTTATCGGGATGAAAACACGAGAGGTGTCAATTGGTAATAGTAATATTTATAACCTAACCCTTTCTGAAAGCTTAGTAGGACTTGATGAAGTGGTCGTAATCGGTTATGGAAAACAGTCAAGAGAAGTTGTTACCACTTCGGTTTCTAAATTAGACTCAAAAGTCTTGGAAAATGTAACTTATGCGAATGCTGCTTCAGCTTTACAGGGTGCTGTAACTGGAGTTCGGGTACAAAGTACCTCGGGACAGCCAGGTGCTGCTCCTCGAATTGTAATTCGTGGTGGAACTTCAATTAATAATCCCAATGGAGCTTCTCCATTATATATTATTGATGGTGTAATCCGTACGGACATGAATGATATGAATTCTGATGATATAGAGTCTTTGCAGGTTTTAAAGGATGCAGCTTCAACCTCAATCTATGGAGCCAGAGGTTCCAATGGCGTGGTAATTATCACCACCAAGTCAGGGAAACCAAATCAGACAAAGGTGACCTACTCTTATGATTTGACATTGTCAAAGCCTGGAAAATTGTATGAATTAGCCAATGCTAGGGACTATTTAACCATGAATAGATTAGGTGTTTTTGCTGCTCCCAAATTTGGTAATAATGCCTCAAGATTAACTTTACCAATGGGATATGGGACAGGAAATGATCTAACGAACAATACCGCTTTTACTACGCAATATCTTTCCTCTGAGAATGAATATAAATTGAAAGAGGGATGGGAAAGTATGCCAGATCCAGCTGATCCATCAAAAACGCTTATATTTAAAAATACCGATTTTCAGGATCTTACCTATCAAACTGGTATTTCAAATAATCATAACATATCAATATCTGGAGGAAGCGAAAAAGCTACATTTAATGCGGGAATAGGATATTTAACTTCTCAAGGAACGGTTATTACTACTAATTATGATCGACTTAGTTTTAGTTTAAATGGAGATATTAAAGTCAAAGATAATTTGAGTTTCTTTTCCCGTGTGCTATTTTCAAGTGCCCACGACAATGCTCCCAGTTCTGGTTCAGATGTAACATTTTTCCGGAACGCAGGATTAGCTCCAACTGCTAAATATAGTTTTGAAGATGGATCTCTTGCACCTGGGACTAACAGTACAATAGGAAATCCAGTATATTATAAAAATAACAGACTTAACAAGAATTTGGATGAAAGATTAACCATTACTATTGGTTCTCATTGGGATATTTTGCCTGGTTTTTCATTTGATCCGCAGGTATCTATGTATAATTCTACTGGAGATTCTTATGCTTTTCAGCCAGGATTTTTGAATGGTCCTCTTTCGTATGTGACTACTCGTTATGCAAGTGCGCAAAATTCAAAATGGCGACAAACACAGGCGGATGCTGTATTCTCTTATTCTAAAACGTTTTTATCAGATCATCACTTGGATACTAAAGCAGGCTTTTCTTATTATGGAAGAAAATCTTCTTCTTTGAGTGCGTATGGACGTAACTCGTCTACTGATTTAATCCCAACACTAAATGCTTCGGGTGAGGCTACATCTGTAAGCAGCTATATTTCTGATCAGGTAATTTTAGGGTATTTTGGAAGAATAAATTATGATTACCAAAAAAAATATCTTTTTTCGTTGAATATGAGATATGACGGTGCCTCTAATTTGGGCAATCAAAACAAATGGGGTTTCTTCCCTGGGGTTTCTTTAGGATGGAATGTATATAAGGAAAATTTTTGGAAAGTACTTCCGGAAGACCTTTTACGATTAAAACTAAGGGGAAGCTATGGCGTAAATGGAAATATTGCTGGCCTCGGAGACTTTACAGCGCAAGGTGAATATGGGGTTGGAGCTAAATATGGAGGAGCGGCAGCAATTCAAAATACAGTTATACCAAACACAAATTTAAAATGGGAACAATCGAAGACTATTGATGTGGGGGCTGATATTGGCGTTTTCAACAACAGGGTTACCTTCCTGATTGACTATTACCGTAGAGTTACAGATAACCTATTAACAAGTTTATCTTTACCTCAATCTACAGGCTTTGGAAGTGTTCTCACCAACCTGGGAAGTCTCGAAAACAAAGGATTTGAAATTGAATTAGGGGCTAAGATTTTGCCCAAGTTATCTGATCTTCAATGGGATATTTCCTTTAATGCTTCAAAAACAAAAAATAAGATTTTAAAACTTCCGCCAAACGGTACAGAAAATAATCGGATAGGAGGAGTTAATATTTGGGATCCGAAAACGGGTAGCTACGCATGGATGGGAGGATTACAGGAAGGTAGTCCGTTAGGAGAGGTATATGATCGTAAACAAGTGGGGATTTATCCAACCGATGAAGCTGCTTTAGCAGGTCCGGTTGCAACGTATATTGTGGGTGCAAATAAAACCCAATACGGCGGGGATGTTGAATACCTGGATGTAGATAAAAATGGATTGATCGATTCTCGCGATAAGATATATATGGGCAATATTTTTCCGGTTTGGACAGGTGGTTTTACAAATTCAATAAGCTACAAAAATTTGAATTTATACATACGTTTAGACTATACTACAGGACATACGATATTCAATTGGGCCAGAGAATTTCTTGATGGCAACCTGTATTCAGATGGCAATCTGACACAAAGGATGGTAGACAGATCCTGGAAAAAGCAAGGAGACATTACTGATATGCCAAGATATTATTGGGGAGGAGAGAGGACCCAACGAAATGTTTTTAATGGAACTAGTACCTCTGGAAGTTCGGAATATCAGGAGTCTGGAGATTTTTTGGCTGTCAGGGAAGTGACATTAAGCTATAACGTATCTACTAAATTCTTAACAAGAATAAATATAAGTAACCTCAGGTTCAATATTACGGGCAATAATCTACATTATTTTACTAAATATCTAGGTTTAAATCCTGAGGATGGTGGTTTGGATAATGGACGTTATGCTATGCCAAAGAATGTCATTTTGGGAGCTAATATTTCATTTTAATTAATAATTAAAATCATGAAAAAATTAAGTATAATTTTATATATATTAATATCTGGATGGGTAGTTACTTCTTGTTCTGAGATTTTGGACGTGACTCCTACAAGTGTAATAACGACCTCTTCATTTTGGAGAACAGAAGATAGTGCAGTTGGGGCACTTAATGGAATGTATGTGGATCTTAGGTCAATGTCGGAGGCTATTTATGTAGACGGAGAGCAGAGAAGCGAAGTATTTGAGGGTGGAGTATATGGCAGTGGTGGGCATAACTTGTTTGTGAATGATTTAAGCGGGGACCAGCCTAACCATTCTGACTGGCGAGGGTTTTATAGAATAATAAATAGTGCTAACTTATTATTAAAATATGTTCCTGGCATTCCATTCAAATCAGAGATGTCGAAAAATAGTATTTTAGCTCAAGCTTATACTATGCGCGCTTTTGCATATTTTGTTATGACAAAAACATGGGGAGATCTAATTTTGCGAACGGAACCTACTGAAAGTTCAAGCGCAGAAATTACTGTAAAGGAAAGATCTCTACAGGAGGACGTTTTTAAGTTGATAAAAAGTGATATTGATAATGCTATTAAGCTTTTCCCTAATAATAATTTTTCTTCTGGTAGATATAACTGGTCGAAAGCTGGAGCCAATTCACTGAAAGGCGATGTATATCTTTGGACAGGGAAACGACTCAATGGAGGTGAGCAGGATTTCAATACAGCGTTAAATGCATTAAACGATGTATCAAATGCTGACGTAGCTTTGCTGCCAAAATTTGCCAATTTATTCGAATATAATAACAAAGGGAATAAAGAAGTTTTGATGAGCATTCGATTCCAGGATTTAGATGGGATTGCTAATAATTTATTCATGAACATGTGGATAATTGGTAGTGCCATTCCAAGTAATATTAATACAGAAACCAAAAATTTAATTCAACCGGTAGGAAGTGGACAAGGACTTTTGGTTTTGACAGATTTGGTTCGGGCACAATTTGCTAATGATGACACAAGAAAGAAGGCATCTTTCCATGAAATATATACCTATGGTAAGGCAGGTGATTCGACTTTTTATTCAACATTGTGTCTGAAAGGTCAAGGTTTGCTGACAGGGGGAACGCGATTATTTTTGAGTGATGTAGTACTTTACAGGTATGCGGATGTATTGCTAATGAAAGCTGAAGCTAAAAATGCACTTAATCAGGATCCAACTACCGAGATGAATATCATAAGACAACGTGCTTATGGTACCGCTTATTCATCACATGTCTTTGTAAGCGGTACTAAAGTACAAAATGACACCGCAATTCTGCAGGAAAGGCTTTTCGAACTTGTCTATGAAGGTAAAAGATGGTGGGATTTGGTGAGGTTTGGTAAAGCGTTTGATCTCGTTCCCAATCTCAATAGCAGAATGGGTCAAGATTATCTGTTATTGTTTCCTATTGCTAATACTGTTTTGAGCATGGAACCAAAAGTGAAGCAAAATCCAGGTTATAACTAAAATATAGACCTTTTTGAAGCACGACAAAGAAAATAAATAATGTCGTGAATTTTTTGAGCACAATGCTGGCAGTTGTCAGCATTGTGCCCATGCTAATTGGAATTCTTTTTGTAAATCTACGACAGAGAAATAGATTCGTAAGTATGTATACTATGCAATTTGTTATATCTTGAATAAATATTCCCTTAATCCGCATTTTAAATATCTTCCAATATTTAAAATGGAATAGATTCTAATTCAGTTTCCTTAAAATATTTAGTAAACTTTATGCATAAATTTCACAGTTTAAATTTAAAGTTGACCTTGCTTTTTTTCTTCACGGTCCTAATAATATCAGGTTTCAATTCTTATGCACAAAAACCTGCATTCACAGTAAAAAAAATATGGGATAAAGCACCCCACAATGCGTTCACAGATCTGATCAGGTTTGAAGGAAAGTTCTACTGTACCTTTCGGGAGGCAGATTCACATGCTGTAAGAACTCCGGCTGATTTTGGAAAGATACGCGTGCTTGTATCAAACGATGGTGAAGACTGGCAGTCATTTGCGCATATCGAAAAAAAAGGATTTGACCTTCGCGACCCAAATCTGAGCATCACTCCGGCTGGAAAATTAATGTTGCTTATGGCCGGATCACAATACGATGGTGTTAAAATATCCAGTGTCCATTGTCAGGTATCTTTTTTGGATCAAAAAAAGAATTCTTTTTCCGATCTAAAACCAGTCAAATACGATAATAAAGTTTCTTCTGATCTGAATTGGCTATGGCGTATAACCTGGGTTAAGGACAAGGCTTACGGAGTAGTTTACCAGTTGGAAAAAGGAACAAGTCATATGAAAATCTATCTGGTTGAATCAAAAAACGGAGTTAATTATTCACTTGTAACTCCTTTGGAAGTTGAAGGTTCGCCAAATGAAACAGCCTTAAACGTTACACCGGAAGGAAAGCTTGCATTGCTGGTCAGGCGGGAAGGTAAAAATGAAGATGGTATGTATGGAGAAAGCAGTTTCCCATTTAAAAAATGGAAATGGGTTCATACCGGATTTAAATTAGGCGGCCCCAAGTTTATTTTTGCTCCGGGCGGAGAAATGCTGATTGGAACAAGAACGTTTTCAAAAAAGGGGGAATGGTTAACCGGACTGTTAGTTTCAGATACAACAGGAAGTTTCAGGCAGATTTTTGAATTTCCGAGTAAAGGCGATTGTAGTTATCCTGGAATGCTAATTTACAATGACATCTTATACTTTTCGTATTATTCCAGTCATCAGGGTAAGCCCAGCATTTATATGGCTCAGATTCCAGTAGATAGGATTCAGACGATGATTCAGACGAAAGATGACCGGAAAACCAAAATTGGCAAAAGGTGGACGACAGACAAAGCACAAAATTGGTACAAACAACAAGAGTGGATTTCCGGTTCAGATTTTATTCCCAGCACTGCAGTTAATCAACTCGAAATGTGGCAGGAATCAACGTTTGATCCCCAAACGATTGACCGGGAATTGGGTTGGGCAGAAAATCTTGGCTTTAATACCATGAGGGTTTATTTACATAGTCTGGCATGGAAGCAGGACACAGCCGGATTTAAACAACGGGTTGGACAATATTTAAGTATTGCAGATAAACACAAGATCAAGACCATATTTGTATTTTTTGATGACTGCTGGAATAAAGCTGGATTCATTGGGAAACAGCCACTTTCCAGAACAGGAATTCATAATTCAGGATGGGTGCAGGATCCGGGCGATCCCGCTTCAAAAGATTCTGCAAACTTTCCATTGTTGGAGAGATACGTCAAAGATGTAATGAGCCATTTTGCCAAAGACAAGCGGATTTTATTGTGGGATTTGTACAACGAACCTGGAAATACCGGAAAACTAACAACGACATTGCCACTGTTGAAAAAGATTTTCTCGTGGGCGCGTGAGGTTAATCCCGATCAGCCAATAAGTTCCGGGTTGTGGAACTGGAGTTTTAAAGAATTCAATGAATTTCAGGCATTAAATTCAGACATTATAACTTACCATGATTACCAGGAGCCAAAGATCCATCAGAATATAATCAATCTATTACGGACCCATGGCAGGCCTCTTATCTGTACCGAATATATGGCCCGAACATTAAATAGCAGGTTTTCCAACATTCTTCCGATGTTAAAACGGGAAAACGTCGGGGCCATCAATTGGGGTTTGGTCGCCGGGAAAACAAATACAATTTATGCCTGGGATAAACCCTATCCTGATGGAGGGCAACCGGTGGAGTGGTTTCACGACATTTTTAAAACAGATGGAATACCCTACCTGCAGAATGAGGTTGATCTGATCAAACAAATTAATGCAGAACGGTTAACTATTCCCAATCAATAGCTAATTTACCTATTGACTAAATTTTTAGTCGCAGATAAATTTAAATTTCTGAATATTACTTACATAATAAAACATGACAATTCTAATTAAGAAATTAATATTAAGCTTCTTATTGATGTACTTCCTAAGTCCCGTTTTTGCTCAATCAGCATGTGGAAAAAATAGTCAATTATCCATTATTCCTAAACCTTTGTCGGTGAAGGAAACGCCAGGGGAATTCATTATTGGAAAGAAGACCAAGATCTTTGTTGATGGTAACAATAAAAGCTTGGAAAAAATTGGCGAAATGTTGTCCGCTCAATTAAAGCTTGAGACAGGATATGATATAAGTGTAAATGATAAGTCAGCGAATTCTGTGAAGAATGCGATCATTTTAACTCAAAATGATGCAAAAGATACACTCGGAACTGAAGGATATAATTTATCTGTCAGTCCTGAAAAGGTTATTATAAGAAGTTCAAACCCAGCGGGTGTGTTTTATGGAATGCAAACGTTGTTTCAATTATTACCAGTTAGATCAGAATCTCTGAATAAAATCAGGTTTAGTATTCATGGAGTAGAGATTACGGACAAACCGCGTTTTGAATGGAGAGGTATGATGCTAGATGTTGGCCGTTACTTTTATTCGGTTGATTTTATCAAAAAGTATATTGACTACCTGGCAATGCACAAGATGAATTCGTTTCACTGGCATTTAACAGAAGATCAGGGCTGGAGAATCGAGATTAAGAAATATCCAAAATTAACGCAAATAGGAGCGTGGCGGGAAGCAACTCAGTATGACCGGGCTACCAGCCAAATAGATCAGAATCCGCATGGAGGATTTTACACCCAGGATCAGATCCGGGAAGTTGTAGCCTATGCGAAAGATCGTTTTGTAAATATTGTACCTGAAATTGAAATGCCGGGACATACGCTCGCTGCTTTGGTTGCATACCCGGAATTGTCATGCACCGGTGGCCCTTTCAAAATGCCATTATATTGGAATATTCAAAAAGATGTTTATTGTGCTGGTAATGAACAAACATTTAAATTTCTGGAGGATGTTTTAACTGAAGTAGCAGATCTTTTTCCAAGCCCGATTATTCACATTGGCGGAGACGAGTGCCCGAAAGATCGTTGGAAATTATGTCCGAAATGCCAGGCACGAATGAAAGCAGAAGGATTAAAAGATGAGAATGAATTGCAAAGTTATTTTATCAGGCGAATTGAGAATTTCATGCTGACAAAAAATAAACGAATCATTGGATGGGACGGAATACTAGAAGGCGGACTTGCACCTAACGCGGCTATAATGTCCTGGAGGGGTGTAATAGGTGGGATAGAAGCTGCCAAACTGCATCACGACGTTGTGATGTCACCTTTTGAATACACTTATTTTGATTATTACCAGGGAGAACCCTATCTTGAACCGGTAGCCTTTGGTGGATTGGTGACATTGGAAAAGGTCTATTCCTATGAACCGGTACCTGCAGAGTTAAATGCTCAGGAGGCTAAATTTATCAAAGGAGTCCAGGCAAACGTCTGGTCTGAATTTATTCATTCAGCTGAAAAAGTTGAATATATGAGTTTTCCGCGTGCAGCAGCAATTGCAGAAGTAGGCTGGACGGACCCAAAATTAAAAAACTGGGAGGATTTTAAAAGGAGCATGGACGTGCAATATAAACGCTATGATAATGCAGGTATAAATTATTCAAAGAGTGCGATGAATGTTACTTTTAAATCTGTCAAGGATAGTATAAATGGAACTGCAACAATTACTCTTAGTACGAATAGTTACCAACCAGAGATCCATTACACTACAGATAGTACAGAGCCAACAAATAGTTCACTTGTATATCATGACGCATTCCGAGTTAATCTTCCGGGCACAATAAAGGCAGCAGTCTTTAAAAATGGAACAAAAGTTAACAAAGTAAGTGTAACCTCTGTTTTAAGGTAATGTTAAAATAGACTGAGCTAATAGAGTAAAACTTTTTAGGAAATAGATTAACAGTATGTAAAGTCATTGTTGCCGGGAAATAATTCTTTGAAAAAAATTAAATTATGAAATATGTTTCGGTCGTTTTCCTATATGTTACTTTATTGGGGTGTAATGTGTCTAATAAAATTGACCTTCGTTCCACAACATGGGAGGAATCTGGATGGAATGCTAGTTTTTTAGTAAAACCAGGCATCCCGGCATATGGTGGCACCGTAGTCACCTATAAACAGACCGGTAAGTCCATACTGACAGTCTGGCTGGAAGAACCCACCATTGTTGGAGTGGCAATGAAGCCGGAAAAATGGGGCTTTTTTCAGTTTCCATCCTTTTATCGCAGTCAGGATGATAGCACATTTGTTGCGAAATGGAATTTGTCCGAAGATGCAGTTGAGAGTTATGGAAAGGGTGAAAATGGATCAGCCATTTCACGGGATGGAGGCAAAACATGGACTCCAAACAATGGAGAGCATTCGGTCGGAGAGGGATTGCTTTTACCAAATGGGGACCGAATTCAGATTTATACCCCCCTGCTTTAAAAGTAGAAGAACTACAACTGCCCAAGCCACTGTCTAAAAAAGGAATCGCCTTATATAAGCACAGCGAAATACCTGAGGTGCTAAAGGGTATGTATCTTAAGCGATTGCCAAAAGGAGGAACCTTCTGGATCACCGAACACGTGGTGGTTGATGATCCGCAGGCTGTGCGTTATACAATGTCGGGGTTGTTTCCTTTGGTTTGGTGGGGCGACATGCACATTGCAACCGATGGTTCAATCATAGCAGGCATTTATCCGGGATTTTATTTAAATGAAAAAGGCGTGGTCGATCCATCCGGCATACTTTTTTATCGTTCCATAGATGAAGGTCACACCTGGAAAATACAGGGCAGGATACCTTATGCGCCTGATCTTAAAACAGATCCTAATGGGGATAAACGGCTGGCCTTCGGCTTCACGGAACCGGGTTTTGAAATTCTTTCCGACGGTACTTTTCTTTGTGTGATGCGATCAACGGATAGTTTTGTAACAAAAAGCCCGATGTATTTAAGCCGTTCGGCAGATCTTGGTGTCACCTGGACTAAACCCCAAACATTTACGAGGGCTGGAGTATTACCACGGCTTTTACAATTGAAAAATGGTGTGATTGTGCTTGCTTCGGGTCGCCCAGGCGTACAATTACGTTTTTGTATGGATGGCAAAGGACAAAAGTGGACAGATCCGTTTGAGATGCTACCGTTTAAAAACGAAAAAGAAAGCGCCGTTTCATGTGGTTATACTGAGCTTCTTGCTACCGGCCCGGACAGGTTCCTACTGATTTATTCTGACTTTAAATATCATAACCAAGATAACGAAATTAGAAAAGCAATTAAAGTGCGTGAAGTCAGAGTGTTAACTAAAAAATAATTGCTTATTGTACATCCTATGTTAAGTATTGAAGTGAATTAGGAGACGAAAATAAAGAGAAATGCACCAGTGTCAAATCAATTAAAGATATATACTTTCAAATTTTTTATTGTCAATGCTTTTTGCAATTCGGTACTATCGATTTTTCAATATGTAATTATATAAATGACTCAATCAATCTGCAGAAGTGATGCAAATAATGGGTGCCTAGTATGGAACGCGGGATTCAGATTTTAAAAATATGTAAGCTGGACAGAATGAAATGTTCGCGAAAAAGTCAAATCACTATTTATATAAATTACTGAATAGCAACTAAAAAATTGAGGAGAGAGGCTGTATTCCGGCGAAAAGTTGATTAAAATAAAAAAGCACCCTAATCAAATTGATCAACGTGCGTTTTTTGTAGAATGGTTTAATAGGTTGAAAATATTTTATTCCGCCCCTTGTTCCGCCTTTTTTAATAATATTGAATATCAAATAAATAGTGTTTTTATGAGCCACTAATGTTGAGGCATATTTTAACCTTAAAATTCTTAAGCCATTCTGAAATAAGCAGAAATTATTTGCTAAGGCAAAGTACAATGCCCACAGAATATTTGTGACTTTGTCGTTAATTATCAGTTGATATCAAGTCTTTTGCAATTAAATGATTTTAAGAAGGGTCACTTTTTTTGCTAAAATGAGAAAATTAATAATACAATGATTATAGGCAAAAAAATGATATTTATTGTTTTTTTCATTGCCAAACTAACTTTTCCGTCTTGCACTTTTAGCGAGGGTTAAAGCCACTTCTGAGGGATTCCCAACGCGCTTGGTCTGGCCCACTGCCCATTGCAGTAGCTCTTTGCGTGAGAATAAAAGCTTGTTGCCATATTTTAGATGTGGCATCTCTTGGGAGGAGGTTAGTTTATAGATTTTGGCTTTGGACGTAGGGTATCCATTTTCTTTCAGCAAGTCAATAGCAGAGTTTAAAGTGAGGCTGTCAGGTGATGACTCTATAATTTTAGTTTTAGGTAGAAATTCCGCGATTGCTTCGTTTACGATGGCCTTTAGTTCTTCGGGGGTAGTTACTATGATCGTTGACATTTTGCACTTATTTAATAGGTTAAACATAGACTATCAACATACCCGGTTCAATGCTGATCTGATTACAAATGTAGGTATCTGTTTGTATAAATTTCAGTTATTAAAGTGTTTACATTGCATGTTCAATGGGGATGAATGGTGCAGAATAAATACAAAGTAAATGGGTAAAACACTAATTGTATTTACACAAATATGCTTTACAGTGCGAAATAGGTACTATTTGTTTTCAATGTAAGACCGAAAAATTAATTTTTTCAAAAATGAGACTTAAGCAATCCAATTCGAATTGAAAGCGCTATTTGTGAGTATTTTATGTTTGGTTAAAAGGAGTTATTTTTTGTTTTTCAGTTCTATCAATTGTTTTAGGACTATTTCGAGTTCAAATGGCTCGTTACCTCCCCAAAATTTGGTTGTTGTTTCAGTTGAAATAAATCCGTATTCACACCATTTATCAAGAGTCGGGCGGGAGATTCCCATCGCTTTAAATAGACCTTTTTTATTTAGTATTTTATCTTTCCCATTAATTGCGATTTGACGTTCCAGGTTCCGGATAACTTTATTCAAATTCTCCTCAATGATCCTAGGTGGAGCCTTTTTTGTAAGTGCGGTTATCTCCAAAGTAATGAAATCACAGTCTCTAAACAGAGGATTTTTTCGAAGTTCGGCTACCAGTGAATCGTATAACTTCAAATTAGTAGCGAATATTTTTAATTGCTTCCTGCGTGGCATAAAAAAGTATGTTAGGGAAAGGGCTACTGTTAATTATTTAATTGCGTCTTTGGCTATTCATTTGTGAATCTATGATGTAACGTTACAAAAAATATTAGTAACAATGAAATCGAAAAGAGATTGGAAATATTTAAGGGATGAAACTACATTGGCAAAGAATATACTGGATCAATTTTTTTGTTTACTTATTCGTTCATTTAAAGCCCAAAAAATATTTGAAAAGAAGAGTTGTATGCAAATTGTATGCAAGGGTATAAAAAAAGAACTTACAAAAATGATTGTAAGTTCTTGATATTCTGGGGTGGGCCCACCAGGGCATGATCCTGGGACCCCCTGATTATGAGTTTGTAAATTTGTCTTTTTATTCTTTTTCGCTTTCTTTCCTTGATTATTCAATAATCTGTATTTCAGTGACAAATGTAATTATTTTTTTAATATTATTTGTATTGGTTTTCATTATTTGTTTATTTTTGTGTGCAAATTGTGTGTACATCTTTTTTTAAAATACATAAAAACCGAAGCCAATGTTTAACTACTCACATAATGGAATCACAATCGCTTCGATCCTGGATGAGCGACGGTCTACCAAAGATGGGAAATTTCCTGTTAAAATTAGAGTTACTTTTAACAGGGATCGTAAATATTATTCCACCGGAAAAAACCTTTCTACTGGAGAATGGGAAAAACTTCCGATAACTAAACGTCGTGCATTTTCCGAAGTAAGGACAGATATTCAAAATTCTTTTGACAAGGTTAAAGAAATTGTTCAAACGTTGGAGGATACAAATAATTTCTCATTCGATCTCTTAAACAGGGATTTGGGAAAGGGCATGAACGACACTTTAAACACAGCATTCAAAGCAAAAATTAGCAGTCTCGAAGCTGATGGAAGATCCGGAACGCAGCTTTATTACAATTGCGCTTTAAATAGTATTGAAAAATTTGCAGGTACAAATATTTTATTCTC